>Ga0182018_10000005_pt1 | contig 325752 bp, 265 predicted proteins | sample 812P2MmetaG_FD_120490 | JGI IMG/M metagenome (GOLD analysis project Ga0182018, IMG submission 120490) | Permafrost microbial communities from Stordalen Mire, Sweden - 812P2M metaG | ecosystem: Environmental > Terrestrial > Soil > Wetlands > Permafrost | place: Sweden: Stordalen | collected... | reverse complement strand
GGCTCCCGAAGCGCTTTTTGTTTGGCAACAATAGCTTACTTCGAGTGAGCCCTCTTCTTCAAACAAAATCGGACCGTTTTGTTTTCTTTCTGCGGCTTAGCTCAATTTTGCAAGAGGCTCGTGGGTAGTGGGAACGATTAACCGGCGAATCGGGAGCGATAGGAAGGCGTTGCTGCGCTCCCAAATCCGTTCCTCAACGTGGCGATATGGCAGGGCCGATTGGCAGAAAACGGTGCGGTGGTAGCCCGCCACTTATCTCTGAAGGTCACAAACCGACCGATGGCCGACTTGTTGCAAAACCGCTCGTTTGTGCAATGCGCCAGGCTGCCGCGCCAAGTTTCCGAAAAGCCCACTTTTGTCCAGTTTTCGATGGACGGCTACGGCCAGGCGCAGCTTGACAGGCCGGAGGCAGCACGATTGCACGGAAACCATCACGCCCTTCGGGCTGTCGTTCCCTCTTACGAAAACCAGTATCGGAAGATTGCCGGACGGGAGGTGCAATCCGGTCCCGTTCGTAGCCGGTGGCGGGAGTTCACGGCGGCGGCAACTCTACTGTGGGACCGCCACGCAGATCCCGGCGCCGTCGAATGAAAACGTGCCGCCGATGCTCACCGTCAAATTGGACTGCACCACGTTGCTGCCCGGCTGCAGTTGGCTCGAGTCGACTGTACCGCACGCAGATGTGCCCGCTGGAGGAGCGGGAACAACCAGATTGATCTGGTACAAACCATCGTATCCGGCGGTAGCTCCGGCGAACAGCGGCGCATGGCTCCCTCCGGGCCGCGACGGCAGCGCGTTCGGCACGTAGGTGAACTGCAGGTTGAAGGCGATGGTGGTGGGCGCCGCCGAGGGGGCTGGTTGGCCTGCCACCAGAGCAGGATTCGTGTTGCCAAGGCCTACGGCATAGGCGACAACTTCCTCGCCGGGTTGCGCCGGACTGCCGAACGATACCAGCGACCCGTCGACGTGCGTCACCATGGGCGAACAGGGCAGGCCGGTATAGTCGATCGGTGGGGGAACCGCAGTCAGGAACGTGTCGCAGCTCGTTAGCACATGGATTTGATCGGACAATGCCATGAGTTGGAAGACGGCGCTGTTGGTTCCGTTCTCGGAAACCCAGAGTACCGTGGGAGCGTACTCCGATGGAAGTGTGACCACACAAACGGAACAGATCGTCACGATGTCGAAAGGAATCTGAACCGTCACCGCCGTGAGCCGGCCGCAGTTCGATACCGGTTGAGGAAAGACTCCGGTTCCCGCGTCGGACAGCGGAGCGCATGTCGAGACGGGCCGAACTTCCAGGATCCCCACCGGCCGATCGGACCCCTGCTCCAGCGTGACGGAGATGCCGGCGAGAGACGTGGGTAGAGTGCTTTCCGGCGCGCGCACGGGTTGAGTCAGCGCGCTCGCGATACCCTGGACGAATATCGTGAGGACTTGGCCGGGAGCGACGTTGACCGGTGCAGGCAACGTGTATCCCGCGCCCGTTACGACAGGCGCGCTCTGAGGGAAGCCGGATACTGCCGAAGCCAGGAGCAAGAAAAATGCCGGTGCTGGGTGATCCGCGTGCATACCGAAGGCCATCCTGCCTTTAGTTTCCGACATCTGTAGAGCATGTGGGAAACCGGGTGATTGCAGCGTGGCTCACCGCTCTCCAGACCTGCCCAATCACCAGGCTCTCGCGGGCTTCGCCGACGGCAATTCCCGTCCATCCCAGTCGCCAGGAAATACCAAACGAACTCAATTTCAGTTTCAACCCAAAGACACTACGCCGCGCGGTATGATTGGCTTCCAGTGAGACTTCGGCCGCTCCTCGCGAGTCTGGCATTGGCCGTATTGCCGGCTCTGCCCCAGAGTCCATCTGAGATTCAAGGCACCGTGGTGGACGCCCGCGGCGGCGAGGCCCTCGCGAATGTCGTGGTCCAACTGGCCGGCGAACCCCATCGCGCCACCACGGATTCGGCGGGACACTTCCGTATCACCGGCATTCCGCCCGGCGAGTACACCGTCACCGTATCGACGGTCGGCTATCGCCTGGTGAAAAAGAGCTTCCACCTGGACGCCGCCGAAACCAAGGAGTTCGAGGTGGTGCTTAGCCCCGACACCTTCCACCAGAGCGAGACCGTGGTCGCCATGGCCGACCCTTTCGAAACTGCCCGCCAGGACAGCCCGTCCGCACTGGTGCTGGCCGGTACCGACGCGAAAAATCTGGGCAGCGTGCTGGCCGACGATCCGCTGCGCGCCGTCCAGGGGTTGCCCGGCGTCAGTTCGAACAACGATTTCGACGCCCGCTTTTCCCTTCGCGGAGCCGACTACAGCCGCATCGGGCTGTTTATCGACGGCGTCCTGCTGCATGAGCCGTTTCATATGTTGGAAGGGACCACGGTCACGGGATCGGGCTCCGCCTTCAACGCCGGCATCGTCGAGGAAATGGAGTTGTACGAAGGGGCATTCCCGGCGCGTTACGGAGATCGCAGCGCCGGCATTCTGGACGTGACCATCCGTGATGGCAATCGATCGGACTACACGTTCCGAACCGAAGCCAGCATGTCCAACGCCGGAATCCTGGCGGAAGGGCCGTTCGGCAAGAAGCGTAAGAAGGGGTCGTGGCTGGTCTCCTCGCGCAAGAGCTACCTGCAATACATCCTGGCGCGAACCTTTCCCGATTCGTCCCTGGTTTTCGGCATGGAGGATGTTCAGGCGCGCCTGGCTTACGATCTCAGCACCCGGAATACGGTCACGCTGTTCGTCCTGGAAAGCTACTCGGACCTGGATCGCTCCAGCGCCCGCAGCACGCTGGGCATCAACTCGCTGATGGAAGCCGGCTATCATTACACACTCGGCAACGCCGGCTGGCGATACGCTCCCAACGACAAGCTGATCGTCAAGAACCACCTGGCCTGGATGCGCGAGAAGTTCACCGATTCCAATCCCACCGCCCAGCCGGTGAGCGGCGGCTACTACGGCGAGTGGGTCTGGAATACCGATGTCTCCTGGATGTGGAATTCACGCGCGCCGCTTGAAGCCGGCTGGAGCGTACGGCAACTCCGCGACGAGGGCTATGCCTACCAATACCTGACCAACCAGGCGGCGCCGCGGGTGCAGGATCATTGGGACGGAAACGCCACGCGCACCGGCGGGTACATCCAACAGTCCTGGCTGGCGTGGAGTGGACGCTTGCGGCTCAATGCCGGCGCGCGATGGGACCAGAACTCGCTGGACCACATCGCGGCAACGTCTCCGGAAGGGTCGCTCTCGCTGCGGCTCCTGCGCGGGACGCATTTCGATCTGGGGTGGGGGCAGTACGTCCAATATCCGGAGATTTCGGTGCTGACCTCGATTCTGGGCAATCGCACTCTGCCGCCCGAGAGATCGAACCACGCCATCGCCGCGGTAGAGCAGCGGCTGGGCAAGCGTACGCGTCTGCGCGCTGAATTCTACAATCGCGCCGATCGCGACATGGTGTTCCAGCCGACCTACGATCCGCGCCTGCTCCTGCCCACGTACAAGGTTTTCGTTCCGCCGACCAATCCGCTGTATGCGGCTTCCCTTCGCGGCTATGCGCGGGGCGCCGAAATTTTCCTGCAGCGCAGCAGCGCCAATCGCTTCACCGGCTGGATCTCGTATGCGTTCGGCCGAACCGAGGATCGCGACGGCGTGACGGGAAACCGGTTCCCTGCGGACTACGACCAGCGGCACACGGTGAACGTGTACGGCGGCTACCGGCTGCGTCCCACCGTGAACCTGAGCCTGCGCTGGAGCTATGGCAGCAACTTTCCGATACCGGGATACCTGACGCAGATAGGGTCGCTGTATTCCCTCACCACAATTCGCAATCAATTGCGATTACCGTCGTACCAACGCGCCGATTTCCGCATCAACAAGGCCTGGACGCACAACCGGTGGCGGACGACGCTCTACGGAGAAGTGGTCAACCTGACCAACCATACCAACTATCTTTTCGACAGTTTCAATGGCTACAACACCACCACGCACCAGGCCAACATTACGCTCGACAAGATGTTCCCCATCCTGCCCAGCGTGGGGATGGTGCTGGAACGGTAGATCGCGGCGCGGCGAAATAGGATTGTCCCGCCTACTTGCGGTAAAATCACAAATATCCAATTTGTAACTTCGTCCATGACCATCGCTGCCCAAAATAGCGCTAAGGAATTCCGGGATCAACTGTCGCGGCGCGTCCTCGTCGCGGATGGCGCCATGGGCACCATGCTGTACTCGCGCGGTGTGTTCATCAACCGGTGCTTCGACGAGCTGAACCTGTCGCAGCCCGACATGGTGCGCCAGATTCACCTGGAGTACGCCAAAGCCGGCGCGGAGATTCTCGAAACCAACACCTACGGCGCCAGCCGGATGCGGCTGGCCGGATTCGGAATCGCGGAGAAACTGAAAGCCATCAATCAGGCGGCGGTCCGTCTGGCGCGCGAAGCGGCCAAGGACGGCGTCTTTGTGGCCGGCGCGGTTGGGCCGTTGGGCGTGCGCATCGAACCGCTCGGTCCCACGTCTTTCGCCGAAACGCGGGCGGCCTTTCGCGAACAGATCGACGCGCTGCTCGAGGCCGGTATCGACCTCCTGATCCTGGAGACCTTTGCCAACCTGGACGAACTGCGCGAAGCCGTAACGGCCGCGCGTGAGGCCGCCGGCAACGATCTGGCCATCGTCGCCCAGGTGACCATCGACGATTTCGGACACCTGCCGGGCGGCACCGACACGGAGACCTTCACGCGCGAGATGGACTCCTGGCCGGTGGACGCCATCGGACTCAACTGCTCGGTGGGTCCGAAGGCAACGCTCGAAACCATCGAGCTGATGATGCAGTACACCTCCAAACCGCTGAGCGCCATGCCCAATGCCGGGTTGCCGATGCGCGTGGAGGGCCGCAACATGTATCTCTGCTCCCCCGAGTACATGGCGCAGTACGCGCGGCGCATGTTGTGGGCCGGCGTTAAGATCATCGGCGGCTGCTGCGGGACTACGCCCGAGCACATCAAATTGATCCGGTCGGAGACGCGCTCGCTGCAGCCGGCACAGCGGAAGCTGAGCGTCACGGTGGACGAGCCGGGGGCGCGGTCCCAGGCTTTGGCGGCTGTTCCGATGGCGGAGAAATCCAAGCTCGGGCGGAAACTGGCCGAGCGAAAGTTCGTTTCCTTCGTGGAGATTCTGCCGCCGCGGGGCGTGGACGCAACGCGCGAAATCGATGGCGCCCGCCGCTGCGCCGAGCATGGCATCGACTGCATCAACGTACCGGACGGACCGCGCGCCAGCGCCCGCATGAGCGCCCAGATCACCTGTCACCTGATCCAGCAGCAGGCCGGGATCGAAGCCGTCAACCACTTCTGTTGCCGCGACCGCAACATTCTGGGGATTCAATCGGAGCTGCTGGGAACGCACACCATGGGCGTGCGCAACCTGATCTGCATCACCGGCGATCCGCCGCGCATGGGCGCTTATCCGGATGCCACGGCGGTCTTCGACGTGGACGCCATCGGCCTGGTCAACATCGTCAACAATCTCAATCACGGCCTGGATATCGGCGGCAACCCCATGGGTTCGCAGACCGCTCTGCTGATCGGAGTGGGCGCCAACCCGGGGGCGCTCAACATGGACGAAGAGATCCGCCGCTTCGAATGGAAAGTGGAGGCCGGCGCGGAATACGTGGTGACGCAGCCGGTGTTCGATCTCGACCTGATGGAAGAGTTCCTGCGGCGCATCGAACACGTCAAGATCCCGGTGGTTTGCGGCATCTGGCCGCTCACCAGCTTCCGCAACGCCGAATTCATGGTCAACGAACTGCGCGTGCCTGTGCCGGAAGAGTTCATGGAACGGATGCGGCGCGTGGATAGCGCCGATAAGGCCCGCGATGAAGGTGTCGCGATTGCGCGCGAAATGGTGGTGCGTGTCCGTCAGATGGTGCAGGGCGTCCAATTGAGCGCGCCGTTCGGCCGCTATCAAATGGCTCTCGATGTCGCCGAGGCCATCGGTCCCCGCTGAAAGTGAATCGTCAATGGCAACCGACCTGGTCGAGATCGATCCCGAGCGGCCCCAGCCGGAAGTTCTGGAGCGCGCCGCCGCCGCCGTGCGCCGCGGCAAAGTAGTCGCCATTCCCACCGACGCGTTGTACACGCTGGTGGCCGATCCGTTCAACCTGCGTGCCGTCACTCAGGTCTTCGCGGCGAAAGGGCGCGAGCCGCACCGGTCTCTCCCGATTCTGATCTCGGGGCTGTTGATGGCCGAAGAACTGGCTGGGGAAGTGACCAACCGCTTCGCCATCTTGGCGCGCCGTTTCTGGCCCGGCCCGCTGGCCATCATTATTGCAGCATCGGCCAAGATACCGCTCAAAGTCACCGGCAATACCGGGCGGATGACATTGCGGCACTCGCGGTCGGAGGTGGCCAACCAGATGATCAACCTGATGAACCAGCCGCTCATTTCGACCAGCGCCAACATCTCGGGAAGCCCCACCTGCCGTAGCGGCATCGATGTGTTCGGCATGATGGACGGCCGTCTGGACCTGGTGTTGGATGGAGGGATGTGCACCGGCCCGGGCGCCACCACCGTGGACATCACGGAACCGGCGTGGCGCATCATCAAAGCCGGCGCCGTGGGCGAAAAAGAGATCGCCGAATGCCTGCAGCCAGGGTGATCTCCGGGCGATAATTGAAAGCATGGCCGGCGCCAACCGTCCCGACACCGACCGTGAATTCGTAGCCGAATTGCGCGCGGCCACCGACCAATTTCTGGCCGCGGTGGACGCCTGGGAAGCCGGGTATCGCAAGTACTATCGCTTGGCGGACCCCGCCCGCAAGGTGAGCGCCGATCTGGAAGAACCGGAGAAAGTGTACGCGGCCAGCCGGAGACGTCTTTCCGTGCTGGCGCCGCGTGCCCGCGGGTTGTGTTTCAAGTATGGGCTGACGGATCCGTGGACGGGTCTGCTGCGCACGTCGCTCGGGCAGTATGCGCCGCAGGATCGCGCCGAATCGGCGATCTCGCGGACGGAACGGCAGAGGGTCAACGAATGTGCGATCCTGCTGGCCGAGGCATGCGCCGGATTCCAGGCGGAGGCGGCTATGGGGAATGAGGAAGCGGAATCGGCGCCGCGACGGTGGTACCGGCGTCTGCTGGACTTCTTCTACTGAAGGGCCGACCGGAGTCATGTTATACTAAGCACAAGCACGAAATGGGCCTGTGGCGCAGTTGGGAGCGCGCTTCCATGGCATGGAAGAGGTCGTCAGTTCGAACCTGACCAGGTCCACCAAAACGTTTCAAACACTTACCGTTTCCCCGCCTGCCAGAACGTAGTCGCCGGAGTCCAAATGGAGTCCAAACCGCATTTTGAGTTTGGGTGGCCATGGGCATCGTGTGGATTTCGATTGCTTCCCACCGCTGGGCCTTCACCCTCAAACGCGATCCGAGGCATGGCCCCACTCGATGAGGAATACTCAATACGGCATCCGCCAGTCTTCTGTTCGCAGCGGCAAAGCAAAAGCATAAGTCTTGACAAAATGTCACATTAGACATAATCTAAATGTTTCATGGACGCTGAGGCGATTAGACGGTCCTTGGAAGGCAGCGGATTGCGGTGCACTCCGCAGCGCTACGCCGTGATGGCATTCTTGATGGAACGCAACAGGCATCCTACGGCTGTGGAAATCTTCGAAGCCGTAAATCGGGTGAATCCGCACTCATCAAGGGCCACGACTTACAACAATCTGCGGGACTTGGTGCAGGCGGGTTTGGTGCGTGAAGTGGCCATCGAGGGCCGCGCCGCGCGGTTCGATGCGAAGGGTATGCGGCATCACCACTTCATCTGCGACCGCTGCGGCAATGTTGAGGATATTGAGTGGTACGACGTGCCCAGGCCCGAGGCGGGCTCGCTCGGCAAGCGGATTCTTCGCGAATGCGAACTCATTTTCCGGGGGCTCTGCACGAAGTGCGCTCCGCGGCACGCTTCCCGTTGAGTGCCGCAGGCGTGTGGATACGGAATGAATGGCGCGCGGCCAGCGGCGATTGCGCGAATGGGAAAGCCATGATGGGTTCGTAGTTCGTCGCAGATGTTTTGACTGATTCGAAGAAAGAGGAACACATGGAGAAACACATCACCGCAGCCGGGGCCTCCGACCCCGATAAGCAGGAGCAGAATATATTACCCGAAGCCAAATGCCCGGTAGTGGGCGGCCCTCGCAGACACACAGTTGCGGGCGGCCCGACGAATGCGGGCTGGTGGCCGAATCAACTGAACCTGAAGATCCTGCACCAGCACTCCCCCCTGTCCGATCCGATGGACAAGGAGTTCAATTACGCCGAGGAATTCAAGAGCCTTGACCTGCATGCCGCGATCCAGGACCTCCATGCCCTGATGACCACGTCGCAGGTCTGGTGGCCGGCAGACTATGGCCACTATGGGCCGTTGTTCATTCGTATGGCGTGGCACAGTGCAGGTACGTACCGCATCGGCGACGGCCGCGGCGGGGCAGGCTCCGGCACACAACGTTTTGCGCCCCTCAATAGCTGGCCGGACAATGCGAACCTCGATAAGGCGCGCCGGTTGCTCTGGCCGATCAAGCAGAAGTATGGCCGGAAAATCTCCTGGGCCGATCTCATGGTTCTCGCCGGTAACGTCGCCTTGGAGTCGATGGGGTTCACGACCTTCGGTTTTGGCGGGGGGCGCGTGGACGTCTGGGAACCGCCAGAGGACATTTTCTGGGGGCCTGAGGGCAAGTGGCTGGGGGACGAGCGCTACACCGGCGATCGTCAGCTCGATAATCCTCTGGCCGCTGTTCAGATGGGCCTGATTTACGTGAATCCGCAAGGGCCCAATGGAAAGCCGGATCCAGCCGGTGCGGCGCGGGACATCCGCGAGACGTTCGCTCGCATGGCGATGAACGACGAGGAGACCGTTGCGCTCATTGCCGGCGGGCACACGTTCGGAAAAACCCATGGGGCTGCCGATGCGAGCCAGTATGTCGGCTCCGAACCCGAGGGCGCCGGCATCGAGGAGCAAGGCCTCGGCTGGAAGAACAGCTATGGCAATGGCAACGGCAACGGCGGCCACACGATCACCAGCGGGTTGGAGGGCGCATGGACCACCAGCCCAGTGAAGTGGAGCAACAACTATCTGGAAAACCTATTCGGCTACGAATGGGAGCTCACGAAGAGCCCAGCCGGTGCGCACCAGTGGGCTCCCAAGGACGGGGCTGCAGCGGACGCCGTTCCCGATGCCCACGATCCGTCGAAGCGGCACGCCCCGACAATGCTCACGACGGACCTCGCCCTGAAGGTAGACCCGATCTATGCACCGATCGCGAAGCGCTTCCTCGAGAATCCGCGGGAGTTCGCGGACGCGTTCGCCAAGGCGTGGTTTAAGCTCACGCACCGCGACATGGGACCTCTCACGCGGTACCTCGGCCCGCTTGTGCCGAAGGAGCCGCAGATCTGGCAGGATCCAATTCCCGCGGTGGATCATGTGTTGATCGGGGAGCAGGACATTGCCGCTCTGAAGGTCAAGATTCTCGCGTCCGGTCTGTCCATCTCTGAACTGGCCTCGACGGCCTGGGCGTCGGCAGCGACGTTCCGCGGCTCCGATAAGCGCGGTGGCGCGAACGGCGCGCGCATTCGCCTCGCGCCGCAGAAAGATTGGGAAGTGAACCAGCCGGCTCAACTGGCGAAGGTGCTGCAGACGCTCGAAGCGATCCAAATGGAGTTCAACGCTTCGCAGTCCGGCGGGAAGAAGGTCTCGCTCGCCGACCTGATCGTTCTGGGCGGCTGCGCGGCCGTCGAGGCGGCGGCGAAGAAAGCCGGACACGACGTGAAGGTACCTTTCACGCCGGGGCGCACGGATGCTTCGCAGGAGCAGACCGATGCGCACTCCTTCGCGCCGCTCGAACCAATGGCTGACGGGTTCCGCAACTATCGCCGCAGCGGACAGCCCGAGCCGGCTGAGGAGTCGCTGGTGGATCGGGCGCAGTTGCTGACGCTAACTGCCCCGGAGATGACGGTTCTCGTCGGCGGCACGCGCGCCCTGAATGCAAATTTCGGGCAGTCCAAAAACGGCGTCTTCACCAACCGGCCCGAGACGTTGACGAATGATTTCTTCGTCAACCTGCTCGACATGCACACCGAGTGGCAGGCCTCCTCCGCATCCGAAGGCGTGTTTGAGGGGCGCGATCGCGCGACGGGCGAAATCAAGTGGACCGGCACCCGTGTCGATCTTCTCTTTGGTTCGAACTCCCAGCTCCGGGCAATCGCGGAAGTCTATGCATGTGACGACTCGAAGGAGGCGTTTGTGAAGGACTTCGTGGCTGTGTGGAACAAGGTGATGAACCTCGGTCGCTACGACCTTGCGTGAGCCGGGCGGAAAAGAGAACCCGTCCAGGTCCACCATATCCTCTCAAAGACACTCAGACACCGGCGCACAGTCCGCGTGGCGAACTGCTCCCAAAGGAGAGGGTTTCCTGCCGCCGGTGTCACGGAACGGTTGGAGCAACCAGTCTTCGACTTGTCTGAGCCGCGAGCAATCCTTGCACCCGGACGGACAGTCTTTGCTTTCGTGCGCAAGCAAATATTCCAGTTGATCGAACATCACATCGATCATTGTTGCAGGTTCGACGTAACGCAGGCTGTGGCCGCGAGTTGCCTGGTTTTCGACGAAAGAACGGTTTGCCGCCTCGGAAATTAAGCGGTCAGCATCCATAGTGTCCTCCTCCCGGATGAGGCATCCAGCGGCTCCAGTATGGACTTTTTGGTGGAGGCAAGGCGAGTCATCTCCGTACCAGTCCGGTTTCGGCCTCACGCACATCAGGTTATCGGGAGTTCCCCTGGAGCCGGCGGTTGGTGTACTTTGAAGAGGTGGCTGATTATGCACCCTGCGAATAGCGCCGAAGGTCCGTTGACTCCCGGTCTGGTTTTCGAGATGCTGCAGGCGCATCAGAAAACGGCGGCTTTACAGGCGGCGATCGAACTCGATGTCTTCCGGGCCGTGGGAGAGGGGCCGGGAGACGTGGCCTCCATCGCCCGCCACTGCCTGGCATCAGAACGCGGCATCCGCATCCTGTGCGATTTCCTTACAATCTGCGGCGTCTTGGTTAAAGAGGGCGGGCGCTACCGGCACACTCCGGCGAGCGCCGCCTTCCTTGACCCGCGCTCGCCTTCCTCTCTGGCCTCCGTCGCGCAATTCCTCGGCAACCAGGCCATGCGAGATCCGTACGACCATCTGGCGGAAATCGTGCGAACGGGCCGCACCATCCTGCCGGGCGATGGCAGCGTGGAGCCGGAGAATCCGATATGGGTCCTATTCGCGGAAACCATGGCGCCGATGATGGCCCCCATGGTTGGTCCGCTCGGCGCGATCGTGCTGGAGGGACACGCGGGCCCGATGCGCGTGCTGGATATTGCCGCCGGCCACGGTCTGTTCGGCATCGAAATCGCCAAACAGAACCCGCAGGCCCGCGTCACCGGCCTCGACTGGGCGCCCGTGCTGCGGGTGGCTCTGGACAATGCCCGCAAGGCCGGCGTACACGAGCGCTACGACATGCTGCCCGGCAGCGCCTTCGAAGTCGATTTCGGCGGACCTTATGACGCCGTGCTGCTCACCAACTTCCTCCACCACTTCGATCAGCCGACCTGCGTGGGCCTGTTGAAGAAAGTCCACGGCGCCCTGCGGCCCGGCGGGCGCGCCGCCACGCTTGAGTTCGTGCCCAATGAAGACCGCGTCTCCCCGCCCATGGCCGCCGCCTTCAGCATGACCATGTTAGCCTCCACCGCGGCGGGCGACGCCTATACGCTGAGCGAACTCACGGCCATGTACACCGAGGCAGGCTTCGGGGGCGTCACCGCGCACCCGATTCCGATGAGCCCTCACACCGTGGTCATGGGACGCACCTGAGCAATCCGGAGTGGTTGCGACTACTGCTTTTCGAAAACCAGCGTCAGGGTGACATTCGCGCCACTAGAGTCCGTGCCCTTGCCCGTAATGGTCATCGTCTTGCCGCCGCTCGAAACTACGGTGCGGAAACTGACGAGATATTTGCTATTTGTCTGTTTGCCTTCGGAAGTAAGTATTGGCATTGACCTGCTTGATCGACATGCTGTCGTACGGCGTGCCCGTGCCGCTGACCGCAGCCGCCGGGCCATCGAATTTTGCAGTATAGCCGGCGTTGATCGGGGCGCCGTCCGTCCGTTCCCCGGTAATCGTAACCTTCACGCCGCCCGGAGCCGTTTCCCGCACCATGGTGTAGCTTTTCACAGGAATTGGCGCCGGTGTGTATTTGGATTTTGCGATATTCACCTTCCAGGTTCCGATGGAATTGTCGGCACCCAAGCCGCCACGGTGGCGATTGCCAAAACGGCCAGAGCCCGGCTGAACATTCTTCGCATGTGAGATTCTCCTCTTGAGATTCGGTTGACGCTCCGGAAATGCCGTCTGTAAACCAGCCCTGCCGGAAGGTCCCCGATGCAGCCGTGACCGGTGGGAAACACACTTCGCCGACCGCCCAAACAGCATCCCCGCCGACCGGCCACAGGGACCGATGTTAGTTAGCACAAGACGCGGAGGCTGCCGACGAAAAATTGCGGGCTGTCCAGGGCACGAAATCACTCCACCACCGAACTCCATGGTATGTGGGCGGGCTGAGCGCCGGGTCTGGTTAGACAAGCTTCCGTTCGTCCGGTATTCCGGGAATGCCGGCATAGCCTGGACAGGAGAGTACCGGAAGGCGCGGATATTTTGGGAAGCGTGGGTCACGGGCGGAGAGCCGGCACCGGTAGAAGATCGATCCGCGGTCTGAGCAAATCGTTTCGACGTGGAGACAAGCGGCGCAAAGACCTACGGCTTTGTCGACGGTGGCCACGGTCCCAGTGTAAGCATATTCAACCAATTGCAACACAGGGCGGATAAGCCGGTACGAAGAAGCCATTATGAAAAGCATTCTCTTGCCCCTGCCGCTCGTCGCCGCCATTACGCCGCTTGCCGCCCAGGACAAGGTAATCGGCGGCCCCATGGTCGTAAACGAACGGTACGCCAGCGACTACAGCGACTTCCCGCAGGCCGCGCCGAACGAGGCCGCCTGGCCCTTGTACGATGTGGCCAAGCCGCCGGAAGGCATCACGCGGAAGGTTCTGAGCACGGAGAATTTCAAGGCGCGGCCGATTGAGCCGCGAGGTCAGTGTTGGGCGCCCGGCAGGAACTTGAAATCGGAAATGCCGATTTCGTCATTCCCCTGGACCAGAAAGCCGAACTTGCCCTGGGTGAAATCGCGGCCCGGCTCCGTGAACGTGTCCAGCACTTTCCACTCGTCGCCGACGCGCACTTTCTGCACCACGCGATCGGGCGTCACTTCGATCTGAACGGTGAAGGCCTTCGCGTTTGCGAGACTGTCCGGCGTCTTGACGCGCTCAAGCCGCTTGCCTTTCTCCACCACCCCGGCCCAGAAAGTCTTGCGGTCCAGCTCATAGAGCAGGTAGTTCTTGGCGTCCACGTACTGAAGGCACCAGCGGACCTGGCCCGAGCGGTTGCCTTTGAGCGGTTCCACGGTGAAGGTGAAGACGCCCTTGGGCGGCAGCTTATAGGGCACGAATCCGCCGCCCTTGTGGATCCAACTGTCGCCATCCTTCCTCCAGTTTGCCGCGTCCTCGAACTCCGTCATTCCACTGGCTACGACGGGCGGCGGCGGGGCCGGACGCTCACGAGCCAGGGCGATATCCACTTCCCGGTTTTCACCGGCGGCCAGTTGGACGCGTGTTGTGGATTCGGCGAATCCCGGCGCGGTCGCCGAAAATACATAGCTGCCAGGAGGCAATTCAATCTGGCTTCCGCGGGCTTCGTGCGGTTCCGCCTCGTCGCCGCGCCTGTACGTAACGATTGCCGAGGCAGGGTTGCGGGTAATCCGGATGGCGCCATTGGCGAGAGCTAAGGTCACATCCGCGGCCGCCAGCGCGACAGTCTGGCCCGCCACGAAGGATCGCTGCAGCCGCTTCGACAGGTACTGTTCGTGCCGCAGTTCGACGGTGTGATCGCCTGGTTGAATGGAGCCGAGGCTGAACATTCCGTCCGGTCCCACCGTGCCGGCGCTTCGCTGATCGACCATAATCTCGGTGCCGGGCATGGCGCCGTGGATTTGCAGCGAGCCGAATTGGGGCTGCGGTTTCAGGTCGAACTGGAGGCGTACTTCCGCGCCTTTCTTCACTTCGACGGTTTGCGCGGGTGCGTCCTGAAAACCGCTCTTGGATACCCGTACCGTCACCTTTCCGAGGGTCTGGACGCGCAACTGTCCATGCTGCGTGCGCCGGTTATACTCCTTGTCGTTCAGAAACACATGCGTGTCGTCCTGGCCGGTTGAAACAATCAGCGTGCCGGCGTTGACGTCGGTTTTCAGGAACGCGGTCAGCATGGGCGCGGCGCCGAAGCTTTCGTTCATGGTGTGCTGATCCTTGCCTTCGCCCACCGCGATTTCATTCACCCCCGGCTGAAAGCCAGTAAGGTCCGTCCCGGCCGGACCGGCATCGCTTTGCGTCTGGCCGTTGACCGCGAGCTTCCATGGGCCCGCGTTGGTCACAATGCGGGCCTGCTTTCCGAAGCTGGCCACCAGCACCGCGACCAGGTTCCGCGCGGTAACGGGGCCGGCTACGGGCATTCGCGCTTCCGCGAGTTCAAACGAGAACGAGGCGTTCCCGTTCGGTCCGGTGACTTTCACGGTGTGGCTGCCCGGAGCCACCTTCTCGAGCACCAATTGGCGGTCCTGCAAGTCGACCGGCGGTTGGTCGTCCACCACCACCTTGCCCTGCTCCAGATCGGTCAGCACGCGAACCGACTGTGCCTGCGGCTGCAGCGTCAGACTGACGGCCGCCGATTGCCTGGCGACGACCGTGACGGCGCCCGCCGCGGCGTCGAAGCCGTCCAGAGACGCGGAGACCTGGTACGCGCCAGGCTTGAGCGCCAGCTTGCAGTTGGATGTGCAGGTAGCCGGGTTGCCTCCTCCTCCGGTTACCGTCACGGACGCGCCCGGCGGCATGGTCGCAATGTCGACAGGCACAGCCGCCACACTGGTCGCCGCGGCGATCGTCTTCTGCTTGCGAGTTTGATACACCTTCCAAGAAATGGCTGCCAGGGCAACCACCACCACCGCGATTGACCCGATCACCAAAGTGAGTGTCCAAGGGAACGCGCGCCGCGGCGGCGCCGGGGGCGGAGGCGGAACCGGGCCCCACGCCGGCGGCTGGGACAGATATTCGGCGGTCCTTGGGCCCGCGGTTGGAGGCGGTTCCAGGGGACTGGAGTCGAACAACGGCAACGCCGCGGGCGCCACGGTTTCCGAGGTCTGGCGCGGAGTGGGAGCAGGGGGAGGCGGCGGAGCGAAAGGCGGCGGCACGGCTTCCCGTTGCTTCAGGATAGTGCCGCGCTCCATCAGGCGCTGCTTAATTTCATTTCCGGCGAACTGTATGTCGAAATCGCCCGGGAACTCCTGGAGGATTTCGTTCAGCCGGACATAGAGCGGCTTCAGTGCAGCCAGATCGGTGGCCAACTGAATCTGCACCTCAAGCCACTTGAGTTCCTCGTGAGGATTGACATTCTCCGCGCCCACGCTGCCTATGGTACACCTTCCGGGGCCAGGATTACCGGCCCCCCTCAATTTCGCGACTCACGATAGCTCACCCATGATAGCGTTGACAGAGACCCTGCGGGAGCCAATATGAACCTCTTCACATCGCGTGCGCGCATGGCGGCGGCGTTGCTGCTGCCCTTCCTCGCGACGGCCGCCGATGCCGTGAACCCGGTCGAGATCCGTTTCGCCCAACTGCGCGGCGATCCTCCGTCCCTGTACGCCTTCCTGCTGCGCATGCCCAAGGGCGGAGACCTGCACAACCATGTGAGCGGAGCCGTGTACGCCGAAAGCTATCTGCACGCGGCCGCGGTGGATGGGCTCTGCGCCAACCTGCGAACCGGCGCCATCGTCGCACCCGGCAACGCGCCTGACAACAACGGCGGCTGCGGCGACAATGTTCCGGCGGCGCGCGCCGAATCCGATAACGGACTCCGGAATAGTCTGATCGACAGTCTCTCGATGCGCAACTTCGTGGCCGGGCGCGAATCCGCGCACGATCATTTTTTCGCCGCCTTTGGCAAGTTCGGACCCTGGAAGGACGAGCACCACGGGGAGTTCCTGGCCGAGGTGACCCGGCGGGCGGCCGATCAGAATGAATCCTACCTGGAACTGATGGGCATGAATTGCCACGCCGCCAACGAGGTTGGCAACAAGGCCGGCTTCGACGAAAATTTCGACCATACCCGCGACCAACTGACGGCAGCGGGCCTGGACACCGTGGTGCGGCAGATGCGGACGCGAATCGTCGAACTGGAACAGGGACGGCGCGCCGCCCTGGGCTGCGACTCGCATCCGGAATCGCCGGCCTGCCAGGTGACGGTGCGCTACATCCTGGAAGTGCTGCGCGAATCGCCCAAGGAACAGGTTTTTGCGCAAACGATGGCCGGATTTCGACTGGCGTCCATGGAACCGCTGGTGGTGGGCATCAACTTCGTGCAAGCGGAAGACGGCTTTGTCTCCATGCGCGACTACTCCCTGCATATGCGCATGGTGGGCTACGCCCGAAGGCAGTATCCCAAGGTGCATGTCTCGCTGCACGCGGGCGAACTGGCTCCCGGATTGACGCCGCCGGATGGATTGCGGTTCCACGTCAGGGAAGCGGTAGACGTGGCGGGTGCGGAACGCATCGGCCACGGGGTCGACATCCTGTGCGAAACCGGCTCACGCGCCCTGCTCGAACGCATGCGCCAGCGGCACATTCTGGTGGAGATCAACCTGACCAGCAACGATCTGATTTTGGGCGTCCGGGGCAGCGAACATCCGCTGCCGGCCTACCGCCGCGCCGGTGTCCCGGTGGCGATTTCGACGGACGACGAAGGGGTGGCGCGCAGCCACCTGACGGCGGAGTTTCTGCGCGCGGTACTCACCTACAAACTGAGCTACGCGGACGTGAAGGAAATGGTGCGCAACAGTCTGCGCTACGCATTTGTGGACGAAACCGCGAAGGCGCAACTACAGACGGACCTGGAAGCCCGGTTCCGCGATTTCGAACAGTCCGAGCGCTAGAGCTTACATCGGATAGACGGCGATCATCGGTGGGCCGGCGAGTTGTTTGGAGTAGCCGGAGATCTTGACCCAGTACAGAATCCAGCAGACGAACCCGGCCAGACCAGTGACCAGTCCGACAATGGGAATGATACCTGTCAGGTTTAGGATGCACATCGCGAGTCCCAGGTTCTTGCCCGGCTCGGCCTCCGCCAGGGGAAGTTGCCGGCGCACGAATTCGTTGCGCAGCGAGCTGGCGATCCGGCTGACGGTAATGAATATCCAGACGACGCCGAACAGAGGGATCAGCATGAGCCACACTTGCCCCGGCTGCATGGTTCTGCTTTCGGGAGCGCACCGTTGTAGAGTTTTCTGGAGCGAGAGGAGGAACAGAATCGCCGGGATCAGCGCGATGAGCATGATGACCGCAAAGATAGCCATCGCTCCCGCGGAGCCTAAAGCCGAGCTATACGAATCCGACATGTGAGTGTCACCTTCCTAAACGAATGGACCGATTCGAACCGGTCCGAGATTCTTAATACCATACAGCGACATGGCGCCGATGGCAAGGATCATTTTGGGAATGGGGTACTGGGGTGGCTCCTATGGGATACCGGGTTTCCGGGTGGGCTTCGTGGAAGTGGTATCAATAGGTCCCTCATTGCAGGCTCGAGGGCTGCTACGGCGTCGAAGGCGCGCCGCATGCCGCTAGCAATCTGTTACCCTGCCTTGAGAAAGGAATGATATAGCCACAAAAGCATCGAGGGCCCCCGTCCGCGCACGGCGCGCGAAGGCGGAGGTGCAGGAGGAATTCGATGAGATCCAGCGCGAAGTGAACCAGGCCAGGGAGACGCCGGATCGCAAGGGCGACGAAGCCGCCCGGTTGCACGAAGGCGAGGTCCGGCAGGCAGTCGAAGGGATCACCGTCGATTCCGTGGTGCAGAAGATATCCGGCCTTGGGCTGGAAGTCGGGAAAGCGCTCTCCGATATTTCGGCGAAGCTCGGCGCCGAGGTCCAGATGCTCGCTTCCGTTCGCGAAGCCGTGGCCCTGGAGCGAACCGAACTGGAGCGGCTTCACAAGATCGATGTAGTGGCCGCCGCGCTCGATCAGCTTGTTCAGGATTATGCCCGGGAAAAAGAGCGGCTGGAACAGGAGATTTCCGGTCAGCGCGCTCGGTGGGAAGAGGAATCGGCGCGCATTGAGCGGGAGCGCAAAGAGCAGGAAGAAAGCCTCAAGAAACAGCGCCAGCGCGAGACCGAAGACTACGAGTACAAGAAGACGTTGGAGCGCAAAAAGGCTGAGGACAAGTACGACGAGGAGCAGCGCCTGACGGAGAAGCGCAATCAGGAGCGCCAGGAGAGTCTGGACAAATCCTGGCAGCAGCGTGAGGCTGCGCTCAAGGAACGGGAAGAAGAGTTGGGGCACTTGCGCCAGGACGCCGCCAATTTCCCAGCGCGGTTGGAGAAAGAAGGTCAGACGTCGGCGGATCGGGCCCGGCGCGAAACCGAGGCAAGGTTTGAGCAGCAGATCCTGGTCATGCAAAAGGACGCCGAAACGGAACGCCGCGTGGCCGAACTCCGCGTGAAGGCGCTGGAAGAGACGGCCGCGCACCAGACCGCGCAAGTCGCGGCTCTGGAAAAACAACTGGCCGACGCGAAGCAGCAGGTGCAGGATATTGCCATCCGGGCGATTGAGGGAGCGTCGCCAAGGCTCTGTCGCATATCAATCAGATTGCGATGGAGCAGGCCAAGAATCGGCCTCAGGGGTAGGGTCGAGCCGAAACCCGCCGAGCACGTATATACGTTGCGATACACTTGAGGTGTGACTGGCGGAATCGAGTTCGATTGGGACGAGGTGATAGATAACGAGGAGCGGTACCGGTCGGTCGGCCTCACGAATAGGGGCCGTTTTTTACTCGTGGTGTGGACGGTTCGCAAGGGCAAGGTCCGCGCCGTTACGGCGTTTCCGGCTAGTTCCTCAAACAGGAAGTCCTTCCTGAAGAGAGCCCAATGAAGACCCCAACTAAACGCATCGTACCGAGGTTCGCTACTGAGAAGGAAGAAGCAGACTGGTGGTATCAGAACCGCGAGGTCCATGGCAAACAACTCTTGGAGGCCGTCAGGAACGGCGAAGCGCAGATCCTGACCAGGGAGAAGCTGCTGGCGCGGATTGAGGCGTCCAAGAAGAAGCCGGCGCCGGTGGTGGCTCTGCGGATTCCCGCCGCGGACTTGGCGATGGCCCGGAAGCAGGCTGAACAGAAGGGCCTTCCGTAGCAGACCTATATCAAGTCGCTGCTGCACGAGACGCTCATCGAACGCGACGAACGAAAGTGATTACTTCCCGCCGGAGGTCTTCAGCGCGCTCTTCATACCGTCGTACGCTGGCTTCGGCTGGTAGCTGGTATCGAAGAGGAGCCCGGCGCCCGTGCCGGGGTACGTGCGCGGAATCCAGGAGTATTTGTCGGTAAAGCCCCACGGCTGCATTGCGGTGCATTTCGGGTACTTCAGGCAGAGGGCGGTGACATCCCGATAGACTTCGCCCTGCTTCGCCAGGGCTTCGGGTGTGGGTGCGCCGGAGGCATCCACGGGCAACCGCATGTCGAGCTCGGTAATTTGCACCTGAAGGCCGAGCCCGGCGATGCGTTTGATGTTCGCTTCCAGGCCATCCAATGAGATCCCGCGGGCGGTGAGGTGCATCTGCAGGCCCACGCCGTCGATGGGGACGCCGCGCGACTTGAAGTCCTGAACCATTTTGTAGACGGCGTCGGACTTGGCGTTCATGACCTCGGCGCTGTAATCGTTGTAAAACAGCAACGCCTTGGGGTCTGCCTCATGAGCCCAGCGGAAGGCCTGCTCGATGTAGGCCGTGCCCTGCAAGCCGATGCCAGGAGTATTGGACCAGACTGTGCTGCGCAAAGTGCCGTCGTCGTTGAACGCTTCATTCACGACGTCCCACGCGAAGACTTGTCCGGCGTAGTGTCCTACCACGGAGCGGATGTGGTCCTGCAACGCGTCCGCAAGCTGCTCCGGCGTGAGGTTGCCACTCACAATCCACATGGGATTCTGTTTGTGCCAGACCAGGTTGTGTCCGCGCACGGCCATATCGTGCGCCTTGGCGAAGGCGACGATGGCGTCGGCGGGCCCGAAGTTGAAGCTGGTCCGGGTGGGTTGGATGGGTCCGAACTTCATGGCGTTTTCAGGTTCCACCATGTTGAACTCCCGGGCGAGAGTCGCCGCGTAGAGTTCCTCGCTCAGGCGGTTCGGATCCACCGCGGTTCCCACGCGAATGCCTCTCTGGCCGGCAAGGTCGCGCAAGGATTGGGCGGGCGCGACGGCGCAGCAGATCCCGATGGCGGCCACCGCGGCGGCCATCATGGAGCGGCCGCCGGTTCGATGGCGATGTAGAAGGCTCCATCCTCCAGCGCCAGCTCAATTCCGGCGTTGCGGGCGGCCTCCTGCAACGCGGCCTGGAGCATCACTACCGGGTCCGGGCTCACGGCCAGCCTGCGCATGAGACCTTCGCCCTTGCGGCCGCCGGCGGAGAGCATGATCTTCAGACCCCGCCGTTTGCACTTGACGGGTGTGCCGTCCTCCAATTTGACGTTCATGGGCTTGATGTAGGCGTCCATATAATGGACTCCGATGCCCGACTTGTCTTCCGCTTTTGGAGGCAGCTTGTCCGCAGCGGCTGGGTTTAAGTCACACAGTTTGGTTCGCATATGCCCTCGTTTTCAGATACTGGTCCAGCGCTTGCCGGAACGCCCGGATATGGTCCGGCGTGCTTCCGCAGCAACCGCCGACGATGTTCGCGCCGGCCTCCAGCAGGGGCGCCATGCCGGTCACCATGTCCTCCGGCTTCTCGTCGTAGGTCACCTTCATCCGCACCAACTTCGGCAATCCCGCGTTCGGCTGGGCCATCACCGGCAGATCCGTGACCTTCTTGTATCGAAGCACCGCCTGCCGGGCGCGCTCCATGTCCATGCCCGTGCCGCAGTTGAGGGCCACAATGTGGACGCCGTGTTCCTGCATGAATTCCGCGGCGCGTTCCGGGTCGATGCCCATCATGGTACGGAATGTCGAGCCGTCCAGTGTCACGTCGTACGCCATGGAACCGATGATGCAGGGTGCGCCGGCCTTCCGCGCAGCTTCAATGCCGATCAGGAGTTCTTCGAGCGACGTCTGCGTTTCGACGATGATGGCGTCGGCCCCGGCTTCCACCAGGCTGGCTGCCTGCTCCTCCAGGGCATCGCGCACGTCGGCCTCGCGAAAATCGCCATACGGCTCCAGCAAGCCGCCGAACGGTCCGATATCGCCGAGCACATAGCCTTCCCGGCCATCGAAGGCTTCCTGTGCAATTTTCACGGCGGCCCGGTTGATCGCAGCGGCCCGGTCGGCCGCCGAATGGCGATGAAGCATGATCCGCGACCCGCCGAACGTGTTGGTGATGAGGCAATCGGCGCCGGCCTCGGCATAGCGCCGCTGAATGGCCAGCACGCGGTCCGGATGGGTCAGGTTCCAGGCTTCGCCGCAGCCGCCCTGCTCCAGCCCGGCGAACATCAGTTGGGTTCCCATCGCGCCGTCGGAAAGCAACGGACGTTGGGCGATGGCGTCCAGTAAGCGTCTATTCATGATGTCCCATTGCGCGTCTGTGACAGCGCATAATAGATGGTTTCGAAAACCAGGCCCCACTTGTGGTCCCGGCTGTCGCGGTCGCAGTAACAGCCCGCGGCGCAGGCTTGCCGTTCCCAGGCCAAAGCCTCCTGGAGCGGCCGGCCGGCCAGCGGTTTTTCCCGGTCGATGGCGGCCATGAGCGCTTCCCGATCCTCCTGGTAGCGGCACATGAGGGTGTGGCCGGTATCGCCGGGAGCGGGTTGGCAGCGTTGCTCCCGAATGGGATATCCTTCCCCGGCCGGTCCCAGCTTCACGTGGTAATGGAACGTCAACTGCCGTCCGGTATTGGTGCAGGTGGTTCCGTCGTAGCGGAAGAGCGCGGCAATGCTGCCATCTTCGCACTGCGTCAACGAAAGCCGCTCTCCCGACCAGCGTTTCAAGGCTTTGAGGTTCACGGTGTGGGGCGGCGCCGGTTGTGCCGCTACGGCCGTTACCAACCCGAGCGCCGTTCCATTCCCGTTCCGCGCCGCATTCCGGTAGGCCGTTCGCCGGAACTGGCAGGAGAGCATGGAACAGTTGTCGCAGGGGACCAGGTTGGCGAGGCTCAGCACGCCTGCGGTGTGGTGCGTCAAGCCGAAAACGGCCAGCAGCGATTTCTTGGGGCGCAGTGCGCCTGAATCCAGCACCTCCATGCCGTCCGGCATTCCCTGCCGCCGCATCATGTCCAGCAGGCGCGGCTGCTCCCCGATGTCCCATTCGGGATACCCGGGACTATAGTGGGGCAGCACCGCCAGGTTGCCGTGGTCGGCCCAGGCGCACAAACGCGCGCCGGCCAACGTATTCAGGTATTCGACGACGGCAGATCCGTAAGATTCCAGAAAGAAGTATTCGTCGGGTTTCCCGTCGAGCCACAGATCCTGGGCCGCTTGCTCAAGTTCCGGACCCGCGCTCACGGCCACCAGGACGACGCTTGTCGCCTCGGCATCTTCCAACGTCCGGCGCAGCCGCGGGCTGGTGAAGCAAGCCCCCGCGATCGAGAACGAATCGTGGCGAATTTCGAGCTCTTCCGATTGCCGCGCATAGATCCACGGACGCCCGTTGCGCGCATACCATTCGCGCGCCCACTCGGCCAGTTCGGCGGCCCGGTCCGCGATCACCCAACCGGGCGGGTATCCCAGCAGCCGATGAAACTCCTCGGGCTGCACCGCGATCTCGGGACGCGGATCGAACAGTTCCGTCATCCCGCCACCTGTTCGGTGGATTCCACCCGGCGGAACTGGCAGCCATCCACGAAGAAATCGAAAAACTGAGGGTGTGTCTCCAGCCGGCAATGCTCCACGCGCCGGACCAGGTCTTCCAGTTCCCGCCGGCGCGATTTCGAGAGTAAGGCGATGGACGCGCCTTCAATCGCCGCATTGCCCACCTGGACGATTTTGGAATCGCTCAGGTTGGGGACGAGTCCGATGCGCCGCGACGCTTCCACGTTCAAGTGCCGGCCGAATCCTCCGGCCAGGTAGAAGACGTCGATGTCGTCGAATTCGACGCCATAGCGGCTGAAGACCACCTTCAAGCCTGCCACGTTGGCGCCTTTGGCCTGGGCCAGTTCGTTGACATCCCGCTCGTAGAAGAAAATGGCGCGATCGCGGTCGAGTGTGACCCGGTCCAGATCGTCCTGGAAACGGCCCAAATCGTTCATCTGGCCGGTGCGCAGCAATTCGCTCAGCAGGTCGACCAAGCCCGACCCGCAGACTCCTTCGGGCGCGCCGCCGCCGATCACTCCCAGACGGAATCCGCCGGCGCCATCCGCCACGACGTCTTCCACCGCGCCGTCCAGGGCCGGCATGCCGCATGCGATCGCGCCGCCTTCGAACGCCGGACCGGCCGGACACGAAGCGGCCAGGATGCGATCCCGGTTGCCGACGATCAATTCGGTATTCGTACCGATATCCATGATGGCGATCAGCCGGCTCTCATGCGCCAGATCCACCGCCAGCATGCAGGCCGCCGCATCCGCGCCTACGTGCCCGCTGATTACCGGAGCGCCCCAAACGCGGGCTTGGGGATGAATGGGCAGCAGGCATCGCCTTCCCGTGGAGGTCAGGCTAGTGGTGGTCCGCTTTCCCTCGGCCATCTCGATCTCGGTGATGGAGCGGTACGGGCTTTGGCCGATGGAATACACGCTGCGGGCAAAGAACAGATCGCGCATCGTGGAGTTGCCCACCACCACCATCTCGTAGATGGATTTCGGATCTACGGGGAACTCTTCGATGGCGCGGCTCAGATATCCGGCTAACGTACGCATCAGCAGCTTACCGGGATGCTCCGTATCGTACTGGATGCGGGCCATGATGTCGGAGCCGCCGAAACGCTGCGGATTCTCGAACGAGGCATCGGCGATCTGTTCGCCGGTTTCCAGATTCAGCAACCGCAGCACGATGGTGGTGGTGCCGAGGTCCATGGCGATTCCGTGGATGGGTCCCGTGGAGCGCGCCACCTCTTCCCTGTCGATCAGGATCCGGCCGCCCTCGCGGGTCACCGCCGGGTCCAGTTCCACCTTGCCAGGCAGCTCGATGGAGCGCCGTTCCACGCGCATGGATCCGCGCCGCATGGTGTGGCACCGGATCTCGCCTTCGGACGCGGCCACGCGGCTCTGGCACGACAGGCGGAAGCTGCCTTTCAGATGGAGTTCGGGTTCGGTGCACTCCGCCAGGCAGTCCATGCCTTCGGTAATTTCGACGATGCACTCTTTGCACTTGCCCTGCTTCCGGCACGACGTGGGGACCTGGATCCCCACACTTTCGGCGCACTCGAAGAGCGATGCGCCGGCCAGCGCCGGGATGGTCTGTCCGTTGATGGTGAGTGTTGCCGGCATCGCTGCAAAAAGACCGGAAAGGCGGGTTGACCACCCGCCGCGGGGTAACAACCTGCCCCCCGGAAAACCCTTACCAGTCTACTTTCGACTCCAGTTCGGCTTTCACCGCGGCGGCGACGTCCTCGGCCGAACCTTCGCGCTCTTCTTCCTCGCTCCACTTCCATTGTGCGAGATAATCGTCAGCCTGCTGCAATCCCCGGCGGGCGGCCAGAATGTCGATCCGCTCCAGGAACTTGGCATCCAGCGGCACAGTGACATCGTCGGAATCGTCTTCCGCTTTGATCTGCGTGGGAATTTCCTGCCAGTAGAGAACTTTGTAGGTGGCCATGGTCGTCACACAGTCGTAGCGGCGAGGCGAAGGAACAGGTCGACGGCGGCGGACGCGTTGGCTCCGTAGCCATCGGCGCCGATTTCGTCGGCGAACATCTGGCTGACCGGCGCCCCTCCGACCGCCATTTTAATATGACCCTTGCCAGCCGCCTCAAAGCCCTCGATCACCGTCTTCATATACGTCATGGTGGTGGTCAAAAGCGCGCTCATTCCGATAATAGTCGGATGACACTTCTCGGCGGCCGCCAGGAACTTCTCGACGCTCTGATCCACGCCGATGTCGTGCACTTCAAATCCGGCGCCTTCGGCCATCATCAGGACCAGGTTTTTTCCAATATCGTGGAGATCGCCGCGCACCGTGCCCATCAACAATACGCCGATGCTCTGGGAGCTGCCATCCTTATTGGCGAGCAGGGGTTTGAGCACCGCCATGCCGGCCTTCATGGCCCGGGCGGCGATGAGAACCTCCGGCACATACAGAACGTTGTGCTTGAAATCCTCGCCCACCACGCTCATTCCGGCGATCAGACCTTCATTCAGCACCTCCTGCACGGGCCGTCCATCCGCCAGAGCGTCCTTCGTCATCTGCTCCACCTCGGCGGCCTTGCCCTCGTAGAGGCACTGGTTCATCAGGGCGTAGTCAACCATGGTGTTTTTCCTGGCCGGCTAGACGTGCGCGGCCACCCTCCGGGCATTGAACTCCTCCAGAGCTTCCAGCATGGCGAGGATGTTCTCACGCGGCATTCCCGGGCTGGTTCCGCCGCCGACCGAGAGAATGATGCCCTCGCCGCCCGAGCCTTCCAAAACTTCGAGCGTTTCGTCCTTCACCTCGTCGGGGGTTCCGCGGACTCCCACCTCCAGCGGATTTACGTTCCCCATGAGACACATGCGGTCGCCAACTCTTCTCTTGACCTCGGTGATGTGCCGTTGTTTGCCCCAGTTCAGCACGTTGAAACCGGCGTCCGGCAAATGGTCCAGGCAGGCATCCACTTCCGCATCGTTATGGTACAGCTTCACCCAGTCCTTGGGGAACGCGTCGCAGATGCGCTTCAGGTATGGGTGGGCATACTCCAGGTAGAATTCTTCGTTGATGAATCCCACGATGTCGTCCAGGATGAAGATGCTCTCGACAGTGTCGCCCATGACCTTTTGCTGCGCCTTCAGCCAGTCGATGACCACTCGCGTACACAGGTCGATCAGCCGGTGAGCGCCCTTGGGATCTTCTACCAGGTCGATCATGAACTCAGACGTGCCACGCACGAAACCGGCGGTGCAGAGCGGGCCGCGCGCCGTGACCATGGGCAGAATGTAGCCGTGGTCCAGAATGCGCTGACGGTGCGTGGCGATGCGATGCAACGTCAGAGCGGCAAATCCATCGGCTTCCACCTCATATTCCGGCAGATCGTCCATGTCCTCCAGGCGGCGCAGGGAACGGTATTCGCTGGGCGTGTTGTCCTGCCAGAATTTGATCTTGGCTCCCAGAATGGAGGGCTCCGCCGCCATTCCATATTCCATCCACCACGAGGGGACGAAGATGATGTCCGGAAACTCGCGCATGATCTTGAGGTTGGACTCGAACCAAAGCTCCGGATCCAGATAATAATCCAGGTGCTTGATCCCCAGATATCCGGGTATCCATGGGCTATCGATGATGAGGGCCATCGGGATCTTGTCGAGCTTCTCGCGGCGTACCGCCCGCTTAAAAGTGTCCCATTGTTCTGGCAGCATTTCTGTTCCTTGTCGAAGGTCCGGCTCAGTATTGTTGTACCATAAAACTAAATATGAAAATTCGGGATATCCGCGCGACCACGGTGACGGTCCCGCTGGAGGCCCCCTTACGCCACGCCAACGGCTGCCACTGGGGCCGATTCGTCAGAACCATTGTAGAGGTGGAAACCGATAACGGATTGGTCGGCCTGGGCGAAATGGGCGGCGGCGGCGAATCGGCGGAAGCCGTTTTCCGGTCGATGAAGCAATCTCTGGTGGGCCACGACCCAGCCCGTCTGGAGGAGATGCGCTTCCGGATCGCCAACCCCACGGCATCGCTGTACAACAACCGGACGCAGGTCCTGGCGGCCCTCGAATTCGCCTGCCTGGACATTCTGGGACAGGCCTGGGGAGTTCCCGTTTGCGACATTCTGGGCGGCAGCCTGCGCGACCGCGTACCCTTCGCGGCGTACTGCTTCTTCCGCTATCCCGATCCCCGCACTGGCCGCGGAGAGGTCCGCACCATCGATCAACTGGTGGAACACGGACGCGCCCTCAAGCAGCGTTTCGGCTTCACCACTCACAAACTCAAGGCCGGCGTCTTCCCCCAGGATTACGAGCTGGAAGCCTACCGCGCGCTCGCCGCGGCCCTGCCCGGAAATTCGTTCCGCTTCGATCCCAACGCGGTCTGGTCCACCGAACAGGCCATTCGGTTCGGCCAGGCGATTGAGGACATCCGCAACGACTACCTGGAAGATCCCGTTTTCGGACTGAACGGCATGCGGCGCACCCGTCAGATGGTCCGCGTACCGCTGGCCACCAACACGGTGGTGGTCAACTTCGAACAACTCGCCGCCAACGTGCTGGACACCGCCGTGGATGTCATTCTGCTCGATACGACATTCTGGGGCGGAATCCGCGCCTGCGTTAAGGCCGCCACGGTTTGCGAGACGTTCCAGTTAGGGGTGGCCGTCCACTCTTCGGGAGAGTTGGGCATTCAGCTCGCCACCATGCTGCATCTGGGCGCGGTGATTCCGAATCTCTCGTTCGCCGCGGATGCCCACTATCACCACTTAACTGACGATATCATCGAGGGCGGATTGATGCGTTATGAAGGCGGCGCTATCCGTGTCCCCGAAGGTCCCGGACTTGGGGTGAAGCTCAATCGGGAGAAGTTGCGCGAGTATAGCGAACTGTACCAGCGCTTGGGCGGCTACCCGTACGATCAGGATCCCGCGCGTCCGGGTTGGACTCCCATTGTTCCTAATGATCGCTGGGCCGACCCGAATGACGACCGGCCCGTATCCATCCCGTATTAAAGGAAGTGACATGAAGCAGATAAGAGATTTTGTGGGGCAGGCTGGTAACCTGCGGCCGAGTGGCGCTCGGCCTTCCGAGGCGCCAGGCAGGTCCCGAGCATCGGGGGAAATCTTGGGCGTTTATCGAAAGGGGGGTTGCCAACCCCCCGCAGGCTGCCAGCCTGCCCCACATAAGCATCTCGCGTTGGTGCTTCTCCTTTTCCCGATGCTCCTTCATGCCGAGACCGGGCAGAGCGCCTGGCTCCGCTATGCGGCCCTGAGTGAGACCGCCAGCCGTCCCTACCTCGCCTCTCTTCCGGCCTCCGTCGCTACCTTCGGCGACTCCCCGGCGATAGAAAGTGCGAAGCACGAACTAATTACCGGCGTTCATTCCCAACTGGGCCGGATTCTTCGCGAGGAATCCCGCTTGCCGGCGGAGAACTCCTTTCTTATCGGGACGCTGGCTGACCTGCCTAACCAGCTCCACCTGGACGCCAAACTCGATCCCGACGCCTTCTGGCTGACCGCCGCGACCGTCGGCGGCGTCACCTACACCGTCGTGACCGGATCCAACGATCGCGGGGTGCTCTATGGCGTGTTCGCCCTTCTGCGAAAGATCTCGCTCGGCGAGCCGATCGCCAAGCTGAACGAGCGGCAGACTCCCTACGCGCCGCTTCGCTGGGTCAACCAGTGGGACCGTCTGAACGGCACGATTGAACGGGGCTATGGTGGCAATTCCATCTTTTGGGAGGGCGGACACGTCCGTGAGGATCTCACCCGCGTCGCCGAATATGGCCGCTTGCTGGCCTCGCTCGGGATCAATGGCTGCGCCATCAACAACGTCAATGCCGATCCGCAGCTTCTCGGCTCCGATTTCGTTCCCCAGATCGCCCGCATTGCCGCACAGCTCCGGCCGTGGGGCGTGCGCGTGGCGGTCTCCATCGATTTTGGCAGTCCCCAGAGTGTGGGCCATCTCGACACCTTCGACCCTCTGGACGCCAAGGTGGCCGCGTGGTGGAAGGCCAAGGTGGATGAGCTTTACCAGGCAGTGCCCGACCTGGGAGGACTGGTTCTGAAGGCCGATTCCGAAGGCCGCGTGGGTCCTTCGGCCTACAAGCGTACGCACGCCGATGCCGCCAACGTGGTGGCCCGCGCCCTTCAGCCGCATCATGGGTACCTGTTCTACCGCGGTTTCGTCTACGACCATCACATGGACTGGCGCAATCCCAAGAACGATCGGGGCCGCGCCGCCTGGGACAACTTCAAGGCTCTCGACGGAATGTTCGACGACAACGTGATTGTCCAGATCAAGAATGGTCCGATCGATTTCCAGGTCCGCGAACCCGCCTCGCCGCTTTTCGGCGCTCTGGAAAAGACCAACCAGGCCATCGAGCTGCAAGTCACCCAGGAGTACATGGGACAGGCGAAGCATCTCACCTTCCTGGGCCAGATGTGGAAAGAGACGCTGGATTTCGATATGCATGCCGCGGCCACTCCCACCCCCGTCAAGGCGCTGGTGGCCGGGAAGGTCTTTCATCGTCCGGCCGGGGGGTTTGTCGGCGTGGTGAACGCCGGACTGGATGACTCCTGGTTCGGCAACCAGATGTCGCAGGCCAATCTTTATGCCTTTGGCCGGCTCGCCTGGAACCCCGACCTTAGTGCGCAGCGCATTGTCGACGAATGGACCCATCAGACCTTCGGCGACGATCCGAGGGTGGTCGCTACCGTGAACAGCCTCCAACTCACCTCCTGGCGCACGTACGAGAACTATACGGGTCCGCTAGGCCTGCAAACCCTTACCGATATTACCGGCAACCACTACGGCGTCAATATCGAAGCCTCCGAGCATAACGGCTGGGGCCAGTGGCACAATGCCGACGAAACCGGCGTGGGCATGGACCGCACGGTCGCCACGGGAACCGGCTACATTGGGCAGTACCGGCCGCCAGTGGCCGCCGTCTACGAATCTCTTCAGACCTGTCCCGACGATCTGCTGCTCTTTCTGCACCACGTTCCCTACACCTACAAGCTGCACTCCGGACAGACCGTGATCCAATCCATCTACGATTCGCATTACCAGGGCGCCGGCGCCGTCGCCGCCTACGTCCGGCAGTGGAAGGCTCTCCGAGGCCTGGTGGACGAACAGAGGTACGGGCAAGTGTTGGCGCAGCTCGAATATCAAGCTGGGCAGGCCGTGGTGTGGCGCGATGCAGTCACCACGTACTTCAACCGCGTTTCCAAAATCGCCGACGTCAAAGGACGCGTGGGTCATTATCCTGGACGGGTCGAAGCCGAATCCATGACGCTCGACGGGTATACCGCGCGCGATGTCGTACCCGCGGAAGATGCGTCGGGCGGGAAAGCCATTGGCTGCGGCGCCGCGCCCCCGTCCGGCTTGCCGGGGGGTCCCGGCGGCCGCGGCCGGGCTCCCGCCGCCCCGGCGCGGACCGAGCCGTGCACCGCAAGCACGAAATTCGGCGGCGCCGTCGGCTGGTACACGCTGAGCGTGGAGTACTTCGATCAATCGGGCGGCGTCTCCCGCTACCGTGTCTTCATCAACCAACAACTGGTGGACGAGTGGTCCGCCGATCTCGCCATTCCCAGCTTCCGGATGGATTCCAGCTCCTCCACACGGCGGACGATCTCCGGAATTGCGCTCCGCCCCGGGGATGAGATCCGCATTGAGGGCAAGCCCAACGGCGCCGAACAGGCCGGCCTGGATTACATCGAGATCGAGAAAATGTAGCTCAAAATAAAACGGCGTCCCGCGACAGATGCCGGGGGACGCCGTTTGGTTATCGGACTACCGCGCAAATTACCAGCGGATGTGGCCCTGAATCTGGATGAATCGATTCAGGAGCGCGGAGCCGACGGTGATTGCGCCGAAGGTGCCGGGGCCGCTGGTGACGCCGGTGTTTACGCCGTTGAAGTAGGAGTGATTCAGGACGTTGAGGACATCGCCGCGGAGCTGGAACGTGATCGGGCGCTCTTTGATATTGAATCTGAAGTCGCGCATCAAGCTGGCGTTGGTTTGGCCATAGGCGGGGTTGCGGACGCCATCGACATAGTACGGCATGACGCGCGCCTGGTAAGTGCCGGGCTGATAGGCCGTGCGCTTTTCCCAACCCGAAGTGCATGGCTGGCCAAGCGGAACGACGGTATCGCCCGGTCCGGCGGCTTGCCCTGGGGCTACGCAGCCAGCAGTGTTGAACTCCTCGCCGATGGTGGGGTTGGCGAGTTTGATATTGTTCGGATTGCCGTAGTAGAAGGCGTTGGGCATTTGGATCAAAGTACCCGTCTGCCATTGGTACGTGCCCGCGACGCTCCAGCCGCCTACGACGGCGCTCAGGACCTTTTCATGCACAAACTGGCGGCCCTTGCCGAACGGCAGATCGTATACCCAGGTTAAGGTGACGCGGTTGGGGGCGATATTGTTCGGCTCCCAGAGCAGCGATTGCGGGCTGGCGGGATCGTTCGGATTCCACGGCTGGAAGTAGCTGTTGGCAATCCGGCTGTGAAAGTAGCTGTAGCCGAAATTGACAACCATTCCACGGCTGAAACGGTGGTTAAAGCCGACGTCGAAATTATTCTCGCGCTCTTGACCGATCGGCTCCGGCAGGGAGTAGTTGCTGGACGGAAATGCTTTCAGGAGCGTGGCCTTGGAAATGGTCGCGCTGGTGAAAAAGCTGCCAACGCCGCTCATGGCGGAGTAAAGGCCTGGGTTGCTGGCCTGCAGGGAAGCGAAGTTCCCAATGTAGAACGGGTTGGGAACGTTCGCGCCGAGATTGGTGTCCTGCAGGCAGAAGCTGGAGCTGGCATTGGCGGTGCCCGCCGGGCAGGAAATCGTGGCGCCGGCCGAGTTCACCGGCCGCGCGAGGCTGTAGACGTAGTAACTCGCCGGCAGGAGCGACTGGCTGACCTGGACGTTCAGGTCGGTGGTCCAGGCTCCGGTGTAACCCGCGGACAGCACGTCGTGGGACGTGAGCTGGCGCTCGATGCTGACACGCCACCGCTGCATGCGGGTGTGATCGGAGGGTGGGACGGTCCAACTGCTCGGTCCATTGGTGATCCCCAGAAGGCCCATCAGCCCCAGGGTATTGCCAACAGGCAGGTTGAATTGTGTGTTATTGCTGCCGGGGCGGACCGGGAACGGGTCGGTAAGAGGAGAAGTGAGCGTCGCCCCTGCGTTGCACCAGGCGCCGCAGGCTCCATTCGATCCCCAGGTTACGCCGTTGGTGGTGGTGAACGTGGTGCCTGTGCTGGTGCTGAAGCCGGATTGATTCTCGCCGTAGACGATGGCGTTGACGTCTAACGTGTCGTAGTAAACGCCGTATCCGCCGCGAATCACGGTCTTGGAGTTGATCTGATAGCCGAAGCCGACGCGAGGGAGCCACATCAACTGGCTGCCCCAAGCGCGCGAGGGAGCGCCCGGCGTGCCGGCGTACAGCGGGCCGCCTTGCACAATGAAATTCGAAGCCGCTAATTCCGGAACCTGGCTGGCGGTGGTGGCTGCGTAGGCTGCCTGGGCTCCCGCGCTGATCGGCAACTGGGCCGTCGGGTTCCAGCCCGAAATCCAGTTGTTGTCGCTTCCCTTGGCGCCGTTCTCCCATTCCGCGCGCAGCGAAAGAGTCAAAGTGAACCGCGGCGCGACACGCCACGTGTCCTGAATAAACCCGGCTGCGAACTGGTTAGACTCCAGGTAGCTCGCATTGTTCGAGACCGTCGCCCCGCTGGGCAAACCCATCATGAACGCCGCCCATCCCAGACCGAGAGTGGCGGGGTTATAGTTGCCGTTCGGACCGGCATCGTCGTACTCGCGGAAGTAGGTGTTATTGAAGGTGTAGGTGCCGTCGCTGTTGCCATTGTGGATAGACCGCGTCTCCTGCCGGAAATCGACGCCCGCGCGGAACGAGTGGTTCCCCCGGTTATGGTACGCATCTCCGTTGTAATCGTAGAACCGGTTATATTGCGGACCGGGGGTCCCGCTGATACCGTTAGCGGAATAGCCGGTGATGTTCATCTGGGGAAGATAGCACCAACTTCCGCAATACGAATTGAGGTACGAAGGAAGCCCGGCGTCGGAGGGTTTGAACCCGAACGCGTAGGGCAGGGTGGTGGTGTACGACATCCAGTTGGTCACCGAGGCCGCGGCGTGCAACAGGGTGCGCGAGTTGAGTGTATAGACGAAATCGAGCACGCCGTTCGGGTCGTCGCGCGTCACGCCGCTGCCGCTCGCGTTGGAGTTGTTGTACCCTTGCACGATGAAATACGTCCAGTCGCCGCGGTATTCCACGAAGTGGTTTCGGGTGTAGCGGCCAAACACGCGCAGCTTGTCGGTCAGGTTGATGTCCATGCGGCCGGCCCATTGGCCGAAGAGCCAGTTATAGGGCGTGGAGGAGGCCGAGTAGTCATCCCCGCCCGCATTCTGCGCGAGGGACGGGTTGAACCAGTTATTGGGATCGGGCCAATACTTCGTATAGTTCTTATAGACAGGGTTGCCCATCGCGATATAAGACGCCGGCAGAATGTTCCCGGGGAGGGGTGTCCGAATGTAGTGCGTGCCGGTCCGGCTGGTGTCCACCCTAACCGAGAAGGGATCGTATAACTGATAGTTCAAACCGTCCGATGTGATGCCGAGCAAATCGGAGAAGTTGCCGGTCTTCTCGGCCGCGGACGGGACCACGTGGGGATAGGTATTGGAAGCCTCGGGCTTGGCGTCGTGCTCGCCATTGTAGCTGAGAGTCCAGAACACTTTGTTCCGGAGGTCGATCACGTGGGGGATATAAATCGGCCCGGTGGCGGTAAAGCTATACAGGTTGGAGTGGCCCGAGGGCTGGATGGGCTGGGCCTCGGCCGCCGCTGCCGCAGCGGTGTTGCCCGAAGCAAGGTCGGAATCGATGGTCTTGTAATAAGACTGCTTGGTGAACAGGTTGCTACCCTGCCAGCGCTGGCTCCAGTAATTCTCGCTCGCGACGCCATGAAAATCGTTTGTCCCGGACTTGGTGGTGACGGTGATACCGAGACCCAACGAGTGTCCGAAGCCGCCGTCAAAAGTGTTGTCGACGATCTTGGCTTCGGAAACCGTATCGACAGCCGGAAGCAGTGAGGTGTTGCGGCCGTTGCCGTTGCTGAAGGCGCCGTCAATGGTCCAGACATTGCCGCCCACGCCGCTGCCGTTGCTGTAATCGGAACCGCCCTGCGTGGAGTGCGGACCCAGAAGCTCCGACGCCAGTCCGCCGGTCTGCACTCCCGGGGAGAAGGCAAGCATGCTGGTGACCACGTCGGTCATCACCGGCAGGTCGCGCACGGTGCGGTCGTCCAAGGCCATTCCGTTGTCGGTACGGCTGATATCCACGAGAGGCGCTTCTCCAGTCACCGTGACGGAGTCCGTCGCCGAGCCCACCTGAAGAGTCACGTCGACGTCCCGGACATCGGTTGTCAGCAACACGATGCCCTCGCGGACTTCCTTCTTAAAGCCAGGAAGGTCCACGGTGACAGTGTAGTTTCCCGGCATCAGCAGCGGCGCGGCATAACGGCCGGCTCCGCTCGATTTCAGCGTCACGGTGGTCTTTGTATCCGTGTTCGTGACAATTACATTGGCGCCCGCGACCAGGGCGCCTTGGGGATCTTTCACAGTTCCCTGGATGGTACCGCGGGATTCCTGGGCGCCTACCAGGCTGACCAGAATCAGCGGCGCCGCAAACAGGCAAAACAAGCGTTTCATTTCATTCGTCTCCTTAGACCGACCGCACGCGACCCAGCGCATAGACAACTCACTCTGTCTTGAGATCCGGAATTACTAATTACTGCATTAGTTGCACGACACAACAAAATCAGGTTGACAGAAACGGGGTAGGCAGCGTCCATCGCATTCGACAATTCCACCCGCTCACCGGCCATGCTGCGTTGAGCACCGAGACCCACGCCCCTAACACAACTGGGTTAAGTTGTAGCCGAAAACAAAATCGGTGTCAAGCCCCATATCGGCCTGAAATCCAGGAAATCGGCGGGACCGGAATTCCTGCCTAAAATCAGTTACGGCCCGCCCGCAACTGCTCCACCAGCCTGCGCACCTCCGCGTTGGGCCGCGCCCGGAGTACGGCCTCATACTCGGCGATCGCGTCGGGTATCCGCCCCGGCATGGTGGATAGCGCTCTGGCCAGATTGTAGTGCGCATCCACGGAGTCGGGTTCAATCCGTAACGCCGCCCGATACTCCGCAATGGCGTCTTCGAGCCGCCCGGGCGTTCGCGATAACGCGTATCCCAGGTTGTTGTGGGCCGTTGCGAAATCGGGCCTGATGCGCACGGCCGCCTGGTACTCGGCAATCGCCTCCGGCAGCCGGCCCGGCAAACCGGAGAGGGCGTTACCCAGGTTATTGTGCGCGCCCGCATAGCCGGGGTTGATCCGAATCGCCTCTTCAAATTGCGCGACGGCCTCCGCCATGCGGCCCGGCAGTTGCGCCAAAGCCCGCCCCAGATTGTTGTGCGCTTCCGCCAGCCGCGGATCCAGCCGAAGGGCAGTCTGGTACTCGGCTATCGCGTCTTCCAACCTTCCGTGCGATTGCAGCACTCCATTTCCGAGGCCATTATGCGCCTCGGCTGAATCCGGCCGGATCCGCAGCGCGGCCTGCAATTGCGCAATCGCCTCCGGCAAACGTCCCGGCGCCCGCATCAGGGCGTTCCCCAGATTGCAGTGGGCCCGGTCGGATTGCGGGTCGTCCCGCACGGCTTCCTCGAATTGATCGATGGCGCTCTGCAGCCGCCCCGCTTCCATCAGGGCGTTCCCCAAGCTCAGGTGTGCCTCCGAATAATCCGGTTTGAGCGCCAGAGCCGCTTCGAACTGGGCGACCGCCTCGGCATGCCCTCCTGGGATTTCGAGGAGCGTGTTTCCCAAGTTGTTGTGCGCCAGCCAACTGGCGGGATTGCGCGTCAGCGTCTCTCGATACAGCGTCTCGTCGTCGCGATACATGCCGCTCTGCCGCCACGTCAGCACACCAAGTACCGCTACCAGTAAGACCGGAATGGCGATTTGCCCAGTTTTCCCGATCGGCATTCGCGCCAGCAGGGAGGCAGCCGGAACGATGATTCCCAGGCTGGCCAGATACAGGAAATGATCGGCGACATAGGAATACCGGAACGGATACACATTCAGAAAGCCGAGCACGGGAAACAGCGTTCCCGCAAAAACCAGGAATCCCGCCAATGGCCCGCGATGGCGGCGGGCCATTACGCAGAGTCCGATGGCGACGGCCAACACGCCCGCCGGGAACAAGTACTGCCACCACTCCCCCGGGTCGAGTACCCACCGCGGATAGAAAAATGTCAGGCTTGCCGGCCACACCAGCTTGCCGGCGTAGAACCAGATCGCGCGCCCGGCCAGTAGGCACCGCTGGACTACGGTCAGAGCGAAATCCGCCCCCTGTGCTCCGATCAACGTTCTCTCCGCCCACGCCGTGAACAGACCGGCGGAGGCGCCCAGGACAAACCACGGCAACAATGGCCGCACATCGCGTCTCCACTCGACGCGGCCATGTTGCCACCACAGGATTACCAGTAGCGCTCCCGGAAGTGTCGCGGTCACCGTCTTGGTCAGCAATGCCAGGACGAACAATCCGAGCGCCATCCAGTAGCGTGCCGGTTTGCGCGTTTGCACAAAGCCCAGGTAAGCGAGCGCCGCCGCCAGGTAGAAGACCCCGGAAAGCGTGCTCTTCTGCTCCGAGATCCACGCCACGGATTCCGTACACACCGGGTGCAGCGCAAAGATCAGCCCGGCCAACCAGGCTCCCGGAAGCGCCATGCGCCTGACGATCAGCACGACCAGGCACGCCGCGATCGCGTGCAGCGCCACGTTCGCCAGATGATAGCCCAACACCCGATCGCCCCAGACGCGATGCTCGATCCAGAACGCGCTATGCAGGAGCGGATAGTACTGCTGCGTGGCCCTCACGTCGAACCAAATGCGCCAGAGGCCGTGAAGCGGCTGGAGGTCGGGCCGCGTCACGTGGCTGCTGTCGTCCCAGAGAAGAGCCCCTCGGAGTGCCGGCAGGTAAGCGGCCAGGGTGGCGCAGAATATCAGTACCCACGGTCCGGCGTCCTTGAGACCGGTCGTGGGGGAGTCCTTCACCGTGACTCGCCTCATACCCATAGCTTCAGTGGTAGCACGACTGCCGGTCACGGAAATGAAAAACGGCGGCCGCGAGAAACAAATCGCGGCCGCCGCTGAGGGTTGAGACTGTGGCTGGTTAGAACCGCAGATACCCGCCCACTTGCAAGTAACGAGGGCTGGATTGCGTGCCGGTGATTGTACCGAAGCCGTTGTAATTGACGGCGCCGGTCGCGCTCGTTATCCAGCAGCAACTGCCGCCGGGGTTGGCGAACACCACCGTATTCGTCAGGTTGAAGGCCTCGCCCGTCAACTGGAACTTGATTTTACCTTCCTTGAAGAGGAACTGGCGGGAGACGCTTCCGTTCATCTGGAAGAAGCCGGGTCCGCGCAGCAGATTGCGGCCGGTCGTCCCCAGAACGCCTCCCGGCGGATTGATAAAAGCCGCCCCGTTGAAATAGGGGTCGTTCGCATCATGGCCGCCCAGAATTTGAACGTTCGGAAGGAGCTGGGTCGCGCTGGTGCCTTGGCCGCCGGCGTTGATGGCGGAAGTGGTCCCGACTGTGAACGGCAGACCGCTTTGCCGGCTGATGATGCCGCTAAGCTGCCAGTTGCCAAGGATCCAAGACACCGGCCCCTTGTTGAGCATGGTGTGTCCCTTACCGAACGGCAACTGGTACACGTAGAAAATCTGCAGGTTTTGGGTGCGGTCGAGGCCGGCCAGTTGCTTGTCAAGCGCGAAAGAGACAGGGTAGGCGCGCCAAAGCGTGGCATCGCCGTTATCGCCGTTGGCATCGTTGATTGTCTTGGAGTACGTGTAGTTGACGCCGATCAACGATGCGCCGATGCGCTTTTTCAACGTGGACTGCAACCCGTTATAGGTCATGCTGCCGAACGGCTCGTAACTGTTCATATCGCCGGTGACGTATGGATAAAATTGGCGTCCGGCGTTGCCCGTGCCCGGGGCCGACCCGTTGATGTTGACTCCCATGTTCAAATGAACGCCGTGGGTGCCCGCATACCCGACTTGCGCCGACAGGGAAGGGGAGAACTCGTGCTGGACGAAGACGTTCCAGCTCTCGTAATATCCGCGGTCGAAGTCCGCCGGGAAAGTGACAGTGCCGAGGCTCGGCAGATACGTGGTGGTCGACGCGGCAGTCGACGGCTTGAACGTGCCCGCCGAGATATTCGGGAAGACGGGCAAAGGAATGCCGTCCGCCAGCGAGACCTGGGTGGACCCGTCCGAGTTCGGAACGCCGGCATAGCTGATGAATTGATACGTATTCAGCGGTGTGTAGGCCGCGGTGACGTTCGACGGGAACTGGTTCCGCTGGTTGCGCATGTTGTCCGGATCGACGCTGATGCCGTAACCGCTGCGGATTACCGTCTTGTCGTTGACGCGGTAGGCCAGGCCGAGACGCGGAGCGAAATCCTTCTTATTAGCGGTAGCGCCGGTGTTCCACGGCACGCCGCCTTCGCCACCCACCAGAATGTTGTCGGTAGAGGGATCGAAGCGGACCGCGCCGTACGAATCGTGCGAGTAGATCGGGTAATATTCCCAGCGTAAGCCGTAATCGATCGTCAGGTTCTTCGCGACCTGCCAGGAATCGCGCGCGTACACCGACCAGGTGGAAAAGCGCAGCGCAATGGGATCCACGGCCTGGGTGACTTTGCCGGTCTCCGAAGGAAAGCCGAGAAGGAACTGCGCCCACGAGTTGGACGGGCTGCCGGTGTTGATGGCGGTGCCTCCCTTGAGCGCCGTCAGCGAGCCGTCGAACCCGAACGAGCCGCGAGCGGTTCCGAAGGTTCCCGCCTGGGGTTGGAAGTGATTCAGCGCGAACTTATCGTATTCAAAACCGAAGCGCATGTTATGCGCGCCTTTGATTTTGGTTACGTTGATGTCGCCGGTGTATTGGTTGTCGCGGAACTTGAACGGGCTGCCCGTATTGGTGTTTCCAATGTTCGCAATGCCCGCGATCTGAAAGCCCGGAATGCCTTCGTAGTTCGGACCGACGCCGTTGGTGCCCGGAATGTGCAGCACGCTGGTTCCGTAATCGCCATCCTGTGGGTCGCCATTCGCGCCGATATTCTGCCGCGTGTAGCCCAGGTTGCCGTCGAGCAGCAACGTTGGCGTGAGGCTATACGTGAGGCCCGATGCCGCGACTTGCACGCGGCCGCCGGCATGACCGGGATTGCCTCCGTTAAAGGCGTCGCCGCCCGCCGGGCCCAAAACCAACGGGGCTACGATGTCCATGGGAGACAGGCTGTACCGGCCCCAGATGTTTGCCTTTTGGGTGGGATTGTAGTTGACCTTCCAATCCCAGCGATCCACGGTGTAAGTGGTGCCGCCGTAGGCATCGTAGTTGGCGGAGTAGCCGTTCGCGCCATTAGCCGACGGGATCCGGGTCAGCGCAGGCAGTAGCGCGCTGAGCGTGGCCGCCGCGGGAGAAATGCGGCTCGTGGGAATGATGTTGCCGGCGAAGGGAGTGCGGCCCGTGCCATCGGCATTGCCCGTCAGCGGATCGTAGATGGTGGTGGGGGTAGCGCTGAAGTCGCCCGTGCGCATGGCCGCCGTGGGTAGAGTCAGATTGGCATCGGCTGCATATTGGCTCTGCCTCGTGCTTTCGTAATCCATGAACCAGAACAATTTGTTCTTGCCGTGGACAATTTTGGGAATCCAGACCGGTCCACCGATCGCGAAGCCGAACTGGTTGATGATGTTCTTCGCCAGGCGGCCGGGGTGGGTGAAATAGTTATTGACCGCCGTGAAATCGTTGTTCGTATTGCGTTCGAACAAAACTCCATGCAGATCGTTGGTTCCCGATTTGATAGTGACGTTCACAGCCGCGCCGCCCGCCGCGCCCTGCTCGGCGTCAAACGCGTTGGTGCTCACGCTGACCGTCTGGATAGCTTCGGGCGACGGCACATAGGCCACGTTGACCGGAAGCCAGGGATACGAAATGGTGGTGCCGTCCAGCTTGGTATTGTTGGCTTGGGATGACACACCGTTCATGAACACCGTGATGGCGCGCTGTGGATTGCCCGCCGCCGAATTGGCTTCGCCCGAGCCCGCCGTGGTGGCTGAGCCGGGTTCCAGGAGCAGCAGCGCCTGGAAGTTTTTGCCTTCGCTGCCGTTGTACGGCAACTCTGTTACCTCTTGCGGCGAAATCTCCGTATGGATATCGGCTTTGTCGGTTTGCAACGTCACTGCATCGGCCGAAACTTCGATCGTTGAAGCGGTTTGCGAAATCTGAAGTTGCACGTCCACGCGCCGGATTTCGCTTCCGGACACTTGTACGTTGTCTTCGATAACGCTGCGGAACGACTTGGCGCTAACCGTAACCTTATAGAAACCGATCTGCAAATCGGTGAAGCGGTATAGGCCGTGATCGTCGGTTTTGGTTTCGCTCTTGACGTTCGTCCCTTGGTTTGTGGCTTCCACTTGGACACCGGGGACGGCAGCCCCGGCCGGATCGGTCACATTCCCGGTGAGCGATCCGTACAGGACTTGAGCGGTTGCGAAGCGAGCGGTGGAGGCCAATGCGAGCAGAACGAGAGCATGGCGGATCAGACAGAGACCCCTATTTTTCATTTGGTGCAGTTCTCCCGAAGCTTAGTTGTATACTCAAACTAAATATAAGCCTCTCCAGTGGAATGTCAAGGAGAAAATCAGCCCGACATGCAAACTGTATTGTCGAGGACGGGTGAGTGCATGGAGCTAATACCAAGGACTCGCAGGACTTTTCTGACCAGCGCCGCCACCGCGCCTCTGGCCGCAGCCTGGCAACAAGCACCCAACAACCGTATCCGCCTCGGCCAGATCGGCTGCGGCAACCGCTCCCGCGACCACTTGACGGAGCTTGTCCGCTCGCAAGAGAACGCAGCTATCGTGGCCGTTTGCGACGTCTGGAAAGTCAACCGCGAGCAGCGCGCCGCCGACATCGAAAAGGCTTTTGGCGCCGCGCCCAAACAGGTCGCCCGCTACCACGACCTGCTGGCCATGAAGGATATCGATGCCGTCCTCATCGCCACCCCCGACATGACTCATCCACGCATTCTCGCCGATGCGGTCGCCGCCGGTAAGGACGTCTACGTCGAGAAGCCGTTCGCGGTCGATTTCGCCGACGCCAAAATGGCCTGGCAGGCCGTCAAGCGGACCAAGCAGGTGGTCCAGGTGGGCACACAACGCCGCAGCACCCCTGAGTTTCTGGGCGCGGCGAAAGCCATCCACAACGGCGTCATCGGAAAAGTCACCCGCGTCGAGATGTCCGTCAATTTTCAGGAGTCGCGCTGGCGCAAGGATCTTACAAACGTAAAAAATGAGGATGTCGACTGGGAAGCCTTCCAGTTCGGCGGGCGCATCACCGGCCCGTTCAACCCGCGCAAACTTCGCGAATGGCAGCTTTTCCGCGAAACCACCAACGGCATCGCCGGTCTGTGGATGTGCCACCTCATCGACTTGGCTCCCTGGTATCTTCAGGATCCCTATCCCAAGAGCGCCATGACTATGGGCGGCGTCTATATGTGGAAAGACGGCCGCCAGACCTCCGACGTCTTTCACGCAACCGTGGAATACAATGAGTGCCTGGTAACATTTGCAATGAGCCTGACTAACGGCGCGGGAAACCGCAACCTATGGTTCGGCGCCAAGGGCACACTCGATATCGACAATCTCACAATCTCGGGCGATGGCAGCCGCGACCCCAACCGCTTGACTGCCTCCACCGGCCTGGAAAAGGTACCCGTCGAATCTCACATGGCCAACTTCCTGCGGTGCGTGCGCACCCGTGAAACGCCGCGCGCCAGCGTGGATAATGGCTTTCAACATGCCGTAGCCGGGTGCATGGCCGCCGTCTCTCTCGAAACCGGCCGCCGCGTCGGCTTCGACCGCGACAAACTCGAGCTGATATGACCCGCCGTGGCTTCCTGGGCACGCTCGCCGCCGCGCCGCTTCTGGCAAAAGACGCCCCGTCGATTCGGACCGTTGAGGTGTTCTCCGTCGACTATCCCGTGACGGCCTATTTCAAGTTCCTGCCCAAACCGTTGCGCCCTTCCGTTTTTGTTAAGGTCACCTGCGAAGACGGCGCCTTCGGATGGGGCCAGTCGGTTCCGCTCCCCACGTGGAGTTACGAGACTCCCGAATCGGTAGCTTCCACCCTGCGGGGTTATCTGGGGCCGGCTTTGATCGGCAAGAACCCCACCGATCTCGAAGGCGCTCACCGCATTTTCTCCAAGACCATTGCCGCATCGTACTCCACCGGGATGCCCATCGCCAAAGCCGGACTCGATCTCGCTCTACACGATCTCGCCGGCAAACTCGCGGGCAAGAGCCTTCCCGCGCTGTGGGGCCGCAAACCGTTGGAGCGAATCCCGCTCAGTTGGACCGTCAACGTCAAGGCGATCTCCGAAGTGGAGCCTCTCATGGCCGAAGGCCGCAGCCGCGGATATCGGAATTTCAATATCAAAGTCTCTCCCGACCCCCAGTTCGACATCGCTCTGGCCGCCGAAGTCCGCCGGCTGGCGCCCCAGTGTTTTCTGTGGGCCGATGCGAACGGCGGCTACGATACCGGCAATGCACTGGCCCTCGCGCCCCAACTGCGCGACCGGGGTGTGAACGTTTGGGAACAACCCGTTGCCCCCAACAACCTGAGCGGTCTGGCGGCTCTGAAGAAGCAGGGCGCGCTGCCCATCATCCTGGATGAAGGCGTGGTCAATATCACGGACCTGGAGGAGTTCCACAAGCTCAACTTACTGGACGGAGTCGCCATGAAGCCATCCCGCACCGCCGGTCTCTTCGACGCCCGCCGGCAGGTGGAGTATCTGGAACGCAACCACCTCATGTTCCTCGGCAGCGGCCTTACCGATCCCGATGTATCGCTGGCTGCGTCGCTGGTTCTGTTCGGGGCCTATGGCCTGAAGTATCCAGCCGCTTTGAATGGCCCGCAATTTCTGGCCGGCAGTTTCCTCAAACAGCCATTCCGCGTCGAGGATGGCGCTCTCACAGTGCCTACCGGCCACGGTCTCGGCATTGACGTCGACGAAGAAAAGGTACGCCATGCATCGCAGTAGTCTCGCCATCTTCATTTTCTCCTTCTCAGCCCTGGCCCAGTCCAGCTTCACATGGAAGGATGCGGGCAACGGCCAATTGCAATTGCTGGAGCACAATCAGCCGGCCCTCACGTACAATTACGGCCCTCAATACAAGTCTCCCGCTCCGGAAGACCGCCGCCGCTGTTGCTACATCTTCCCGCTCTACACGCCCGCCGGCGTCTCCATGCTGGACGATTTCCCGCAGGACCACTGGCACCACCGGGGACTCTTCTGGGCCTGGCCGCAGGTGGAAACCGCCGGCAAGAAGTACGACCTGTGGATGAACATGACCGTCCGCGACAGCACCACCGCGAAACCGCACACCAGCGCGACCGCCGCGGACGCCCGCCTGGATGCCCGCAACGTCTGGCAGGCCGATGGCAAGGACATTGTCCGCGAAACCGTCTCTCTGCGGGTGCTGCCCGCCAAAGCAGCCGCGCGCGAACTGGAAGTCGAGCTGACCTGGGAAGCGCTCACCGACCCCGTGACGCTGCGCGGATCGGCCGAGCCTGCGAAGAGCTACGGAGGTTTCAGCGCCCGTTTCGCGCCTCGCGAAGGGACCACTTTGCGCGCGGATGGCGAAGCAGTAAATAAGGATGAGGACCTGACCCCGCATCAATGGGCCGAACTGGAAGGCGCCTATAACGGAAAGCGGGCCGTTCTGCGCATCACGCCCGATCCGAAGAACCCCGGCGCCCCGTACCAATGGTGTCTGCGGGCATACGGCTTCGTCGGCGCCTCCTTCCCCGGACGCACGGCCGCCGTCGATCGCTACACACTGGAGCCAGGAAAACCTCTGATACTGCGGTTCCGAGTCCAGGTGCGGGATCAGTAGTGGCGCACGCACTCGTGCGTGCCGCGTCCCGACTCCTCGGGACGCCCGGCGGACGGTCTACTGTGGCCGCACGAGTGCGTACGCCACGAATCTCATCCCCACTTCTTCAACTCCCGATCCTCAATCTTCGACTCATCCAAATCGATCCCATAACCCGGCCCTTCCGGCAGAGTAAAGTGCGCGTTCTTCGGGGCCGGCCCGGACTTCTCAAAGTGGTAGTACGACTGCATCTTCAGAATCAGATACTCCGCCAGCGGGCACACCGCCGGCGATTGGCTCGCGATCACGTGCAGCGCCGCATGCAGGCTATGCCCGTGCGGAATCACCGGGACGTCGAAGATCGAAGCCAGCGTACAGATCTTCTGCAACTCGCTGGTCCCGCCGCACCACTCCGGATCGCACTGCACGACGCTTAAAGCGCCTTCCTTTAAGTAGTCGTAGACTTCCCATCGCCCCTGGATGTGCTCGCCCGAAGCCACCGGAATCGACGTGCCCTTCCGCAATTGCGCAAAGCTGTCGATCTTCTCCGCCTGCGTCGCCTCTTCGATCCACCGCGGACGGTACCGTTCCACCTGCTTGGCCCATTCCAGCGCATAGCCTAGGTCCCAGCCGCTGTAGACGTCGAACATCAGCTCCGTATCCTCGCCCACGGCTTCGCGAAGCAGACGCACCAGGTCGACGTTCTTGCGCATCCCTTCCGGTCCATCGCCCGGGCCATACGCCAGGAACCACTTCTGATACCGGTAGCCTTCTTTCTTGAACTCGATGGCGCGTGCCTGCGCCTTCTCCGGTTCCAGCGAATAGCCCAGGCAACTCGCATAGGCCTCTATCGATGTGCGAGTCGGCCCGCCCAGCAGGCGATACACCGGCGTTTTGAAATAACGGCCCCGCACGTCCCAAAGCGTGTTATCCACCGCGCTGATCGCCATTAGGAAGAAGCCCCGCCGCGCGTGCCGGTTTGAGCGGTAGAGCTGGTCCCATAACTTCTCCTGCGCCAGGGCGTCCTTGCCAAGCAGAAATGGCCGCAACTGTTCGTCCACCACGATGGCGACTTCTTTATCGATGGGGCCGTAAAAGCCCTCTACACCGCCATCCGTTTTGATCTTGAGATACAGCGCGCCGATGGGCACTCGCGCCGGCGTGCCCCGCGGCGCGTCGGCGTAGGGCTTAGGCCGCAGCTCATCGTAGATATCCAGCGGATTGACCTGAACCTGCTGGTCTATGCCGCGGACCGTATCGCGATGTCCGCGAAACTCCCAGATTTCGACCGCCTCAATCTTCAACGGCTTCGATTGCGCCAAGGCCGCAACTGCCGGTAGAGTCGCCAAGAACTGGCGTCGTGACTGTGCGAAGGCCATTTGGTTCGATTCTATACCGCGCCCCGTGATATAGTTTGGCTCGGAAACAAAAATATGCGACCCTTGATGCTCGCTTTCGTGTCCTTTTCACTATTCGGTCAACCGGCGAATAATACTCCCTGGCTGAACCCCGATCTCCCCTCCGAGCAACGCGCGAAAGAGATCGTCTCCCGCATGACGCTCGAGGAAAAGGCACTGCAGATGCAGAACCAGGCGCCCGCGATTGAGCGGCTCGGCATTCCCGCCTACGGCTGGTGGAACGAAGCACTCCACGGCGTGGCCCGCGCCGGGAAGGCGACCGTGTTCCCACAGGCCATCGGACTGGCCGCCACTTGGGACACCGGCTTGATGCATCGCGTCGCCGACATCATCTCCACCGAAGCGCGCGCCAAGTACAATGAGGCCCAACGCCAGGATAACCACGGCCAATACTACGGTCTCACCTTCTGGTCGCCCAATATCAATATCTTCCGCGATCCGCGCTGGGGCCGCGGCCAGGAAACGTACGGCGAGGACCCGTTCCTGACTGGCCGCATGGGCGTGGCGTTCATCAAGGGAATGCAGGGGGACGATCCCCACTATTTCAAGGTCATCGCCACCGCCAAACACTACGCCGTGCACAGCGGCCCCGAGCCCATTCGCCACAAGTTCGATGTCCATCCCAGCGAACGCGATCTCGATGACACCTACCTGCCCGCCTTCCGCGCCGCCGTCATGGAAGGCAAGGTCGATTCCATCATGTGCGCGTATAACAGCATCGATGGCTTCCCCGCCTGCGTCAATGCCGACCTCTTGCAGAAACGGTTGAAAGGCGAGTGGGGATTCAATGGCTACATCGTGAGCGATTGCGGCGCCATTCGCGACATCTTCAACGAGACCGCCCATCACTATAAACCCACCGCCGCCGAAGCCTCCGCCATGGCGGTCAAGACCGGAACCGACCTTACCTGCGGTTCCGAGTACCGCGCCGGTCTCCCCGACGCCGTGAAGGCAGGCCTGATCACCGAAGCCGAAATCGACCGTTCCGTGGAGCGGCTCTTCGTGGCGCGGTTCAAGCTGGGAACGTTCGATCCTCCCGACCGCGTGCCGTTCAACAAGATCCCCTATTCGGAGGCCGATTCCGCCGAGCACCGCAAGGTCGCGCTCGAAGCCGCCAGCGAAGCCATCGTGCTCCTGAAAAATCAGGACCAGACTCTGCCGCTCAAATCCAGCGTCAAGAGAATCGCCGTGGTCGGCCCGTCGGCTGACGATCCGGTGGCCCTCATGGGCAACTATAACGGCTTCTCGTCTAAAGAGGTTACGCCGCTGGAAGGCATCGAGACCCGGTTCGCCGGCAAGGCCGAAATCCGCTTCGCGCCGGGAGCCACGTATACGTCGCAGACCCAATCGTTGGTGCCCTCGATGGTCCTGACTCCGCCCAGTGGCACAGGCCATGGACTTCAGGCCGAGTACTTCGATAACGCCGATTTCCAGGGCGAACCCAAGCTGCGCCGCGTTGAGCCTCGCGTCTATCAGCAGTCCTCCGTTCCCGATCCCGCTGTCACCGCGGTAATTCCCGGCCGCGGCTCTTCGGTCCGTTGGACTGGAACGCTGCGCGCGCCCGGCGCCGGCGAATACGTGATCGGGGGCCGCGGAGGGTTCGGTCCGTCGGCCATGCGGATTTTCCTCGACGACAAAGAGCTTCTGCCCACTCCTGCTCCGCAGCCCACGCCCCAGCCCGCGCCGGCCGCCGGACGCGGGGGCCGCGGAGCTCCCCCGATTCCGGCGCATGTGCAGCTCGAAGCCGGCAAAGCCTACAACTTGCGCGTCGAATACAAGCCGCAAGGTCCCGCCGGCACCGCGCAATTGCTGTGGATTCCGCCTGCTGAAGCACTGCTCGCCGAGGCCATCGAAGCCGTGAAGAATTCCGATGTCGCCATCGTGTGCGTCGGTTTGAATCCCAATCTCGAAGGCGAAGAGATGCAGGTGAACATTCCCGGATTCGCGGGCGGCGACCGCACCGATCTCAAACTTCCCGACACTCAGGAGAAGCTGCTGCAGGCGGCCATCTCGACCGGAAAGCCGGTAGTGGTGGTGCTGACCAGCGGCAGCGCCGTGTCCCTGAACTACGCCTCTGAAACCGCCGCTGCCGTTCTGGCGGCCTGGTACGGCGGCGAAGAGACCGGTACCGCCATTGCCGAAACACTCGACGGTTCCAACAACCCGGGCGGCCGTTTGCCGGTTACGTTCTACCGCGGCGTGGAGCAGTTGCCTCCATTCGAGGATTACTCCATGAAAAACCGCACCTATCGCTATTTCAAGAGCGACCCGCTCTACGGCTTTGGGTTCGGTTTGAGCTACTCCACCTTCCGTTATTCCAATTTGAAAACCAGCCGGGCCGCCGATGGCGGTCACATCTCCGTCCGCGTGAAGAACGAGTCCACGCACGAGGGCGATGAAGTGGTGCAACTCTATGTCGATGGCGCCGGCGGCGCCGACGATCCCATTCGCAGCCTGCGCGGCTTCGAGCGCATCCACCTGCGCGCCGGGGAATCCCGCGATGTCCAATTCAAACTCGATCCGCGGGACGTACCCAAGGCCAAGACGCATTTCAGCGTCGGCGGCGGCCAACCCGTCGCGCAGGTCCAACATGTCCAGGGCGTTCTATAAGCTGTCCATCGCCGCGGCGCCCCTGTTCCTGCTGGTGGGGTCTCCACCCGAGAGACCCCAGACCTTCGCCAACCCCATCAACATCGACTACCGCTTCATGATCGACGCGCCGAGCCGGCGCGAAGCAGCCGACCCCGCGATTGTGCTTTTTCGCGACGATTATTACCTCTTCGCGTCGAAATCCGGCGGCTACTGGCATTCCAAGGACATGGTCGACTGGACCTTCGTCACGCCGGCTGGTCTGCCCATCGAAGCCTACGCCCCAGCCGTGATGGCGCTTAACGATACCCTGTACTACACCGCCTGCAATATCGGACTGTACAAGAGCACCGATCCCCAAAGCGGCAAGTGGGAATTCGTCGGCAAGACGTTCGACGTCGGCGACCCCGACCTGTTTGCCGACGACGATGGCCGCGTCTACCTGTATTACGGCCTTTCCTACAACGGCGCAATTTCGGGCATGGAGCTCGATCCCAAGAACCAGTTCCGTCCCATCGGCGAGCCGTTTGTCTGCTTCCGCGCCAACTACGCCCAGCATGGATGGGAGCGGCGCGGCGACGACAACCTGGGCGCGGCGTCGAATTCCCGGTTCCAGGAAGGTCCGTGGCTGGAAGGCTCGTGGATGACCAAACACGGCGGCATCTATTACCTGCAGTACGCCGCGCCGGGCACGGAATTCCACACCTATGCCGATGGCGTGTACACCGCGCCCGGTCCTCGCGGACCCTTCACCTACGCGCAATCCAGCCCCTTTTCGCACAAGCCCACCGGCTTCGTCACCGGAGCGGGCCACAGCGCCACCTTCGCCGATAAGCAAGGTCGCTACTGGCACATCGCGACCATGGTTATCTCCGTCAAGCACCAGTTCGAGCGGCGCCTGGGACTGTTCCCCGCAGCCTTCGATGCCGATGGCGTGCTGCACGTCGACACGCTGTTCGGCGACTATCCGCACGAATTCACCGGTGATGCGACAGGTTGGATGCTGCTCTCCTACGGGAAGAAGGCACAGGCGTCGTCAAGCCTCGATGGCTTCCCGCCGGAGAAAGCCTTCGACGAAGATATCAAGACCTACTGGGCCGCGCGCACCGCCAGCCCCGGCGAGTGGCTAAGCGTCGATCTGGGCAAACGCTGCCGCATCGAGTCCGTGCAGGTCAACTTCGCGGAGCACGAATCCACAGCCATCGGCCGGGTAGCCGGTCTGTACCACCAGTACCGCCTGGAAGCTTCGCTCGATGGAAAAGACTGGAGGATTCTGGCGGATCGCAGCGCCAATCGGAAGGATGTTCCGCACGATTATGTGAAACTCCCCGCGGCGGCCGAGGCTCGCTACGTCCGCCTGACGAACGTCCACATGCCCGGCGGGGGTCCGTTCAGTGTCCGCGAGCTGCGGGTGTTCGGCGATGGCGAAGGCAAACCGCCCGCCGCCGCGCCGCGATTCGAAGTCCACCGCGATTCGAGCGATGCGCGCAACGCTGTAATTCGCTGGGACATGCTGCCGGATGCCGACGGCTACCTCGTGCGGTACGGCATCGCGCCTGGCAAGCTATATCAGAATTACGAAATCCGCGGCCAGAAAGAAATCGCGATCCACAGTTTGAATACGGAGACGCCCTACTACTTCGCGGTGGACGGGTTCAACGACAGCGGTCGGACGCTGGGAACCGCGGCGCTGGCCCGCTGACTAATCCGAATCTTGGCGGCGTGGTGGTGCTCGCTGCGCCATGAGCGATGCACTGTCAGGTTCCTCCCGTCGGAGTACGCCTGTCGCCCGAGCGCGACTTCTCGACCGTTCGACCCGCCTTCGGCGCCAATCGCTTCCAACCACTCGGCGTAACGCCGTCTTTGTGTTGTAATAAGAGGGTTTTCACTGGTATGGCGCACACTGCCAAAAGGCTCCGCAAGGCAGCCAAGGGGATCGGCCGGCGCATCCGCGAACTGCGGATGATCGCCAAGGGTCTGATTTCCAGGGACCACCCCATTCTGGCCCACATCATTCCCATGCGCCGCTGCAATCTCTCGTGTACGTATTGCAACGAATACGACGACCATTCCAAACCCGTCCCCGTGGAATCGATGTACCAGCGCCTGGACCGGTTGGCTGACATGGGGACCACGGTCATTACCATCAGCGGCGGCGAACCGCTGATGCATCCGGAGCTGGACCGGATCGTCGCCCACATCCGCCGGCGCGGCATGATCGCCGGCATGATCACCAACGGCTACCTGCTGACCGCCCAACGCATCCAGCGGCTCAACCGCGCTGGCCTGGACCATCTGCAGATCTCCATCGACAACGTCATGCCCGACGATGTTTCGAAAAAGAGTCTGAAGGTGCTCGATAAGAAACTCCAGCTTCTGGCCGAATACGCCGAATTCCATGTGAATATCAATTCCGTGGTGGGCGGCGGCATTCATACCCCCAAAGACGCCCTGGTGATCGGCAAGCGCGCGCTGGAACTGGGCTTCACGTCCACCGTCGGAATTATCCATGATGGCGACGGGCAGTTGCAGCCGCTCGCCGACACCGAACGTGAGGTGTATTCGACCATGCGCGCCATGGAAAAGAGCAGCTACGCGCGCATCAACGGTTTTCAGGATAACATCGCGCATGGGAAGGAAAACCAGTGGCGCTGCCGCGCCGGCTCGCGCTACTTGTATATCTGCGAGAACGGCCTGGTGCATTACTGCTCGCAGCAGCGTGGCTACCCCGGCAAGCCGCTGCTCGATTACACCGTGGACGATATCCGCCGCGAGTACCGCACCGCCAAGAGTTGCGCACCTCGCTGCACTGTAGCTTGTGTACACCAGGTCTCGTATGTCGATTTCTGGCGCGGTCCCCAGGACCTCGCTCCGGCGCACATGGAGCAGCCCCAGGCTCTGGTGCAGATCCAATAGAGTTCAACTGCAAGCCGCATCCAGGAACTGCCGCGCTACCCGCACCGCGTCGAACCGCTCCACCCAACTCAATCCCGCTGCCGCCAGCACCTTCCGCCGCTCCACGGATTCGTAGAGATCCAGAATGCCCGCGGCCAGCGCTTCGGAACTGTCCGGCTCGACCAGCGACCCATGCGGCAGCACCTCGGGGATCGCCGCCGCCCGCGAGGCGACCACCGGGGTCCCCGCGGCCATCGCTTCCAACAGCACGATCCCGAAGCCTTCCTGCACACTGGGCAGGCAGAACATGTCCGCCCGGTTGTACTCCCCGGCCAGCGACGAACGCGAGATATCGCCCAGCCAGGTGACGGTTCCTTCCAGTTTCAGCTCCCGCGCCAGAGCGTGAAGCGAGTGGGCGCACGGTCCATTGCCTACCAGGCGGACCTCCAGCCGGCGAATCCGGTCGCGAACCTGCGCCGCTGCCCGCAGCAGCACGTCCAGGCGCTTCCGCCGGTACATGCGTCCCACAAAAAGGACCGTAAACCGCGGGGAATCCGCCGGGTATATGGCCAATAGGCGGCGCCATTCCGCCAGGTCGATCGGTTCCGGAACCACCACGGGCGGGCGCGCGAGCCCGTACAGTTCCTGGGCGCGCGAGCCCGAATACGCGCTGGTCACCAGGACCCGCGCCGCGCGATGCACGTGGAGCCGTTCGCAACGGGCCTGCATCGACATGGTGAGCCGGGTCAGCCCGCGCTCGAAGCGCAATTCGTCGGCGATCACACCCTTGAGCGCGGCCACGTGGCCGGGCGCACCGGCGATCCGGTAGCCATCCATGTCGAACCCCACCGAGAGCGAGTACTCCGTCGATGCGCGCAACGAGCGGTTGAAGATCAGCCGGTCCAGTGTGTAAATGGGGAAGCGCCGGGAAGGCGTCTCAAACGCGACGGTATGCCCCAGCGCCGTAAGCGACCGCGCCAGCACCTGCATTCCCACGTACGTGCCGCTGCCCCGGCGGATGTCCAAAGGCGTCGATGTCAGAAAGCGGATTCGCACGGAGTTACACTTGTCTATTCGCTCACGATAACCCCGTGCCCTCACCGACCACAAGTAAAAAGGCCGTCTGTCTGCTGAGCGGCGGTCTGGATTCCTCCACTTGCCTGGCCCTGGCGCGCCTGGAAGGATACGCCTGCCACGCGCTTTCCTTCGATTATGGGCAACGGCACAAGTTCGAATTGGAAGCCGCCGCGCGCATTGCCGCTCACTTCGGCGCGGAACGGCATCTGGTGGCCAAAATCGGGCTGGACGTCTTCGGAGGCTCCGCGCTGACGGCCGATATCGCCGTGCCCAAAGCCCGCTCCACCGTGGAGATGAGCCACGGCATCCCGATCACCTATGTGCCGGCCCGCAACACCATTTTTCTTTCCTTCGCTCTGGCCTGGGCCGAAGTGCTGGAGAGCGCCGACGTCTTCATCGGCGTCAACGCGCTCGATTACTCCGGATATCCCGATTGCCGTCCCGAGTACATTCAGGCCTTCGAAACCATGGCCAACCTCGCCACTAAAGCCGGCGTGGAAGGACGCACGCGGCTCCGCATCCACACGCCTCTGTTGCAACTCACCAAGGCGGCGATCGTCAAACTGGCGCACGAGTTGGGTGTGCCCTTCGGCCTGACCCACAGTTGCTACGATCCCGATTCGAGCGGCCGTCCCTGCGGCCAGTGCGACGCCTGTCTGCTACGCCGCAAGGGATTCGAAGAGGCCGGCATTGAAGATTGCTGAGCTGTTCTATTCGTTGCAGGGTGAAGGTTCGCTGGTGGGCGTGCCATCGGTCTTCATCCGCACCAGCGGGTGCAATCTGCGCTGCGTGTGGTGCGACACGCCCTACACTTCCTGGCAGCCCGAGGGCGCCGAACAGGACCTCGACCAAATTCTCAGCGCCGTGCGTTCCTTTCAAGCCGCGCGGCACGTGGTAGTGACGGGCGGCGAGCCCATGATCGCACCCGAAATCGTTCCCCTCACCGAGCGGTTGCGCGCGCTGGGCCTCCACATCACGGTGGAAACCGCCGGGACGGTGTTTCAGCCCGTGGCCTGCGATTTGATGAGCATCAGCCCGAAGCTCTCGGGTTCCACGCCCACTGGCCCGTGGTCCGCGCGCCACGACAAGCTGCGGATTCAGACGCCGGTCCTGCGGGAGCTGATGAGCCGCTACCCCTACCAGCTCAAATTCGTGATCGAAAAGCCCGCCGATTTGGAAGAAGTCTGGCCGTTGGTAACCGGCTTGCGTGCCGACCGCCAGCGCGTAATGCTCATGCCCGAAGGCATCGACCGCGACCAGTTGCGCGAGCGTTCGGTGTGGCTGGCGGAGATCGCGAAGAATGAGGGTGTGCGCTTCAGTCCGCGCCTGCACGTGGAGCTATACGGGAATCAACGGGGGGTGTGAGGGATCCTTCCGGTTAGCCGCTCGGCGCCGGCTACAGGTCTTCCGGTCGTAGCCCGGTCTTCTTGGCGATTTGCCCGAGAAGCCCCGGCCCCACCTCTACGTCGTCGTGGAATGCAAACGTATAGTTGGGCCACCCGGCGCGCTTGAGGCGGCGGTGAGACCCCTTTTGCCAGGCGACCTCCCAACCCGTCCGCAGCAAAGCAGCTAGCAATTGCTTCGCTTTGACTGATCGCCAGCGGCTCATGCCACCGAAAAGACCTTGGTGAAAGGCTCGGGAATTTCCTCACCGTGGTCGATGCAGTCGGCGGCAACGCGCAGGGCAAGCGCCCGCACGGCGGCAATTGCCGACTCGCGAGTTGCGCCGTACGCCATCACCCCCGGCATCGGCTCGATGTCGGCCCACCACCTGCCGTCCTCCTCTTGCCCGACCATGATCGGAATGGATTCTACCGTTACTATCTCCATCGATCTCTCCTTTACATTATAGTGCCGGAGATTCTGCGGTTACCCGTCTCGCGCCACTGCGCCGTACACTTCCCGCTTGGACAACCCTCGTTGCCGCGCCACCTGCTTGATGGCTTCCATCTTCGCCACTCCGGCGCGCACCAATTTGCCGACGGCCTCCCGCAGCGGGGTGTCGTCGGGAGCCGGTGCGGCCGCTTTGCCGATCAACAGGGTGATCTCGCCCTTCACGGTGGCGCGTGCGGCCAGTTGCGCCCGCACTTCGGAAGCGGTGCCTCGCAGAAACTCCTCGTGGATCTTGGTCAGCTCCCGAGCCACCACCACCGGGCGCGGCCCGAGAGCCTGTTCGATAGCCTCCAGAGCCGCAAGAATGCGGTGCGGAGCTTCGTAAAAGATCAACGTGTCCGGCTCGCCGGCCAGCGATTCCAGCAGCTTCCGGCGCTGGCTCGTTTTGTGCGGCAGAAAGCCGCCGAAGCGGAAGGCGTCCGTGGCCAAGCCGGACGCCGCCAGCGCGGCTAGCGACGCGGAAGGCCCCGGCACGGGTTCTACCGCGATTCCCGCGTCGATGGCAGCGCGCACCAGCCGGTACCCAGGGTCCGATACCAGCGGCATCCCCGCATCGGATACCAGGGCGATGGAGGCTCCGCCCGTCATCCGCGCCGCCAGATCCCCGGCGCGCGACGCCTCATTGTGTTCGTGATAGCTGATCGTGGGCGTTTGGATGCCGTAGCGGTCCAACAGTTTGCGCGTCTGGCGCGTGTCCTCGCAGGCGATCAGGTCCGCCTCGCGCAGTACCCGCACGGCGCGGTAGGTGATGTCTTCCAGGTTGCCGATGGGGGTCGCCACCAGACGGAGAACGCCGGACATTCCTTGAGTATAAGGGGGTGTCGCCCGCGTAAACCGCCAACGATTGGCGGTCGCAGCTTGCAACCAATTGATTCTTATGTAGTTATTTTTGACGACCGCCAATCTTTGGCGGTCTTGGCTCTAAGAGGGTCGCTCCTGCTCCCAACGCCGTCCGCAGGCCACAAGCGAAACCAGCCAGCACACGGCGGCCAGACCCAGGAACCACGGTCTTCCCTGGGACGCGGCGAAGCCCAGCGCAAAACTCGACAGGATCTGCGGAACGCCGGAAATCATACGGCCTCCCATAAACCGCCAGCGCAATTGCGGCAGCCGTTTGGATACCGACGGGAAATGTCCGATCGCCAGCGCCGCCAGTCCGAACGTGAGGCCAGGGACTACGCTCAGCGGCAGCACCAGCAGCAGCAAGACGCCGAGAACCGCCATGTCCTTGGCAAGCAGGATCTGCCACCCGCGCAGCGGAAGCAGCCGGTACCGCGTCACGCCGGCGGCGGAATCCAAGCCGAAGAGACATTGCGCGCCCGTGCTGAGCGCCAGCGCCACCAGCAGAGCCAGGATCGGGAATGCGGCTGCGTCGGGAGAGGCCGCCAGTGCGCGATACGCTGTGCCGCCGGCCGATAGCAAAATCGCGATGTACGTGTCCAGCACCGACAGCATCTGCCGGACGTGGTTGCGCACCAGGCCGCCCAACCGGCCGGGGACGGGCGGAACCAGCGCGAACGGATTCCAACGCGGTCCGCGGTGCGCCAACCGCTCCGACCACACCACCAGGCCTTGCGCGCCGACGACCGCCGCGAGGATTACCACCGCGACGCTCAACTTCCCGAACAGCGCCAGAGTGACCACAAGCCAGACAATCGGGCTCAACGCCAGGCTGGCCAACCGCAGCCGGAACCGGTCGCGCGAGTTCAAAGGCCAGATGGCCAGCCGGACCGCGGGGATCTTGGCCAACGGGTCGGTGGAGATCGGAAACAGCGTTGGCAAGGCCAGCAGGAAAAGGAACGGATATGCGCTTCGCGGCGGCTCGTGAACTACCAGCGAGCCCCAGATGATAAGGGCTACGAAGAGAAAGAAGTGGTTGAGCCGGATGGACTGGAACGTTCCGAGGTCGCGCCGGACGGCTCGGCGCACAGCTTGCCAGATGGCGAGCACCACGTCAACCCAGCCGTTCCTTCACTGCGGTGGCCGCATCGGCAACCGCCACGTCCACCGTCTGCCGTGTCTTGCGGTCCACCAGTTCCACCATGCCGCCGGCCAGTTTCTTGCCTACCGTCACCCGGAAGGGCACGCCGATCAGATCGGCGTCCTTGAACTTCACCCCGCCTCGCTCGTCGCGATCGTCGAGCAGCGCGTCAACACCCAGCGCCAGACACTCGCCGTAAATCGTCCGCGCCGCATTCTTCTGGGCTTCGTCCGCGATGTTGGCAGGCGTCACCACGGCCTGGAACGGTGCGATCGCCGGAGGCAGAACCATCCCGTCCTTATCGTGAAACGTTTCGATCGCCGCGCACAGAATCCGCTCGATGCCGATCCCGTACGACCCCATCAGCGGCATCACTTCGCGGCCTTCCGCATTGAGGACGCGCAGCGCCATCGGTTCGGAATATTTCAAGCCAAGCTTGAAAATGTGACCTACTTCGATACTCTTCCGCATCTCGAGCGGCTGGCCGCACCGAATACATAGGTCACCCGCCGCGACTACCCGCAGATCGCGCATCTCCGCCTGGAAATCCTCGCCCGGAGTGACGTGGCGCAGGTGGGTATCGTCCCGGTTGGCGCCCGAGATCATGTTACGCCGGCCGGCCAGAGCCTGGTCCGCCAGAATCGGCATGTTCGTCACACCCACCGGTCCCAACGACCCCGCGCTTGCGCCGAACCACTCCCGGATCTCCTCGGGATACGCCTGCCGGAACTCCGGATCGCCCGCGACCGCCGCGAATTTGGTTTCGCTCAATTGGTGGTCGCCGCGCAGCATCACCAGCACGGGTTTGCCGTCGGCCACCAGCACCAGGCTCTTCATTTGCGAAGTCTCGGGCAATCCCGTAAACTTCGACAGGCCGGCGATGGTTTTCTGTCCCGGGGTGTGAAACGCCTCGGGCGGCAGGTCACCTTCCGGATCCGGCGCCAGCGGAGCGCTTGGCGCCGCGGCCGCTCGTTCCAGATTGGCCGCGTAGCCGCATGCCCGGCATACCGCGATGGTGTCTTCGCCGGCGTCCGAAACCACCACGAACTCGTGCGATTGGCCGCCCCCCATGGCTCCCGAGTGCGCCTCCGCCGCCAGATAGGGCAGCCCGCACCGTTCGAAAATGCGACCGTATGCGGAGTAGTGCTTGCGGTACGACGTCTCCAATCCGGCGTCGTCGATATCGAAACTGTAAGAGTCCTTCATGCGGAACTGCCGCAGGCGCAACAGCCCGGCGCGGGGACGCGGTTCGTCGCGGAACTTGGTCTGAATCTGGTACCAGATCTGCGGCAGTTGTTTATAGCTGCGCAATTCGCCGCGTGCGATGGCCGTCACCACTTCTTCGTGCGTCATGCCCAGGCACAAGGTGCGCTGGAACCGGTCGCGCAGACGGAACAGGTTGTCGCCCATCACGTCCCAGCGGCCGGATTCCTGCCACAGTTCGGCCGGCAGCAGCGCCGGCAGCAGCAACTCCTGGGCGCCGATGGCGTCCATCTCCAGCCGTACGATATCCTCAATTTTGCGGAGGCAGCGCTGCGCCAGAAACAGGTAATTGTAGATGCCCGCGGCAAGCTGCCGGATGTAGCCGGCGCGCAGCAGCAACCTGTGGCTGGCGACTTCCGCGTCAGCCGGGCTCTCGCGTAACGTCGGTATGAAAAGCTGGCTCCAGAACATAGCCCTGAAAAGATCCTCCGATTCTAGCAGGAGTGCGCTTCGTATCGAATCACACTTTCACTGCCTCGTACCGGAGGCCATCCGGTGCGGTCCAGTGGATGCTAAAATCAAGGCTTCTCCCCTTTTTATGAGGATCGCAATTGGCGCGGACCATGCCGGCTTTGCTCTCAAAGAGCAGTTGCGGCAAAAGCTCGCCGTCGAAGGCCATGAAGTAGTGGATTTTGGCCCGGACTCCGCCGAATCGTGCGATTATCCCGACTACGCTCAGCCCGTCGCCCGCAATGTCTCTCAGGGACGCTATGACCGTGGCATCCTGGTCTGCTCTACCGGAATCGGCATGGCCATTGCCGCCAATAAGGTGTCCGGAGTGCGCGCCGCACCGGCCCAATCGGACGACGAGGTCCGCATGACGCGCGAACATAACGACGCCAACGTGTTGACGTTGGGCGCCAAGTACCTGGACCAAGACCGCGCGCTGGCCCTGATTCACACATTTCTGAATACCGGATTCACCGGCGGACGGCATGCCCGCCGTGTCGCTAAAATTGCACAAATCGAGCACGGCGGATTGTAGGTTCGCGGACGGACCCGCCGCCGGCTCCGGAGGATACTGTGACAGCAGCCGAACAAATGCGCCGCAGCCTGGCGGAGGTAGATCCCGAAGTGTTTCAGGCCATCCGGCACGAAACCGAACGGCAGGATTCCCAACTCGAGCTCATCGCCAGCGAGAACTTCACCTCCGAGGCGGTGCTCGAAGCCACCGCCAGCGTCTTCACCAATAAGTATGCCGAAGGCTATCCCGGCAAACGCTACTACGGCGGCTGCGAATTCACCGACATCGTCGAAAACCTGGCCCGCGACCGCGCCCGCAAGCTTTTCGGCGCCGAGTACGTCAACGTACAACCTCACTCCGGATCGCAGGCCAACCAGGCCGCTTATTCCGCGGTCCTCTCGCCGGGCGACACCATCATGGGTCTCAACCTGGCGCACGGCGGCCACCTCACCCACGGCCATCAGCTCAACTTCTCCGGCAAGACGTATCACGTAGTTCCCTACGGCGTCCGCAAAGAGGATGAGCGCATCGATTACGACGAACTGGCCCGCCTGGCCGCCGAACACAAGCCCAAGATGATCATCGCCGGGGCCAGCGCCTACCCCCGCACCATCGATTTCGCGCGCTTCCGGGAAGTGGCCGATTCCGTGGGCGCCATCTTCCTGGTCGATATGGCCCACATCTCCGGGCTGGTGGCCGCCGGCCTGCACCCCAACCCGTGCCGGTATGCCGATATCGTCACCTCCACCACTCACAAGACCCTCCGCGGTCCGCGCGCCGGCATCATCCTCGCCAAGGAGAAGTTCGGCCCGGCCATCGACAAGGCGGTCTTCCCCGGCACTCAGGGCGGACCGCTGGTCCACGTGATGGCCGCCAAGGCGGTGTGTTTCCTGGAAGCTCTGCAGCCCGGCTTCGTGGAGTACCAGAAGCGCGTCATCGCCAACGCCAAGGCTTTGGCGCAGAGCCTGATGGATGCCGGCTTCCGTATCGTCTCCGGCGGCACGGACACCCACGTGCTGCTGCTCGACGTGTTCTCGAAGGGGGTCCGCGGCAAGGAGGCCGAAAAGGCCCTCGACCTGGCGCGCATCACCGTAAACAAGAACGCCATCCCCTTCGACGTCAACCCGCCACTCAACCCCAGCGGCATCCGCCTGGGATCGCCCGCGGTCACCACGCGCGGATTCGGAGAAGCCGAAATGCGGGAAACCGGCGCATTGATCGCCGACGTGCTGCATAACATCTCGAGCGAGGAGACCATCGCCTCCGTCCGGGCGCGAGTCGGCGTGCTCACCGAACGGTTCCCACTGTACCGCTGGAAACTCCAGGGGCGCGAGGTCCCGGTTTAAACTTCACGGAGCCGACCTCTATTCATGCCGCTGCACATCGTGATAGACGCCCGGCGCATCCGGGATTTTGGCATCGGCACCTACATCCGCAGCCTCGTGCACGCGCTGGGCGAGATCGATACCGTCAACCGCTATAGCCTGGCGGTGGGACCATCCGACGCCAAACGCCTGGCGGACCTTCCCGAGAACTTCCAGTCCGCCTTCTACTCCCGCACGGATGCCGCGCAGTTCGACAACGTAGCCTTTCCCGCGTTCCTCCACTCCCTGGCGCCCGATCTTGTGCACATTCCGCTGACTCGCGTACCGCTGTTTATGATCCGCCCATACGTGGTCACCATCCACGACATGTCGAGCCTTCTGTTCCAGGAACCGGCTTCAAGCCTGCGCATGCAGTTGCGGCGGTACCGGTTTCGCCGCGGCCTGGCGCGGGCCAGCCGCATCATCGCGGTTTCCGAAGCCACCAAGCGCGATCTTGAGGCCGCCTCCGGACTGCCCCCCGAGCGGATCCGCCGCGTCTACAACGCGCCCGACCCGGTGTTTTTCCGTGGCGGCGCCGAAGGCGCCGCCGAAGAGCGGCAGCGCATCATGGAACGCTATCAGATCAACTACCCGTTCCTGCTCTATGCCGGCAATATCCGCCGCCACAAGAATGTGCCCCGCCTGGTGGAGGCCTTCGCCGTGGCCCGCGACCAACTGGCGTCTCATCCCGATTACAAGGACCTGCACCTGGTGATCATCGGCGACACCACGTCGCAGTACCCCGCCGTGCGGCAGGCCGTCATGAAGAGCCGCGTCGACCATGTGGTGCGGTTTCTGGGATTCGTGGAGTTCGAAACCCTGCGCTGCTTCTTCGAATCCGCGGCCGCGTTCGTGTTTCCTTCGCGCTATGAGGGCTTCGGCCTGCCCCCGCTCGAGGCCATGGCCTGCGGCACCCCGGTGGTCACATCCAACGTCAGTTCGCTCCCGGAGGTGGTGGGAGACGCCGCCGTCCTGGTGAACCCGGAAAACGTCTTCGACATCGCCCGCGGCATCCGCGATGTATTACTCGACAAGGTGCTCCGCGCCGGGTTGATCCGCCGCGGCCGCGAGCAAGCCGCCCGTTTCAGTTGGTCCCACTCCGCCCGCCAGGTCCTGGAGATTTACCAGGAAGCGGCGGGGAAATAGTAACTACTTTTCTGAAAGTCTTCCTCTCCACGCGACATTCCCAAATGAAGGAGCCAGCAAATGAAACGTGGATTTTTCCTGGTCGCCGCCGCGGCCGGAACCCTGCTGTTGGTGGCCGGTTTGAGCCAATCGCAGCCTCAGTACCCCCCTCCCCAAGCCAGACCCGCCCGTCCGGTGGACCCCATGGAGCCGGTTCCGTTCCGCCCCCGCGATAGCCGCATCACCGGCTGGAAGTTGACCATCCCCGGCGGCCGCCCCCTGGCGACTCCCGCCATTGCCGAGGGCAAACTGTTCCTCGGCGGCGGATTTGGAAGCCACGAATTCTATGGCTTCGACGCCGCGTCCGGACGGCATATCTGGACATATCGCACGGCCGACGACGGCCCCACAGCCGCGGTTGTCGAAAACGGCCTGATCGCCTTCAATACCGAAAGTTGCGAGCTGGAAATCCTCACCACCAGCGGCCGGCCCCAGTGGAAGAAGTGGCTCGGCGACCCGCTCATGAGCATGCCCGCCATGGCCGACGGCCGGGTCTATATGGCCTTCCCCGATTCGCGCGGCCGCGGAACGTATTACCTGGCCGCTTTCGACCTGCGCTCGGGCGCGGAGATTTGGCGCAGCGCGCTCCCCGGCGAAATCATCACCGCGCCGGTCATCGATCGCGACCGCATCTACGTCGCCACCGTGGGCGGCATCATGGTAGCCCTGAATCGCAGCGACGGCGGCCGCATTTGGGAAGAAGCGCGTAATGCCACGTCGGCGCCGGCCATCTGGAACGAACAGGCCTTCTTCAGCCGGCGCGAAGTCACCCAGGTTCGGCAGGGAGACGGCATGGCCTCCCAGCAGACGGAAGTGTATGCCTTCAGGGATGGCGCAGCGACCGCCAGCCCGGTCCGCGACATGCAGTCTACACAGCGCAATGCCGACTATCTGGACTACGGCAAACGCGCGCAAGGCGCGGGCGAGCGGCAAAGCCAATCCTACGACGCCGGTGTCGGATTCGCCGGCGCCAATAAAGGGTCGGCTTCCATGGCCAAGGCGCGAGCCAACCTCGGCCAGGCCAGCGTACACGGCATCTGGTCCTACCAGGGCTCCAAGCCGTTCGTCATCGATGGCCGAATGTACAGTTCCATGGGCGACACCACGCAATGCGTCGACGTCCGGACCAGCCGCGTCATCTGGTCGCGCAATCTGCGCGACGCGCGGCGTCCCGGCGATCCCGACGACATCCTGACGCCTCCCTCGGTCGTGAACGGCAAAGTCTTCGTCGGCACGCGCTGGGGTTTCGTGTATGCTCTGTCAGCCGAAACCGGCGAGGTGATCTGGAAGGTAGATATCGGCGAGCCCATCACGTTCCAGCCCGCGGTGGCCACGGGCCGCGTCTATGTCGGCACCGACCGCGGCAGCGTCTTCTGCCTGGAAACCGGCGATCCGCGCGACGACGGCTGGATGATGTGGGGCGGCAACGCGAAGCACAACGGACGGTGAGTCTGGCGCAGCCCGCCGATCGTCGTTCACATCTGCCGGGCCAGCGCCTTCCGGACGGGCACATCGTGGATGTCGCGATTGAACCAGTTGGGGTAGATCGGCGTGGGCTCGGTCAGTTGGTTCAATTGGTCGAGTTCCCCGGCGCTCAGGTCGATCGAGGCGGCCTGCAGGTTCTCCTGCAACTGCGACATCTTGCTCGCCCCCACCAGGACGCTCGCGACCGCGCTCTTGCTCAGCAGCCAGGCCAAGGCAACCGCGGCAACGTTGGTATGGTGCGCCGCCGCGGTCTGGCGCATCGTGTCAATCAGGCCGTACGCCCTCTCCCGGTCGAACGGGATGATGTCGAAACCGGTAAGCCGGCCGCCATCTCCCGCGGGATTCTCCCGGGTGTACTTACCCGTGAGAAAGCCCCCGGCCAATGGGCTCCAAGCCAGCATTCCGATGCCGGAATCTTCCAGCAGCGGCGTCAGTTCGTGTTCCACATCCCGCCCCACCAGCGAGTAATACAGTTCGGCCGCCCGGAACGGCGACCACCTGCGGCCCATCTGCAGACCCACCGATTTGGCCGCCAGCCAGGCGGGCCAATTCGAGAAACCCACATAGCGCACTTTGCCCTGCCGGACCACGTCGTCGAGCGCTTCGAGAGTCTCCTCCAAAGGGGTAAACGGATCCAGGCGATGCACGATGTAGACATCGATATAGTCCGTGCGGAGCCGCCGCAAGCTTCCTTCGAGCGAGGCGAAGACATGGTGGCGCGAGAGACCCTGGTGCACCAGTGCGTCTCCCGTGCGGAAACCGACCTTCGTGGTGATGACAACATCCTGCCGCCGGACGCCAAGCGCCGCGGCGAGCATTCGCTCGGATTCGCCTCCCGCATAGGCGTCGGCGGTGTTGAAGAAATTGATCCCCGCGTCAAGCGCCGCCGCGACTAATTGGCTCGCCAGAGTTTGATCCACCTTGTGGACCGCCCCGAGCGCGCCCTCCGCCGAGCCAAAGGTCATGGCGCCGAAGGCCAGGCGGGAAACCACCAGTCCGGTATCGCCCAATCGGTTGTACTGCATCATAATAGATCTCCTCCTAAAAGCTACCAGGAAGCCGGCGGGTCCGCGAGTCGGCCGCCACCAACGCCGCCGGTAGCATATAATGTGGTGCTCAGCTACAGTGCCCGGCGGTTTGACACCTGTTGACCGCCAGTGATAAGTGTAAAGGGCTTCAACCAAGGAGATTGAATGGCCGACGAGCAAAAGCCCGGGAGCTCGGATCCCCCCCTGCCCGCAGGGGGAGAGCCTGCCAAGCCGCCAGCCCCTCCTAAACCGGCTGCTCCCAAACCGGCCGCCGCCGCGCCTCCCAAGCCGCCCGCGACCATGGCTGCCACTCCTTGGGATAGCGATCTGGCTCGTGAAGTCAAAGAACGGTTCGCGGGCGAAATCGCCGAAACGTCCACATACCTCGGGCAGAACTTCATCGTCGTCAAACCCGATGCGGCCATCGCGCTGCTCGAGTTCCTCAAGCTGGAAGCCGATTTCGACTACCTGGTGGACATCACCGCGGTGGACTGGCCCAAACGGCCGGAGCGCTTCGACCTGGTTTATGTGCTCTACAGTTTTCTGCGCAACGAACGGGTACGCGTGAAAGCGTACCTCGCCGAGGGCTACCAGCCGGAAACTTCCGTTGGCGTACACCTCACCGCCAATTGGCTGGAGCGGGAAGTCTTCGACATGTTCGGGATCTTCTTCGCGGGTCATCCGGACATGCGGCGGATTCTGCTGCCAGAAGAATGGCAGGGATACCCGCTGCGCAAGGATTACGGAATCCTCCAGCAGGACGAACGCTGGGTGCGGGAAAACCTGGGAATCGAAAGCGGCCAGTGACGCCATGCCGGACACCACTTTCTTAGACACCACTGAACTCGTCCTCAACATGGGGCCGCAGCACCCGTCCACGCATGGCGTGCTGCGCGTCATCCTCAAACTGGACGGCGAAAAGGTCCTGGGGACCGATTGCGTCATCGGTTATCTGCACCGCGGCGTCGAAAAGATCGCGGAGAACCGCACCTACGCGCAGTTCAACCCCTACGTGGACCGCATGGATTATGTGGCCGCGATTTCGAATGGCCTGGGATACTGCCTGGCCGTGGAAAAGATGCTGAACGTGGAGGCTCCGCCGCGCGCCCAGGCGGTCCGCGTGATCCTCACGGAGCTGAATCGCATCGCCAGCCACCTGTTGTGGCTGGGTACGCACGCGCTCGATATCGGGGCCATCACGCCGGTGTTTTACTGCCTTCGGGAGCGCGAGGAAGCGCTGAAGATTTTCGAGAAGTATTGCGGCGCGCGGCTCACCACGCACGCGTTTCGCATCGGCGGCTTGCAGTATGAGACCTACGAAGGTTTTGAGAAGGATTGCGTCGATTTCTGCGACTGGTTCGCGCCCAAGATTGCCGAGTACGAAGAACTGCTCACCAACAATCGGATCTGGGTGAGCCGGCTGAAGGACGTGGGCATCCTGAGCGCCGACGAGTGCAAGGAATTCGGCGTGACGGGACCGGTACTGCGGGCGGCCGGGGTGAAGTGGGATTTGCGCAAGGCGCAGCCCTACTCCGGATACGAAAAATACGATTTCGAAATCCCCACGCGCGAAAACGGCGATACCTACGACCGGTACATGGTGCGCATGGAGGAAATGCGGCAATCGGCGCGCATCGTCCGCCAGGCGGTGGCGGCCATTCCCGAAGGCCCCATCATGGGCAAAGTGGGGAAGGTGATCAAACCGCCGGTGGGCGAAGCGTACGTGTCCATTGAAGCGCCGAAAGGCGAGCTGGGGTATTACGTGGTAAGCGACGGATCCACGCAGCCCTACCGGGTGCGTGTGCGGCCGCCTTCGTTTGTGAATTTGCAGGCACTGGACCGGATGGTCCGCGGCGGCCTGATCGCCGATGTAGTGGCGATTATCGGGACCTTGGACATTGTGTTAGGCGAGATCGACAGGTAGGTTATGGTCAAGCTTTTAAAAACGATCTTTCTGGTGGACCTGTTTCAGGGACTGTGGGTCACGTTCCGGAACCAGAACCCCAAGTACATTTACACCGAGCAATATCCGGCCGAGCGGCCCAAAGTGGCCGAGCGGTACCGCGGCGCGCCACGGCTCAATATCAACCCGGAGAATGGGGAGACCCTGTGCATCTCTTGCAATCTGTGCGCGCTGGCTTGTCCCGAGACGCTCATCGTGGTGACCAGCCAGCGCAATGAGCAAACCAAGCGCAAAGACCTGACTACCTTTATTTACGACACGTCGCGGTGCATGTTCTGCGGGATGTGCGAAGACGCCTGCCCGGTGGACGCCCTGGAACTGACGCAGGATTTCGAAATGGCCACATATACCCGCGAAGGCCAGATCTGGGATCGGCAGATGCTCGAAGAAGGGCCGCTGCCCACTCGATATAAATGCTGATGGATACGGTATTCTTTTACATCTTTGCCACCCTGACGCTTGTCGGCGGTCTGCTCACCATTACCCGGCGGAACGCGGTGCATAGCGCGATTTCGCTGATCGTATCGCTTCTGGGCGTCGCCGGGCTATACCTGCTGCAACAGGCGGAGTTCCTGTTCGCGGTGCAGATTGTGCTCTATGTGGGCGGCATCATGGTCCTGTTCCTGTTCGTCATCATGCTGGTGAATCTCGACCAGGCGGCCAAGCAGAAACAGTTCAATGGCCAGTGGCTGGTGGCGCTGGCGGCCGTGGCCGCGGTGGGCGCGGTAATCGGCTGGTTCGTGTACCGTGGACAGGGTGCGTTTCACATCGCCGAAGAGACCACGAATTCCGGCCTGGCGGTGGTCTTGGGGAATACCGAACTGGTGGCCGATTCCCTGTTTTCCGAGTACCTGTTGCCGTTCGAAATCGCTTCCATCCTGCTGCTGGTGGCCGTGGTCGGCTCCGTGGTGATGGCCAAGAAGCGGATATGACGAGGATTTGACGATGCACCCCGAGGCCATTACTTCTATAACCACGGTCCACTACCTGGCCCTGAGCGCCGCGCTGCTGCTCATCGGCACTATCGGCGTGCTGACGCGCCGCAACATCGTGATCGTTCTGATGTCCATCGAGCTGATCCTCAACGCCGTAAACATCAACCTGGTCGCCTTTTCGCATGCTTTCGGACCGGACCACGTGCAGGGACAGATCTTCGCGATTTTCGTGATTACCGACGCCGTGGCGGAAGCCGCCGTGGGGCTGGGCATCCTGATCGCGCTGTTCCGCAATAAGGAAACCGTGCTGGCGGATGAGATCGATTTACTGAAGTGGTAGGAGAGCCGTGAACTTCTTAGACCTGATCTGGCTGATTCCCCTGTTCCCGCTGTGCGGGGCGGCGCTGATGCTGCTCATCGGCAAGAAACTCGATCCGCAGCCCGCCTCGGAAGTAGCCGTGGCTCCCGGCGTGGAGCCCATCTACGACGATCATGGCCATGGCCATTCGCACGAACACGGCCATTCCGACGAACACGGCCACGATCATGACCATGGCCACACCCACGATCATGGTCACGATCACGCCCATCATCCTCATTCCCCGCTGAAGTTTCTCGTCGACCTGATTTGTCCGGGGATGATTCTGCTGTCCTTCCTTCTCTCCGTGGGCGCGGTCTGGCAGCTCTCCAACCTCACTAATAAAGTTCACCAGGTGATCCAGTTCTCCTGGATCGCGGGACTGCCTTTCCACATGGCCAACGGGCAAATGGCCACCTTTCAGGCGGATTGGGGTTTTCTGCTCGATCCCCTGAGCTCCGTAATGATTCTGGTGGTCACCGGGATCGGATTCCTGATTCACGTATACTCCACCGGGTACATGGCGCACGATAACGGCTATTACCGCTTCTTCGGCTACCTCAACCTGTTCGTCTTCTTCATGCTGATGCTGGTTTTGGCGAACAATTACGTGCTGTTGTTTGTGGGGTGGGAAGGCGTGGGGTTGTGCAGCTACCTGCTGATCGGCTTCTACTTCCAGAAGAAGTCGGCGGGCGACGCCGGGAAGAAGGCGTTCATCGTCAACCGCGTCGGCGATGCGGGCTTCGTGATGGGCATGTTGCTGATGCTCTCGGTATTGGGCACGGTACGCTTCACCGATGTGGCCGCGGTATTGCATAGCGGCCAGTTCACCGCGGAAACCGCCGGGTTCGGAGTGTTGAGCGCCATGGCGCTCCTCATGTTCATCGGCGCCACCGGAAAATCGGCGCAGATTCCCCTGTACGTCTGGCTGCCCGACGCCATGGAAGGGCCCACGCCGGTTTCGGCCCTGATCCACGCGGCCACCATGGTGACGGCCGGCGTTTATATGGTGGCCCGTTCGGCTCCGCTGTTCCAGTTGACGCCTTTCACCTCGGCGATCGTGGCCACTATCGGCGCGCTGACGGCCATCGTGGCGGCTTCAATCGCGTTGGTGCAGAACGATATCAAGCGCGTCTTGGCCTACTCCACGGTCTCGCAGCTCGGCTACATGTTTCTGGCCCTCGGCGTGGGCGCTTACTGGGTAGCCATCTTCCATCTGTTTACGCACGCCTTCTTCAAGGCCCTGCTCTTCTTATGTTCCGGGTCGGTGATCCACTCCCTGGGCGGCGAGCAGGACATGCGCCACATGGGCGGGCTCAAGAATAAGATCCCCATCACGCACTGGACCATGTGGGTGGGCTCGGTGGCCATTGCCGGCATCCCCGGCCTGGCCGGTTTCTTCTCCAAAGACGAGATTCTCTGGCAGGCCTACGATTCCAAGCTGGGCTCCACCACGCTGTGGGCCGTCGGTCTGGCGACCGCGGCCATGACTGCATTTTACATGTGGCGACTGATGAACCTGACGTTCTACGGCAAATCGCGTGTGAAGCCGGAAGTGCTGGCGCACGTTCACGAATCGCCCGCATCCATGACGGTCCCGCTGACCGCGCTGGCCATCGGCACCGTGCTGGCCGGCTGGCTGGGCACTCCCAAGCTCTGGAGACTGCCCGAATTCTTCCGCGGATTTGAAACCTGGCTGGCCCCGGTGTTCGCGCCCGCCGCGGTCGAAGGTGTGCATGCAGCCGCCCAGGAAGCGGCCCACGAAAACCTGGAGTGGAGTCTGATGGGCCTGTCGGTGTTCATCGCCATCCTGGGGATCGCGGTGGCGCGCTACCTGTATTACATGAAGCCCGAAATTCCCGGCCGCATCCACGCCCGCATGGGGCCGCTGCACAAACTGCTCTATAACAAGTGGTACGTCGACGAGCTGTACGACTTTCTATTCGTCAACGGCCTGGGCAAGGGCGGCGGACGGGTGCTCGGAGCATTCGACCGCGGCGTGGTGGATGGCGGCGTGAATGGCGCGGGCTGGCTGACGCGGGTCTGCGCGCGCATCTCCATGTGGTGGGACACCTGGATTATCGATGGCGCGGTACGCTTCGGATCCTTCTCCGTGAAAATGCTTTCCTATCCCGTCTGCATTCTGGAAACCGGCCGCGTGCAATTTTACGCGCTGGTGGTGGTGGTGGGAGTGCTGGCATTCTTCGGATACTACGTAACGCGATAAGCATATGGACCAGCATCTACTGAGCATCATCCTGTTCACACCCCTGGCGGGGTTAGCGGTCCTGCTGTTCCTGCCGGCCAAGAGCAAGAACGTGATTCGCATCTGGGCCAACCTGGCGAGCTTTGCCGGGTTTCTGGTGTCTCTCCCACTGATCTCGCGGTTCCAGGTGGGCGCTCCCGGGTTCCAGTTTGTGGAGCGCGCCGATTGGATTCCGGCGCTGGGCGCGCACTACGCTATCGGGCTCGACGGCATCAGCCTGCTGCTGATCATGCTGACCACTTTGATGGGTTTCATCGCCACGCTGTGTTCCTGGAACGCCGTCGACGACCGCGTTAAGGAATACTACGCGATGTTCCTGCTGCTGCAGACGGGCATGATCGGCGTGTTTATTTCGCTCGATTTTTTCCTGTTCTACGTCTTCTGGGAACTGGTGCTGGTGCCCATGTACTTCATCATCGGAGTATGGGGCGGACCGCGCAAGCTGTATGCGGCCATGAAGTTCTTCCTGTACACGCTGGCCGGTTCGGTGCTGATGCTGCTGGGCATCCTGACGCTCTACTTCGCGCACTATCAGCAGTTCAACTTCTATACCTTCGAGATCGCCGAACTGATGAAGGTCCACCTGCCCATGGGCTGGCAATTCGGATCGCAAGAGTGGGTCTTCTGGCTGTTCTTCCTGGGCTTCGCCATCAAAGTGCCCATGTTCCCGTTCCATACCTGGCTGCCCGATGCCCACGTGGAGGCTCCCACGGCGGGCTCCGTGATTCTGGCCGCGGTTCTGCTGAAGATGGGGACCTATGGGTTCCTGCGATTCTCGCTGCCCTTGCTGCCGCAAGCTTCGTCCGACCAGACCGTCGTGCGGATTCTGGCGGTGCTTTCGATTATCGGCATCATTTATGGAGCGCTGGTGAGCCTGATGCAGCAGGATTGGAAGAAGCTGATCGCCTACTCTTCGGTGAGCCATTTGGGCTTCTGCACGCTGGGCATTTTCTCCATGAACCCCAACGGAATTGCCGGCAGCGTGTTGCAGCAGATCAACCACGGCATCTCCACCGGCATGCTCTTCATGGTGATCGGCGTGATCTACGAGCGCCGCCATACGCGCGCCATTTCCGAATACGGCGGATTGGCCCACGTCATGCCGAAGTTCGCCATCATCTTCGCCATCGCCATGCTGAGTTCCGCGGGTTTGCCCCTGCTCAACGGATTCGTCGGTGAGTTTACGATTCTGCAGGGCGCCTTCGAAGCCAATCGTGCTTGGGCGGGGTTTGCCGTGTCGGGCGTGGTCTTTGGCGCGGCGTATCTGCTGTGGCTCTACCAGCGCACCATGCTGGGACAGGTGACCAACGGCAAGAACCTGACGCTCCACGACATGAATTTCCGCGAAGTGGCCATGTTCCTGCCGCTCATCGCATGGGCCATCTGGATCGGCATTTATCCCAAGCCGTACTTTGACATCCTTGAGAAACCGGTGGCCCAGATTGTGGAGCGGGTCCGGCCCGGGTATTATGCGGCGCTTCCAACGCCCGAACTTGCGGAAAAGGCATCCCTGGGAGGCGGCCAATGAGCCAGTTCTACACAGCCACCGACCACTTCACCATCATCCCGGCGGTGATGCTGGCGCTGTTCGGCTGCGCCATCCTGCTGTTCGATTTCTGGATTTTCCCCGATCCGCGCCAGCGCAAGTGGCTGGTGGTCTTCGTGGCGCTGGCGGAGGGTTTCACGGGCTTCGGTCTGTACCGGCAAACGGTATACCTGGCGGCGGGAGGCAGTCCCGATATCGTGGCTTTCGGCGGATCGGTGACCGTAGACGCCACGTCCATCTTCTTCAACTGGATTTTCGTCATCGCCGCGCTGATCGTCTGCCTGGTCTCCTATAAGTACCTGGAAATCTCGGGGGAGCACCACAGCGAATACTACAGCCTGATTCTGTTCGCTCAGTGCGGCATGTACTTTCTGGCCACCGGCACGGACCTGATCACGCTCTTCGTCGGCCTGGAACTGATGGCCCTGTGCTTCTACGTCATGGTGGGCTTCCTGCGAACCGACAAACGCTCCAACGAAGCCGCCATGAAGTACCTGTTGCTGGGCGCGTTTTCCACCGGCTTCCTGGTCTACGGCTTCTCCATCCTATACGGCATCGCCGATTCCACCAAGCTGTCCGAGATCGCCGCCAGGATCGCCGAGCGCCCCGCCTGGGACCCGGTGGTCTTCCTGGCCCTCGCCACGACTACCGTGGGCCTGCTGTTCAAAATTTCGGCCGTACCGTTCCATATGTGGGCGCCCGACGCTTATGAAGGCGCGCCCACCACGGTCACGGCGTATCTGTCGGTGGCGTCGAAGGCCGCATCCATCGCGTTTCTGCTGCGCATCTTCATGGGACCGTTTGGAACCACCGTCTCGCGCGCGGTCTGGGAACCGCTGCTTTCGGTGGTCGCGGTCGCCACGCTGACGCTGGGCAACCTGGCGGCCATCAACCAGACAAATATCAAGCGCCTGCTGGCGTACAGTTCCATCTCGCACGCGGGCTACATGCTGCTCGGTCTGATCGCCGGCAACCAGACCGGAATCGACGGCATCAAGGTCTACGTGATGGTGTATACCTTCATGAACCTGGGAGCGTTCCTGGTGATTATCGCGCTGCGCAGGCAGGGGATTATCGGCGAAGATCTCGAAGACATTTCGGGTCTGATGCACAAGAGCCCCGGCTATGCGGTGCTGATGTTGATTTTCCTGCTTTCGCTCGCGGGCATTCCGCCCACCGCGGGGTTCCTGGGAAAGTACTACATTTTCCTGTCGTTGATTCAGACGCATCATTACACTCTGGCTGTGATCGGGACGCTGTACGTAGCGGTTGCCATTTATTATTACTTCAAAATTGTGCGCAGCATGTTCATCGGCGAATCCACGGAAAAGGCTCCGCTGGCCACCAGTTTCGGACTGCGGCTGGCCCTGGGGGTCACCGGGTTTCTGACGCTGGCAATCGGCATTTATCCGCAGCCGTTCCTGTGGCTGGCGCTGCCTTCGATTTCGCACTAAGGACGATATGGATAAGATCTTCTCCAATCCGCTATTCACGCCCATGGCCGTGATGATCGTGATCGTGGCGGCGTTTCCGCTGGTGGCCGGTTACATCGTGCTGGTGGAGCGCAAGGTTCTGGCGGATTTCCAGGTACGCCTGGGCCCCATGCGCGTGGGTCCGCACGGATTGCTGCAGCCCATCGCCGACGCGCTGAAGTTGCTGCTGAAGGAAGACATTGTCCCTACCGACGCGGATAAAGCCATCTTCTGGTTCGCTCCGGTGATTTCCACCTTTACCGGGCTTACGGCATTCGCGGTGCTGCCTTTTTCGCAGAAGCTGTATGTGGCGGATGTGAACGTCGGCATTCTGGTGGTCTCGGCCATGTCGGCGGTGGGCATCCTGGGAATCATTCTGGGCGGGTGGGCGTCCAACAGCCACTATCCGCTGCTGGGAGCGCTGCGCAGCGCGGCGCAACTAGTGAGCTATGAAGTCGCGCTGGGGTTCGCGCTGCTCTCGGGAGTGATGGCCGCCGGAACCCTGAGCATGCAGGGCATTGTACGGTCGCAGCTCGACCGTGGCGTCTGGGGCGTGTTCGACAACTACTTCTTCATGATTGTGCCGTTCGCGGTGTATCTCATCGCCGCCACGGCCGAAACCAATCGCGCGCCGTTCGACCTGCCGGAAGCCGAATCGGAGCTGGTGGCCGGCTTCCATACGGAGTACAGCGGCTTCCGTTGGGCGCTCTACTTCCTGGCGGAGTATGCCAATATTTTCGTGGTGTCGGCGGTGGCCGTGACGCTGTTCTGGGGCGGCTGGCTGCGTCCCTTCCCCAGCGTGGAGTGGCTGGCCGTGCCGCTCAACGTGGTTTTCCCGGTGGTCCTGTTCGTGGGTTCGGCGGCCTTGACGCTGCCCCTGGTGAGGAAACTGGTAGACAAAACGCAGCAGGTGGTCCTGGTTCTGGCCGCGGTGTTGCTGGCCGCGTTGGGCGCGCTGTTTATCATCCCGGTGGTCAACGCCGCGGTCATCGGACTGTTCTGGTTTCTGCTGAAGGTGTCCTTCCTCATCTACATGATGATCTGGTTCCGCGGCACGTTCCCCCGTTTCCGTTACGATCAGCTCATGAATATCGGCTGGAAGATTGCGATCCCGGTCGGCATGGCGTCCGTACTGATCAACGCGGTTTTGGGCACCTTGCACCGGGGGTAGGTTGTGCTTGTGTGGGGCAGGCTGGCAGCCTGCCCCACATAAAACCATGACGATTCTCCCTCATCTCACGCCCGCCGCTCTGGTACCCAAACTCCACCGCTTGTTCGATCTCTCTGCCTCGAAGATCCGGTCGCTGGAGAAATCCTGGGAGCCTTCCCAGGGGTCGCCGGTCTGCACCGTGGATGGACGCTATACCAGCCGCGGATGGACCGAATGGACGCAGGGCTTCCAGTTCGGCTCCGCCATCCTGCAGTTCGATGCCACCGGCGACCCCGAGTTCCTGGAGATCGGACGCTCGCGGACCGTCGCCGTCATGGCCCCGCACCTCACCCACACCGGCGTCCACGACCACGGGTTCAACAACGTCAGCACCTACGGCAACCTGCTCCGGCTCATGTCCGAAGGCCGCATCCCCGAGAACGTTTGGGAGCGGCGGTTCTATGAACTGGCGCTGAAGTGCTCCGGCGCCGTCCAGGCCGCGCGCTGGTCGCCAACGGCCGATGGCGGCGGCTACATCTATTCCTTCAACGGACCGCATTCGCTGTTCGTCGACACTGTCCGCTCGGTGCGCTCGCTGATTATCAGCCATCGCCTGGGCCACGTGCTGATGGGCGAGAACGATCGCAAAATCGCGCTGCTCGACCGTGCGCTCGACCACCTGCGCTCCACCGCCAAATACTCGGTCTATTACGGCGAAGGCCGCGATGCATACGATATACGTGGCCGGGTGGCGCACGAGAGCATTTTCAACCCGAACGACGGCAATTACCGGTGTCCCAACTCGCAGCAGGGATATTCGCCGTTCAGCACATGGACGCGCGGCCTGGCCTGGGCCATGTGCGGATTCGCGGAACAGCTGGAATATTTCCATGAGGAGTTTCTGGAGAAAGCCGCGCGCGCCACTTGCGATTTCTATATTGAGACCACGCCCGCGGACGGCATTCCGTATTGGGACACCGGTGCGCCCGACGTAGAACCTGTCGACAGCTCGGCCGCCGCCATCGCCGCACAGGGGCTTCTGCGGCTGGGCCGCGCGCTGGGCGACAACCGGTATTGGAACGCGGGCCTCTCGGTCTGCAATTCGCTGTTCGACGCACCGTATCTCAGCGAAGACCCCGACCATCAGGGGCTGATTCTGCACTCGGTCTATCATCGTCCGAACGGCTGGAACTGGCAGCCCGGAGAATCGTCGATGTGGGGCGACTACCACGCGCGCGAAGTCGCGCTGTATGTTCTGCGGGTGGCGGAAGAGAAGCCGTATCTGAAGTTCTGGACTTAAAACCGCCATCCCGCGGGCGGTTTTAGGCCACGCCGCCTCGCAGGAATGACGCCGCGCTGGGCGGGGCGGCGCCGCCGGGGAGCTTCGGCTGATCGCCATTCTCTGGATCTTTGCCGCCCTCGCCGGGAGCCAGGAATAGGTTGGCGTCCAAACCATGTTGGCGCGTGTAGAGATCCCAGTAGCGCCCCCCCAGCGCGTACAGGGAATCGTGCGTGCCGCGTTCCACGATGCGGCCTTCTTCCACCACCAGAATCTGGTCGGCGCGGCGGATGGTGGACAGCCGGTGCGCGATCACGAAGGTGGTGCGGCCCTTCATCAGGTACGCCAGGCCCTCTTGAATGGCGGCTTCGGATTCCGAATCCAGGCTGGAGGTGGCTTCGTCCAGAATCAGGATGCGCGGGTTGGCCAGAATGGCGCGCGCGATGGAAACGCGCTGCCGCTGTCCGCCGGAGAGCTTCACCCCGCGCTCGCCCACAATGGTGTCGTACCGCTTTTCAAAGCGTTCGGCGAACTCGTCGACGCGGGCGATGCGGCAGGCTTCCAGAATCTGCGCCTCTGTGGCTGCCGGCCGGGCGAAGCCCACGTTTTCGCGGATGGAGCCATCGAACAGGAACGTATCCTGTAGAACCACGCCGAGTTGCGACCGGTAGGCGTCCAGCCGCAACGTGGAGAGATCCAGCCCGTCCACGCGGACCGCGCCCCCGGTGGGTTCATGAAACGCCGCGATGAGGCTGATGATGGTCGATTTACCCGAACCGGACGGCCCCACCAGCGCCGTCACGGTACCGGGTTGCGACGCGAAGCTCACGTCGTGCAGCACCGGTTTGCCGGGGTCGTAGGCGAAGTTGACCTGTTCGAACGCCACGTTGCCGTCGATCGCGTTGCCGCGTTCGGTACGCTTCGGGTCCTCATCTTCCGGCCGCTCGGAGAGGATCTCCACGGTACGGTCGAGTCCGGCCAAAGCCTCGGTGATCTGCGTGCCAATCTGCACGATCCCGAACATAGGCGCCGCCAGAAACGCCAGCAGGGAGATGAATTTCACCAGGCCCCCGATGGTCATAAGGGGCGGCGTGGCCAGGATCTCAGTGGCCCCCACGAACATAACCGTGGCGCCCACCACCCCCATCAATACCGTAGCCGAGAGGCTCATCAGCGAAATCCCGGTCAGGCTGCGCATTACGTTATCCAGCAATCGCTGCACGCCGCCTGCGAAGACCGTCGCTTCCTGTGCCTCGGCATGATAGCCCTTGACCACGCGAACGCCCGCCAGCGACTCGGTGAGCCGTCCAGTGACCTCGGCGGTGATTTTGCCGCGGTCGCGAAAAATGGGGCGGATTTTCTTGAAGGCTGTGCTCAATGTGAAAGTAAACGCGACAATGAAGAACACGGCCAAGCCAGTAAGCAGCGGGCTGATGCGCAGCAGGAAATAGATGGATCCCACAGCCGTGAGGATGCCGCCGGCGAACTCCACCAGTCCCGTGCCGATGAGGTTGCGGATGCCTTCCACATCGGTCATGATGCGCGAGACGAGCACGCCGGACTTATTGGCGTCGTAATATGCCACGGAAAGCCGTCCAATGTGCTCCTGCACGCGGCAGCGCAATTCCGCAATCAGGCGCTGCCCCTCTTTGGACAGCAACTGAGTAAGCGTAAACGATGTGACACCCTGTATCAGCGTGGAGCCGAGAACACCCAGCACCAGCCATTTCAGCATCCAAAACTGACGCTTGCCGATAATGGTATCGATCAGCAATCCGGTGGACAACGGCAACACCAGGCTGCACGCCCGGTTCACGACCATCAGCAGGAATCCGCATGCCAGCAAACCGCGGCGCGGCCGGACCATTTCCTTGAGCAGCGGAAGGACGCTCTTGAGGTGGTCGGTGGACTTTCCCTTGGGTTTCGGGACGACCGTCATCTGACTGCGACGCGGAGCGTCGCCGCGGGTGATATGGGGAGGGCTCACTATTTACAGAGTACAACTATATTCGGAGTACAAGCCTGCGCACCAGTTCCGGGACTTCGTCCGGACTGTGGACCCGCAGCACTTCAAAGCCGGCGGCCCGTCCGGCGGCGATTCCCGCCTCGGAGTCCTCTACCACCAGCGGCGCGCGCACACCCAGCCGGGACGCCGCCAGCAGGTACGGCTCCGGATCGGGCTTCTGCCGGCGCACCTGGTCGCCGCCCACCACCGTGTCGAAATGGCGCCGCAGCTTACCCGCCACCAGCAGCGGTTCGATTTCGGAGCTGCCGCTGGAACTCACCACCGCCAGCCGGTGGCGTTCGTGCAACTCCGCGAGCAACCCGTCCATCGCCGGATGGAATGCCGGGTTGGCCGCCATCCGCTGCTGAAACAATTGTTTCTTGGCGGGATACCGGGCCCACAATTCGTTCCAGTCGCGCGGCGGTTCGGAGTGGGTAGCCATCATGCGCAGCATCTCGCGGTCGTCAATGCCAATGCAGTGGCCGCTGTAGAACTCCCAGGTCAGGGTGACGCCCAGCGGGGCCAACACGGCCGCCCAACAGGCGCAATGGACCGGTTCGCTGTCCAGAAGTACGCCGTCAAAATCGAACAAAATGGAGTCGAATGCTGGCATGGGGGTGGGAACTGACCAGCGTATCATGTGAAACTAATTGTTATGGCTTCTGAAGAAGATCTGAAACAGGAACTGGAACGGCTGCGGGCGGAAAACGAGGCGCTCAAACGTCCCACCGCGCGCGGGCAAATGTCGCTCAAGGTCAGCGAGAAGGGCGCGCTCTCCGTTTACGGGCTGGGACGCTTTCCCGTGACCCTCTACCGCGAGCAGTGGGAAAAACTCCTGGGGCTGGCGGAAGACATCCGCAAGTTCATCCAGGACAACGATGCGGCGCTGAAGAAGAAGGAATAACACCACCGCTCCCTGACGGTCGCGGCTCGGAATGCCGATCGGAGCCGCGACCGTGAGGAAGCGGTGTGACAGTTCGGTACATGGAACAAGCCTTCTCCAGCGACGGCGTCCGGGGAGTTCTGCACCATCCGGATCGACCAAACGGCAACGGCCTCGCGCTCACCCACGGCGCGGGGTCGGATTGTCATGCTCCGTTGCTGGCACGGGTTGCCCGCGGGTTCGCCGAAGCGGGATTTCTCGTGCTGCGGTACGACTTGCCATTCCGCCAGCAGCGCCCCAAAGGACCGCCTTTTCCGGCAGCGGCCGCCCGCGACCGCGAAGGCGTGGCGCAAGCAGTGGAGATGCTCCGTGGCCAGGTCTCGGGACGCATAATCGCCGGAGGCCACTCCTACGGTGGACGGCAGACGGCCATGGCGGCTGCCGCGAATCCGAAACTGGCGGACGGGCTGCTGCTGCTCTCGTATCCCTTGCATCCGCCCAATCATCCCGAGAAGCCGCGCACCGCGTTCTTCCCGGACTGGCGTACGCCGGCGCTCTTCGTCCACGGCAGCCGCGATCCGTTCGGAACGCTCGACGAAATGCGCGACGCGCTGCAACAAATCCCCGCGCGGGTGCAGTTGATGCCGGTGGAAGGCGCGGGCCACGACTTGAAGGGAGTCAGCGTAGAACACCTCGTGGCGCTGGTGCTATCCTGAGACCTAGATTCCCCAAAGGGCACACCGATGCGCGACTATCGCTACACGACTCCCCACGGGATCCGGGTCACCCGCACCTTTACCAAGATCAATTACAGTAAGGGCCTGCGGCACATCCTGCGCGATTTGGACCGGCGCCGCGGCATCTACCTATCTTCGGGATACGAGTATCCCGGACGGTATTCGCGCTGGGACATCGCCTCCTCGCGCCCACCGCTGGAGATTGTGGCGCGCGGCCGCAGCGTGCAATTCCGCCCGCTCAACGAGCGCGGCCGGCGCATCGCGCAGTTGCTCCATCCGGTGCTTGAGCCACATCCGCATTGGGAAGAATTTGGTTGGGCGGAAGGTTGCCTGAGTGGCCGCCTGAAACCGTTGCCGGCCCTGTTTCCCGAAGAGCAGCGCAGCAAACAGCCTTCGGCGTTCACCATACTTCGGGCGATGATCGACGAGTTCCGCGGCGAAGAGAATTCGCGGCTGGGATTAGTGGGCGCTTTTGGGTACGACCTGTTGTTCCAGTTCGAGCCCATCGAGCGAAAGCTGCCACGCGATGGACACAAGGATCTGCACCTGTTCCTATGCGACGACATCTGGTTCATGGATCGGAAGAAGGAGCACATCGAGCGCTACCGCTACGATTTCGAATCGGGCGATGTCACGACCGCCGGTTTGCCTCGCGACGCACAGGCCGTGCCGCGCGCGCCCAAACTTCCGGCCGGCGGGATTGTTTCCGACCATACGCCGGAAGAGTACATGGCCAACGTGGAAACCGTGCGCGAGGGCATGCGGAACGGCGACTACTACGAAGTGGTGCTGCGCCAGACCTTCAGCACTCCGTTTTCCGGCAAGGCTTCCGAGCTGTTCGAGAGCGTCCAGAAGGCCAGTCCCAGCCCGTATGAGTTTCTGCTGCAGTTCGGCGACGAGCAACTGGTGGGCGCATCGCCGGAGATGTTCGTGCGCATTGAAGGCCGCCGTATCGAAACCTCGCCGATTGCCGGCACCGCGAAACGCACCGGCGACCCCATGCGCGATTCGGACAATATCAAGGAACTGCTGAAATCGCTGAAGGAAGAGTCCGAGCTGACCATGTGCACGGACGTGGACCGCAATGACAAGTCGCGGGTCTGCGAGCCGGGCAGCGTCAAGGTGATCGGCCGGCGCTTGATCGAATCGTACGCCGGCGTCTTTCACACCACGGACCACGTGGAGGGGCAGCTCAAGGAAGGCTTCGATTCGCTGGACGCATTTCTGACGCACATGTGGGCCGTGACTCTGATCGGAGCGCCCAAGAAGGCGGCGGCCGTGGCCATCGAGTCGCTGGAAAAGAGCGCGCGCGGCTGGTACGGCGGCGCCGTCGGGATGATCTCGCTCAATGGCGACATCAACACCGGCATTCTGATCCGCACCACCTACCTGCGCGACGGCATGGCGCAATATCCCACGGGAGCGACGCTGTTGTTCGATTCAGTGCCGGCTCTGGAGGAGAACGAGACGCGCCTGAAGGCTACCGGTTTTTTCCGCGCCATGGGCGTGGTGGAACCGAAGGCCGCCGTTGCGGAAGTCCACGCGCTCGGAACCGGACCCGGCAAAGGCGCGCGCTTGCTGCTGGTCGATAACGACGACTGTTTCATCCACACCCTGGCCAACTATGCGCAGCAGACCGGCGCCGAAGTAGTGACGTACCGCGCCGGCTTCCCGCCGGAACTGATCGAAAAGGTAGCGCCGACCTTGATCCTGATTTCGCCCGGCCCCGGCAGGCCGCGCGATTTCGGCGTCCCCGACATCGTGAAGATGGCCGTGCGCCTGGGTGTGCCGGTATTCGGCGTCTGTCTGGGATTGCAGGGCATCGTGGAAGCCTTCGGCGGCGAGTTAGGCGTGCTGGATTACCCCATGCACGGCAAGCCATCGAAAGTGCGGCACCGCGGCGTCGGAGTCTTCGAAGGCTTGCCCGAGGAGTTTATGGTAGGCCGCTACCATTCGCTGTACGCGCGCCGCGAGACCTTCCCGGCCTGTCTGGAAGTGACTGCCGAGACCGAAGACGGCGTGATCATGGGCGTGCGGCACCGGGAATTGCCGATCGAGGCCGTGCAGTTCCATCCGGAGTCGATCCTGACGGCGGAAGATGGACACGGGCTGAAGCTAATGGAGAACGCGGTGCGGATCGGGAGAACGCAACTGGTCATCTGACCAGTTTGCTCATGCTACCGGAAAACTATGAAGCGCCGGATCGTGAATGTGACCGAGTGTAAAGCCAAGTGTCTCGCGGTCTCGTTCACCTGCCCAAAAGGCAGGGTCCTGCTTCAAAGCCCACGCTGAAGGTGGGCGCTGATCTCGTCCCATCGTGGCCCCATGACACACCCGAACGGATCCAACCTACTGAAGGGAAAGCCTTTTCCCTGGCACTCAAACTGCTCTAATGCAATCCTGTGAGACAATTTCTTGGTCTGATCTTGTTCAGCGCGACTAGTGCTGCGGCCGCCACCCCGGCCTTCCAGATCGGAGTCAATTACAGCGAATGGCTTAGTTTGGCTGCCAGCGGCACGCAATTGGCCACTGACAACTCCGGCGCCGCCTACTTTCTCACCAGCACCCTCCAGTCCAACGTCGTCTTATCCACTGTCACAAAATTGACCCCGGACGGTAAGACGATCCTCTGGCAGAATCAGCTCGGCTTTGGCGTCAGTGCCATGACCGTCGACCCGAATGGCGGCGTCTATGTCGTACCCATGCGCCAGCAGTCCGATACCACCGGCTACGTCGCAAAGCTCAGCACCACGGGAACCGGCCTGGCTTGGACGACATCCGTCGGATTCCTTCCGCAGGGGCCACCCGCTATGGCCGCCGACTCTCAGGGGCGCGTTTACCTCGCCGTTCAGTATGTAGTCAACTTCGTCACCCCGAGCGCTCATGTGGTTCGCGTCAATGCCTCGGGAAGCGCAATCGATTTCACCACCAGCTTCCTGGGCACCCCCATCTCAATCGCCCTCGACCCCTCCGGCGCAGCCTACATTGCCGGGACAGCCGTCAACACCGGGGGAACCGGCACCGGCTTCCTGGCCAAGGTCGCATCCGACGGCGCCGCCGGATACTACATGGTCTTCCCCGCCGGCCTCAGCGAAACCGTTGCCGTGGACGCGAACGGAAACGTGGCTCTCTTCGGCACCTCCTCAGGTATTGCCGGTGTAATCCAGCGCATAGACTCGAGCGGCGCGGCCACTCTCGAAACCACGGTACCCGGCGCCGCGGTTGCCTTTTCACTCGACGCAGCCGGCAATGCCTACGTCGCGGCGGTCACCAACCAACTCTACCCCGTCAAGAATAGTCTTGCGACCTGCCTCTTCGACCCCGCCTCAACCCTGACCAGCTACTCCGAGTTGCTCAACGTCATCGCTCCCGACGGCTCCATCCTCCAGGCCACCTACATCCCTGGCGGAGACAATCTCGGCTCGCCGCTGCTCGCCGTAACTCCGAGTGGAACGGTCCTCGTAGCTGCAACCGCAGGCTCCGGCTTCACGCCCACGCAAACCGGACCCTTCCTCGCGGGAACTACAGGCAGCATGTTCCTATCGAACCTTTCGTCCACCGCGTCAAATTCCCCCGCTCCCACCTATTCCCTGGCCTGTGCCGGCAGTGCCGCAAGCCTCACCATCGGCTCGATTTCGCCCGGAGAACTGGTCACACTGTTCGGAAACGGGCTTGGGCCGCAGCAGGGTGTACAAGCCTATGTGGCTCCTCCGAACCTTTCCCCAACCAGGATGGCGAACGTGCAGGTGACTCTTGACGGAACTCCCGCCCCTTTGCTCTGGGTGCAGGACGCGCAAATCAACCTCGTCGCGCCCTGGTCGCTCACCCCCGGTCAGAACGCGCAGGTCTGCGTCTCTTACAACGACGTGAACACCAACTGCCTCACCTTGCCGGTGGTTCAGGCAACACCCGCTGTGTTCATGGTCGACGCCCAATACGCCGCTGCCCTGAATCAGGACGGAACCTATAATTCCGCCGGCAACCCCGCCGCGCCCGGCTCAATCGTCACAGTCTACGCCACCGGACTCGGCCCCATTACACCCTCCCAGCCCGACGGCTCGCTGATCGGCGTCCCCCTGCCGGCCAACACCCTCACGTTTGGAGTCGAGGCCGTCGAACCCTTCGGTCCCTCCGGACCCGAAGTCTACTTGCCCTTCGACGTGCAGTACGCCGGACCCGCCCCCACCCTCGTTGCCGGAGTCAGCCAGATCAACTTCCGCATCGTCCCCTACCTCGCTTACGGATCGATCCAACTGTACATGGGCTCAACCTTCAGCCCCGGCTTCTCAATCCACCTGGCGGGTCAATAAAAATATTTTCAGGCTTTCGTTCCGCATAGGATGGTTTCCGTGGGCCGCGCGTTTTAGTTTAGTGTCTCTAGCGGCTGTTGCACCGCGCACCGTGCCGCGCACAGCACCACCTCGATTTCGCGTTGGCGCGCTGCCTCCGGTGACTTCTTGCGCAGTTCGCCTTCGGATGCGCTACCGACCTCCTTCACCTGAAGAGCTATTGTCCAGCCTCGCTGGACGAAGGTATCAGCAGCACGCCCGGAGTTTCGGAATCCGCAACAAAGTCCACAAAATGATCGGGCATGGTCGATACATCGCGGGTGACCAGAACCCGGCCGGCGGCTGCGGCGAGCCGGAGAACTTCCGAATCGGGAGTCCCGTGGGGAATGATACCGTGAGCGCTTCGGAAATCAATGGCGGGTTCGCGCCGGCGCAATCCCCGACCAATTTCAGGATTGAGGTCTGCATCCGCTTGGAAAGCAATTTTCAAAGGGGCTGAACGGACCGCTCGGCCTTGGCCCGCTCATAACGCTCCACCATATCGGCCGGCAGCGGGAAACGGGCCTTGACTTCCTCATACCGGCGCTCCTGCTGTTTCAGGTAAGCATCGACGGCATTGGGGTGCTTCAGTATGAAGGCCACAACCCCGTAGACTTTTTCCAAAGAACCGATTGACGGATACGCCTCGAAAATCGAATCGGCCGACCGGCCGACGCGGAATTCGCCGATCACCACATCCAGACCAATGCGGGTTCCAGCGACGTAGTATGCGCCGTTTCGAACTTCGACGTATTCATTGGTGGGCATCATGCGGTTGGACTCTTCCTTCAGTTACTCCCCCTTCGCCTCCGCCAGCACCAATCCCGACGGCAGTTCCTCCCCGAAAATCCTTCCCAGCGTGCGGTCGTCTTCCGCCTCGCCCTCCAGCATGGCCAGCAGCCGCTCACTATGCGGCATCGTCTCCAACTTGCGCTTCACGGCTTCCCGCGTGGCTGCGGGCAAATCGCGCGTGGCGTCTTCCGTGCGGCGGGACATCGTCGCCAGGGCGTCGCCGGCGCCATCCACTTTCAGCAACGACTCCACCCAGCGGGTTGCCGTCGCGGCAGGGACCACCAGGTTGATGGGACCGTAGAAGAGCTTGCGCGCGCCCAGGCGCGAGAGACACCACAGCTCGCTTTCCTTGAAATCGCCGGCCTTCACGCGCTTGATGAGAGCGTCGCCCAGCTCCGTCTTCGTGCCGAGAGGCAGCAGTTCGAAGCTCGATGCGGCGCGCCACATTTCGCGGTGCAACGACGCATTCACTCGCGGCGGTTTCTGGCCTCCGCGCGGTAAGAGGAACTGCGAGAGCCGCTGGTACGCATCGGTCTGCTGGTTGCGGTTCAGACCGCCGGCCAGGCGGCCCCAGAAAATCCACCAGTCGATTTCGTTCTGTGCCTGGTTGGCGTAGGTCAAGCCGCCTTGCCAGACCTTGCGCGATTCCTCGATGCGGAAATCGTCGCCAGGGTAACCGAAGCCGGGGCGCAGACAAAAACCGCACAGATTCAGCCAGCGGATTTCGAAAGCCGGACTCTTCTTGCGCCCGCCGGCATTGGCCAGGAATGCGTCGGCTATCTTGCGGATGGCCGCGAGCGGCCACGAATTGCGGCCCAACCCCATGGTCTGCTCCAACTTGGCGGGGACTTCTTCGGGCCCCATGGGCGATCTCGCGCTCGGCGAAAACACGCTGTGGATCAGCTCCAGCGACGACTGCAGCGCCTGCTCGCTCACCACCGCGGCAGCCTTGCGCTCCACGGGCTGCTTGGCGGCCTCTTTGCGCAACTCGAACTGCAGGCGCCAGCGATTGTCGCCGATCTTGGACTCGCACCACGTTTCCAGCGTCCCGATCTCGGTGAGACGCGCGCCCAGTTTCACGGGGATGAGGCGCTCCTCGGCCTTCTTGCCGAAACGGATTACGGCGTTCAGCGGAGCATGCCGGTGCAACTCGGCGTCGTCCGAGGCGAATTCCACCACGTCGGCCAGTTTGTCGCCTTGCCGCGTCAGCGAGCTGTAGAGACGGAACGAGACCGGGCGGTTGGCGACCAATTGCAGCGTATCGTTATCGATCTCCAGAGCCGCGCCTTCCTCGGCTCCGCGCGGGACCAGGCAGACCGCCCGAAACTTTCCATCGCGCGGTTCGCCCAGCCCGATATAGTAGGTCCGCGGCAAGCCGCCGCGCACCAGGATGCCGCTGCCGGTGGATCGGACATACGAATAGTACGCCGCGCCGCGCGCCACCGCCAGATCCAGTTCGCTATTCTCCAGGATCTCGGGACGGCGTCCGTACCAGCGTTCCAGCACGTCGGCCACGCGTTCGCGCAGAATCCGAGGAATGAAGAATCCACCGTTGAACAGGATGGCGTCGGGGACTTGGCCCGAGGGCTCCAGGAATGCGTTCAGGTGGCGCGTCACGGCCGGGTCGGAGACGTAGGGCAGGCCAAGTTCGCGGAACAGGCTGCGCTTTTCATCCTGCGGCGGCTCACCGCGCTCGGTGAACGGCAGGAAACCTTCCAGCGCCAATTCCAGCGCCTCTTCGCGCAGAATGGTGCTCTTGAGCGAACGGCCGATGAGTGAAGAGCCCGTGCCGGCGATGGTGATGTCGGCGCTCTTCAGGTCGGGATCGTTGAGCAAGCGTTCCTTGGCCGCCGAGCACTGCCGCCGCAGGCCGCTTCGCTGGCGGATGGAGAGCTGGGTGTTGAGCTTGGTTTCCACCAGCCAGGCCAGCGTGAGATCCAGGTTGTCGCCGCCCAACAGCAGATGCTTGCCCACGGCGGTGCGGGTGAAGTTGACCAGGTCGCCTTCGCGGGTGACGCGGATCAGGCTGAAATCGCTGGTGCCGCCGCCCACGTCGCAAACCAGCACCACCTGACCATCGAAGAGCCGTTTGCGCGATTCCGCCAGGTGGCTGGAGATCCACGAGTAGAATGCCGCGGCCGGTTCTTCGAGCAGCGTGAGGCGCTCCAGGCCGGCGTCGCGCGCGGCCATCACGGTGAGTTCGCGAGCCTCTTCATCGAACGACGCGGGGACGGTGAGCACCAAATCCTGCGCGGCCAGAGGAGCTTCGGGATGAGCCTTGTCCCACTCCTCGCGGAACTTGGCGATCAAGCGCGCCGAGACCTCGACGGGCGAAAGGACGCGGCCGGTCTCCTGCGAGTCCCATGGCAGAATCTTGGCGGTGCGGTCGACGTCCGGGTTGGATAGCCAGGATTTCGCGGAATGCACCAGGCGCGTGGGCACAATGGCGCCCTGGTCGCGGGCATACGCGCCTACGGGCTGTCCGTCTTCCAGAAAGAGGAATGACGGCAGAGTTCGCCGCGGCTCGGTGCGGCCGGCGGCGACCAATTGCGGGGTCTCGAAAATCCGGACCGGCGGAAAATCCTGTTCCTGGGCTTCGGCCGGGTCGATGTAGGCCAGCGCGGAGTTGGTGGTGCCGAGATCGATGCCGATATTCATGCGGACTTACTCGATCTCGATTTCGGCGGGCGCTATGTTCGCGGCGTCCTGTCCGGCGGGGGGAGCGGGCAGATTGACTTTGGCGGCGCGCCATCCCTTGTGGCGGAGTGTACCGCCTTCGGGCGGTTTGGCCGGTACGTTACCCACAAAACGGACCACCGAAGGGTTCTTGGACGGCGCTTTGGCGAAGGTGCCTTCCACGCCATCGATCACTGGCTCCAGGCTGACCACGCGAGTGAGGGCCTCGCGGCACTGGCCGTGGATGTCGCGAACGGCAGCGCCCACCTGGTCGTCGGAGTAGGAGGCGATGTCCTCCATCAGGAAGTCGATCAGGCGGCCTTCGCGCTGCAAAATCCCGAGAAGCTGCAGAGCGCCGTCGGAGGTGCGGGCAACTGGAGGGGGCGTCGCGGCGGCAGACGGTTTGGCGGCGGCCGCGGGTTTCGATGGCGTGTCGCGGCGCGGCAAGCGGAGAGCGGTCAGCGCGCTCGGGGACAATTCCCCTCGAAATAAGATGTTGAAGAAACAGCGGAACGCAAGAACGATACGATTCAAGTTACAGGCTCCAAGCTTTCAGGATACGCTCAAAACGGCTCCACCATGCTCTCCGGTGGTGGTCCGGCTAGCGCCGTAAAGACCCACGCGAAGGAACGCTCCGATGGCGGGCGCAGCGACGCGTTTGGCTCGGAACTCTCGTGGGTGGTCATAATTCAGTTTGGCAACCTGCCTCCCAATGCATCACAGCCGCAACCAATAACAGCGAAATCCGGCACGGAACCGCGAGTGTAAACGAGCGGCCCGAGCGACGGACAAGGCAAACCCCGTCCTCCAATTTTACCCACGGCACAAGCCTGCGGGATCTTCCCTCGCGCGACCACCCTGAAGCACTGCATCGTTCTCGCTCGCCGGCCGGGCCGCTTTACACTCGCCGGTTTGGCGGGCACGCCGGCCGGTTGCACCACGTCCAGCGTGGAAACCAGAACGGCGAGGCGGCTCTTGGCATGCATAAGCTGCTTTACCAGAGTACACGCCGATGGCGTACAATGGCGCCGATGAAGACCCACGAACCCCACTCCCTCGGACGCCGTTCCTTTCTGGCCCTGGCGGCAGCCGCGCCCGCTTTGGCGCAGGCCCCGCGCGATTGGACCAACCGGGAGCCCATCCGTTATCCCGATCCGAACGTCATCGCGGTGGATAAGAGCTTCGGAAAATACATGGTGTTCAATTCCGTGATCGCTCGTCACTATGTCGGAACGAAGTGGGCCGAAGGGCCGGCATGGTCCACCGAAGGGCAGTACCTGGTGTGGAGCGATATTCCCAACAACCGCCAGATGCGGTTTTTGGAAGAGGATTCGCACGTCACCGCGTTTCGCAGTCCGTCGGGATACAGCAACGGCAACACCTTCGATTTTGACGGGCGCCAGTTGTCCTGCGAACACGCCGGGCGGCGCGTGGTGCGCTATGAGCACAATGGCGCGGTGACCGTGGTGGCGGCAAGCTATAACGGGAAGCCGCTGAATTCGCCCAACGACCTGGTGGTCCACCCGGATGGCGGCGTGTGGTTCACCGATCCGCCGTACGGTATCCTGGGCAACTACGAAGGCTTCGCAGCGAAGCCGGAGCTGAAGGAAGCGGTGTACCGTGTGGATCCGCAAACGGCCAGGGTGGAGCTGGTGAATGACGAGTTCGACAAGCCCAACGGCATCTGCTTTTCGCCGGATTACAAGAAGGTCTATATCTGTGACACGGGCGCTCCCACGGACATTCAGGTTTTCGATTTGGATGGGACGCGGCTACGCAACAAGAAGCAGTTCACCAATATGAAGCTGAACGGACGCGCGGGACTCGCGGACGGGATCCGCGCGGACGTCGATGGCAATATCTGGGCCGGCGCCAGCGGCGGTGAAGGCTATGACGGCGTCCACGTCTTTTCGCCGGCGGGCCAGCGGATCGGGATGATTCTGCTGCCGGAAATCTGCGCCAACATCTGTTTCGGCGGGGCGAAGCGCAATCGTCTGTTCATGGCCGCCAGCCAGTCGCTGTACTCGGTGTATGTGGGCGCCAAGGGAGCGCATATCTCGTAGCAAGGGCCCGAACCCGGAACTCGAGTCCGGCGACCCGCAGCCGGCTGTGATACGCTGGCCTGCGAGGTGAAGGATGCTACGTCTGGTGGTTCCGATTCTCTGTAGCCTGGCGGCCGCAATCGCGGAAGCGCCGGGTCGAGGTCTGCTGCTGGTGGCCAATAAGGGCGACCATAGTCTGGGCATCGTCGATGTCGAATTGGGCAAGCAGGTGGCCACCGTGCCCGAAGGTGGCATTACCGGACATGAGGTGGCGGCATCGCCCGACGGGAAGACGGCCTACGTTCCGATTTATGGAAACTCCGGCGTCGGAAAGCCGGGAACCGACGGCGCCAGCATGGTGGTGATCGATATCGCTTCCCGCAAGATCACGGGGAATGTCGATTTCGGAAAAGGCGTGCGGCCGCACCTCCCCGTGTTCCATCCGAAAACCGGAATGCTCTACGTCACTACGGAACTGGAACAGGCCATCACGGTCATCGATCCCAAGACGCTCAAGATTGTGGGTACGGTTCCCACCGGGCAAACGGAATCGCACATGCTGGCGATCTCGCACGATGGCCGGCGCGGGTACACCGCCAACGTCGGGCCGGGGACGGTGTCGGTGCTCGATCTGGAGGCGCGGAAGGTAATTACGGTGATCCCGATCTCCGGCGAGACCCAGCGCATTTCGATTTCGCCCGACGACAAGATGGTCTTCACGTCCGATCAAACCAAGCCGCAACTGGCGGTGATCGATACGGCCACGAACAAGGTTCGCACCTGGGTCGCGCTGCCGGGCGCCGGTTACGGTACCGCGTCCACGCCGGATGGGAAATGGCTGCTGGTGGATGTGCCGTCGAAGCATCTGGTGGCCGTGGTGGACCTCACCACTATGAAGGTGTCCAAGACGCTCGATGTGCCGGCTTCGCCGCAAGCGGTGGTGGTGCGTCCGGACGGGCGGGAAGCCTACGTCTCGTGCGACTCCAGTCATAAAATCGCGGTGATCGACACCACCCAGTGGACGGTCCGGACTACCATCGATGCGGGCGCTGGCGCGGACGGGCTGGCCTGGGCCAACTAGCCGTCCACATCGATATACTGTTCGCCATGACACATTGTGGTTCGATCGCGGCCGCCGCGCTTGCGTTGGCCGTGTCCGGATGGGCGCAGCCCAAGCGCCCGGCGATTGTTGGAGTGGCGCATATTCGATTGAAGACCAACGACCTGGCCGCGGAGCGCAAGCTCTTCGGTCACGACTTTGGATTCGAGGAGCCGTTCGCGCTCGATACCGTGACTTGCTTCAAGGTCAACGACCATCAGTACATCGAAATTACGCCCGACCTGAAGGATGATGCGGAAGACCGGCTGACGCATATCGCTTTCGAGACTTCGAATGCCGAACAACTGCGCGAGTACTTGGCGAGCCACGGCGTCAAGGTTCCGGATGCCGTCAAGCCAGGCCCCGATGGCGATCTCAGTCTGATGGTTCAGGATCCCGACGGGCACGCGGTGGAGTTCGTTCAGTACATGCCGGGATCGCTGCACAGCCGTGGCTTCGGGAAATTTCTGCCGGCCACGCGGATTTCGGAGCGGATCATCCACGTGGGCTTCCTGGTGCAGGATCGCGCCACGGAGGACGGCTTCTATAAGGATATTCTGGGGTTCAAGGAGACTTGGCACGGCGGAATGACCGACGACCGCGCGGATTGGATCGACATGCGCGTCCCCGATGGCACGGATTGGCTGGAATACATGTGCAACAACCGCAATCCGTCGGTGAGGACACGCGGCGTCATGAACCACCTGGCGCTGGGGGTGCCTAACGCGGAGAAGGGGTACCAGACGCTGGCGGACCGAGGCGCCCATTTGACCGAGAAGCCGAAGATCGGGCGCGACGGGAAGTGGCAGTTGAACTTGTACGACATCAATCTCACGCGGGTGGAACTGATGGAGCCGAAGCCGGTGCAACCGCCGTGCTGCTCGCCATTCGTGAATCAAGATTTTTGAGCTTAAATTAAGTTCAGGAGCCATTGAAGACGTCGTCGCGGCGCGTTTCCAACACTGAATTCGGACGATTAACCGGGCGCAATAGGCCGTCGTTGCCGTACCTTCTGCTGTACTTCGGCCATATACTGCGACGCGTCGGACCGGATTTGAAGTGACGCGACTCGGGCAACAATCGCACTCCGCGCTTCCGGAGGCGAGACCGCCAGGTCTTGCTGCATGGCCGAATGGACTATGGCTGGCAGGTTTCCTTCATCGACCGAGTCGTCCGGGCGCGTAACGGATTCCGCTGCGACATCCGGCGCCGGTGCGGTGGCGATGAACGACGGAACCAGAGGTGCGGAATTGGCCGGAGCAGGCAGCGTCTCCGGCGCATCGGCGCGCGCGGCACTTAGGGTGACGAGCGCCTCCAGGTGCGCCGCATTGGCGTCCCGCGCAGTGAGCGGCTGCATGCCGAACAGAGACTCTAGTAATTTCGGGATGCAGGAGTGGTCGTAGAGGCGGTGGTCTACGAGGTTTTTCGGGATCAGCGGCGAAATTACTATCGCCGGCACGCGAGGACCATACTGCTGGAACGTGAACCCGTTGTTGTTGTACTTTCCGCCGGGTATAGTGTCTCCAGGCGACGGAGCCGGGGGAGGAATCGCATGGTCGTAGAATCCGCCATGCTCGTCCCAAGTGATGATGAGGATGCTGCTCCCCCAGACAGGGGAGTTGCGGATCGCCTCATACGTCGCCTTGATCAGGGCTTCGCCATTGGTCACATCAGCCAGTGGATGTTGGGAGCTTCCGGCCTTATAGTCGTGAAGCACGTCATAGCTCGGTTCGATGAAGATGTAGCGGTCCGGATAGTTCGGTTGGGCCACATCTCCTGCAAAGAGGCTGTAATGCCGGACGTCATCGAGGTGGATGCCTTTGAGCGCGGCCACCATTGGGAAATCGTCACCGCCGTACAGCTTCCGCGGAATGCCTTTCTCTTGGAGTGCGTCAAAAACCGTGCCATTCTTGAGGCCGAAACCGTCGATGGCCTCCCATTCCGCAATCTCCGCGGTGGTCGGGCTGTGATCCAGGCCTCCCGACGATGCGGCATGGACGAACATCCGGTTGGGCCAGGTAGGTCCGGGCATGGACGCATGCCAGTTATCGCAAACCACGAATTCCTGCGCGAGAGCATTCAGCACCGGCAACTGTTCAGGAAGGTAGCACTTCATGATTTCGCCCGGTACGGCCCCGCGGCCCGCGACGTAGGAACCGACGAAGCCGCTGTCATCGACGGGCGGGTATTCGCCGCCGGGCTGGTACGTTGCGGCCAGTCCGCAAAGTTGGTGCAGCACATCGGGGAATTCGTGCCCCGGATCGGTCGGCATGCGGTAGTCAGCGCCCGGCGACACGTTATACTCCTGGCCGTTTAACGCGTTAGACTCGGTACCGATCAGGCCGTTGATCCGCGTCTTCTGGCCGGTCACCGCGTCCGTTCCGGCGATGGCGGAGAAGCCCAACATGTGGTCAAAGGAGCGGTTTTCCAACATGAGAACAAACACGTGCTCGATCCCAAGCGCGTCTGTCATTCCACCCATAATATCCATCCCTCAGTGCCGCGCGCGCGGGTAGTCTCTCATCTCCAATAACCTACCCTTTTACTTCACCACGATCTCCGCCAGGGAGGCGCAAATGAATACCGCCGCTTCGCGACTTGCTCAGACCGTCAGGCTAGTCCGCCACTCGTTCGGCGGGGGCTACAGCCCGGATCGTCAAGCCGTTCCGCCCGGACCAGTTGGTGGCCGTTGTCCAAAAGGTACTTGGCTCACCTGTGAATAGGTCGCCAAAACCCGTCGTCGCGCTTCATCGTCCGAGGCGTAAGCGCCGTCCCTTCGGCGACCGGAACGGCTTTTGCCTGAACTCCTCGACGCCGGTCGCCCGAGGGCGGCCGCCGCACTTCATCCGGGTAGGAGGTGCGCGTCGATGTTGTCCGAGCACGCGTCCTCAAAAGTCACAATATATTCACTAACAATTCAGAGGAACAATGATATATGTTACACAGTGTTCCGAGAAGTTCAAAATGGAGATTTCCGAGCTTCAATCCCAGCTAGAAGTACCGCGATTTCTGTCTTGGCCCTCTGAAGGCTCCGATACGTGCTGACAAGGAGATTAAGAAATGAGCGACACAACACCTAGAGCATCCATCAAGTTGCCGAGCGACTTCACGTTTGGGGAAGTTCGCCCAAACCACAAGGAGCCCGCACTAACTGTGCTGCCTCCGCCCCTTGGGCCACTCGCCGCATTTGTTGGCGACTGGGTCGGCAATGGCTTCAACACGATCTTCCGGCCCGATAACACTGTCACGCCAACGCCGCTGCCAAATCCAGTTCCCCCTCCGCCGCCGCCTCGCGACAACATCCTGGAACTGAACCTCACCTCCGAGAGCCTCTCGTTTTCACCGAGCCTGGGCTCGGTTCCGAATCGGGGTACGACGCCGCAGGGAGACATTTTCCTCAACGGAGTGCCTTACCTGCAGACCATCAAGGATATTACGATCCACGGCGAAAGTGTCGGTATCCACGTCGAGCCGGGAATATGGATTCATGTACCGGCGACGAACGTGCCCGGACAAGGGGAAACGGTCGCACGCATGGCGTCGATACCGCACGGGACTACGATCGAGGCGCAAGGCATCTTTGGGTCCAAGGCAGGGAAGCCAACCATAGACGCCGTTGACATTACGCCTTTTCAAACGTCAAACCCCGCCAACAAGATCAGGTTCGCGAGCCAGACCGCCAGCGATCCGAACACACCGAGAATTCCGCAAGATCTCAGCAGCTTTGTCGCCGCCGGCACAATTACGCAAGCCCTTTTGGACGATCCAAACGGTTTGCTGCGCAGTCACATCAGCAAACAGAACATCACCAGCACCATCGCCATCATCATTTCGACAGGCCCGCCTCCTGCGCCGCCGGTGCCCTTCGGAGGTGGAACCGACAATATCGCCTTTCTGGTGGGCCAGGCCGCGGCCACTGCGCCGAACGCTCAGGCCTTGCAGATGACTGCCATCTTCTGGATCGAAACCGTTCAAGAGGTGATTCTGGTGCCGCCCGGCACAACAGGCATGCCCTTCGCGGTTAAAGCCAAGCCGAGCGTCCCCGGCCAGCGGGTGCCGACATTCTCCGGTACACTTCCATTTGACCTGGATATGCCGCGCGAGATTACGGTCAGTTTCACACAGATCCAGTACACCCAGACGGTCCTGTTGAATTTCGCTGGCCTCACTTGGCCGCATGTCTCGGTAAACACGCTTGTGCCAACCGACGACATCATTGTTACGCCCTCCGTCTGGAAGTGAGCCAGTGCCGTGCGTTGGGTGGAGATGCCCCGACATGCCAGTACATCGCTCCTCGCCTCAACATTCTGTTCGTGGGTAGCGCGCCAATGCGATTCAAATGGATTCGATCTCTGGATCGAGACGGTGGGTGGGGACACTAACGTGAATAGTCGGGTCGGGAGTCTTTGGCCCCAATTTTTCCGGGCACGCTATGTCCCGCGAGTCATTCTGGACTTTCGAGAAAAGCGCTACGCCAGTATTTGGCTGGCCACGCCGAATTAGGGTAAACAGGGAGGGCCGCGAAGGCCGCCACAGTCCGCAGCAGTAGAGCAGGTCGGTTTCGGAAGGCAGGCGCCACTCGATCCCATATTGCGTGGGACACACTAGCCAAGCGGTAGATCCTCTGATGATCACAATTTGCCCATAAGGAGAAACCAATGAGCGTTCAGCATTGCCTCCTCACCATCGCACTTGTTCTCGCGATAACTGAGAGCGGTGTGGCCCAATCGACCATGCAGCCCTGGCTCACACGGTCTGCCGACAACTCAAGAAGCGGCTGGAATCCAAACGAGACCGAGCTGACACAAACTTCAGTTATAACCAAAGGAATTATCCGCGCGACGATAATCCCCTTGGTCGGCGACGCTCGGGGCATGGAAGCGCAGCGCACTCATCCTGCCGAATGTGCCCACTGGCCGCGGAAACCGCGACGTAATGGTGCTTCCGTCCATGGCGAACGTGGTGCGCGGAGTTGACGGACATGATGGGTCTGGCATCTGGCAAACCAATTTGGGTACGTTGATAAATGGATCCACCCAAATCGATTCAAAGAACATCAATCAGCATTGGGGCTGCAATCAGGCCCAGAAGCGGTAAACAGAAATGCCGAGCTTCAGGTTCAGAGCCCCGATCGGCACCATTGTCGCAGAGGCCAATATGGAACGGAGGATCTAAATGTCCCCCGTCAATTAGCGTATAGCGAGTAGTCGCGATAGAATCACAATCCCGCTAAGCTGCTATTGGCCTGTTTCGCGACCGATTTCGCGCAGTCTCTTCTCCGGTTGGATCTACCGGCGTTGAGTGGCGTGTGTTTGTGCGTAACCGGATACAATTCTCAACGACATCGTCGTACTGCATGGCTATCAGGAGTTCCGGTAACCGGCGCTTTCAGCGATCATTGAAACCTCGCCGGTAAGTTGTTTTTTTCGAAGTCAGTTTTTCCCGGTGGCGTTTGCCGCGTCTTGGTTGGCTCGCGCTGGTTCCCCGTCGTCGTCCGTTCCTTTTTCCGACGGATGACATCAAGAGGCCGCTGGACACTGTGATGACGCGCTTCGATGGACCGGCCCACGTCAAAGGAGCGCGCGGTTCTTCCGGCTCGAATGCTCAGTTCAACAGCAATTCTGGGCCGAGGGACCCACGAATTCCCCGGCCGAGCCAATAAATTAAAGATTAACAGGATCTGTCGCGGTTTTGTGACATAATGTAAACGTTTCCAGGCAATTATGTGGGCGTTTACAAGTTTGTGCATGACGGCCGCTTTGGCAGCCTCCGCCGGTAGCGGACTCTCGGCATCGACGCGGACAAGCCTGGCGCCTGGATTCCCTCCAGCCCGGACGGCAGCTTCCTTGAGGAACCAATCCGGAATCGCGGATTGGAGGACCTGCCGCCTTCGTGCACGTTGGAAAGGCGCTGCTTCGCGGCGCCGCCCCGCACGGCGACGAACCGCCTGGACCGCCCGAGATCCCGGCACTCAAGGCGGCGATTCCGGATCGCCGCCGGGTCACGCTACTTACGTTCCATACTACGGGGCAGTCGAAGGATCTGACTCGGCTGCCGCTCAACTTTATTTTCGATAGGTGAGATCTATGAGCAAACAGAAGATGTCTCCACGTTTGAGCCGGCGCGGCTTCGGCGCCATTCTCGCTTCCGGAGCGGCGGCTGCTCCCGTCATGTTGGCGCAAGAACAACAGACCGCGGGCGCGCCCAATCCCAATACGGCCATCCAGCAGGAACAGCAACGGGGACGCCAACGGCCTGCCGATGTGCCGCCATTCGATCTGCCTGTCGAATTCGCGCGCGCGGACCAGCCGGCGAAGGCTGAGCCCTTTCCCATGAAGCAGGTAAAGGTCACGGGCGGGGTTTACAAGGAAGTTGCGGAATGGAATTGCGGCTATATGAACCGGCTGGCGGCCGACCGCCTGCTCTACAATTTCCGCGAGAACGCCGGTCTGCCCACCGTGGATGCGAAGCCTCTGGCCGACATGAATGCGCCTCGCGTTTCGAGCTGGGAACACCCCAACGACGGCGCCCGCGCCACCGAACTGCGCGGCCACTTCACGGGACATTTTCTCTCCGCGCTGGCCCAGTTGGCTGCCAGCGGCGACAGCGATGCCAAGACTAAGGGCGACTATATGGTCGCCGAATTGGCCAAAGTCCAGGAGAAGCTGGGCGGCGGGTATCTGAGCGCATTCCCGATGGAGCTGTTCGACCGGCTGGACAGTTTATCCGGCGCGCCACGCGATCCGAACGGCCCGGCGCTGCCGTGGGCGCCGTTCTATACCGTTCACAAGATCTTCGCAGGCATGCTCGATCAATATCAGCTCGCGGGAAACCAGCAAGCCCTGAAAGTGGCTCGGGGAATGGGCGATTGGGCCGACGCCTGGACCGCATCCAAAACGCCCTTACACATGCAACAGATCCTGATGGACGAATACGGCGGCATGGCGGAATCGTTGTACAACCTGGCGGCCATAACGAATGAACCGCGGTATGCCACGGCCGGCGACCGGTTCACCAAGAAATGGTTCTTCAACATGCTGGGCATGCGGGACGACTTGTTGCATCGCGATCCGGTCAATGGGCGGCCCATGCACGTCAACACGCACATTCCCCAGGTGATTGGCGCGGCCCGGCGCTACGAGATTTCGGGCGATATGCGCTTCCACGATGTAGCCGACTACTTCTGGCATGAGGTGGTGGAGGCGCGCAGCTATGTCACCACGGGCACCAGTAACGGCGAATCGTGGAACGCGGAGCCGCGGCAGTTGGCCAAGGAACTGCGAACCGGCGGCGCGGCCACGGCGGAATGCTGCTGCTCCTACAATATGCTCAAGCTCACCCGCCACCTCTACACCTGGACGGCCGATCCCCGGTATTTCGACTACTATGAGCGCTCCCTGCTGAACATGCGAATCGGCACCATCCATCCGGAGAACGGCCACACGCAGTACTACCTGTCGCTGCTTCCGGGAGCCTACAAGACGTTCAATTCCGAAGACAATTCCTTTTGGTGCTGCACGGGCACCGGCGTGGAGGAATACTCCAAACTCAACGACAGCATCTACTGGCGCGACGCCGACGGGCTCTTCGTCAACCTGTTCGTCCCCTCGGAACTAAATTGGGCGGAGAAGGGATTCCGTTTGCGGCAGGATACGAAGTTTCCCGAGCAGCAAGGCACATTGCTGACGATCGGCGCCGATAAGCCGGTGAAGATGACGATGCGGCTGCGGGTTCCATCGTGGCTAAAGACGGGGCCGGCTGTCAGGATCAACGGAGTGGCGCTTGAGGCGACCGCGACTCCGGGCAGCTATCTGGCCATCAACCGCACCTGGAAGACCGGCGACAAGGTGGAGATGGAGTTGCCCATGCACCTTACCGTGGAGAAGATGCCGGACGATTCCACCTTGCAGGCATTCCTCTACGGTCCGCTGGTGCTGGCCGGGGATTTCGGCGGCGATGGATTGACGGCGGCGATGACCACCGGCCCGAACTCACCGCGGGTACGTCCCATGAACGCGCCGGCCACTCCGAATCCGGCAGCCAGTCCGAATCCGAACCGGCCGAATCTCCCAACTCTACCGCCGCTGGATATCCCCAAGCTCAAAGCGGCCTCCGCGGACCCCTCCACCTGGATCAAGCCGGCCGGCAAGCCGTTAACATTCCGCGTGGTGGGGCAGGCGCAGGATGTGATACTGGCGCCGATCAATAGCCTGTTTGAAAAACGGTACGTCGTGTATTGGACGGTCGCATAGCGCTGAGGTTGCGATTTGAAATATTATCTTGCCAATACAGAAGTTAACGCATCCCTATGCATCCGACGGGGCGCGGTAATTGGCTTGACAACAGATCTGGCAGCGCTTACACCCCACCACATCAGGGGTTTTGGCTGGTGTGAAACGTTTATCTAATCGTCAGTCGGGAAATTTGCTATACAGCGAAAGAGGTCTAGAATGCATCGGAAATGCCTGTTGGGTGTGGTGACCGCACGGTTAACAAAAGCGAGCGGTCTGGCAATCGCGATTTTCGCATTGGGTTTCATGGGTACGACGGCATGGGCCCAGTTGGACACTGGCGGGTCGATCAGCGTCACCGTTACCGATCCGTCGGGAGGGGGGATTCCGGGCGCGACATTAACCCTGAAGGATACGTCGACAAATATCGTCCGCAAAGCGGTAACGCAACCGGCTGGAACGTATTCCTTCCAAGGACTGGCGTATGGTAACTACGAACTGAATGTCGCCAAGGATGGCTTCGACAGCGCGCAGTTTGAAGCCATTCAGGTGGAGACCGCGCGCGTGACCTCCATCAACGCGAAACTGAGAGTCGGCACCACTCAGCAGACGGTAACCGTTTCAGGCGAATCACCGCTCTTGGAGACGGATTCCAATGTCTTGAGCGACACCATCGATACCAAGCAGGTGGCGAATCTACCTCTCTCTGGCCGCGCCATGTTTCCACTGGCATTCCTGATTCCGGGTTGGGCCGATGCGTCGCCAGGGAGCAGCGCCGGCACATGGAACAACATGCCCGGGGGCGCCATCGTGAGCGCGGATTACGATGGCACTCAGGCGATGAGTAACCGTTTTCGCAGCGGTGGTTTTACCTACGGAGAGTCCGTGGTGTCGCCGCGCATTGAAGATATCGCGGAAATGACCATCCAGACCGCGCAGTTGGATCTGAGCGGAAATGGTACGGCTGCGATGAAGATCAGTCTGGTGACGCGGCGCGGCGCCAACGCTTTCCATGGCCGGGTTTTCGAAGATTTCCGCAACACCGACCTGAACGCCAATTCATGGATAAATAACGCTCGCGGAGTTCCCAGAGCAGTCATCGACCTCAACGACTTCGGTGGCAGCGTGGGCGGCCCGATTATCAAGAACAAGCTGTTCTTCTTCGGCACATATGCCGAATCCAGACAGCCCGGGACAACCGATACCACGGCCTCGGTTCTGAGCGCTTCGGCGCAGGCGGGGAGCTTCCAGTTCAAGGCTACCAATGGCAACATTCTATCCTCCAACGTCTTGCAAATCGGCGCCAGCGGAGGAGGGGCCGCGACCGTCAACTCCAATATCGCCAGCCAGTTCAGCGCCATCAACGGTGTTCTGGGTAAAGGGTACGTGACGCCCACTACCGATCCCAATATCTCAACCCTTACGTGGGCCTATCCGTCACCCGCCTACAACTATTTCCCGGCGATGCGCTTCGATTACAACGCCACCGAACGGTTGCGGTTTAACGTGTCCTATAGCCAAACCAAGACCAGCGATCCCAAGGAGTACGCACCCCTCTTTCCGGGCGGGATCGATACGGTGGACAACACCTCGTACAATGGCAACGACAAGATCGCGGGGTTGGGTATCGACTTTACGATCCGTCCCACGTTGATCAACCAGTTTCACGCGGGTTACCTGTATCAGTACAGCATTTTCGATCCCGAGAACCTGGGCATCGACCTCTCGCAGATCTTTCCGCAAAGTTGGGCGTACGGTACCAGCCAGTATTCGAGTTCAATCTATCCCCGCACCGCTATCTCCTCGGAATATCCGATGTTGAGCTGGACCGACAGCTTGGCTTGGCAGCACGGAAATCACTCGATCGTTGCCGGCGGCGGATGGTTCCACGAGCAGGATCACTACTGGAATGGCCCCGGCGGATTCCCCATCACCAGCCTCGGCATCGCGAGCAACGACCCCATCCTGTCTACTTTCGTTTCCGCATTGACCACGGCAGGGCTGAACACTTCGCAACAGAGCAGCGCGGAAGGCTTGTATGCCACGTTGACGGGGAGGGTCTCGGCGGTGAACATCGGAGTCGGGCGCCCGCTGAATGCGGCGACGGGCCAGTATTCGACCTACGGCAGTTACAATCTCGACGAATCCATGCAGGCCGGCAATATCTTCTTTCAGGACCGCTGGCGCATCAAACACAATCTGACCCTCAGCTATGGGCTTCGCTGGGACATAGTAGGCGATGACCACGACGTAAATGGAGGCTACAGCAGCCCATCCACTGTAGCCGATTTCTGGGGACCGACGCCCGTGGGCGCCGTGGACCAGCCAGGAGCTCTGACTGGCGTGCAGAATCCGACATTTCAGGCCAAGGTTCACTCCTATAACACATCCTGGGTGAATCCTCAGCCAGCCATCGCCCTTGCCTGGAGTCCCCAGACCAGCGGCCTTCTGGGGAAACTCCTGCCACACGATAAAACCGTCATCCGCACCGGCTATTCGCTGCGGAATTACCAGGAAGGGGCACAGAACTTCTGGGCCTACGCCTCAAATTCCGGATCTTTCTTCTACCAGTCGGGCAGCCTCACGCCAGCAACCGGCGGGGCAGTGGGAACCTTCAACCCCGGAACGCTGACTCTCGGTCAGGCGCTGCCGGCTTACGCTCTTTTCCCAGCCACCTATTCGACCACGTTGCCCGAATCCACCTTGACCTTCGCAGGCAGCTCGTTCTACGCCATGAATCCCAATATCCGCCAGCCCTACGTGGAGCAATATAATTTCGGCATCCAGCGGGAGTTGGGAGGCGGCAATGTCCTGGAAGTCCGGTACGCGGGTAATCAGGGCCACCATACATGGTTTAGCGAAAACCTGAACGAAGTGGATATCAACCAAAACGGCTTCCTGCAGGAATTCCAAAACGCGGCCAGCAACCTCGCCATCAATCAAGCTCATGGCAACGGGAACTCGTTTGCCAATCTGGGCTTGGCCGGGCAGGTTGCGCTGCCGATTTTCGCGGCGGAATTCGGCGGCGTCACTACCGGTTCGCTCTACACTCAGTTCACCACAAACCTGGAGACCGGCGCGGTGGGCAGTGTGGCAAATACACTATCGAAGAACGAAACCTATATCTGCAACATGTTGGGCTCGAAGTTCTCTCCGTGCGCATCCCGCGGATTGGGAGGAGCGGGCACCAGCTATCCGCTTAACTTCTGGGATGTGAATCCATACGCGGCGGGCTCCTCTCTGAATTATCTGGACGCTTCGGGTTCATCGAATTACAACTCCCTGCAGGTCGAATTGCGCCAGCGGGTGTGGCACGGCATGCAGTTTAATGCCAACTACACGTTCGCGCACTCCCTGGTGGAAGGTCCCGTCAATGGCTACCAGGCGAACGCGGGCGGTTCGTATCAGACCATCCGCGATTTCCGCTTGAGCTACCGGCCGAGCTCCTACGACATCCGCCATGTCTTCCACCTCAGCGGCACCTACGATCTGCCGTTTGGAAAAGGCAAGGCGTTCCTCCACGACAGCACGCTGGCCAACGAGATTGTTGGCGGATGGACGCTGGGCACCATTCTGGTCTTCCAGACCGGACCGCCGACGCAGATCACGGGCGGCTATGATACCTTCAACGCCAACGACGGTGGAGTCATTTTCGCCCCCGGCGTCACCGCCAAGACCATACAGAACTCCGTGGGTGTGTACCGCACTGGAAATGCCTGGGTGGATACAGTCAATCCGGCGTTACTCGCCGCCAATAATGGAGTCACTTCCAGCCTTACCTACAGCCCCAATACGAACGCTGGCATCTTTGGAGCCAATCCCTATATCTACGGGCCCCACTGGTTCAATGACGACATGTCCTTGAACAAGGCGATCCCGATTCGCGAAGGCATCCGGGGCAGCTTACAATTCCAATTCCTGAATGTCTTTAACCACCCGGCATTCGGTTTGGGTACATTGGCCGCCCAGAGCTTGAGCTTTGCGGAAACCACCGGCACCATCACCACATATCGCCGCATCGAAATTCGAGCCAATATCGAATTCTAGTTCGCTACTGTAACTGAACGTCGGTTCCGCTCCTCGCGGTGGTGCTCTCCAGAGACACCGCCGCGATTTTGTTCTTGGGCCGAACTATGTAAGCGCTGTCAGGATTCTGCGCCGTTAGGTCCAAGCCGATTAGCGCCTAAGTTAAAACACGTATAATCAGGTATAGCCATGAACCTGGAACAGGTGGCTCGGCGCGCCAAAGTATCCACCGCCACGGTGTCCCGAGTGTTGAACAATGCAAGCGTCGTCAAAAGTTCCACCCGCGCACGGGTGGTGAAAGCCATCGAGGACCTGCGCTACCATCCCAATCTGCACGCCCGCAGTCTGGCCGGAGGGAAGAGCAAGACCATCGGGGTGATTGTTTCCAACCTGGAGAATCCGTTCTTTTTCGATATTTACAAGACCGTGGAAGAGGACGCGCACGCGCGGGGTTATGAGGTAGTCATGGCCAATACCGATTACCGCGCCGAGCAATTGGTCAACAGCGTGCGCCTGATGATCGGCAGGCGCGTCGCCGGCCTGGCGGCGATCGTCTCCGAGATGGACCCCGCGGTTATCGAGGAACTGACCGAGAGCCGCATTCCGGTGGTGTTCTACGACGTTGGGACGCCGCGCCGGAATATCACCAACATCCGCGTGAATTATTCCCGCGGCATCGAGAAGGTGATCAGCTACCTCCATAGCATGGGCCATCGGCGGCTGGGTTTTATCGGCCACCACGCTATGTTGGGGCCTATCAACGAACGCGTGAAGGCGGTGATGGACGCGGTGGCTCGCTACAACTCGTTCGAGGTCCGCATTTCGGCCGATAGCGACACCTTGGAAGGCGGCCGGCAAGCCACCCGCGCGCTGCTGGGGTCGGGCTATAAGCCCACGGCGCTCATTTGTGTCAACGATATTACCGCGGTCGGCGCACTCCACGAATTGCGCGAGCGGGGCCTTCGCGTGCCGCTGGACATTTCGGTGACCGGATTCGACAATGTCAAGCTTTCCGAGTTTTGTTATCCCACGCTGACCACGGTACACATTCCGCGCGAACGGATCGGGCACATCATCTGCGATTCTCTCGCGCCCCTGCCGGGGAAACCGGCCGTCGTGGATCCCGAAATTCTCATCGACCCTGAGTTCGTGTTGCGGGATTCAACCGGTCCCGCGCCGGGAGTGGGCGGGCATTAATATCCCGACTTTGATCGGCAATCGAACAAACTCGGAAGCGCTCCGAAAGGCCGCTTGACATTGCCTTTGCAGGTTCATACGATAAGACACTTGCAAACGTTTACACCACCCCTTGCCCTGTTGCAAGCCAGTTCGCGCTTGCTTTCTCTTTCGAGCGTTGACCTCGCGATCATCGTTCTCTATTTTGTCGCTGTGCTGGGAATCGGCTTCTATCTGAAGCGGTACACCAAGACCGGCGAAGACTTTTTCCTAGCCGGCCGCGAGATGACGGCGTGGGTGGCCGGGTTGAGCTTTCTGGCAGCCAACCTGGGTTCGCTCGAACTCATGGGCTGGGCGGGCAATGCCTATCAATACGGCATTCTGGCCGCCCACTGGTATTGGATCGGCGCGATCCCCGCCATGGTGTTCCTGGCGATCGTGATGATCCCGTTTTACTACATCTCCAAAACCCATTCGGTGCCCGGATACCTCAAGCTGCGCTTCGGCGAACCGGCGCGGGCGCTTTCGGCGGTTTCCTTCGGCTTCATGACGGTGCTGATGAGCGGCATCAACATGTATGCCATGGCGGTGGTGCTCAAGGTTGTACTGGGTTGGGACATTTACTTCAGCATCTGGGTGTCTTCGGTCACGGTTGCGCTCTATGTGACTCTGGGCGGCCTGCTCTCGGCGATCTTTAATGAAGTGCTGCAATTCGTTCTGATCTGGCTTGGGGCGCTGTTGATTTCCATCATTGGGCTGATCGAGGCTGGCGGATGGGACGGCATGGTGGCGCGCATCCATACGAATTTTCCAACACAGAACTTTACCCACCTGTGGAGTACTCTGGGCTCCTTCCAGGACAACCCCATGGGCATCAACTGGGTCGGCATCGTGTTCGGGTTGGGCGCGGTAATCTCGATGGGCTACTGGACCACGGACTTCCTGGTGGTACAGCGAGTGATTTCGGCCAAGGATTTGCGGGCGGCCAAACTGGCGCCGCTGATCGGCGCCGCTTTCAAAATGTGCGTGCCGTTCATCGTGATTCTGCCGGGCCTGCTGGGACTGGCCATGCTCGATACGCCCGGCCATCATTTCCTGGTAGGCGGAGAGGCAGCCGTGGACGCCCTGAAACACGGCCAGGTGCTGCACACCTACGACGAAGTGCTGCCCATCATGTTGGCGCGCTACTGCGGACCTGGATTGATGGGGCTGGGAATCACCGCTTTGATTGCCGGCTTCATGTCCGGTATGGCGGGCAACGTGAGCGCCTTCGCGACGGTGTGGACCTATGACATTTACCGCGCCAATTTCCGCAAGAATGCTACCGACGCTCACTATGTGAACATGGGCCGGTGGTGCACCATCGGTGGCGTGCTGGTCTCCATCGGCACGGCGTACCTGGCGTTGCATGCCCACAGCATCATGGACTACGTGCAGGAGTTGTTCAGCTTCTTTATCGCGCCCCTGTTCGGCACGGTGCTGCTGGGCATGTTGTGGAAGCGCGCGACGTCGGCGGGTGGATTTTTGGGCCTACTTGCCGGCACGCTTTCCGCGATCGGGATGTGGGCATGGGTGAAGAGCGTGCCCTCGGCGGTTCAGTATATCGCCATGTCACCGGCAGCGAAGCCCATGGCGGAGAATATGTTCCGCGCTCTTTGGTCCGGCCTGATTTGCGCCGGAGTAACAGTGGTGGTGAGCCTGGTGACGAAGCCGAAGACGGACGCCGAACTGGCCGGGTTGGTCTACGGCTGCACGGAGATTCCGTCGGAAGGTCATCTCCCGATGTGGCAGCGGCCCATCTTCTGGGCCGGCATCGTATCTGGCGCGTTTGTCGTAATACAGATTATTTTTTGGTAAGGATGAAGCATGCATCGACCTGGAATGCTCTCCATATGGTTTTTTATCGGCCTCCTGCTATTGGCGTACGGGATTCTGATCCTGGGAGCCGGCATTTTCGAGTACCTGAATCCGCCGGCGCATCCGCTCGTTCTGGCGGAACTGCACGCCGGAATCTGGTGGGGCTGTTTACTGATCGTTATGGGAGTTCTTTATACGATGAAGTTCAGGCCCGGGAGGAATAACTAGATGTCGAGCGGCAACCGCAAAGTGACCTTCGGAATGATCGTTGGGAACCGCGGCTTTTTCCCGGGCCACCTGGCCCAGACCGGCCGGACAGAGATGCTCGCTGCAATCGAGCACGCCGGCTACGGCGCGGTGGCGCTGGGTCCCGAAGACAGCAAACACGGAGCGGTAGAGGCCCGCAGCGAGGCGGTCGCCTGCGCCGATCTTTTTAAGAAGCATCGCGACTCCATCGACGGCATCATCGTTACGCTCCCCAATTTTGGCGACGAACGCGCCATCGCGGACACCCTGCGGCTGGCTGGCCTGAACGTCCCGGTGCTGATCCAGGCAACCCCCGATACACCCGGACGGATGACCATCGCCGACCGGCGCGACAGCTTCTGCGGGAAAATGTCCGCCTGCAATAACCTGTCGCAATACGGTATTCCGTATTCCCTCACCACGCGCCATACCGAAGCTCCCGATTCCGATTTTTTCCGCCAGGATCTGGCATGGTTCGCGGCCACCTGCCGCGTGGTCCGCGGCTTGAAGAATCTGCGGATCGGCTCCATCGGCGCCCGTCCCGCGGCCTTCAATACGGTCCGTTACAGCGAGAAACTCCTGGAAGGCGCCGGGATCTCGGTCGAACCCATCGACCTTTCGGAGATCCTGGGCCGCATCGCGCGCATGGCCGATTCGGCGCCGGTCGCCCAAGCCAAACTGGAGCAGATCCGCAAGTACGTCTCCACCGAGCAGGTGCCATTGGAAGCTCTCGTCAAGATGGCCAAACTCGGCGCGGTGATCGATGGGTGGATGGCCGAAACTCAGGTGACCATCAGCGCGGTGCAGTGCTGGACTTCGCTCGAGGAGTACTTCGGCGTGGTGCCCTGCACGGTGATGAGCATGATGAGCGAGAACCTCATGTCCAGCGCCTGCGAAGTGGATATCGTCGGCGTGGTGGGGATGCATGCCCTCCAACTAGCCTCGGAAACACCCAGCGCTCTGCTCGATTGGAACAACAATTACGGCGACGATCCCGATAAGGCCGTCTGCTTCCATTGCAGCAATCTTCCCAAGCATTTCTTCCGGGAAGTGAAGATGGATTTCCAGCAGATCATCGCCGGCACGGTCGGCCGCGAAAATACGTATGGAACCTGCGTCGGCCTGGTGAAATCCGGCCCCATGAGTTTCGCGCGCTTTTCCACCAACGACAAGGAAGGCCGCATCCAGGGCTATGTCGGCCAGGGCGAATTCACCGACGATCCCCTGGATACGTTCGGCGGCGCGGGCGTGGTCCACATCCCGCACCTCCAGGAATTGCTGCGGTTCATCTGCCTGCACGGTTTCGAGCACCATGTGGCCGCCAACATTTCCTCCGTGGCGAACGCCGTGCGAGAAGCCACCACCCGGTATCTGGGCTGGACCGTCCATCAGCACAGCTAGGTTCCTACTGGTGCGGAGGACCTCATGAGCATCGTAGCCGGCGTCGATTTCGGCACCCTCAGCGTTCGCGTCTCCATCTTCGACAGCGTCCGCGGGCGCTTGGGCGCCGGCGTCGGCGAGTATCCGCTATTCCGCAAGAAGGAAGATCCGGACCACGCTACCCAAAGCCACGCCGATCAAATGAAAGCCCTGGCCGAGGCGACGCGCCTCGCCGTGAAGGCCGCCGGAATCGATGGCCGCGCCATTGAGGCCATTGCCCTCGATACCACCGGGTCCAGCGTCATCCCCGTCGACGCCTGCATGCAGCCGCTGGACGACTACTACCTTTGGTGCGACCACCGCGCCTGGAAGGAAGCCGCCGAAATCACCGCGGCGGCCCACCAACAGCATCTCGACGCCATCGATTGGTGCGGCGGCATTTACTCTTCCGAATGGGGATGGGCCAAACTGCTGCACTGGCTGCGCCACAACCCCGCCAAGCGCGCCCAGTTCGCGAGCGCCTTCGAGCATTGCGACATGGTGTCCGCGGTGCTCTGTGGCGTCGCCAGTCCAGCGCAGGCGCCCCGCAGCGTCTGCGCCATGGGACACAAATGGATGTGGCGCGCAGAGTCGGGCGGCCTGCCGTCCGAAAAGTTCCTGACTGGGGTCGATCCGCTGCTGGCCGGCGTCCGCGAGAAACTGGCGGGCCGCTACGAGACCTCCGACAAGATCGCCGGACATCTGACTGCCGAGTGGGCGGAGAAGCTAGGGCTGCGGGCCGGAATACCCATCCCGGTAGGCGCTTTCGACGCGCACTGGGACGCCATTGGCGCCGGCGTCCGCACGGGCGATGTGGTGAACGTGGTGGGCACCTCCACCTGCATCATGGCGATCGGCGAGAAGCCTTCCCTCATTCCTGGCGTGTGCGGCGTAGTGCCGGGCTCTATCCACCCCGCATACGCCGGCATTGAGGCCGGATTGTCCGCCACCGGCGACATCTTCGAAGCTATCGCGCACCGCGCCGGAACCACGGTTGTCGAACTCTCGCGCGGTCTGGAGCAATATCATGCCGGCGAAACCGGCCTGCTGCGTCTCACCTGGGACAATGGCGACCGAACCGTCCTGGTGAATCCGGAACTTGGCGGAGTTACGATGGGCTGGCGTCTCACCCACACGGCCCAGGACGAACTGTTCGCAGCCATTGAAGGCACGGCGTTCCACACGCGCGTCATTCTGGAGCGCTTCGAGGAACATGGCGTGGCCGTGCGGCGCGTGATCAACGGCGGCGGCATCCCGCAAAAGAACGCGGTGCTGAACCAGGTGTACGCCAACGTGATGGGCAAGCCGATCCTGGTTCCCAAAGGCGAAGTCACCAGCCTCGGCTCGGCCATCGTCGCATTTATGGCCGCCGGCGCGTTCCGCACCATCGAAGAGGCGCAGGACGCGCTCTGTCCCGGATTCGTGACGGTCGAGCCCCAACCGGCCGAGGCCGCCCGCAGCGCCGAGGTGTTTGCCCTATACCGCAAACTGTACTTCAGCTTCGGGCAGAAGACTTCCGCGCCCGCCGCGATTGGAGATGTGTTGCCCGAGTTGCGCCGGATCGCCGCTCAGGCCCGCGCGGGCATGAGAACATAGAAATCGATGCTGGAATCCCTGCGAGAAGAAGTCCTGGAAGCCAACCTTGAACTGGTGCGGCGCGGACTGGTGATCTACACCTTCGGCAACGTCAGCGGCGTTTCGCGTGAACACGGCCTCTTGGCGATCAAACCGAGTGGTGTCCCTTACGATAAGATGACCGCTGCCGACATGGTGATCACCGATCTGAACGGAAAAATCGTCGAGGGCAGCTTGCGCCCATCTTCCGATCTGGCGACGCACGCGATGCTCTACCGCGAGTTTCCCACCATTGGAGGCATCGCCCACACGCATTCGCGCCATGCCACCGCGTGGGCGCAAGCTGTCCGCGAGATCCCCTGCTTCGGGACCACGCATGCCGACTACTTCTTCGGCGCCGTTCCCGTGACCGCGCCGCTGACTCCGGAAGCGATTGAATCCGAGTACGAGGCCAACACCGGCGTGGAAATCATCCGCACCATGGAAGGCCGCGACCCGCTGGGATGTCCCGCCGTTCTGGTAGCCGGCCACGCGCCGTTCTGCTGGGGCAAGTCGGCATCGGATGCGGTCCACACCGCCGTGATTGTCGAGGAGTTGGCCGCCATGGCGTGGCAGACTCTGACGATCAATCCCGTCGCCGTCCCCATCTCCGAGGCGCTGCGGAGGAAGCACCACTTCCGCAAGCATGGTCCCACCGCGACCTATGGACAAGCGGGCGAGAAGTAGAGCCGACTATACCTGCGAAGGGTGCGGCACAGCAACGTGAGTATAGGGGGCGAAGTCTCCGGTGTCGAAGGTGAGTACGCTTTTGATGCAATAAACGGTCATGACAGCGACGAGCCGCGCGTCGTCGACCTTCACGCCCGTCACCTGCGCCCTACCCCAATTCCCCCACCGCAATCGGCAGCTTCCTCACCCGCTTCCCAGTCGCCGCGAAAATCGCGTTGGTCACGGCCGGTGCGATCCCCGGCACCGACGCCTCGCCGATCCCGCTGGGTGCGGCATGGCCCGGCACAAGGTAGACTTCCACCTTCGGCATTTCGTCGATGCGCAGTACGTCGTAGCGATTGAAGTTGCCCTGCTGCACGCGGCCCTTGTCGATGGTGATCGCGCCCTTCAGCGCCGCGCTCAGGCCGTAAGCGATGCCGCTCTGAATCTGCTGCTCCACGCCGGCCGGGTTCACCACCTGGCCGCAATCCACCGCGCAGACCACCCGGAGGACCTTCAGTTTGCCCCCCATCACCGAAACTTCCGCTACCTGGGCGGTGAAGCTTCCAATATTGTTTACGATGCCGATACCGCGTCCGTGACCGGCGGCCAGCGGCTTTCCCCAGCCAGCCTTTTCGGCGGCCAATTCCAGCGCGGCCAGCATGCGCGGCTGATTGGCCAGCAGACGGCGCCGCAACTCCAGCGGATCCTTCTTCCCCGCGGCGGCTAATTCATCGAGGAAGCTCTCCATGAAAAAGGTATTTTGCGAATAACCCACCGACCGCCAGTAGCTCACCGGGATCCCGGGATCCACGGCGTGATAGTCCACTAGGATATTGGGAATCCCGTAGGGCATGGTGCTGACGCCTTCCACGCCGGTGCTCGAAACGCCGTTGCGCAAACCGCCGAAGGGAGGGCACGCCATCCGGGCATGCAGGGCAATCGGCCAGCCGTCGGCATCCAGGGCGCCTCGAAAATGCGTGTAGGCCGCGGGGCGATACAAGTCGCCCTGCATGTCGTCTTCGCGGGTCCACGTGGCCTGGACCGGTACGCCGGTCGCCTTGGAAATCTGCACGGCTTCGGCGACATAGTCGTCGGCGGCGCGGCGGCCGAACCCGCCTCCCATATATTCGCTATGCACCATCACCTGTTCGGCTTTCAGCCCGGTCACGCTCATCCCCGCCCGGTGCGCCGCCGACGGCATCTGCGTGGGCGCCCAGATTTCGCAGGCATCGGCGCGCACGTGCGCCACGCAGTTTAGCGGCTCCATCGGCGCGTGAGCCAGGAACGGCGTCTCGTAGGAGGCCTCAATTCTGTTTGCGGCTGACGCCAGCGCGGCTTCCGCATCGCCTTCCTTTTTCGCCACGGCTCCCGGCTGGTCCATGTGCTCCACGAAGCTTTGGGTGATGCCGGCGCTGTTGACGGAGGCTGTCTTCCCTTCGTCCCATTGGATCCGCAGCGCGTTGCGGCCTTGGATGGCCGACCAGGTATTGTCGGCCACCACCGCCACGCCGGTAGAAATTTGCACGACGTGCTTCACGCCGGGGACCGTTTTGGCCTTGGAGTCGTCGAAGCTGGCTACCTTGCCGCCGAATACCGGACAGCGCGCCACCACCGCGTGCAGCATTCCCGGCACCCGGACGTCGATACCGAAAATCGCGCGGCCGTCCACTTTCTCCGGCGTGTCCAGGCGCTTGTGGGACTTCCCGATCACGCTATACCCATCCGCGGTCTTCAGCGTGACATTCGCCGGCCGCGGTAACTTGCCGGCATCCTCCGCCAGCGCGCCGAAACTCAGCCGGGCGTTCGTCGCGGTATTAACCACGGTGTTGTTCTCGGCCCTGCACTGTGTCTGGTCGACGCTCCACCGCGCGGCGGCTGCCTGCACCAGCATCTCGCGCGCCGCCGCGCCTGCCTGTCGCAGGGGACCGAACGAACTGCGAATGCTCCCGCTTCCCACCACACCCTGGAATCCGCCGTACGCGGGGTCGATAGGCGCGAAGCCGGTGCGAATTTTCTGCCAGTCGCACTCCAGTTCCTCGGCCAATAGCATGGACAAAGACGTCACCGTGCCCTGCCCCATCTCGCCCTTGTGTATGATCAGCGTAACCAAGTCATCCGATCCGACGTGTACGAAGGCATTCAAGCTGGCCGAGGTGACAGCGGCTCCGGACGTTTCAGGCAACTGAAACGCTACCAGCAATCCGCCGGCGGCAGCCGCACTGGTCTTCAGGAACCCGCGGCGATCGAGTTGCGTGGCGGCGCTCATCGGGCGCCTCCCGACCGCATCTGCGCGGCCAGATGGACGGCCTGACGGATGGATTGATACGTCCCGCACCGGCAGATATTGTTGCGCATGGCCTCATCGATATCGGCGTCGGTCGGCGTCGCCGTCTTGGCCAGCAGCGCCGCGGCGGTCATGATCTGGCCGCTCTGGCAGTAGCCGCACTGCGGCACGTCCGCCTCCACCCACGCGCGCTGCACCGGATGGCTCCCGTCCGGCGAAAGGCCTTCGATGGTGGTGATTTTCTTTCCGGCGATGCTTCCCACCGGTGTCACGCAGGCGCGAACCGGCTGCCCGTTCAGATGGACTGTGCAGGCCCCGCACAGCGCCATGCCGCAACCGAACTTGGTTCCCGTCAAGCCGAGTGTATCCCGCAATACCCAAAGAAGCGGCATCGCGGGAGGCGTATCGATAGTTTGTGGTTTTCCGTTGAGAATGAATTGAATCGCCATACCCAGTTCCTTCAAGTACAGTGGATGAACTGAGTATACAACGCTGGACCGACCTTGGCGCCGCCACCGGAAGGGTATGACTTCCCCGTGGCCCTTCAGTTGCTGGCTGATATGTCGACAGGTCGACAGGTTGACATTTGCGTCGATGCCCAAAGTGGCATCCTGCCGATCCAGACGAGAAAGCGATCAATGACCACTACTTCCGATGTCCGGACCCGTGAAGCTGCCGAATCTCCCGCCGTATCCGCTGTCGAGCAGTTGTTCTTGAAGCTCGCGGATTTCGAACCGACGGTCATGCCGGTAGTAAGCGTCTATCTCAACATGCAGTCCGATCAACATGGCCGGACACCCGATCTTCAGCCTTACCTGGAGCGTGAATTCAAGTCTCTGGCGCACACCTGGCCGGCCGGATCCCCCGAACGGGAATGCTTCGATCGCGACACGGAACGCATCCTCGCCTTCGTCAGCGAACGTTTGGAGAATTCCGCAAACGGACTGGCGCTATTTGCATGCCACGCCAAGGAATTCTTCGAAGCAATTCAATTGACAGCGCCGATTCGCGAACACCGCATTTACGTCTACAGTCAGCCGCACCTCTACCAGCTTGCGCTGATCGACGATGAGAACCCACGCTACGCCGCTCTGCTCACGGATGCAAATCGGGCGCGCATTTTTGTGTTCGGCCTGGGAAAGAAGGTCGACGACGACCAGGTCCAAGGCAAGAAGATGCACCGGGTTAAGGTGGGTGGATGGTCGCAGGCGCGGTATCAACGGCGCGTTGAGAACGCTCAGCATGAACACGCTAAGGAAGTTGCCGGCCATTTGGTTCAAATCGTTCGCGAAGATCGGGTGTCGCAGATCGTCATCGCAGGGGATTCGGAAACCGTGACGGTATTGATGGATCAATTGCCGCGGGAAATCCGGGACATGGTTGTCGAGGGGCCGAAGATGGCGCGGGATGCTTCGGAACAGGAGATATTTTCCGCCACGCTTGACAAAATCAAAGAGGAATCGGCCAAGACGGTAGCGGAAAAAGTAGACCGGCTGTTGGAGGAATATCGAGCCCGCGGACTCGCGGTTGTCGGGCCGGAAGCAACTCTGGAAGCATTGACCAACGGCCAGGTGGATGAGCTGCTGCTGAGCAAATTGCTGGAAGTAACCAATGAAGAGCCTGTCCAAATCGATGCCGTCGTCGCGCCCGAAATTCCGGATGCGGGCGGCGGCACGGAAAGCGATCAGCCGCGTGAAGCTTCATTGCCGGACTTGCTGGTGACGAAAGCCGCCCAAACCGGCGCAACCATCACGTTTATCGAGGATTCGGCCCTGCTTGAATCCGTTGGCGGGGTCGGAGCTTTCCTTCGCTGGCGCAGTTCCTAGACAACGGCTCAGCGGATGCCGGGCTTAAGGCCAGCGACAGCATAGCGGCATTCATCACCACCGGTACGCCGATGGCGAGATTCAGTTGCGTGCCTGTCATTGGTAGCTGCTCAATCCCCCGCCGCGCCCGCCGTCTGCGGCTTCAGATGCAGCGCTTCCAGCAGGCCCTTCCACTTCCGCAGCACCAGTTCCGCCAGATTCAACAGAATCGCCAGCAGCAGCAGCGCCGGCCAGAGTTGCATCACGCTGCGGATGCTCCGGCTGCCGGCATCGAACATCTGCTTCACCGATGGCCGGAATCGCCCGCCTGTCGACGACGCAATCTGCCGCAGCAGCGCCTCGTTGTTACCATAGTCCAGCATCTCGTCTTCCTGCCGGTAGAAGCCCACTTCCGGAAACGCGCGCGAATCCTCCACCGGCCGGATCCGGAACAACCCCTGATTCTGTCCGATCTCCAGGCGTCCGCGATAATGGCCCGCCGCCACTTTGCTCACCTTGAGCGGCGCGCGCAGGCCGTTCGGACCGAACACGAAGATATCCGGAATCGCCGCTGGCTCCTCCACGTTGTTCGATAACCGGTAATCCACCACCAGTTGGCCCGAAGCCCGGTCGAAATCGGCGGCTGTCTCGGTCTGCGGAGTGTGCGGCAGCAGATCGCGAAAGATATTGGCCCACAGACGGTCGAACCCCGGCCACGTCACCCACTTTTCCGCCCAGCGATTCTTGGCGTCGGACGTGAACACCGCCGCCCGGCCCAGACCGTACTGCCAGCGCACCAACAGCGGATCGTCGCGGTCCGCCTCCAGTATGGTGTCCGACGTCGGCCGCGCCTGAAAACGCACGTACCCGCGGAGGGTCGGCGCCGTGTCCATCCCCACGCCGTCCAGAATCTCCGCCTGCTTGACCACCTTTGCCGTAATGGTCTTTTCCACGGCCGTCATGCCGGTGTGTTCTTCTACGTCCTTCAGCAAAATCTGTTCCAGGCCGGCAGGATCGTTCAGGAAGTACGACTTGCCTTCGGCCTCGGAGGCGACTTTCTCCAGAAACGCACGGTTCACATCCTGTCCAAGGCCCACCGTCGAGATGGTGACATGGTTAGCCACCGCTTCCTTGCACAACGTCATGCTGTCGCCTTCTTCCGAAATTCCGTCGGTCAACAGCACAACGTGCTTGTACAGCGCGGTCTGCGGCAGAATTCGCTGGTAGGCCTCGGTGAGCGCGGGCGCGATCTGCGTGCCGCCGTCCGGCGTAATGCCGGAGATCAGGCGCTTGATGGAAGCCCGGTCGTCCGCCTTGCGAATCGGAACGGCCCACTGGAACGAGTTATCGAAAATCAGCACGCCCACCGAATCGATGGGACGCAGGTTCTCCACCACGCCGATCGCCGCCAGCCGCGCCAGTTCTATTTTGCGGCCTTCCATGGACGACGATTTGTCGATGATCAGCACCACCGCCGTGCCTTCCGTCGACCGCGGCGGAGCGATCTTGGCCGGCAGCGTTCGCTCCAATGGGTCGTCCGGCTGGTCCTTTTTCTCGACGTAGATATTGTGATCGCCGCCGATCCATACCAGCCCGCCGCCTTGCTTGACGAAGTCTTCCAGAGCGGCTTTGCGGGCGGCCGGAATCGATTCCATGTCCCAGTTGTTGATGATTACCAGTTGGTATGGATCCAGCTTCTCGGGAATGCCATTGGGATTCCGTTCCGTCTCGAACTGGTTGGCCTGCAATGTGTGCAGAAGGTGGGTCTCGCTGCTCTCCGGGTCGTTCGAAACCAACAGCACGCGCGGGCTGCGCAGGGTCACCGCATCTTCAAACTGCGTCTCGCCCAGGCCCTCGGCTGAAACCTTGCCGGCCAGGTCGATCGCGCCCACGGCGTTCACGCTGGCCTGCAAGCGCAGGTGGTTGACGCCGCTCGAAAGCTCCGCCGTATTCCTGCCAAGCGATTTGCCCTCGGCGGACAACTCCACGTCTGCCCTGACATTGCGCGGCGCTTCCACCGTCACCTCCACGGCAAACCGCTCCCCGCTGAAGACCTGGCCGGGAATCGAGACCGAATCCAGCAGCAGTCCGGGCTTGGGGCGTCCGGGCAACGGCACGGTATCGATGGGGATGCCCAGTTGTTGCGCCTGCCAGATCGCGCTGGCCACGCTGCCCGAGTTTTCGTGTCCGTCGGATGCCAGAACCAGGCGTGGCACCATGCCGGCGGGCAGGGAGGCGGCGCCATCGCGAATGGCTGCTTCCAGGTCTGTGCCGTGGCCCGCCGGAGCGGCCGTGTGGCGCAGATGCCAGTTGCCCTTCAGGCGTTCGTCGATGGCGGTGTTGCGCGTGGTCCGGGCGAACGGGATCACTCGCATCCAATGCCTTCCGCGCGCACCCTCCATCCGGTCCGCCAGCGCCGATTCGGCCGCCAGATCCCGCGGCGAAATGCTGGCCGAGGTGTCCGCCAGCAGGGCCACCGCCATCTTGGTTTCATAGACCGTCAAACGCGGCATGGCGAGCGCCGCCGCCACCGATGCCAGCGCTCCAGCCTTCAGTAACAAGGCCCCGCGGCGCGAGGAAGTGCGCCACTCCCAAACTGCCCACACCAATACCGGCAACAACAGCAACAGAGCCCACGGATGGTCGAACGTCATCGGCGCGCCTCCGAGGGTCGCCGCGCCTTGCGGCGCAGCAGCACCGGCCGCGGCAATCCGGCTTCGCGTCCGCCGCGGCGGAACCGTCCGTACATCAGCCATTCGGCCATCAGGGCGGCCGCGCCCAGCAACGCCAGCCAGGGCCACAGGTCTTTCGCGCTATCCAATACGCCGGCGAAATGCGGAATCCCCTGGCGCGCTTCGGCCGGAGGCTCCCATTTCACGTCTCCCAACTGCGGCAGCGTCAGTGAATAGAGGTACTCATGGTCGCCAGCCGTTATCCGCACCGATCCGGGCGAGCCCGCGAAGAATTCAAGCGTGCGGCCGTGCATTGTGAAGGGCAGCGCCGAGCCGTCTTCCGCGGTCACTCTTACGTTCTTCGCATCGTTCGCCGCGGAATCCTCGTCCATTACCAGCTTGACGCTTCCCACGCTGGCGCCCGAGATCTCCACCCGGCGGAACATTTCCGGCGATACCCACCGCAGCAGGTTGGCGAACAGCAGCGGAGCCGCCAGTTCGTAGCGCATCGCCGAGAGCGCCGGATGGAAGCCCAGCACCGCAATCTTCGGCCTTCCCTCCCGCGCCACGATTACCGGCCCGGCCGCCACTTCAGCCACCCGGCCATCGGTCGCGGCCGCTTCGAATACCGAAGCCCGCTCCAGCTTCAGATCCTTAGTGCGCAAGCCGGCCGACACGGGGTGGTTTGGATTCCACGCCGTGAATGGCGCTTGTTGCACGGTGGTGCGGATGGGGATGGGCGAGCCCTCCGCTGGCGGGTCGATCCAGATAGAGTCGGCCGACGGCTTTTGCGGCGGCGCAAAGCGGTCCAGAATCACCAGCCCGCGGTCGCCCGGGCGGTATTCCTCGGGCTTACGGTACACCGCTGCAAGATTCGGCGTGGCGGCCAGCAGGGGACGCAGCAATTCCGGCTCGCGCGAATACACCGTCACGCTCAGCATGGTTTCGGCCGGCAGCTCCAGTTCCGCGTGGTCGTCGGCGGGAAACGCGTCATGCGGCGCCAGGTTCACCGCCAGGATGCCCGCGGCCGCCGTCCGGTACTGAAACATCGATTCGGCGTCGGCCCTCGGCTTGATGGTCACCTGGCCGGACCCAATCGCCACGCGGCCCACCGCCTGCGGCGTCCCGAACTCCAGCGACAGCGAAACCGTGTGCGCCACCAACCCATAGTTATGCGCCGAAACGTAGATCTCCCACACATCCGGATCGGCATTGGAGCGCCGTACGCCGATTTTTCGCAAGCCGCAATTCTCAATGGCGTCCGCGATCGGAATCACGCGTAGGTTGCGCGGAGCCTGGGGAGCCGTGGCCGGGTCCCGATCACTCGTCCGTCCACTTCCAATGAAGACGATTTCGCCCACTCGCCGGCCCTCCTGGTTCTGGATGTGGCGGGCAAACGACAACGCCTGGTCCAGGTTCAGTGCCGTGGCGCCCGGCTCCGACGCTTGAATCGCCGCCAGCACCTTCCGATGGTCCGGTTCAAATGAGGTGGCCGGCGTGGCCAGTGCATCGGCGCGGACCAGCATGACGCGGTCGTGCGCGGGCAGGGCCTGCACATACTGGCGTGCACGCTGCCGGGCGGTATCGAGCAGCGTCCGGTTCCCGCTCTTGGCCGACATCCACGCGGAGGTCTCCAGAATCACTACGTGGTCGCGGCCCGTCGCCGCTGGAGTGCCCAATTGCAGTTGCGCCACCGCCAGAAGAAGAAGCCCCATGCCCACAAGCTGCAGCAGCAGCGACCAGGGTTGCTGGACGCGCCGCCGACGGGCCGCCGGAGCCGGCCGGTCCGCCGCCACCCAGAAGCGCAACGTGGAAACCACCTGTCGCCGCCGTGAACGGTCCAACAGATAGAGCGCCACCGAGACCGCCGCCACCGCCCCGAACATCCCGAGAAACTGAGCCACCGATAAATTGAGAAGAAACATGGCGGGGTCCTAGCGCCGTATGCCTGCTTTGGGAACGGCCGAAAAATGGCTGTCTGTCCCCCGGTTTTCCTCTCTCATGCGATGCCTCGCATCCGCACCAGGTCGGCGAAGATCACGTCTTCCAAGGGCCGCGTCGTGGCCACTTGCGCATACCGGCCGCCCGAGCGCAGCGCCATGCTCTCCACCACTGAGCTGTATTCGTCGAACGCCCGGGTGTACCGGTCGCGTGCGGGATCGTCGAAATCCAGTTTCACGGCCGCCCCGGTCTCGGCGTCCCGCAGCTCCAGTTCGCCGGTCCACGGAGGCGTGCGATCTTCCGCGGCAACCACTTGCAGCAGCATCAGCTCATGGCCGAAATCCGCCAGATACTGCAAGGCCCGTTCGCAGCCGTTGTCGTCCAGAAAATCGGAAATCACCACCACCAGGCCGCGTTGCGAATAGGCTCCGATGAATTCCCGGACCATCGCCAGGTTGTCGGTGGCTCCGTGCGCTTCCCACTGGGCAATCCCGTCCATCACTCCCGTGAAGCGGTGCCGGCCGCCGGTGGCGAAAATGCGCTGCGTCAGCCGGTTCGAAAATCCGTGGATCTCCATGCTGTCGTGCCGCACCAGCCCCACGTAGCACAACGCCGCGGCCAGGCGCCGGGCATACTCGAACTTCTGTCCGCCATACGCCATCATCGACTGGCTCAGGTCCACCAGCATGCGCACCGGCACGCGCGGCTCCACCTGGAACATCTTGAGGAACAGCTTTTCCAGGCGCAGGTAGGCGCGCCAGTTCACCGCGCGCAGATCGTCGCCGTGGTGGAAATTGCGATGGTCCAGGAATTCCTGTCCCGCGCCGGAAAATCGCGACGCGTTATGGCCGCCCACCAGCCCGGCAAACGACTTCTGCCAGTGGATGGTCAGGCGTTCGAGCTTTTCCAGAAACTCCCGGTCCAACAACGGGGCGGGCATACGGTTCCTACGCGACGGCGGCCTGTGCGGTTACATGCTTGATGATTGCCTGCAGAACGGTTTCCGGCGTCTCGCCATCGGCGTGCGCGTCGAAATTCAGAATGATCCGGTGGCGCAAAACCGCCGCCGCCACCTGCGTCACATCCTCCACCGCCAGGTGGTACCGCCCGTGCATGAGCGCCAGCACCCGGCCGCATTCCACCAGCGCCTGCGCGCCGCGCGGCGAACTGCCGTAGCGAACGTACTTGCGGGCCATTTCGTGCGCTTCCGCCTGTTCCGGTTGGGTAGCCATCACCAGTTGGATGGCGTAGTGCTGCACGTGCGGCGCCACCATCACCTCCCGGCAGACGTCGCGAACCTCCAGAATGGCGGCGCGATCCAGCACCGCGACCGGTATCACTTCCTCCCGTTGAATGGTGCGCTCCACGATGGTGTTCAGCTCGGCGCGCGTCGGATAGGTCACCAGAATCTTCATCAGGAACCGGTCGAGCTGCGCTTCCGGCAGCGGGTACGTGCCTTCCATCTCGATAGGGTTCTGCGTCGCCATCACCAGAAACGGCCGGTCCAGTTCGTGGGTGGTAGTTCCGCTGGTGACCGTGCGCTCCTGCATCGCTTCAAGCAGCGCCGACTGGGTCTTGGGAGTGGCTCGATTGATTTCATCGGCCAGCACCAGGTTGGCGAAAATCGGTCCCGGCTGGAACCGCAACGTCTTCGGGCCGCCCGCTTCGCTATCGATGATCATGCTGCCCACAATGTCGGCCGGCATGAGGTCTGGCGTGAACTGGATGCGTGAGTATTTCAATTGCAAAGTCCGCGCCAGAGTGCGGAGCAGGGTGGTCTTGCCCAGCCCCGGAACTCCTTCCAATAGGACGTGTCCGCCTGCCAGCAGACAGATCAGAACCCCTTCCACGACCCCGTCCTGGCCCACGATGATTTTGGCGATTTCCCGGCGCACAGTGTTCAACCGGTCGACCGCTACCTTGAGATTCGCTTCAGAAGCCACGTTGTTCATTGTAGAGCACGCGAGTGAATGACACTTGGACGCTGCAACACGGGAAAACGTAACCGTATGATTCACGGACGGGGGGAATTGGCGAGCGGCCGGACCTAGACTCCGGCTTGTGCAACCATCTTGTGAGCCAGCACAGCCACCACCGTCGCCATCTCCGACAGGGCGCCGCGCGCTTGGCTGGGAACAGCCCAGCTCGTGATTCGGAAGTACCAGCGCATCAGCCGATAATCCAGAATCAGGAGATGGTCCTCGAAAGAGCCGGCCTCGAGATTGGCGGCATGCAAGCGCAAGTACGTTAATATCTGGAAGTCCTGGTTTAGCAAACCATGCAACGGACCCAGTTCCTGCCCGGTCTTCAGCATTGCCTGCACTTCCGGGAACCGGAAACGGTCATTCGCGGCCACCGCCTCTTCCGCGTGATTCCGCAGGAGTAGCCGACAACTCGCCCGGAACCAATAGGCGAAGAGCACCAACGAAAACGCGATGATGAGAATGCTGGTCAGCATCGACTGTCGTCCGCGACCGGTCCAACCATCAGTACTAGTCTAACCATGACGAGTGTAGCACCCGCATTGAGCAAGAAGCAACCCCGTCGATGCGGGTGTTTGGCTAAGTTTTTGCTTAGAACGAAAGTGCCAGAAGTTTAGTTCGAGCCTGAACTCGGCGCGCCTGGCATCGGCCCTCCGAAAACAAGACGGTGAACTACATCTTCAATCTAAATTCGACTTATTTTCAGCGACTTACCAAAAACAGCGGGACCTGGGAGTCGGCCCCGTGCATCGGCTCCGGGGGAAACCTCTCAGGCCGTAAAGTTTTACGGCCTGGCTTACTGTTTCTTAACTTGACTCAGCTTCCGGTAGTACTCCGCCACCGCGTCCAGATAGCCTTCCGGGATGGGCTGGTTCCCCGGACTGCGCACGGCGCCGCCGCCATTGGCGGAATCCACCTTGCGCCGCAGTTCCAATTCTACCTGTTCCAGGTTGGCCAGCGCCGACTGAATCCGTTCGCTGAGCAGTGGATCGTTCGTCATGTGCTGCTGCGCCGGGTCGAACTGGTGCAGATCGCGAATCACGTTCTGGACGTCGTGCTGCGTGCTCGGGTCGTCCTTGAGTTGCTGCTGCAACTGGTTTAGGCCCTGCAGCGTGTCGCGGTAGAACTGTCCGGGATCCCCGTTCCATTGCCCACCCCAGGGTCCGCCATAGTTCCAGACGTTGCCGCCTCCACCCGAATTGCCGCCGTTCTGCAATTGGCCGCCCTGCCGTCCACCGCCTTGCGGGCCGCCCGCTTGCTGGCCGCCCGCTTGCTGACCGCCACCTTGCTGACCGCCACCTTGCTGACCGCCACCCTGTTGCTGACCACCCTGTTGTTGCCCACCCTGTTGTTGCCCACCCGCTTGCTGACCACCCTGCTGCTGTTGACCACCCTGCTGCTGTTGACTACCCTGCTGCTGTTGACTACCCTGCTGCTGTTGGCCACCCTGCTGACCGCGACCCTGCTGCTGGCCGTTCGCCCCCTGCTGGGCCGCCTGCAACATCTGCCGCAACTGCTGCAGCCTGTCGAGTGTGGCCTCCACCGTCTTATCGTCCTGACCCGGCTTATTCTGGCCCGCGCCCATCGCCTCTTGGACCTTCTTCAGCTCATCGCGTAGCTGGTTCATCCCCGCCGTGATCTGCGATTCCGACATCAAGGCGTACTCCCCGATGCCCCTTCGAATCCATTCGGAATTGCGCTGCATATCGCGCGCCAGTTCCGCCTGCTGCATGTCTCCCAGCGCGTCGCGCATCTTCGACGATGCCTGCCGCTCGGTGGATGCCAGATCGCGCGCCGCGTTCTGCATGTCCTGTTCCAGCTTCTTGAGGTTGGCGAGTTCCTTGTCCTTCGAATCCGCCAACTGCCCCGCCTGCTGACGATTGGGACTCTGGTCGTTGCCGTACGCCTTCCGCATCTGGCCTTCGAATTCCTGCTGGGCGCGCGCCAGGTCGTCGGCCTGCTTGATCACATTGTCCACCTGGTTGGCGGATTGCTGTCCCTTCATGCCGGCGATCAGTTGCTCGGCATCCTTCAACCCATCCGCCGCCCGCCGCTGTGCCGCCTGCGCCTGCGCCGACCCCGCCTGCGTCGACGAGTTGGCCGTTCGCATGTCGTCGATGGAACGTTGCAACTGCTCCAGGGCCTTGTTCAGTACCGCCGCATCCGCACTCTGCAGCCGCTGATTCTGCTGCTGGCGCTGCTGCTGGCCGGCCTGCTGTTGCCCCGGTTGTTGCTGCCCACCCTGTTGCTGCTGTTCCGATTGTCCCTGTGCCATCTGGGAGAGCTTGTCCATATCGCTCTGCTGGCCGCCGGCCTGTTGCCCACCCTGTTGGCCGCCCTTTTGCCCGGATTGCTGCTGTCCTTGTTGTTGCCCACCTTGCTGTTGCCCACTCTGCTGGCCGCCTTGCTGTTGGCCCTGCTGCTGCTGTCCGTTTGCCTGCTGCTGCTGGCTGTTCTTTTGCAGTTGCTCCATCTGCTGGCGAAGCTGTTCCGCCTCGCGGCGCAACTGTTCCTGCTGCCAGCGCTGCTGCGCGGCCGATTGCCCCTCGTGCTTTTGCTGTTCAGCCAGTTCCTGCTGGCGCTTGGCGAGGTCCTCCAACTTCTGCATCGCCTCGTCAATCTGCCGCTGCTTCTGGTCGGCCGATTGGTTCGCCTTCGCGCCTTCGTACTGGTTCTTCTCGGTGTCCAGTTCCAGGTCGAACAAACCTTCCAGATCGCGCGTGGCTCCGTTCTGCCCGCCGCCACCGCCGCCTCCACCACCCTGACGGCCGAAGGCCACCTGAATATCGCGGAATGTGGCTTCCGCGCGCAGCAGGAACTGCAAGGCCCGCTGTTCCGGAGCTAGTGCATCCTGCCACTTCGCGCTCTTCAGTTTGTCGGAGGCAGGCTGCATCTCCGCCGCGGCCTTCTCCATATCGTCCACGAAGCTCTTGAACGAATCGCCCGCATCGTCCAACTGGCGCGCCTTCATGCGTTCCGCCAGCGACTTGGCCTGGTCCTTCAACTTCGATTGCACCTGCGAAAGGAACTCCGCATTCTCCGCTTCCGTGCCCGTGGCGCCCTGACCCTTGGCCTGGTTCCAGGTAGCCGTGATGATCTCTTTCTGGCGCTTGGAAATCTGGTCCTGCTGGTTGGCCTGGTCGTCGTCGCCGCCACCCTGGGCGCCTCCACCATCCTGCGACTGCGTGTAGTTCCGTTCGAAGGGCTGCGCTTCGATGAAGAACATGTCGGTGTTGGTGGTCTGCCGCGCATCCTTCGCCACCGCGTACAAGCTCACGATGTCGCCCGGTTCCACCTTGAAGTCTTCGAGCGCGATGATGGTGCTGCCCGACGAAGTCTTTCCGTCCTTCGATTGCAGCAGCGGCACGCTCTTCTCCGGTCCGCCGTTCACCGAGTAGTGCAGCTCCACGCTCTTTAGCCCGAAATCGTCCTTCGCGTCCACCGTTACCGTCACTTCTTCAATCGGCGATGCGCGGAAATCGCGGCCCGGCCGGATGACTTTCACTTCCGGCGCGCGGTCCTTCATGGCTTCGATGAAGTAGTCTTCGCTCAGGCGGACGTCTTCGCCGTTCTGGATCGCCGCCACATGGTACATACCGTCTTTCTGAATCGGTACGTTGGCCACCAGCATGCCGCCCGCGCCCTGGCGCAGGTCGATTTTGGAGCCGTCATCCAGCATCAGCACGCCGTTCGCGAGCGGCCGGTCGGTCTGCACCGCGACTTCGCCCGTGGCGCCTTCCACGGCCCGCAAGTCGCCGCCCGGATCCTCCACTACGTCCTTCATCCCCAGCCAGCTCGGGTAGTGATAAGTCACCCGAATCTTCTTCACTCCAGGCAGGTCCACTACTGTCAATTTGTAGGAAGGCGAACGCACGCCGCCCGCTTCCACATAGTATTCCAATGTTTCAGGAACCCCGGCGATCAGAAACTGGTACGACGAACTGCCGGATTCGGCCCGCATCTCTGCCTGTTCCCACTGCGAGGCGCTGGCGTATTTGGCGAAGAAGCGCACGCGAGGCGTGGTGATGCCGACGAGTTGGGCGGAGATTACCTGGTCGGAGCGCTTGCGAATCGTGCGATTGCCCGGTTGCACGTTGATGGCGTAAAAGGGCTTCAGGTCGCCTTTGGATGAACCGGCCCACAGCAGCGACGTACCATAGCCCCAGAAGTCGGGGCCGAACATGCCCAGGCACACGAGTGCGACCACGGCCGCGACGGCAGCCGACGAAAAACTGAAGATCCACGAGGTCTTGGCGACATTGGTGGGATGCGCCTGCTGCGCCACCACCAGGGCATCGTCAGCCAGCAAGGGAAGGAACGGATCGCGCGGATTCGCTTCCATCTTTTCCGTGAAGGTGAGCAGCCGTTCCTCGAATTGCGGATAGCGGACTTCGGCTTTGCGCGCCGCGTTGCGCCGGTTCAGCCGGATCACCGGGACCACCAGCGCCGCCGCAATCGCCAGGGCCACACCCAGGAAGAGGAACAGGCGCGCCCCCAGAACACTGCCGTCGGAGAAATGAAAGCTCTTGGCTACCAGCACCGCCAACACCGTCAATGCCAGCGCCGCCAGCGCCGTTACGGCCGCTCCGCGCGATAGTGCCAGGTATCGAAGACGCCGCTCAATGGCGCCAAGGTAATCGGACAAGCGATCCAAAGATTTCATACCGCCTCTTTGTCAACGGAAAGATGTTGATTTCCCAGCAAACTCTCTGCCAGTGCGAGAGCCAACACTGCCAGCATCACGTACCACCATAAGGAAAGGGGCTTTTGTTTCTCGGCAGTGGTTCCCCCGCCCGTCGCATTCCCGCTGGCTGTATTCTGCCACAATCCAAGGGTCTCCGGCGTGGCCGGGGTTAAATCGGACTCCCGCCGGTCGGAATTCACCGCCACCAGTTCGCTGTGTCCGTTGGGACGCCGTATGTCGTAAAACCCCGACATGGTGAACTGGACATTCTGGGCCTTGGTCGCCTCGTCCAACGACAGAACCCGGTCCCCTTTGGGATCCATTACATCCACCGCGGATCCTTTTTCCTTGGAGTCGCGCAGTTCGGCGAACATTCCGACCTGCATGCTCGAAGGGCCTGCGTCCAGTCGCCCCAGGTAGCGCGCCGTCTGCTCCACAAAGGGCACCCACGACGCATGCAGCGGAAGATCGTTGTCCACGTTATCGAAGGTCGAGGCGAAAACCAGGATGTGCCCGTCGCCCCACTGTTCGTCGAGCATCAGCGGCATCTGGTCGCCTAGCCGCGCCACCACGCGCGCCGTCAGCGGTTGCACGCGGATCGCGCGATAGAACTTCACGTCCTCCCAGTGGTTGTTTTTCAGAATGGAAGGATGCGAGGGATCCAGCCACGCGGCCGCCTGGAAGCGGTCGCCTTCGGGTCCGGCATAGTTGATTCCGGCGATGGGCAGGTCCGCTACCGGCACCTTGGAACGTCCCGCCGACATGTGCCCCAAGGCGATCAGGACGTTGCCTCCGTTGTGGACATACTGCTTCAACTGGCTCTCGAAAGCGGCTGGTATCGACCCGACGTCCGAAATCACCACGAAGGCGTACTTATCGGGCGACACATTGGCTACCTGGTCCGCCGTGGCCGGATCGAGCGCGAATGCCGATTGCCCCGACGCCTCCAGCGCCGCCCTGAAATACAGCAGCGCCTGGCTGTTGCCCGGTTCCTGTATGAACAAGGCGTGGCGCGGATCGGCCCGCTCCACCGAAAAATTGAATACGTCGTCGGCCGGAAGCGCGTCGCCGCCATCGATCCGCACTTCCCCTTTATTGCGCCCGTAGGGCACATCCAGCGACAGGAATTCCACCGACGCCCGCCCGTTCTCCGGCACGTCCACACTCTTCGATTCCACATCGCGGTCGTTGAGCCGAAGCGTCACCTTCTTGGTGGTCTTCGGATTGTTGTATCCCGAGACGGTCGCCAGCACGCGCGTCTTCTTGCTGTCGTAGACCCGCCGCGGCGCCACCACGTTCTCCACCGTAAAATTGGACACCGCTTTGGGTTCGAGCGGGTGCGGCTCCAGTTTGATCTCCGCGTTCAGCCGCAGGTCGTTGAAGTTTTGCGGCATCCCGCTTTGCTGCATGTCGGAATACACGTGTACGGTTAGCGGCAGACGGATCGAATTGGCGATAGAGCGCAGCGAGCGGGACAGCTCGGCGAAGGAGGAACGTGCGTCGGAGCCTTCAATCGATTCGATGGCGGCATTCAACGACGAATGGTCGTCGGTCACTTCGCTCATTACCTGGACTCGCGACCCGAAGGCCATCACCTGTGCCCGCTGTCCGGCGTGCAGGCCGCCTGCCACGGATTTCGCCATGTCCTTGGCTTGCGCCAACAGGTTTCCGGCGCGCATGCTGAGCGAGTTGTCGATAGCCAGTACGGTGACCGCGCCCGTGCGGTCCAGCGGCAGGAGCTTCTGTTCGATGTATGGATGGGCGAACGCCAGCACCACGAGCAAAATCAGGGCCGTGCGCAACGCAAACAGCACCAGGTACCGCAGCCGCCGATGCTTGATGGAACTCTGCGTCCGCTTTTCGAAAAACCTCAGCGAGGCAAACGGCAGCGGCGTGGTCTTATGTTTGCGCAGCAGGTGCAGCCAGATGGGCAACCCCACCGCCGCCGCCCCCGCCAGAAACCACGGTGTCAGGAACCCCATCTACCGTCTCCCCGGATCTTCTTGCCTTTGTGGGGCAGGCTGGCAGCCTGCGGCCGAGTGGCGCTCGGCCTTTTGACGCTTGCAGAAGCTTGCCCTTATGATCGGCCCTGTAGACCCATCGGAAGGCGGGTTACCAACCCGCCGCAGGCTGCCAGCCTGCCCCACATAAGCCTTCACAGAATCCCCTTCCGCACGCTCAGGTACTCGCGCAACCCTTCATCCAGGGGACGGCTGGTGTCCATCAGAAAATAATCGAGCCCCGCTCCGCGCGCCTTGCTCGACAGTTCCTCCACGTGCGCATCGATCTTCTTCCGGTATTCGTTGCGCGCGTATTCAGGCGACACTTCGAGCGACGCCGCTTCATCTTCCATGTCCACCAGCAGCACCGGCTCCCGAAACTTCGGTTTGATCTCCTGCGGATCGAGGACGTGGAACAGGATCACTTCATGGCCTTTATAGCGCAGCGGTTCGATGGTCTTCACAATCAGATCCGGCTCCTCGTAGAAGTCCGAGATCACCACGGCGATGCCGCGCCGGTGCAGGAAATTCTGAAAATGCACGAACGGCTTAATGAAGTCCGTGCGCGTCCCCACCTTGGCATTCTCGATGGCGTGCAACAGGCGGAAGAGCTGTCCCTGACGGGTGGAGGGCGCCACGTAATTCATCACATCCTCGTCGAACACGATCAGTCCGGCCGCATCGCGCTGCTGGTTGGCCATGTAGCACAGCGACGCCGCCACGAACCGCCCATAGTCCAGCTTGTGTACCTGATGCGATCCGTATCCCATGGAAGCCGACGTGTCCAGCAGCACCAGGAGCTGCGAATTGGTCTCTCCGCGGTAGCGTTTGAGGAAGCAGCGATCGGTGCGGGCGAAGACGTTCCAGTCCACGTGGCGAAGGTCGTCGCCCTCCGAATACGCGCGGTATTCGGCGAACTCCTGGGAAAACCCGAAATCCGGCGAACGGTGCAAGCCGTTCACAAACCCGTCCACCACCGTCTTGGCGATAAGGTCCAGACCCGAGATGGACGCCAGCGTAGCCGGATCGAGGAATCGCTGCAGCATGGCTGTGGCCTTCTAGTCCCGCGGAGCCGGCTTCCACTCCAGAACGCGCTTGAGAATATCGTCTTGCTTCAGGCGGTCGGATTCCGCATGGAAGTTCAGCAGAACGCGGTGGCGCAGCACCGGAATGTAGAGCGCGCGAATGTCTTCGTAGGTCACGTGATAGCGGCCCTTCATCAGCGAGCGCGCTTTGGCCGCCAGCACCAGGAACTGGGCGGCGCGCACGCTGGCGCCATAGTTGACATACTTTTTGACGAAGTCGGGGGCGTTTTCGTCACTGCTGCGCGAAACGCGCACCATCTCCACGGCGTACCGCGCCACGCTTTCGCCGATCGGCACCATGCGCACCAGTTGTTGGAAGTCCAGGATTTCCTCGGCGTTGGTGACCGTTTCGGCCGAGGCCACGGTGGTCACGGTGGTCAGGTCCACCACCTTCAATTCTTCATCCGCGTTGAGATAATCGAGCACCGTGTTGAACAGGAAGCGGTCCAACTGGGCTTCGGGCAGCGGATAGGTGCCTTCCAGCTCAATGGGGTTCTGGGTGGCCAGTACGAAGAACGGAGCGGGCAGCAGGTAGTTGTGGCCGCGCACCGTGCAGGCGCGTTCCTGCATGGCTTCGAGCAGGGCGCTCTGCGTCTTGGGAGGCGTGCGGTTGATTTCGTCGGCCAGCAGGATATTGCCGAAGATGGGACCGGGCACGAAGGTCCAAGTCCGGCGGCCGGTGCTTTGATCTTCTTCGATGATGTCGGTGCCGGTGATATCGCTCGGCATCAGGTCGGGCGTGAACTGGATGCGTTTGAAAATCAACCCCAGGGTCTGGGCCATGGTGCGCACCAGCAGGGTCTTGGCGGTTCCCGGCAGTCCCGTAATCAGGCAATGGCCGCCCACGAACAAAGCGATCATCACCTGTTCGAGCACCTCTTCCTGCCCGACAATGACGCGGCGCACCTGCGTCACGATCTCGGATTGCACCTGGCGAAAGCGCTGAATGCGCGACCTTAAAACTTCCGGCTCCAACTGTGGCGTGGATGTGGACATGTGTGGTTTCGTTCCTAGTTCAGTAACTTCTTGGCCGGCGGCGCGTTGGCTTCTCCGCCGCTCAGTTCCAGCAGTAGCTTTTGTGCCGGGCGGAACCCCGGCGCGATTTCGAGCGCGGCCAGCACTTCATCCTTGGCCTGGTCTTCCTGGCGATTCGCTTTGAAGGCCCGCGCCAGGTTGAAGTGCGCCTGCGCCGGGTCGATGGGATTGCGCGCCAATACAGCCTGGTATTCGCGGATGGCGCCCGGGGCGTTGCCCTGGTCAAGCCAGAGATCACCTAGTTTCTGATGCTGCACGGGGTCCATCGGATAGATGAAATTCAAACGCTCCAGGGCGTCGGCGGCTTCCTTCTTGCGGCCGGCTTCCTCCAGTTGTTTCGCCAGAAGCTTGATCTCCGTGGGGCTGCGTCCGCCGGCGCGCGCATAGCGCCACAATTCGTCGATGGCGGAATTCTTGTCGCCCATCGCCAGGTAGGTGGCCGCCAGCGCCTCGTACACGCTGCCCTCTTCCACGTACTCGGTATACCAGGGTTCAATTTTCTTGCCCAGCTCGATGGCCTTGCCGGCGTCGGCTTTGTCCTTGTTCTCGACGGCCTTGGCCGCCAGTTCCGACAGCTCCCGCACCGATTTCTTCCACTCGTCGAAATGGTCCACCGTCACCTTGGTCGCGGCTTCCAGATCCGACAGGAACTGCTTGTCGAATTCGGCCGGCTCCATCTTCAGTTCCTTCTTGATGACGGCCGCGGTGTCGTCGTCCGCGGCATAATCGTGGAGCATTGCCAGGATGGTGTCCCATCCCCACTTGTTGGTGATGTAGTCGACGATGCGGCCCGCCTGAAAGTAGCTGATCACGATCTGCTGGGGGTGCGTGGGATGGATGAATCCGCGGTCGAGTCCGTCCACCGGCAGCAGTTGATGGTCCTTGATGGCGCCGATTTCGTCGGGACCCAGGCGGTCGCCCCACTCGGGATTGACCGCGGTTTCTTCGTGTACCGCGATGCCTTCGGTGAACCAGCGCGGCACGTGGGAATTAGTCATCGACAAGGTGAAGACGTGGCTCATTTCATGCCACAGGGTGGAGGCCCAGTGGAAGTGGCCGGGAGGACGGCCTGACGGGCTGTCCATGGCGATGGTGTATCCGAAAGTGACGCCCAGCGCACCGAAACCGGGCATGCCCAGCGTACGGACGGCGAAATCTTCGTGGTCCGGATACGCTTCCACTTGCACCGGATGTTCCAGCTTCATCTTGTACTTCTTCTCATAAGCGGAGAGGATCCGGTCCAGCTCGGATTGGAAGTACGGCCGCAGAAAGTCGCCTTCTTTTCTGTCGAACCGCAGGATGGTGCGGCCGGTTGCGAAAGTGACGAATTTCGTATTGAGGCTATCCAGCAGCTTGAGCGAGTTGGACGTGGGCGTGCTGTGATAGAGATTGCTCCAGCAGAGTTCCAGTTGCTGGAAGGCTTCGTCGTTGCGGCCCATGCGCATCAGGTCGATGCCCAATTCCGAGCGCGCCGAGGACAGCAGCGGATCCATTTCCACCGCTTTGCGGTAGTACTTGATGGACTCTTCATAGCGCCGGTTGAGCATGAAGAAATGGCCGATGATTTCGTATCCCTTGGCGGAATGCGGATCCCAGCGAGTGTCGGGTTTATCGGCCAGCAGGTCGAGCGAGGCAAGAACGGCTTTGCCTCCTACGGAATTGGGGTCCATGGTCAGAGCCTTTTCGGCTTCCTGAGCGGCTTTGACGTTGTCGTTATCTTCGAGAGCGAGGCGCGCCAGCAGTTCCTGCGCCCCGAGGAGATGCGGATCCAGTTCCAGCGCTTTTCGCGCCAGTGGAGACGCGTCCCCGAACTCGTCGGCGGCCAGAGTCGCTACGCCCAGCATTGCTTCGGCATTGTTCTTGTCGATCGAGAGCGCTTCCTGGAACAGTGTGAGGGCCTCGCCGGAATGCCCATACTCCACGTACATCTGGGCCCAGCGCACTTTGCAGACAGCGTCACGAGGGTGCATCTTATCGCAGACCGCGAGGAAGACTTCATTGGCTTCCGTCATGCGGTGCTGATGCCAGAGAGTCTCGGCCTGCTGCAAGGTCTGGGCGGGCAGAAGCGATGCCGATAGCAGAAGCGCCGCGACGATGTGGGGCAGGTTGTTAACCTGCGGCGGGTTGTTAACCCGCCTGGTCGGCAGAGCAAGAATGATCGGCAGGCGGGTTGACAACCCGCCGCAGGTTAACAACCTGCCCCACATGGAAACCCGCGGCATTATTTGTCCAGCGCCTCCTGAACTTTGGCCAACTCGATCAGCAACGAAGCCAGGCGCTTCTTGTATTCGTCCAACGGGAGGGCGGCTTTTTCGAATTTCAGTTTGTCGATGGACTCCTCCAGCTCTTCTTTTTTCTCCAGCAGCGGACGTTTCACCGGATCGTTGGCCGCGGCTGCATTGGCGCCCAGACGCACCAGGGTAAATGCAGCGGCCTGACGGCCAAGACCGTCCGCATTGCCGGGAGCCGGAGTGCCACCGTCGCCTTTGCCGGTGTCTTCCAGAACCGAATGCTCGGTGGCCAGGCGCTTCTGCGTGTCGAAGAATTCCTTGGTCTTGTGCTGCGCGTAGAGGAACGCCTCCAATGCGGATACCGACTCGTTCTTGTCGGCATCGGCCGCCGGTTCACGCAGCGCTTCCGCAAAGTACCGGGCGAAGACCGTCGCGTTCTTTTCCGTGCCGCTCTTGGTGGCCGTAATCACCACGCGGCCAGGTTTGCGCAGAAACGCGATGGCCCCACCACTAGCGCTGGTCATATCCACGACGCACTCGCGTCCGGCGGGGATCTTATCCAGCAGCGCCGCCAGTTCCTCACCGGTGATATCGGCGCCGGGGATGTTGAATTTATACTCCGTCCCATCGAACGTGCCATGGCCGATCAGCATAAGCACCATGGCGTCCGAGGGCTTGACCTGCGCCGCCAGTTCCGCCATCTTGGCCCGGATCTTATCGCGCGTGGGGGCTTGCATGGTGGTGATGTTCGAATCGCCGCCGGCCTTTTTGAGGCTGCTATCGATATCCTGGGCCCACATATTGAAGCGCTGGGTATAATCCGGCTCGCCGCCCAGGCCGGAGATGGTCAAATAAAAAGTGGTGGCGGGGGCGCACAGCGCCGCGGCGAACAGCAAAATCAGAGTTTTCATACGACGCCCCACTTGCGGCGCAGCAGCCACTCGCAGGCGCGAATGGCCAGCACCAGCAGAAACAGCGCAGGCATGTCCCAAAGGTCGCGGGTCTCGCGCGTGGTGATGCCCGCCTCCGAATAGGAGATCTCGTCCGAGAGTTTGGACGCCTGATCGGGCTTATAGTACCGCCCGCCAGTCTGTTCGGACAGCTTTTCCAGCAACTCGCGATTCTGCGAGGTATGGAAGTTTTCGGCGACGCCGTTTTCGCGCCGGAACGTCAACGTGTCGCGCCCCAGTTCTTGCTGATCGCGGCCGGCGATGATTTCGGCAACATACGTCCCCGGTTTATCCGCCGTATATTCGCCCTGGTACACGCCCTCTTCGAGCGGTTTGGGCGTCAATTCCATGGTGGCGCTGGTACCATCCGGATTGGAGAAGCGCGCCTGCACCTTGGCGTTGGCGACCGGCTTGAATTCCTTGTCGCGGACCTCGACACTGATGGGCACGCGGGAAATATCGGACAACACCTGCTTGGGCGTGCTGGCCGCCACCTGGCCGGGCGTATCGGTCACCAGATAACGGAAAATCTGCTGCCAGAAGAGCGGCTGCGTCTTGTCGTCATGCTGCGTCCACATCTTCCAGCGCCAACTGCCTCCGGTGGCGAAAACCATGGTTCGGCCACGGCCGTAGTTCTCGGTGACCAGCAACGGACTCTTCTTTTTTCCTTTGGGCGCCGCATTCAGCAGGACGACGGCGCCGGGTTTGCGCTCACCCACTTCCTGGTAGTCGGCCATCTGCGGCATTTTGGCCCAGCGTTCGCGGTTGCGGACAGGATCGTCATCCAGACGGCAGACGATGCTGTCGGCGCCTTCGGCGGTGAGTTCCGCGGTGGTGAATTCGCGGTGGAACGTGCCGCGCGTGGGGGGAAGCAGCACCGGCAGCAGGTCGGCCAGCGGAGAACTGGGATAGCCGCCATCGGACAGCGCGGCCCGGCCGCCGGAGAACAGCACGCCGCCGCCGCGCCGGTCCACAAAATCGTGCAGCAATTGCTGCTGCGTGGCCGTAAAGTAGCTGGCTTCCACGCTGCCGACGATGATGGCCTGGTAGCGGAACAGGTCTTCCGCTTTGGCCGGGAACCCATCCTCCATCTCGTGCGGTTCCGGCGGATCGGGAGTGCCCTGGTAATACTGCTTGTTCTGGGTGGTGCGGAGCATGCTGACCAGTTCGATTTCCTTGTAGTCGTCGAGCGCGCGGCGGATGAATTTGAATTCCCAGCGCGGCTCGCCTTCCACGTAGAGGATGCGCGGCACCTTCTTTTCCACTTCCACCTGGCGGGTGACCTTGTTATTCGCCGTATCCTGTTCGCCGGGGAGCGGGTCGATTCCGACTTCGAGCGACTTCGGTCCGGCATCGCCGCAATTGAAAACCAAGGTTTCGCTTTGCAAAGTGCCATCCGACTTCAAGGCGATTTCGCGCGACACCAGCACCTTGGCGCCGTCCTTGACGCTCAGACGGGCCTTGCTGCCGGACATTCCATAGCTCTGGAGCGAGACCACGGCGCTCAACTTGGATTGCGGCAGCGCGCGCGCAGGCAGCACGACATCCTCGATTTCGACATCCTTTTCGGGGTGCTCGCGGCCAAAGCCGATGGTGTGGACGGGGATGCGCTGGCGGCGGATGCCGGCGATGGTGTCCAGGCTGATGCCGCCGGCGTTATCGGCGCCGTCGCTCAGCACCACCACCGCGCCGAGGGGCAGGGAGGAAGACTCGGCCATCACCTGTTCCAGTGTATCGCCCAGACGGGTAGCCGGCTGCGTTCCGGCCAGTTGGTCGGCTCTCTGGATGCGGTCGGCTTCGGCGCCAAACTTGTACAGCCGCACCTGAAACCGGCTGCTCAGGGATTTGAGCAATCCATCGTCCAGAACCTTCCTGGCGGCGGCTTCGCGCGTTCCGGAGCTATCTCCGATCGACATGCTGCGGGAATCGTCCACCAGGATGGCGACGACATTCTGCTGCGGGCGGAGCGTGGCGACGCTCAATGCGGGATGCCAGAGCAGAAACAGGATGAGGGCGACCATGCCGGATTCGAGCAGCCAGATAGCCACGGGCCGCAGTCCGCTGAGCATGCCGTGATTGCGATGCACGTGCCAGAACAGCAGTCCGGCCGCGGCCAGGATGGCGATGGCCAACGCCCAGATGGGCCAGGGAGTCAGCAGGACGAATTGGCCCTTATGAAAGAGGCTCGCCGGGTATTTGAAGAGGAGCTCGAACATGAAATCCACGTCAAGGATGTTGGCTAATAAAGATGTAGACGCGCCACGAGCTGTTTGGCGTTACAAACTTCCCCGGATTGGTGGGAACTTCCACATTTGGGCGCATTGGTGAAGCCTTCGTCTGTGTGACAGGATATCACGGGGGTGAGGGCCGGGGCGCTCACGCCTAAAGCTAAGCCTAAAGAGTGCCGATAGACCTCTTGTGATGTGCAAATCCGCCGCGTTGCTCCTTCTTTCGACATTGGCAGTTGCCGGAACGAGACCTTGTTCTTTCCCATTGGTGTTCGAGGCGAACTTGGGACAAGCAGAGTCGACCGCTGCATTTCTAGGGCGTGGTCCCGAATATGCGATTCACTTCGACGGGGACGGAATCTCCCTGATTCGCGGTCGTGACATTGTCCGAATGGACCTGCAAGGAGCGAAACCCGCCCGTATCGGTGGGTATCGGCCTCAGGAGGGGCGCGCGAACTATTTTGTCGGAAACCGGGATCAGTGGATCACCGGTATTCCACTCTATGCCGGTGTACAGTACACCGAGGTCTATCCGGGGGTCGACCTGGTCTTTTACGTCAGTGAGGGGGAACTCGAATACGATTTCACGCTGGCTCTCGGCGCATCGGCATCGACCATCCACCTTGGGTTCCGGGGTATCGATGAGATGCGGATTGACGGCGGCGATCTGGTCCTGAAGACCGGCTGGGGAGAATTGCGCCATCGCAGGCCGCACATCTACCAAATGAAGAACGGGCGCAAGTCTGAAATTGGGGGAAGGTTTGTCATTCGAGGCAAGAATGAGGCGGGTTTCGAGACAGATCCATACGATACAGGGAGCGCTCTGGTAATCGATCCCGTCATGGCGTACAGCACGTACATCGGGGGAAGCGGCAACGACGCGGCGTGGGCTGTGGCGGTCGACTCCGCAGGTTCCGCCTACGTAGTGGGCGAGACGTGGTCCGCGAATTTTCCCAAGACGTTCACCATATCGAACTTGACCGGCAATGGGGACGCCTTCGTGGTCAAAATGAACCCATCCGGGACTGCCGTGGTCTATGCGACCTATTTCGGCGGGACTGGCGGGGGCTCGGCTCGCGGCGTGGCAGTCGACGCCGCGGGCAATGCGTATGTGACGGGTTTCACCTATTCATCGGATTTTCCCGCTACTGCCGGAGCGTATCGCAGCCCCTCCCTGGGCCAGGCGGACGCATTTGCGATCAAGGTGAACCCATCCGGTTCGGCCTTGTTGTATTCAGCGTTGATCGGCGGCGCAGGGCCGGATTTTGCGACCGGCATCGCTGTCGACGCCTCTGGAAATGCCTACATCGCCGGCTATACGTCATCAGTCGCTTTCCCGGTAACTTCCGGTGCGTTTCAGACATCGTATGGCGGTGGCATTCAGGATGCATTCGTGGCCAAGTTGAATTCGAGCGGTTCGGCTCTGGTCTATTGCACGTACCTGGGAGGTGCGGGAAACGATCTGGCGAACGGTATCGCGGTGGATGCCGCCGGAGAGGCCTACATCGTCGGGTATACCGATTCCATAAATTTCCCCACGCACAGTCCGATTTATGCGAGCGCCGGGGGGGAAGGTGACGCATTCGTTGCCAAGCTGACTGCGGCCGGCGGCAGCCTTGAGTTCTCGACATACCTGGGGGGCAGCCTATCCGATCTGGCCACAGCGGTGGCCCTGGATTCGAGCGGCAACGTCTACGTCACCGGCGCGACGTTATCGACGGACTTTCCTGTGACCGCCGGCGCCTTTCAAACAGTGAACCAGGGCTCCTACGATGCCTTCGTGTCGAAAATGAATTCCCAGGGAAGCAGCATCCTGTATTCGACGTTTATCGGGGGCGAGGGTTCCGATGAATCCTCCGGCATTGGGGTTGACACCAATGGCGTCGCGTATATTGCGGGGTTCACTTATTCCTCCCACTTTCCGGTTCTAAATCCGCTTTACTCCGCGACCAGTGGAGGGGAGGACGCTTTTGTCGTCGCGGTGGGAGCCGCGGGCGCGTCTCTGGTGTGGTCCACCTATTTAGGAGGGGCGGCTAACGATCAGGCGACGGGAATCGCGGTGAGTTCGGCGGGAACCGTGTATGTCACGGGTTCGACGTTCTCGACCAATTTCCCAACGACATCGGGAGCCTACCGGAGCGCGTATGCCGGTGATGGCGACGCATTTCTCACTGCGATCGAGGTCTCGGCGCCCGTCCCCGTATCCGTAAGCCCTTCATCCGGCAGTGGGGCGACGCAAACATTCACCTTTACGGCTGCATCCGGCGGCGGGTACCGAAACATTGCCAGTGTGCAGATTACCGTCGCAAACACCGGGGCCTCCTGCTCCCTCGATTACACGGCGCCCGGCTCCATTTCCATTAACAACGATAGTGGCAGCGGCTTGGCGGAAAGCGGTACTTTGGGTGGATCGGGAACGATCCAGAACTCCGAATGCAGTCTGAACCTCGCGGCCTCGTCGGTAGTGGGCGCGTCCAATAACCTGACACTGACCTTGGCGATTACCTTCAAGTCCGGCCTACAGGGCCTGCAGAATATCTACATGTCAGTTGGAGACAATGCCGGACTGGTATCGTCCCGGCAGCAAATGGGCACTTGGACGGCGCCGGTGACTCAGCAGGGACCGGTGAACGTATCGGTGAGTCCTTCATCCGGCACGGGGACGACGCAGACCTTTACCTTCACGGCTGCATCCAGCGGCGGATACCACAACATCGCCAATGTGCTGGCCACCTTCTCAAGTGGCGGGGCAACTTGTTACTTGAACTATGTCGCACCGAGCACGGTGTACATCAACGCCGATAGCGGGGAAGGCTGGGGCGGAAGCGGCACTTTGGGAGGATCGGGAACGATTCAGAACGCCGAATGCAGCTTGAACCTTGCGGCATCCTCACTGGCGGGATCCGCCAACACATTGACATTAAACCTGGCGGTTACCTTCAAGTCCGGGCTGCAGGGGCAGCAGAGCATTTATATGGCTGTCATCGATAACGCCGGCCTGACGGCCTCCTGGCAGCTAATGGGCTCCTGGAACATCCCCGCGGTTGTTTCCGGACCGGCGAACGTATCTCTAAGCCCCTCGTCGGGCACAGGAACAACGCAAACCTTCACCTTCACCGCTGCATCCAGCGGCGGATATCGCAATATCGCCAATGTGCTGGCCACCTTCTCAAGTGGCGGGGCAACTTGTTACTTGAACTATGTCGCACCGAGCACGGTGTACATCAACGCCGATAGCGGGGCAGGCTGGGGCGGAAGCGGCACTTTGGGAGGATCGGGAACGATTCAGAACGCCGAATGCAGCTTGAACCTTGCGGCGTCCTCGCTGGCGGGATCCGCCAACACATTGACACTAAACCTAGCGGTTACCTTCAAGTCCGGGCTGCAGGCGCAGCAGAGCATTTATATGGCTGTCGTAGATAACGCCGGTTTGACAGCGCCCTGGCAGTTAATGGGCACCTGGACACAATGAAGCGCAATCCCGGCCGCACAGGCTTCCCTGCCGTTGCGCGAAATCCGACAAAGCTTAAGTTTGTTCGCTGCTGTTCCATGGGCCGACTCCGGATGGGCGGCGGTCAGGTTTTTCTCCAGATAGCCAGGATCGACTTGCCCACCGAATACAGGAAAATAGGATCGAGCACGCGCGAGACGGGAATGATCCACTGATCCCAAAAGTGCAGTTGAGTGGCGCTAGGCATCGATTGCCGCAGCAGAAGCAAATTCGAAGCGGAGGCGCTTAGGCCGGCGCAGTCGAGATAGCGAATCCTCTCCAGAAGCAGACCGTCTGGAGAGATATTTCGCAGCATCGGGCGGTTGTATCGCCGGAAGTGTCCGATAGCCGCGTCAAACGGAGCAAACAGGCGCTGGTGAGCCGGAGATAACACGATAAGCCGGCCATTCGGCCGCAGATGAGCAGCCGCGAGTTTCAGCTCTTGCCGATCGTTCTCAATATGTTCCAGGACGTCAATATAAAGGATCGTATCGAATATCCGCTGACCGTCCAGGGTCCGAAGCGTTCCAGCAATAATTTCATACGGCGGCTCGGTCGCGCGTTTCAGATTCTTGGACAATTCGCTGGCTAGCGCCGGATCCGGTTCCAAGCATACCCAGTGGCCCCGACTCCCTTGATCGATGAAAGGAGTGTTGGAGCCGATTCCGGCTCCGACTTCCAAGACATCTCCGGCTATGAATGGCATCATTTGCCGCGACCAATATGATTTCCAATTGACTACTTCGGCAAACAAGTCCAATTCGGAGCCGACATACTTAAATTCAGTCATGGGAATAGAGATCTTTGGTTTCAGCTACAAAAAGTGGATAATCTCGACACGGAACGAAGCCGAAATTAGCCCTGCTCGAAAGTACGAAGAAGGTGAAGCTGGCAGCGATCGCCAGCAGCTGAATCATCATGATGGCGAGAGTAAACGCTGCATATGTAGCCCAGCCCGGCACGGCGCGATCTGAAAACAGCCGGACCGCAACAACGATCAGGATGCCGATTCCCGCGATGAGCGACCCAACAAGGGAGCCTATTAATAGCCGGACACCGACCACATCGCCGAAAACCGAGATAGCACTCAAACCGTGCCCGACCAGGCTCACGAAGTTCATTCTGGAGGTGCCGGCGATGCGATACCCGCGCGGGATCGGCACCATGGTAAACGGCAACTGGGATCGAAACGCCGCGGCCGCATAGTGATTCCAGGTTTCGGATACCACGACCAAAGTAGCCAGACATGCCGGCGGCAGAATGCTGAAGTTTCCGACTCGGACACTCACACCAGTAAGACAGCGGTGAGTAACCTTGTAACATTTATAGAACCATCGGAACAAAGGAGACTCCGAGCGGCGGCTGCGTTCCGCAAAAACCGCCTTGGCGCCCTGGTTGTCCACGAATACGCGGAGGAGTTGCAAGACCCCGTCCGGGGTGTCTTCCCCGTCCGCATCCATCACCATTACGGCATCACATGGGATTGTACTCTCGAGATAAGCCAAGCCGACCGCTATTGCACGCTGGTGACCTAAGTTACGCCGCAATCGTAGAACCCGGATGCGTCCAACTGCACAGTAAGCAGTGCCAAATGCGGCTGGATCAGCTTTTTCAATTGACCCATCGTCGACTAACAGGATCTCAAAGGACGCGGGATGTGCGGTTAGCGCTCGATCAAGTTGGCGAATCAATTCCGAAGCCGACGGCCAATCGTCGCGGAGCGGCATGAGAATTACAACGTGCATCCACACAGCCTTGGTCGAACCAGCGCCCATTCTAGCACTACCCATATTGAGGGGCGAAACCGCTCCACAGTCGCCTTCGGCCAGGTGGCCGAGCCGTGCCGGGCTGGACAAAACGGGATTCGCCCTTTTCGACTGCCCTTGCGTGTTCGGCCGCTGCTACCTCCTTGGCTCAGTGCGTCGTTGATTTCAGGCGCGGCGACCCCGGAGCCGGACGCGACACACCTTCATTTTCATCCATCCGATCACGTTAGATTTCTCAATTCTAACGCCTCTAACGCTGGCGGTGGCGACGGCTGAATCAGCTAATGTGGATCAGACTTGGAGCCGGCCTTCCGAACCTCCGCCAGAGAACCTGGGAAGCCGATAAAGCGAATTATCGCGGATACAGGGCGACCGTCGGGCGCGGGAAGACTGGTGGCTTTGTCGAACACCATTTTGATTCGATGCTTGCCGATCCCTGCGGCCGGGATCGTGAACTCAGATTCGCCGGAACTGATGCTCTTCCGAACAACTTCGAAGTCGTCCATCAGTAGGATCATGTGTGAGGAAGCCGGCTTGCCCCCCAGTATGGGCACCATTAACCGAACGACTAAAGGTGATCGTTCGACATCCTGCCGGAGCACGAGATAAGTCGACTCGGCTATCCAGCCGTCTTCGTAGATTCCGCTGTATTCAAGGCCCTTGTTCAGAAGGTCCGCCGGAAAACTTCTCACGTCGTGTGGGGCAGCGAGGTCCTCGTAGTCTTGTTCCGACAACGCAGAAATATCGCGGCCAAAGCCGACGATGTGGCGGAGATCCAGCGGGATATCTTTTCCGTAGAGCGCCATCAGGCCAGTCCGGTTGGTGGTAAATTGAAAACCCGACTTGCCCATATCAAGCAGGAAATACGAGCCCCCGCCTATTTTTTGGGGCTGAATTACAGGGGAAAACAGCCGCGCAGAGCCTCGACCCTCGACGGGAAGAAAGCTCCTCTCCGTTCCAATGACGCTGATCGGCGGAAGTCGGTTTTGACGGTCCGAATTGAGAGAGGCAGTGAACTCTAGCGCAAGCCGGAACTTGCGTGAGGGGTTGACAATCCGGAACAGGGAGTCCCTTCCCATCGAGACCATCGTGGACTGAGGGTAGAAGTAGTCATTCTCCGGCTGATACATGGAGACTCGTCCAGCGAAACTATTTTCGAGGGTTGTGTAATACGGCACGCCAAACTCCGACGCGGAAAAAAGCAGCAGGTTGTGAGCCTGAGCGAGGTCCAACGTGCGAAAAACCGAGCCTCCCGTTTGGGGAATGTTTCGCCGGTTAACAATGCCTTGGATGGTGGTCTGTAGAAGAGTGAAGTGCGCAAGTTCCGAGTCAGCGGTCTCCGTACGGACTTTGAACCAGTCGGCAGAAGGAAGCGCGCCGTGGGTATCAAACTCGAGCTTCCGAATACGCTTGGAACGCTCCTGGAATATGTATCTTACGCGAGCCGACAGGCCAGGCATCATCCAATTTAGAAACATCGCCCTAGCCGTCGAAGGGATGGCAGGCTGTACAAAACGGCCCACAAAGTCGTCCTCCGTGGTACAGAACAGGGGAGCGGGCATGATGTAATTGCTTTCAATCTTCGCCAACGAAATGTTATCTGTATCTGAGATCACCGCCCGCGGCCGAATCTTGTGAGCCAGGCCGATGAGTTGAGAAATGAGATGAGAAGATGAAGCTGCCGGTATTTCGACGAATCCGCCGCCAATACCACCTAAGCTGCGCTGCGTGTAATATGCCTGAGCAGTAAGTCCAGAACCGATGAGAATTGCCAGTGGCCCGAAAAGAACGGCTTGCTGGAGCCGGGCCGTCAGCCGCTTCAGCCGGCCCTGTGCAATGAGTTGGAACCAACTCAGGATAGCGGTACCTAGCAAGAACGGCTGTATGTACATTGCAACCTTGTAAAGGACAAAGTCGGCGCGCATTGCGAAGGCGCGGAGGCCAATGGCAACCATGATCAGGCACACGATCCCAACCACTTGCCCCCGCCACGCTTGCCAGACCGCTCCAATCGAGGTCACCAGAAGTACAAGGGCTCCCATAACTATTCCCAAATCCAGGAAGCGTCCGGAGAGAACTTTGCCGATTGGATAAAATCCCCATAAATGAGCGAAACCACTCGGTATCAGGAAGAAAGGAAATAGGCCACCTGTTGCAGTAACATCGTGAAAGGTGCCGCTCATTCGATAAACCGCATCTGTGACGATACCGACGCCCGCGACGTTCACAAGCAGGATCGTGCCCGCGGCGACATAAGTTGCCGACCGGAGGAGATTCCCGCAGCGCTCTTGTTTCCGCACCAGGAACAGCGAGTGATAGAGGAAAACCGTGACGAAGAAGCAGGGAAGTAGCTCGGGATACACGATGAGTAGAGCCGCGGAGAGAATTGCGCTGAGAGCGATGCGGCCTATTGCCAGGCCGCGACTCACAGGTGTGAATCTGGCACAGAGCATAATACACGCCCCTACGAGCAAAGCCAGGCCAAAGACTTGCGCCATGAGCTGGTAAAGGGTTCCAAGCGTGTTGAGGGAAGAGCATGCCAGCGAAATACAACCGAGCAAGGAGACCAATCGGTATTTCCGGCACTGTAACAGAAGGGCGGCGGTTGCGCTGATCAGTACGAGGTGAAGCGCCAGCATTACCGGCATATAAGTCTGATGGCTGGTCAGGTTTGTAGAACTGGCAACCCAGGCGTTAGCAAGCTCGATTCCCGGACGCTCTCCGCCACCCACGAGGTAATACCATATGTCAGCGCTCGCATCACGGTTTTCGACGATTGTTTCGGCGGGCGGTAAGGGGAAAAAACCATAATTACTGAAATAAGTGGAGCCCAATGTGTAATTGGCCATGTCGTCGTTACCAAAACTGATCCAGTCGAATCCGAATCGAAGCAGGGGATATCCTGTCAGGAAAAGTGCCAAAATGAGAACAAGCAGAAACGGCACTAGCCGCTTGATCGGCAGAACCGGCCGGGACCGCACCAGCCAGAGGGCGGCGCCTGTGAATAAAACAATCGTTAGCGCGAGGCTGGCGCGCTTGAGCGGAACTCCGACAACGCTTACCCAGAGGACGGCAAGCACAGTTGCAGCCGAGCCGACGGCCGGGCTGAGGAGGGCATTGCGGAGGAGATTCTTTCGGCTGTTGAGCGCGGATACAAGGCTGAACCCGATGACGCTCCAATAAGCAAAGAGGACAATAGAAAGAGAAAAGGCGAGCATAACGTATGCCTGGAATCAAAGTCTAACACGCCTTCGTGCGGTCGTCGACATTCCGGACAATGCCCTTCGCGAGCGCTGCGTGGCTTGCTGCCGCGAGTTCGATTCGGCGCCGCTCGCGCCATGCCAAGTCATCGGCTTTGACATTGATGCGGTTAAATGCGGTATTGTACCGGCGCCGAAGATCGTGGGGACGCACCCGACCTGAGCCAGGCGGAGCTTCGCCCTGAAGCCACGCGCAATCTTCCTCCGTTCCATCGGGAACGTTCATGTAGCGGTCTCCTCTTCGATTTCGCAACACTTGACGGCCACACGGGACCAGGAAACTTTCTATAGGAGAAGGTGCGAGCCCCTGGTAGCCGGCTTGCGAGAGCCGATCACTTTCGACTTCGGCCTAGCAAGCCCGGGTTACACTGTTGTTGGTGGAACCCAAACTGTGCCTGCCCGCAATTAGGGTTATACTAAAACCTTTCAAATAGCAATCAGCCACGATTTCCAGGCGCGAAGTTTCGAACAGGACTTCCGCCTGAGGAATGACATGGGATTTGGGGGTGTGATCGATGTTGTGCCGGAGGTTTGCCGTAATCAAATTATGGCCCCACGTGAAAGCAGCCGAAGACGAGGTCATCGAGCGGCTGAAGATTGCGGCGAAATCGCTCAATCTCGAATGCCTGGTTGTCGATTCATTCGCGCGCCTGATTCATCAGCCCTACACGCAACTGACCCGCGACGACGTCGACTTCGTCCTCAGCCTCCATTTCGAGACACCCAAGCGATTCGATATCTTTTCCTTTGTCACCCTATGGAATCCACTGCAATTCTATTACGAGCGGGGCTATCGGAAACTCACCCGCCACCTTCTGACCCACGATGATTTTCTCAGCACCGCCTCGGCGTCCGGCGACGACCACATCTTGCGCCTGATTTCGAACGATCCAAAGCGGGACGGCCCGCTCTTCCGGTTCTATCCCACTCTGTCCGGACCCATTCTGGAACCTGCCGAGGGGGACCGGAAGCTCTTCTATGTGGGCATCAATTGGGAAAAGATGAGCAGGAAGGCCGGACGCCACGACGGACTTCTGGCCTTGCTGGATAAGACCGGCGACCTGCGCATCTACGGACCGAAGATCTTTGGCGGGGTGGACGTGTGGGAAGGGTTCCAGAGCTATGCCGGTTCTGTTCCCTTCGACGGGGTGTCTGTCGTCCGCCTGATCCATGCGGCCGGCATTTCCTTGGTGCTTTCGTCGGCGGCGCACCGCGAGGCTGAAATGATGTCGTGCAGGATTTTCGAAAGCGCGGCGGCCGGAGCCGTGATCGTCTGCGACGAGAATCCGTTCGCCCGGCGGTTCTTCGGCGATTCGTTGTTGTACATCGATACAACGCTGCCGCCCGAAGAGACATTTGGCCAAGTGCAATCCCATCTCGACTGGATCAAGTCCGAGCCGGTGAAGGCGCGGCAAATGGCGAAGCAGGCTCAAGGGATATTCCGCGAGAACTTCAGATTGGACACCTGTCTTGAGCGGATCTATCACGAGCTGCCGGCCCGGAAACAAAAACTCGAGTGTCTCTATGCGCCGAAGAGACGCGAAGAAAAGATCCGTGTCGTTTTCCTGATGCCGGAATTCCGGTTCGAGGTATTGGAACAGCACATCGCCAGTTGCCTCGCACAAAAGAACGTCGCGATCCGGGGCGTTGTCGCTATGGACGATCGGGACGCGGAGATTATGGGACCGCGAGTACGGTCGCGGCTCAGTGAATCGCCCGCGGCTCTCGAAATGGTTCCCGTTCACTTCACGGAACGGCGTCCGGACGGCTCTCTGAAGCGCAGGAGAACGGCCGGAGAAGTCTTCAGTGAAGTGCTCGCCTACCTGGTTCAAGAAGAGTATGTTTGCATTGTGGCTCCGCACGAACGGCTCTTTTCGGACCACCTCTCCTCGCTTCTCCGAACGCTCCAGGACGCCGAGGGAGCAGGCTGCGCGTGGTCGGACATGCTCCTGGCGCATCGTTCGGATGGGCAGGACCAGGCCGATTTGTGTGACGACCCGGACGCCAGCAATTCCGCGGACGACGCCCCCATTGGTAACGGACGGTTTCTGTTCCGGTTTTCTGCGATCCAGACGCGCCTCCAGACTGCGCTCCCATACCTCGACGCCTTCGCGATGCATCTTCTATTCGGAACCAGCAAGAGCGTGCCGACCCGGCGATGCACGCTGGTATCCGCCCGCCAGGATTGCCGAGGCGAACCACCCGCAGTGGTACCGGCGGGCCTGGAACGCGAGATCCTGATTGATTATGCGCCGGAAGTCTTCCGGGCAGAGGCGCATAGGGAGCGAGAGGAACCGGAGCAGCCGCAGAGGCCAACCTCTCTGCGGCTCGATGGAATGACGCCGGAAGAAAAGACAAAACTGGCGGTTGATCTGGCACATGCGATCCCTCTGCCGGAAGTACTGAAGAAGCTCGCGTTCGGCGTGTACAGGCTGTGGTTGAGATTCGCCCGTCCGTAACGGGGGATACAGTTCACTATGCCGTCACTGTCCGCGCGGACGCCGTGCAGAGGGCGGCAAATGCGGCTGCTATAATCGCGATTGAATGCGAAACGTCCCTATTCTCTCGGCTTGGCCCAAAGCGCCGGAGGATCTCAACATCGAGGAGCCGAATACCTGGTACAAGGGAGAATACTGCCACAAATATCCCTACCGCCGGCAGGCGACGCTGGAGGATATTTTATATGGGTGGAAACCGCCGCAAAAAATAATCGATGCGGAAACAAGGGTTCTCGCGTTTGGCAGTTGTTTCGCTGAATATTTTGTCAAGTTCTTGGCCCTGCACGGATACAATCGCTGGCAGCTTCCCGTCGAGCGGCATTCGCACTCCGAAGAAAACATGTTGCTGGCGCTGCCAGCCAGCTTTGAGAATATATTCGTGATTGTCCAGCAGTTCCGGTGGGCATTCAACGAGTTCACGCCAAAAGCCAATCTCTGGTTTACCAAGGATAAGCGTCTCTTCGAAGCGACCGAGGACCGGCGGGAGAAGGTGCGCCGCAGTTTCCAGGAAGGCGACGTGTTTGTGATTACGCTCGGTCTTTCGGAGGTCTGGTTCGACCAGATCGAAGGCGAACCGATGTGGAGAACCATTCCGGCGCATCTTTATGAAGAGGGCCGGCACATCTGCCGGCCCGCAACTGTGGCCGAAACACTCGGCGCTTTGTATGAATTCGACGGGCTCGCGGACCGGTTTCTGCCCGGAAAACAATTCATCTTTACGCTCTCTCCCATTCCCCTGGCTGCCACGTTTCGCAACCAGTCCGCGGTCACCGCGAATCAGGCGTCCAAGGCGATTCTAAGGGCTTCGCTCGACGAATTCATTGGCGACCGTAAGGTAGCGCTAAAATCGCGATACCACTACTTTCCTTCGTACGAGATCGTCTTCCACTTGTTTGACCACCCGTTTTTGCCGGACAACCGGCATGTTCGTCCGGAGGTAGCCGGTGCGGTGTTGAGCATTTTTAGCGATCTGTACACGGATCTGCCAAGTGAACCAGATCAGATACCGGCAAGGGACTCGCACGTCGAATTTTTAGAGGAGCAGGTCCGCGGACTGGAGGCTGAACTCGAAGCGAAGGAACTCGTCATCCGGGAACTGGATCAAGCCGCACGGGAGCGACTGGCATTCATCACGACGGAACGGGATGGCGTCCCGGCGACGAGATCTCCCGTCGAGTTGTTACTTAAACGAGTCCGCAGACTGGAAGCTGAACTCGAAGCGAAGGAATTCGTCATCCGGGAACTGGATCAAGCCGCGCGGGAGAGACTGGCAGTGATCAACCGGCTCTCTCAAAACGGCGAGTCGCAACCTATACCGGAGGCTCCCGCGTCGACCGGTCCAGAGGATTATCCAGGACCGGGCCTGGCTCACTTTCGTTCCGCTCACTATGAAGAACACACTAGCGCTCGTCTGGACCACCTGCAGAGTCTGGGACTTCCTCTGTCCGATAGCCGGGTTCTTGAGTTAGGGTCTGGTCCAGGCGCCCACACCGGATTCTATATTTCCCGCCATTGCGAAGTGGTTTCGGTGGACGCGCGGCAAGAGTGTCTGGACGTGCTGGTTCGGCGGTTCCCCGGTGTCCGGACGGCGCAGTGCGACCTCAACAACACCGATCCGTTGCGCGAGCTTGGGACATTTGATATTGTTCACTGTTTCGGAGTTCTTTACCATCTTGAGAGGCCGGAGGCGCTTCTGCGATACATGGGGGAAGCATGTTCTGGCTTTGCGGTAGTCGAGACCCGTGTGAGCGCAGCACAAATCTCGGCCCTGGAAGTCACCGAGGAAGATCGCGAGGATTACACGCAATCGGCGACTGGACGAGGGTGCCACCCGACGCGCCAATGGATGTTCGATACGCTGGGCCGCTATTTTCCATTCGTATACCAGACGATGACGCAACCGGCCCATGAGGAGTTTCCGACCGACTGGAATTATCTGGTCGACGAATCGCCGTTAATCCGCGCGATTTTTGTCGCATCCAAGCGGCCCCTGGAATTGCCGACCCTGAGCCCGAAGTTGCTGGATGTGCAGGTACGCTTCGGCGAGCCGGGCGGCTTGAGCTAAGACTATCGTCCCTGGAGAGCCCGCCCCACCCCCACGCGATACTAAGACGCATCTAAACCGTGCAAGACAAGTTACTTCCGCCCAATCACCAGGAACTGTTTACCGAATAGCCTCCACAGGAACGGAAGCCTCAGATAGAGCGATACGATAATCGAGGGGAACTGCCGCCGATTCACCATCGTGTATGGCAGGAATCGATCGATGGATTCTTCGACCGTGAAGCCGTGAATCGCCAACGCTTCGCCGATCGCGCCGTCTGTCAAGGCCAGGTGATGGTCCCAGAAATCCCAATAAGCTCCACCGGTAAAACGCACATTCGGCCCTAATGCGACAATCAATCCGCCTTTCCTCAAATGACGGTAGGACTGATCCAGCGTGTCCGAGAGCGTTCCCTTGGAAGGCAGGTGTTCAAAGAAATTACTGGTAAAAATCACATCCAAACTGTCTTCGGGTAAGTCCCAGGGCTGAGAGCAATCCTGCTCGATGAAATGAACGTCCGAATTGAGACGCTGCCTGGCGCCGGGGTTCATGTCCATCGCAATTTTGGAGCCGCACCGGATATTGTTGATGAACTCGCCGTACCCGCACCCAAGATCGAGCACGCGATCTCCAGGAGAGACATACTTCGTGAAAAAACCGGACGTTAGCGATTTCCAGATCTGATCCCGGTAGAGGATATGTTCATCGAACCGGCGACCGTACATGTTCTCCAGTTCTTTCGAATCATGGGGTGCTCGGCTCATCGCTTGAGGTCCCGCGCCGGATGGGCGTTTCTTGGGCAGAGGAGACTCGCCTCCACTGTCGTCAGAAAACTAAGTTACGGACTTTGGACAGTTTATCACGAACCGAAGAGCGAACCCGCAATACCAACTTCCTTCGCTTGGGCTCGGTCGGCCGGGCAGTAAAGGTCCGGCGAGCGTCCACGTTATACTGGAAAGTATCCAAACAGTGCAAGACTATATCCGGATTCGCGGTGCGCGCGTCCACAACCTGAAGGACATTTCGCTTTCCATTCCCCATAATCGGCTCACCGTGGTGACGGGTGTGTCGGGCTCCGGAAAGTCGTCTCTGGCGTTCGACACCATCTATGCGGAGGGCCAGCGGCGATACGTGGAATCCATGTCGGCGTATGCGCGGCAGTTCCTGGAACGGATGGAGAAGCCGGAGGTCGACGATATCGACGGGATCGCGCCGGCGGTGGCCATCCGGCAGAAGAATTCGACGCGCAGTCCGCGGTCGACGGTAGCGACGTCGACGGAGTGCTACGATTTTCTGCGCCTGCTGTACGCGCGTGTGGGCCAGACGTTCTGTCCGGCCTGCGGTACGCGGGTGCGGAAGGACACGGTAGACGAAGCCGCCGCGAAATTGCTGGAGCTGCCCGAAGGGTCGCGCTGGTATGCACTGTTTCCGTGCGGGGAACATGCCTCCACCGAAGCGTTGCGCGACCACCTGTTCGAACTGCGCAAGAAGGGCTTCAGCCGGCTATTTCAGGACGGGCGGGTATTCGAGTTCTCGACGCCGGAATCGCTGCTGGATATCGATTTCCACAAGCCGGTGTCGGTGCTGGTGGACCGTCTGGCGATCGCTCCCGGGCTGCACCAGCGGCTGGTGGACACCATCGAAATCTGCTTCCGGGAAGCGGGCGAGGTGCTCTTTCAGAGCGCCGCTCAAGACCGGACGCTGCGCTTCAACGAACGCTTCGAGTGCAAGACCTGCGGCCGGGAGTTCGCGATCCCGGAACCCATTCTGTTCAGCTTCAACTCTCCGGCCGGGGCGTGCCCGCGCTGTCAGGGCTTCGGCAACACTATCGATTTCGACATGGACCGCGTGGTTCCGGACCGCTCCCTGGCTCTCAACGAAGGCGCCGTGGACCCGTGGACCAAACCGAAATACCGCTCGTGGCTGGGCAACTTCGCCAAGTCGGCGGGACCGCGCGTGCCGTTCAATGTTGCGTTTTGCGATCTGACGGAGGAGCAGCGGGAAGAAGTCTTCGCCTTCATCCGGCGCTTTTTCGATTTTCTGGAGACCAAGAAATACAAGCTGCACGTGCGCGTATTTCTGAGCCGGTATCGCGGATACGCCCTGTGCCCGGAATGCAAAGGTTCCCGGCTGCGCAAGGAAGCGTTGTATGTACGCTTGAGTGGCAGGAACATGGCCGATGTGGTGCGCCTGAACATCGCCGAGGCACAGCAGTTCTTCGAGGGACTGGAACTGAGCCCGGAGGAGACCGCCATCGCCGACAAAATCCTGGTGGAGATCCGGCAGCGGCTGAAGTTTCTGAACGACGTCGGCCTGGACTACCTGACGTTGGACCGGCTGTCGGCCACTCTCTCGGGCGGCGAAGCGCAGCGCATCCAGTTGGCCACGTGCCTCGGGTCGCGGCTGGTGGGGGCGTGCTATGTGCTGGATGAGCCTTCGATCGGCCTGCACCCGCGCGACACCGGACGGCTGATCCGCATCCTGGAAGAACTGCGCGAACTGGGCAACACCATCGTGGTGGTGGAGCACGATCCGGACGTGATGCGAGCGGCCGACCACATTGTCGATATGGGGCCGGGCGCGGGAGAACACGGCGGCAAGATCGTGTTCGAGGGTCCCATGACGAAATTGGTGGGGAACGGCAGCGGGTCGCTTACCGCGCGGTACTTGTCGGGCGAATTGCAGGTGTCGGCGCCGCGCGCCCGGCGGACGGTGGATCCCAGGCGGATGCTGCGGTTCTGGGGCGCGCGGCTGCACAACCTCAAGAACCTCGATGTGGAGATCCCGCTCGGAATGATGGTGGTGGTGACGGGAGTCTCGGGCTCGGGGAAATCGACGCTGGTGCATGAAGTGATGTTCAAGTCGCTTGAAGCGCTGCATAAGGCGGCGGAGGCTCAGAGCGACGAACCATCCGCCGGACCGGCGGCCGCGGTGGAATCGGCGGAAGGTTACGATGCAGGACCCCGCCTGGCGTGCCGCAAAGTGGAAGGCGCGGAACGAATTTCGGCGGCCGTGATGGTGGATCAATCGCCCATCGGGCGCACGCCGCGCTCGAACCCGGTGACGTATTTGAAGGCCTTCGACGTCATCCGCGGGCTGTTCGCGTCCACGCGCGAGGCGGAGAAACGCGGGTACACGGCGGGTCACTTTTCGTTCAACGTTCCAGGAGGCCGGTGCGAAACCTGCCAGGGCGACGGCACGGTGACGGTGGAGATGCAGTTTCTGGCCGATGTGGAACTGATCTGCGACGAATGCAAGGGTACGCGCTACAAGAGCGGGATTCTGGAAATCGTCTACAACGGGCTAAACATCCACCAGGTGCTGCAGCTCACGGTGCGGGAGGCGATGGAGTTCTTCCACGCGACGCCGCGGCTGGTTCAGAAGTTGAAGGTGCTGGACGATGTCGGGCTGGGCTACCTGCGTTTGGGCCAATCGGCCACGACGCTTTCCGGCGGCGAAGCGCAGCGGGTGAAGCTGGCGGCGCATCTGGCGTCGGCAAGTTGCGCGGGGACGCTGTTCATTTTCGACGAACCGACCACGGGGCTGCACTTCGACGACATCGCCAAACTGTTGGCGTCGTTCGAACGATTGATCTCGAACGGCGGCAGCCTGGTGATCATCGAGCACAATATGGACGTCATTCGCGCGGCGGATTGGGTGATCGATCTGGGTCCGGAAGGCGGCTCGCGCGGCGGCGAGATCGTGGTGGCGGGCACGCCGGAGGATGTGGCGCACACGGCGGAATCGTATACGGGACGATTTCTGCGGGGATGAGGGGGCGCGGACGTGTCACATAGCGTCCGGGACTGGGCGCGCCTCCCCGGCCGAGAGGACCGGCGTCTTGCCCTTCCTGGCGCTCAACCATGGACGGCGAACAGATAAGGTTGAATTCAGCGGCACATCCTGGCCGATCGCCAGCTAACAGCTTCCCGATTAGGCCGCGACGTGGACCGGCCCGACCTGATCGAGATCGATCCCGCCGGATTCCGGCGACGAGACCCTGAGAAATCACGTACTGGCGGATCTCTTCAATGGAGAGACGCGTCAAAGGAAGTCCGAGGCGGTGAGGGAGTTCACAGGCAAGCGCCTTAACTTGGACGACGAGGCTGGGGGGGAAAGCGGGCTTTACGCCCGCCCCGAGGTTGAGCTTCCAGACCGGGTAATCGGGTAAGCGCAAACCGCTTGCGCCACTTGCTGACGATCTGGCGGGGCGTATCGAGTTTGGTGGCGATTAGGTCGTTGGATAAGCCTTCATTGGCGAGGAGGATGATCTTGGCGCGGATCACATCCCAATACGGTGACGTATATTTTCGGGCCATGGATTCCAGTGACGCACGTTCTTCACCGGATAGGTCTATGTCGAACGGGCTTTTTCTTACCAAATTGCGTCACCAACTCGGCCCGAAAATACGTCATCGGTCAGGCTGCCGGAGCCAGTCGTTTGGCGGCGATCTTGGCCAGAAGTGCGTTGCCGTCCGCTCATAGTGACTCTGGAAGGCAAGGAGACGCTGTTCAAGTTCGGCCAGAGAAGGGAAGTCGTTTAGGGCCGATCGGCTCCCTCGACAGCCGGCGAATATCCGTCTAGGCGGCGATCTCTATGCTGTCCACTGCCGCGCTGGCTCCGGAACCTGTTCACCGCACAGTCGCATGCCCTCGATGTGGAACTCGATAGCTTCCGCAATCAGCCGGCGCGTATCTTCGAGCGTGGGGCCAGTCGGAATACACCCCGTGAGATCCGGGACATAGGCGCACTAACAGGATGCTCGGCGCCGGCACTCATCCAACCCGGAACAAATTCTCCAGCGCCGGCCCCAATTCGGGGTACTTGAACGCAAACCCCGCTGCCTGCGACCGCTCCGGCTGCACCCGCTGGCTGCCGAGGATCACCTCCGCCATCTCCCCGAACAGGATGCTCAGCGCCAGTTTCGGAACCGGAAAAATGGCCGGCCGATGCAATGCCGCCGCCAGTGCGCGCGTGAACTCGGCATTGCTCACCGGATTCGGCGCGACTCCGTTCAGCGGACCCGAGACCGGTTGATCGATCGCAAACTGAAACAGGTTGGCCATATCTTCCAGATGAATCCACGAAGTCCACTGCCGGCCGTTGCCCAGCTTCCCGCCCAGGCCCATGCGGTACGGCGGCAAAATGCGCTTCAACAGGCCGCCCCGCGGATCGAGCACGTGACCCGTGCGGATCGAGACTACCCGCACTCCGAACGCCTTCGCTTCCGCCGCGGACCGCTCCCACTCCGCGCAGACCTCCGCCAGGAAATCGTTGCCCTGGGTGGAAGTTTCCGTAAGAATCTCGTCGCCGCGCGACCCGTAGTATCCAATCGCCGACGAGCAGACCAGGACTTCCGGTTTGCGATCCAGCCGCCCGATGGCCTTCACCAAGTTGGCGGTACCCAGAACCCGGCTGTCGCGGAGGCGCGCCTTGACCGTGGCATTCCAGCGCTGCGCCACCGGCTCGCCGGCCAGGTGCACCACCGCGTCCACGTCGCGCAAACTCTCCGCGGGAGGCTCGCTTTGCGCCGGGTTCCATGGGAACACCTTGACACCCGGCGGCATGTTCATCCCGGAATGGCGGCTCAACACCTGCAAGGAATGGCCGCCGGCCGCGAGCGTCTTCAGCAGCCGCCGCCCGATGAATCCCGACGCCCCCGAAATTGCGATTCTCACGAAACGACTTGCCCCCCGAGCCAATGATCTCACGTCGCGCCGTTACAATAGGAACAGCATGAGGGCGTGGAACCGCGCAAAGCTGTTATGGGGCTACCTCGCGCGCCGGTCCAAGCTCCCGGCGCTGCCCGTGGAATATATTGTCGAAACCACCGCCAAGTGCAACCTCTATTGCCCCATGTGCCCGCGCGAGAGCCATCCCCAGCCGAAAGCGGACATGGCCGGCGATGTCTTCGAAAGCCTGGTGCGTCAAGCCGGCGATTCGGCCGAGCACATGATGCTCATCGGTCTCGGCGAGCCGTTCATGGACCCGCACATCTTCGAGCGCATCGAGTTCTGCCACCGGCATAGCGTCTCCACTCTGCTTTCCACCAACGGAACGTTCCTCGACGAACGTCTGTCGGCGCGCGTGCTGGCGTCGCCGCTCGAACAGATCACCCTGAGCTTCGACGGCGCCCGCAAGGAGACCTTCGAGTTCTATCGCAAGGGAGCGAAATTCGAAAAAGTCCGCGACAATTTCGTGCGTTTCGCGCGCATGAAGAAGGAACGCCGCTCGCGCTTGCAGGTGGTGGTTCAGATGGTCAAGATGGATGGCAACGCAGGCGAGGTGGACGACTTTATCCGCTTCTGGAGCGCTGTGCCCGGCGTCGATCAGATCCGTGTCAAGGCAGACGAGACCAACCTGATGAAGCCGGGCGCCGCGCGCGATCCCGCCGATTGGAAGTATCCCTGCCACTACCTCTGGCGCGGTGCGGTCTACGTCAAGCAGAATGGCGACGTCTACCCGTGCTGCCAGAGTTACATGCTGGATGGCGCACCGCTGGGCAATCTCGGAAGCGAACCTTTGGTCAACATCTGGAATTCCGGCTCCATGCAGGAAATGCGCAGCCTGCACGCCCGTGGCCGCGGAGGGGAAGTGGAGATGTGCTCGCGCTGCTGCACCACCATCCCGCATCCTCTGTTGGTCACCGGCAGCCTGATGCTGCACGGCCGCACCGTCCGCCGCTTGCTGCCGCTGGTGGAGCGGCTGACCTATTTTTCGAAATTGCCAGCGCGCCTGCTGCGTCCCGCACAGCGCATGGATCGGTAGGCACGCGCTACAATAGCGATTCCGCAAAACAAACCATGTGGCAGGGCGACTACAGCTTTGTACTGACCAACCTGGTCAAAAAGGACTTCAAGGTCCGCTATCGCAACATGTCGTTAGGGGTGCTCTGGAGCGTGCTGAACCCACTCGTGACCATGGCTGCCCTGGCTTATGTCTTTACTTTGATCTTTCCGCAAAAAGTCCCGCACTTCGCCGCGTTCCTGCTGTGCGGCCTGGTGCCTTACAATTTCTTCGCCATGGCCTGGAACACCGGGACGAATTCCCTGATGGACAACTATTCCATCATGAAGCGGGTGATGGTTCCAAGGGAACTCTTCCCCATTGGAACCGTGCTGGGTAACTGCGTTCACCTTCTGATTCAGATCGGTATTCTGCTGGCATTCACTCTCGGCAGCGGCTTGGGCGTCAACCGTTACTGGCTCTGGCTGCCTTATGTCTGGGTAATGGAGATTGTCTTCGTTTGCGGCCTCTCGCTGGCGACTTCGGCCATCAATATCTACATTCGCGATACCCGCTATGTGGTGGAGTCGTTCAACACGGTTCTCTTTTATTTCGTGCCGATTTTTTATTCGCACGACAACATTCCACCGAATTTGGTCGACGTTGTGCAGTATAATCCCGTCGCCGCGCTGATTCTGGCGCTGCGCAGAATCCTGTGCGACGGCGTCGAACCGGGTTATCTTCTGTTGGCCAAACTGACATTGGGCGCCTTCGTATCGCTGATAGTCGGCTATGTCCTATTCCGTAAACTGAGCTCCGGATTCTTCGATCACATGTAGAGCCATGGCTGTCATCGAATTCCAGAACGTATCTAAGACCTTCCCCCTTTCCCGCGGAAGCAAGCTGCTCCGTTCCATCGTCAAAGAGCGCCTCGAGAAGCGGCATCGGGACGTATTTTACGCGCTCACGGATGTGTCCTTTCGCGTGGAGCGCGGCGAAAGCCTGGCCATCGTCGGATCGAATGGCGCCGGGAAGAGCACCCTGTTAAGCCTTGTCGCGCAGTTGGGACTTCCCAACGAAGGCAGCGTGGAGGTAAACGGCAAGGTGGCGGCTCTCCTGGAGTTGGGCTCCGGCTTCCACCCCGATCTCACCGGGCGGGAGAACGTCTTCCTCAACGCATCCATCCTGGGCCTGAGCCGCAAGCGCACACACGAATACTTCGCGGCTATTGCCGACTTCTCCGGTATCGGCGACTTTATCGAAGAGCCGCTTCGCACGTATTCGAGCGGTATGGTGGTCCGCCTGGCTTTCGCCGTGGCTATACACATCGATCCGGAGATTCTGATCATCGACGAAGTGCTGGCGGTGGGCGACCAGGCATTCCAGGAGAAGTGTTTCGAACGGATCTGGGAATTCAAGCGGCAAGGCAAGACGCTCCTGTTCGTTTCCCACAATGCGGACCTCGTCAAGAAACTCTGCGACCATTGCATCTGGCTGGAACACGGAAAGGTAATGGCGCAGGGGCCGCCAGACGAAATACTCCAAGCGTATCAGGGGTAGGTACCGCGCCCGGCTGCTTACAGCACCGTCTCCGGCAGCTCCACGCCGTCCAGTCCCCAGTCCTCATGATTGAAGATCATGGGCGCGCCTAGCCGGCCCATCTGCGCTGTCCAGATAAGGACTTCTTCGTTGTCCACAAATTTCAACCCTTTGGCGGCGATGCGCTCGAAGAGTTTGGCCTGGCCTTCGGGGGTCCATCCGGAGCCGGAACCATGCTCGATGTGGTAAATCCGCATGGGCTCCTCCAGCATCTCCTCGCAGGCGCCGCCGAAGTGCGCGGTGGCGCAAAAGATGGAGTCCAGGTTCATCGAAAACAGGTCGAACTCGGGGTACGCTCGCAGGTCAAACCACTGCCGGCGGGAGAGCAGCGTGAAATCGCCGCAGGCATTGGTGTGCAGGAAGACCGGACCGGACGGCGTGTTCGGACGAGGCTTCGCGGTCCAATCGCAGCGCCACGCGTGGTATGGCCGCTCGGCGAAGAGCGAGACGACGTGGGTCCGGCCCGGCTCAAGCGGCAAGTCCAGGCGATGCACCGCGCGGCCGTCGGCGTGGAAGACAGCCAACTGGCGGTCGTCCCGGTCGCGGATTTCGAATGGCGTCGGGTCCTTAGTTTCCAAATCGAGAAAGAGCGCTCCGGCGCCCTGTTCGGACGCAGTCACCACCAATTCGGCGCGTCCCGAAGCCTGCATGTTTCCGGCTGCGGCATCCCAGCGCCATCCCGCACCCCAGGGCTGCGACAAGTTTGGGCTGGATCCACGGCCGAATCCGGCGAGGCCGCAGAAGTACAGTTTGATCTCCGCCGCGCCCTCAAACTCCAGCCGGAAAACCTGCGTCGTCCCCTCGACTCGAGGCAGCCCGACGCGCCAGGCGCTCAACGCCGCGAAGTGATGTTCGCCGATCGGCTTGCCGGAAGCGTCCACCATCCGCAAATCGGCGGGACCGTCCTCCGCCGGCTCCAGCATCAGACTGAGTTCGGCATCAGCCGCCGCATTGGCGGACACGATGATTTCAGCGCCGCTACGGCCCCGGCGGAAGGACTCGCCGCGGTAATCGTCGAGCATGCCCCAGTGAGCACCCGGCAGCAATCCCGACCCCGGCTGAAACACATCCACCCCAGGCCCTCCGGCTCCCGCCGCACGCAAAGCGCGGCGCCGTTCGAGATACGGCAGGGCATGGCGTATCATCCCGACGAATCCGCGGAACTCCACGTATTGTTTCAATACCCGGCGTACGCGCGGCGCCACCGGGACGGTCAGGTTGACCAGCCGCCCCCCTTTGGCCAGCCGGTCGATGACGTGCTGCACCGCGTACCACACCGAAGCGATACGGCCGCGGCTGCGGATAGGACGCAGACTGGCCGCGCCATCGCCCGCGCTTCGGCCCCATTCCAGACGGAATACGCGGAAGTTGAGCACGCGCGGATCGCGGCTGGTGGGCAATCCGCCTCCATGCACACGGAAAGTGAGGACCTCGGGAAACGGCGCGCCTACGGGCAGACGCAGACGGCTGCGCCGGTCCACCGACACGCGCGCCAGGGTCCGATGTCCCTTGCCAATCACTTCCAGGTCGAGCGGCTCGCCTCCGGCGCCAGGACCAGGCTCCAGGTCGAGAGTCAAGGCGGAGGCGGTTTCGGGCGGTTGCCGCAGCAGCACCTCGGAGAGTTGGCCGGACCATCGGAACGGCTCTTGGGCTACATAGCGCTCCACCGGGAGCCAGCCTTTGCCGAAGAGAATTCCGGTGTCCGGCGTGGCGATGTCGCCGGGGCTCAGAATCGGGTACCCCTCGGGTGAAACGGCGAACGTGCCTTCGCGCCGGTTGACGCGGATCAGGTGGTTGCGGCAGTAGTCGAGCTGTTCTTCAATCGGCGCCCCGGCCGGAATATCGCTCATCGCGTCATGCCGGTCGATGCGGTACATCTTGCCATCCTCCAGCTTGCGCGCGGCGAAGAAAGCGGCCAGTTCATCCGAAAACAGAATGTCGATATTGGTGGCCAGAATAAACTGGCCGCGCGCCCGCCGGATCCCCACGTTCTTGGCGATCATCTGATAGAGCGGCAGCGCTTCGGCGTGAGCATAGCGCCGGTGCAGCTCCGCGGGTACTTCGATTACGCGCACCCGACAGGGACCGGAACGGTCGGGCCACTGGAGCACCTCGTGCAGGCGGGGACGGCCGGGCGGCGGGTTCCATTCCACCAGGATCAGTTCGGAAGGAATGCCGTACTGGCGGGCCTGGGCGATCCATCCGCTGACGAACGCCTGCATCCGGCCGGGCAGGTTGCCGCCGTGATCGTCGTTGCGGGCGGTTACCACTACCGAAAGGTACGGCGAGCCGGTGGACATTTATTCGGGCTTGGCCGTAAGGCAGAGATGCCAGCCGAAGGCCCGTTCCAGGGCGCGAAACAGCGCCTCGGGCATCCAGCGGAAATACCAGACCCTCTTATAACGGTACTCGACGTAGTCCTGGATGCGGTAGGGAAAAATGTGGTCCACCATGACTTCGGTGACGCGGAAGCCGTGATCGGCCAGCCACTTCCTTCCTCCCGATCGCGAGTAACTGTACGCCACCGGGCATCCCACCTGGGCTTCCGCATATTCGGCGATCAGCCGGTTCAGCTTCCAGAACTGGCCCTTGCCATAGCCAAAAAGAATCCACAGCACCTTCCAGGACCATTTGTTGTAGACCATGATCTTGACGGTGCTTTCGGGGCCGGCGTACTTGCGGATCTGGTCGAGCACGCGCTCGGGATGCGGGGTGTGGTGGATCACGCCGAAGGAGTACACCAGGTCGTAGCGCTCCACCGGGACCGTATCGCTTAGCCTTTCGGCATCGGCCTGAAGGAAGCGTATGCGATCCTCGAACCCGAAAACTCTGGCCCTCTGACGCGCGATTTCGAGCGACTTTTGGGTGAGGTCGACGGCGGTGACCTGGGCTCCCGCCCGCGCGAAGCTGATGGTATCCGTACCGATTCCGCAGCCGATCTCCAGCACTTTCTTGCCTTTCCATAGATCGAATTGGGCGAAGCGGGGAATGTGCGATTCTACAAAGTACTTGCGCGCTTCGACTTCGTCGAAATACTCACGGGTGCCGGCCGGCTTCGGCGAATGCCGGACATTGCATGGCCGCGCGTTCCAGTACTCGCTGACCTTCGTGATGGGCGTGTCCTCAAAGGACGCGGGCGTGCTCATAAATGCGGAAGAAGGTATCCGACTCCAGTGTAACCCAGGGCGGCGGTTCATCACGTCTCTCGACCGCTCATCCCATTTTCTCCCCGCGCCGCATTGTCTCGGGTCATGATTCCGGCATGAACACTCAGCATGATCTTCGACATCGGCAGTTTTTCTGGGGGCTCTCCAATGGAGTCATTGTATTGACGTTGGCCACGGCATACTGGTTCGGCCTCGCGGCGGCTTCGGGCAGCAGCGCATGGATGCTTCCGATTGCGGTGCTAATCGGCGTGTCGCTGCCGGCCCTGTTATTCGGCGCCATCCGCGTGCGCCGGAAAGCCGGGGGGTTTGGAATCGCCGACCTCAAGCGCGCGGAAGGAACCCATCGCGAAGAGATTCGCAGAATCAGAGCGGGCTTTCGCTGGACCACGTTGGCCCAGACAGCCATGGTGTCAACCGCCGTGGGCCTGGCTATGCACTACCAACGCCAGGATCTGGTCTGGCCGGGTATCGCTTTGGCGGTGAGCCTGCACTTCATCCCGCTCGGCTGGTTGTTTCACATGCGTGCTTACTATGTAACTGCCCTGGGTGGGTCGGCGATCTCGCTTGGAGCTTTACTGGCGCCGGCGGCTCTGCTCGACGCGCCGGCAAGGGCGGTCTACCTGGGTCTGGGCATGGGAGCGTCTGTCTCGATCACCGCCGTGTACGCCGTCCTTCGGGCCGACCGGTTGGTAACCATGTGGGATGATGCACACTAGCGCAAACCGATGAGACCAAAAGACACCATCTACTGGGTCTGCCAGGCCTTCGGGTGGGGTGTGTTCTCGGCCATCGGACTCTGGTTCGCCGCGCGGCAGTCGGGTTGGCGGCCGTCCCTGGCCGCCGGCTTTCTGCTCTATTTTCTATACAGCATTGCACTATCCGATCTGCTCCGGCGACGGATGGAGCGGAAGCAGTGGTTGAGTCTCCCGCGCCGCGCGGCGGCCTTCCGGATTGCGGCGGCGGCGGTAACCATCGGGGCGGTACAGACGCTTCTCATTGTCTCCGTCGATCTGGTATTCGATGGGCGCACTAGCGTCTTCACCCGTCTCGATCCGGTTTTCGCGACCGCCTTTGGCACTACACTGGCCACCGCCACGTGGATTCTGTACTACGTCCGGTTCACCGCCAGGCAACGCCAACGCGAGCGGGAGACGCTGCTTCAACTGGCGCTTCGGGAAGCCGAACTGCAAGCTCTGGAAGCGCAGATTCATCCCCATTTCCTGTTCAATTGCCTCAATTCGATCCGCGGCCTGGTGGCGGAGAATCCCGCGCGGGCTCAGGACATGATCACGCGGCTGGCCAACCTTCTCCGCTACAATCTGCAACGCGACCGGTATCATACGGCGCCACTGGCTTCGGAGATCGAGATCGTGGCCGACTACCTGGCGCTGGAGTCGGTTCGCTTCGAGGACAGGCTGCAGGTCACCTTGGATATCGGCGACGACGTCAAGCAGGTACCCGTCCCCACCATGCTTCTGCAGACGCTGGTGGAGAACGCCCTCAAACACGGCATCGCTCCGCTGCCTGAGGGTGGGCTGTTGGCCATTCGGGCCAGGGTGGAACGAAATCGCGTGATTGTCGAAGTTGAGAATCCGGGCCGGATTGTCGAGCGTATGGCGGTATCCACTCAGGTCGGGCTTCACAACTCCCGTCACCGTCTGCGAATTCTGTATGGCGACGAGGCGCTGCTGGAATTGCGGAATGGCGACGGGCACAGGGTGGTGGCCAGAATGTCGATTCCGAGAACGATATGACAGCCCTGATCGTCGATGACGAGCGCCTGGCGCGTGCGGAATTGCGGCGGCTGCTGGCGCAGCATTCCGAGGTCGAAATCGCCGGGGAGGCGCGCCTGCCGGAAGAGGCGCTGGGCCTGATTGCCCGATTAATGCCAGACCTGATTTTCCTGGACATCCGGATGCCTGGGATGACCGGCTTCGACCTGTTGGAGCGCCTGGAGGACGTGCCGCAAGTGATCTTCACCACGGCTTACGACACCTATGCCGTCAAGGCGTTTGAAGTGAACGCGCTGGACTACCTGCTGAAGCCTATTGCACCGGAGCGCCTGGCTGCGGCGCTGGCGCGGGTACGTCCCTCCGCTGCCAAGCCACAGCGAGCGAGGTTGGATCGGGTATTTGTACGCGACGGGGAACGGTGCTGGATCGTGGAATTGGCAGACGTGTTTCTATTGGAATCCGAAGGAAATTACACGCGTCTCTGCTTCGGCACGGAGCGTCCCCTGATCCGGCGTTCGTTGAACTCCCTCGAAGAGCAATTGGACCCAGCCACATTTTTCCGCGCCGGCCGCCGGCAGACGATCAACCTGAAATGGATCCGGAAGTTGGACATGGGTATCGCCGGAACGCTGACGGTCACCCTGCGAGGCGGCCAGACCGTGGAAATCTCACGGCGCCAGGCCGCGCGTCTGCGTGAGATCTTGAGCATCTAAGATTGCATTGCAGATCCCCGCTGTCGCCATTGATCCCCGTCAGTGGTAGAAAATCATGCGAAATCTCGCGGCGCTGTGCCGGAATTGAACCGTGAACTGATCCCGATGGAAGTCATCGAAGGCAAGATCGTGATTCTCCGCGAGCGGCGGGTGATGGTCGATCGCGTCCCGGACGATTTCATGTTTCAAGCGACCTTGGACGAGGCGAACCATCAAGTTCCGCCCCTTTGTATTCACGGAGCACGGCGCGCTAATGCCGGCAAACGTACTTCGCAGTCCGGTTGCGGTCCGTGCGAGTATTCAGGCGGTCCGCGCCTTTGTTTGAAGGTGCTGCAACATCTTCTGCAAAAACCGCCGGAGCCGCCGCGGAGACCCATTGGGTTCGCCGGACCAGGCAGAAAATCACAAGCATATCCGGCAAAGAGGACGCGGGCGGCACGGCGCTAATTCATCCCGGACGGCTCACGCCGAAGCCCCCAACCCCCAATCTGTTAGCCTGAAATCATGCGGTTCGCCGATTCCATCTTTGCCGGGCGCTTTTCTATTACTACCCAGGACCTCAACCGGTACCTGGCCGAAGCGCTTTCGCAGGGCGGCGACTATGCGGATCTCTACTTCGAATACCTGCTCACCAGTTCCATCGGCATCGACGAATCCATCGTCAAAAGCGCCACCCAGGGCGTCTCCATGGGCGTAGGCGTCCGCGTCATCGCGGGCGAGCGCACCGGGTATGCATACAGCGACGACCTCTCGCCGGAGAAGATCCGCAAAGCCGCGAACGTGGCGGCGCATATCGCTTCGGGACCCAGCAAGATCGCCAAGTTCGATCTCAATGAAGGCGTCCGCCACAACCTGTACCCGGTGCTGACCGCGCCCACCGAAACCGCCCTGGCGGATCGCGTGGAACTGGTCAAACGCGCCGACCGCGCGGCCCGCGCGTACGATCCACGAGTGTTTCAAGTGCAGTCCTCGTATGCCGACAATCTGCGTCACGTGCTGGTGGCCACCAGCGAAGGAGTCCTCACGCTCGATCGCCAGCCTCTGGCGCGGCTGAGCGTGCATGCGCTGGCCCGCCGCAATGGCGAGACGCCGCAACAGGGCCATTCGGGCGGAGGCGGCCGCGTGGAACTGGACTTCTTCCTCAAGGACAAGCCTCCGGAATACTTCGCCCGCGAGGCTGCGCGCGAAGCCATCGCCATGCTCGACGCGGCGGAAGCGCCGGCCGGAGAGATGACCGTGGTGCTGGGTCCCGGATGGCCGGGCGTCCTGCTGCACGAAGCCGTGGGACACGGCCTGGAAGCCGATTTCAATCGCAAGGGCGTTTCGGCATTCAGCGGCCGAATTGGCCAGAAGGTGGCCAGCGAACTGTGTACGGTCATCGACGACGGAACCATCCACAACCGCCGCGGTTCGCTCAACGTGGACGATGAAGGCCACCCCACGCAGCGCAACGTGCTTATCGAAAATGGAATTTTGCGCGGCTACCTGCAGGACAAGCTCTCCAGCACGCTGATGGGCTCGGCTTCCACCGGCAGCGGCCGGCGCGAGAGTTACGCCCACATCCCCATGCCGCGCATGACCAACACGTTCATGCTGGCCGGCCAGAGCGATCCCGAAGAGATCGTCCGGTCGGTGCCCAAAGGACTCTACTGCGCCAATTTCGGCGGCGGCCAGGTGGACATCACCAGCGGGAACTTCGTGTTTTCGGCGTCGGAGAGCTACCTGATCGAAGACGGCAAGATAACCCGCCCCGTCCGCAACGCTACCCTGATCGGAAACGGTCCCGAGGCCCTTAAGTACGTCAGCATGGTGGGCAACGATCTGCGGCTGGACGAAGGCATCGGGGTCTGTGGCAAGGCCGGCCAGAGCGTGCCGGTGGGGCTGGGCATTCCTACCGTCAAGATCGACCGCATGACCGTGGGGGGCACGGCGTGACGGAGAATCATCTGTTGGAGATGGCCAACGACGCTGTGCGCATGGCCATCGCCCGCGGCGCAACCGACGCCGAGTGCACCATCGGCGAAGGCGACGAGTTCTCCGCCGAGGTACGCATGCGCGAGGTCGAAAGCCTGAAGGAGGCCGGCTCGCGCGGTATGGGATTGCGCATCCTGGTGGGGAAGCGAACCGGCTCTTCGTACACTTCCGACCTTTCGCCCGAGGGCGTCGACCGGATGGTCCGGTCGGCGGTGGAAATCGCGGACATCACCTCGGAGGATCCGCATGCAGGGTTGCCCGACGCGGACGAACTGGGCGCTATCGGTGGCGATCTCAAGCTGTATTCCAAGGCCATCGAGAATCTCGACCCGGCGCGCAACATCGAGCGGGCCAAACGCGCCGAGGCCGCGGCTTTTGCCGTCGACCCGCGCATTTCCAATTCCGATGGCGCCTCGTTCGATTCCGGAACGTCCCGGCACGTCTTCGCCAACTCGCGGGGATTCTCGGGCGAGTACCGCACCAGCAGTTGCTCGTTGAGCGTATCCCCGGTGGCGCGCGATGGCGATTCGATGGAGCGCGATTACTGGTTCACCTTGGCGCGCGATCCGGAGGGCTTGCAAACTGCCGAGGAAGTGGGCCGGACGGCCGCACAGCGCGCCCTGCGGCGATTGCACCCCGTCAAGGTGGAAACCCGGAAGGCGCCGGTGGTGTTCGAGTCGCGGATCGCGCGGTCCCTGCTGGATAGCATCTTCGACGCCGTACATGGTATGTCCGTCTACCGGCACGAATCGTTCCTGGCCGGGAAGCTCGGCGAAAAGGTGGCCGCCGAAGAGGTCACGGTGATCGACGACGCTACCATCCCGGGTCTTTTCGGCACGTCCCCGTTCGACGACGAAGGCGTGCCTTCGCGCCGGACGCCGGTGATCGAGCGCGGGGTTCTCAAGAGCTACCTTTTGAATACGTATGCGGCCCGCAAGCTGGGCATGAAAACCACCGGCAATGCGTCGCGCGGCCTAGGGGGGAATGCCGGCATCGGCCATGGGAACTTTTTCCTGGCCGCGGGTGTCCAACCCCCCGGCCGGATCGTCGCCGGTATTTCCGACGGCTTTTTCGTCACAAGCCTGATGGGGTTCGGCGTTAACATCGTTACCGGAGATTACTCGCGAGGCGCCACCGGGATGTGGATCCGCAACGGCGAATTGGCATTCGCGGTTTCCGAGGTCACCATTGCAGGCAATTTGCGGGATATGCTTCTAAATATAGAAGCGGTGGGAAGCGATCTGGAATTCTCGGGATCGCTGGCGGCGCCCACGCTGAAGATTGGAGAAATGACCGTTGGCGGCAAATAGCGCGGCACCCATAAAAGCAAAAAAGCCGATCTCCATACCACCGATGCTGATCGTCCTGGCTCTGGTGTTGGTGCTGGGCCTGGCTGGATTTTTCTATCTGAACCACGCGGCGAAGCAGCCGCCTCCGCCCGATCCGCCTTTGACGGGCGCGGCCCATGACTATGTGGGCCATGGGTTTCTGCCCGTTACGGAATCCAAGATCGAAGCCCACGAGAGCTATCTCAAGCAACAGATCGTGGAGATTACGGGCAAGATCGGAAACACCGGCGACCGCGTGATCGACACGGTGGAAATCCTGTGCATCTTCTACGATCCCTACGGCCAATTGGTAAGGAAAGTGCGCGTCCCCATCGTCAAGAAGGGCAGCCATCTGGCGCCGGGCGAAACCCGGGAATTCCGCTTGCCATTCGACGACATCCCGGATAGCTGGAACCAGGTGATGCCGCAGATGGTGATCGCGCGCATCGAGTTCTCGTAAGACCTATGCGGACAGGCTATCATCGGTACCTGCGTCATCTCGGACGTACCGAGATAGCCTTCATCGCCTGCGTCGTCGCCTTTGTCCTGCTGCATTGGTTCAGCGCCGGCCCGGGTTGGCAAGTGCTGTTTGCCCTGCTGGTGCTGGTCCTTGGACTGGCCACGGTTTTCCGCGGAGTGCGCCGCATTCTGCGCGGCGCTGTATGGCGGCTGCGGAACCGCCTGATCGTCGCTTACCTGTTCATCGCCGTGGTTCCCATCGTCCTGGTTCTGGTGCTGGCGGGGTTGGCCGGTTACGTGGTGATCGGCGAGATGGCCGTCTATCTGGCACACCGCGAGCTGGATACGCGCCTGTCCCAGATGCACCGGCAGGCTTTTGCCCTGGCCCGTGTGGGCACTCGCGATCCGGAAAACGCCCTCAACCGAATGGCCGAGGTGCTGCATCAGCACTTCCCCGAATTCGAACTGGCGGGCTCCGGGAACCGCGAAATGCACTATCCGCCGGATACCGTCATCACCGAGCCTCCCACCACCTGGAAGAATCGGGATTGGGGCCTCGCCGTAATGCACCGGCCCGGCAGGGGCGAGCGGCTGTACGGGTGGGCTCACTCGCCCGGGCGCGGCGGCAGCGTCACCATCATCGCTCCCATCAGTCACGACGTGCTCGAAAAGCTGGTAGCCGGACTGGGAGACGTCAGTTTCGTCGACCCCTACGCCGCCGAACCCACGGGTCTGACCGGATCTTCCATACGCACGCATGTCCCGCCCAAATCGAACCTGTTCGATGTCCGGATCGAATGGTTCTATCCGATATACGTGCCCGACTGGGATTCGCCCGAGAAAGAACCGCGAAGGCTGTTCCTGGTGGTCACCACGCGCCTTTCGGCCGTACTGAGCACCGTCTTCCAGAACCCCGCCAAGTGGGACGAGTCCGTTCTTATCGGGCTGGTGATTGTGTCCTCCCTGCTGCTGCTGGTGGAACTGGCTTCGCTGATGGCGGGCGTGCAGCTTAGCCGCACCATTACCGGCGCGGTGCATGAACTCTACGAAGGCACCGAGCACGTCAAGGACGGCGATTTTTCGTACCGCATCCCGGTGCAGGGCAACGATCAGCTTGCCGAACTGACCACCTCGTTCAATTCCATGACCGCGAATCTGGGCCGTCTCATCGTGGTAGCCAAGGAGAAAGAGCGCCTGGAATCCGAGCTGGAAATCGCCCGCGAAGTGCAGAACCAGCTCTTCCCCAAGGACGTCCCGCGGTCCAAGAATCTCGAGTTGAAGGGCGTCTGCAGTCCCGCCCGCATGGTGTCAGGCGATTACTACGATTTCATGGCCCTGCCCGGCCACACCCTGGCGTTCGCCATCGGCGACGTGGCGGGAAAGGGCATTTCGGCGGCCCTGCTCATGGCTTCCATTCAATCCTCCATGCGCAGCCAGTTGAGCGCCAGCAACGGCGACGGCCCGCGGCATTTCTCCACCGCGCAACTGGTCTCCACCTTGAACCGCCAGTTGTTCGCCACGACTGCGCCCGAGAAATACGCCACGTTCTATTTCGCGTTGTACGACGAAGCGTCCAGTTCCCTGACATATACCAATGCCGGACATCTGCCGCCCTTTCTGGTGCGCGGATCGCAGGTGGAAACGCAGGATTCCAACGGCACCGTGGTGGGGGCCTTCCCGCTCGCCATCTATGAAGAGCGCACCGTGCTGCTGCGCCCCGGCGATCTGCTGGTCGCCTACACCGACGGCATCACCGAGCCGGAAAATGCCTATGGCGAGATGTTCGGCGAAGACCGGCTCAAGGAACTGCTGGTGAAATACGAGACCGCCGACTCTTCGGAGATCATCGCCCGCACCATGGAGGCGGTAGTGCAGTGGACCGGCTCCTCGGAACTGCAGGACGATATGACCATGATCATGGCTCGTCACCTATGAAAGTCCTCACCGCGGCGCAAATGCGCGAAGTCGACCGGCGCACCATCGAGCTGGGCATCCCCGGCATCGTCCTGATGGAGAATGCCGGCCATCGCGTGGTGGAGTTCCTGACAACACGGTTCGCGCCGCTCGCATCGCAGCGAATCGTGGTGCTGTGCGGCAAGGGCAATAACGGCGGCGACGGACTGGCGATTGCGCGCCAACTGCATACGCGCTTCCGGCCGGTGGCCCTCGACGTGGTTCTGCTGGCCGCTCCCGAGGAACTGAAGGGCGATGCCGCCGCCAACCTCCACATGCTGTCCGCGGCCGGATGCCCTGTCCTCTATGCCATCCCGGAACGGGCCCGCCACGCGACTGTGGTGCTGGACGCGTTGCTCGGCGCCGGCATCGCCGGCCCCGCGCGCGGACCCATGCTGGAAGGAATCCGCGAGATCAATTCGCATTTTCCGATGGCCAAAGTAGTCGCCGTGGATATTCCCTCCGGCATGGCCACCGATCCCGAGGAGCCATCGGGTGAGCCGTCCGGAGAGATATCCCGTGCCGATTACACCGTCACATTCACCGCTCCCAAACCGGCGCACGTGCTGCCGCCCACGTGCGATTGTGTGGGCGAACTGGTGGTCGGCGCGATCGGCAGCCCGGAAGAACTGTATCGGGATGCCTGGCTGTCGCTGCTGGAGCCCGCCATGTTCCAATCCCTGATGGCGCCGCGTCCCCCGAGCGGTAATAAGGGTACCTTCGGGCACGTGCTGGTGGTGGCCGGATCGCGAGGGAAAACCGGCGCCGCGGCCATGGCCGGCATCGCGGCCCTTCGCGCTGGAGCCGGCCTGGTGACCGTGGCGTCCGCGGTAAGCGCCATCCCGGCGATAGCCGCCCATGCGCCCGAGTTGATGACTGTGCCGCTGGCGGAGACCCATACCGGCGCTATTGCGCAGGCCGTCGATCTGGAAGCTTTGGCGGCGGGAAAGACCGTGATCGCCATCGGCCCCGGCTTAGGCCGCCATCCCGGCACGGACACCCTGGTGGCCAGCGTCGTGGAAGAATTTGCCCAGCCCATGGTGGTGGACGCCGATGCGCTGGGAACCCCGGTTTCCGGGACGCCGGACCGCATACGGGTGCTCACGCCTCACCCCGGCGAAATGGCGCGCCTCACCGGGCAGACCATAGCCGAGATTCAGAAAGACCGCCTCGGCGCCGCCCGATCGCTCGCCACCGCGCGCCACGTCACGCTGGTGCTCAAGGGCCAGCGTACGCTGATCGCCTTCCCCGACGGCCGCGTGTGGATCAACCCCACGGGTACACCGGCCATGGGCACCGGTGGCACAGGCGACATCCTCACGGGGCTCATTGCCGGCTTTCTCGCCCAATTCCCCGCCCAGCCCGACGAAGCTGTCGCCGCCGCGGTCTACTTGCACGGACGGGCAGGCGAACTGGGCGCGCAGGCGCTCGGCGAGAAGTGCCTGATCGCTACCGATCTTCTGCTGTACCTTCCGCACGCCATGGAGGAATGTGCCGACGTACCGCGCGGCTTCTGAGGCCGAGACCATCGAACTGGGCCGGCGCCTGGCGCGCGAACTGCCGCAGCACGGCGTCGTCCTTCTGACCGGCAATCTGGGAGCGGGCAAGACCACCCTGGCGAAGGGCATCGTCAGCGGACTGGGCGCCGCCGGGCCGGACGACGTATCCAGTCCCACCTTCACCCTGATTCACGAATACGGAGGCGGCCGCGTCTATCATGTGGACCTGTACCGGCTGGACGACGAGCGCGAAGTGGCGACCCTCGGCCTGGAAGAGTTGTTCGATCGCGATGCCATGGTGCTGATCGAATGGGGCGAGAACTTTCGGCGCCTGATGCCGGCCGTGCGAACCGAGATCCGCATCCGCACGCTCGATAGCGACGAACGGGAATTCGAGGTGAACCAAACGTCATGAACAAACAACCGTGGGCATTGATTCTGGGAGCGAGCAGCGGCTTCGGCGAGGCCACCGCGCTGGAGTTGGCGCACGCCGGTATGAACATTTTCGGCGTGCATCTGGACGGCCGGGCGCGCGCCACCCACGTTGCCGAAATCCAGGAGCGCATCCGCGTGATGGGACGCGAAGTGCTCTTCTTCAACTGCAATGCCGCCGACGACGACCGGCGCCGCGATTGCGTGGCCCAGATGTCGGGCCGCATGCTCGATCCGGCCGGGACCCTGCGCGTGATCCTGCATTCCCTGGCGTTCGGCGCCCTCAAGCCGCTGACCGGCGCGCAGGAGGTAGTTTCCCGCCACCAACTCGAACTGACCGCCGACGTGATGGGCCACTCCCTGGTCTATTGGGTACAGGACTGTCTTCAGGCCGGAATGCTGGATAAAGGCGCACGCATTTTCGCCATGACCAGCGCCGGCAGTACGCGCGTGATTCCGCACTATGGCCCGGTGAGCGCGGCCAAGGCTATTTTGGAATCGCACATCCGTCAGATGGCGGTGGAACTGGCGCCCGCTGGAATCACCGCCAACGCCATCCTGGCCGGCGTAACCGACAGTCCCGCGCTGCGTCAGATTCCGGATTATGAAAAGATCATGGAAGTCGCCAAACTGCGGAATCCCCACAAACGTCTCACCCAGGCGGAGGACGTGGCCCGCTGCATCGCCGCGCTGTGTCACCCCGCCACATACTGGCTGAACGGCAACACGCTCAACGTGGATGGCGGCGAAAGCATCGTAGGGTGAGGGCTGCGGGGGCTCATGTTGATCGCGCGCGCTTGACCGCCAATAGGCGAGCGCCGGTCCGGATGCCATAGGGCGTCGCGAACCACCTGGTGGCCAAAGGGTTCGAGTAAGAACCTTGTGGACTACTGCGGCGGGTGCTGCGGAAAATGGACCTTCCGCTCAAGATCCGTCATCCGGTCTTCCAGAACGCCGATGCGCGTGATGATCGCGCCCTGATTGCCTTCAAGTTGCGCCACCCGCTGGCGATTCGATTCCGTGAAGCCATAGAAGGCTTTCAAGAGTTCGGTCTGGATGTCGCGCATGGTTTCAATAACGTGTTCTTCGGAGGACTTGATTTCAGCGCGTAGCCGGGTTTCAAGTCGCCCTTCAAGCTCGCCCATTTCGGCGCGCAAGCGCCCCTCAACCTCGCCCAAATCTTGCTTTGTGGCCGGTTCGTGCCCGTTCTCCATCGCTGGTCTCCATTCCAATTGTACGCGGACAAGCGCTACTTGGAGTCCGAATCGATCTCCTTTGGCTGTTCGTCCTCCGCGCAATGGTTGCCACGCGCAAACACAAACGCGATGAATCCTGCCAGAATCAGGAACGGCGGCGCCCCGAGAAGGAAAATACCAAAGTTCATAACCCGCGCCCGGGCGGCCTGCTGGGCGTGCGCGGTGGTGTAGCACATCACACACTGCGCCGAAACCGGCATCAGCATGGCAAGCGCGAGTGCGGCAACTGCCAGCATTCGTTTCATACCGGTGGCCTCATGTGTGGAAGGCGCGATGCGTCGCCCAGGAAGACCAGCATCAGGATGATGCAGAAGATCAACATAGGGAACAACGTCAGGAACAGGCTCAGACGCTCGAACTTGAGGTGCATGAAATACGCGATGATCAAGGCGGCCTTGACGATCGAAAGACCCAGTAGGGCGGTCAGCATAATCGTCGTGGGGACTTGCTCATAGGCCAGCAGTACTTCCGCTCCGGTCATGACCAGAAGCGCGATCCAGACCTTGGCGAACGTGCCGATGGTGGCTCCAGCGTGGGTGACATCTTCAGGGTGCGTGCTCTCCGTGTGGTTGCTCATGGATTTCGCTCCTAAATCTTTGCCGACATCAGATAGACCAGCGGGAAGATGAACATCCACACCAGGTCGACGAAATGCCAATAGAGGCCGGCGACCTCCACATCTTCCGCTTTGAACTTGCCGCGGAACACGGCCTGGCAGATAATGCCCAGGTAAATCAACCCCAGCACCACGTGCGTCATGTGCAGCCCGGTAAGCGCGAAGAATGTTCCGCCGAACAGCGGAACGCCCCAGGGGTTACTGAATGCCGTCACGTGCTCGTTATTGATCAGGTTCATCCACTCGGAGAGATGCAGCACCACAAACGCCGCGCCGGCCCCCATGGTGGCCAGAATCCAGCCTGCCGCAGCCTTGCGATTGCCGTGGTTCATGGAATGTACGGCCATCACCATCGTCAAACTGCTCGAGAGCAGGCAAAACGTCATCACCGTCGAAAAGATAATGCTGGGCGAGAAGTGGAACGGCGTCGGCCAGTTCGGATTGGAAACGCGGCTGTAGGTGTAAGCGAACAACATCACCGAGAATGTGAGCGCGTCCGAGATGATGAACAGCCACATCCCAAACTTCTTCGAGTTAACGGCGTATGGCGATCTTCCGCCATCCCAAACCGATGCCGATACGGCGGCGCTTGCTTCGGACGACATCCTTACCCCCAAACGTAAAATAGGATCATCAAATAGACCCAGAGACCATCCAGAAAATGCCAGAACAGTGCGGCGATGTCGATGGTGGTGCGCTTAGCCGGCCCCAACTGGAGCCGCCACGCCTGGATATCGACATACACCAAAGCCGCCAGGCCGCCCACCAAATGGAAGGCGTGCGAGGCGGTCAGCACATAGAAAAACGAGCTGCTCGGATTCGTCGCAACGAACACGCCCGCCTGCAACAGCTGATGCCAGGCCACTGCCTGACCGGCCAGGAAGAGGACGCCGAGCCCCGTCCCGGCGCTCCACCACAGGTTGAACCGGCTGCGGTTCCCGGCTTTGAGCGCGCGGCGGGAGAGATCCAGCGCGAAACTGGAAGCTAGCAGGACCAATGTGTTTACCAGGAGGATCGGCGGCTTGGGCATGCTGACCCAATCGTCGGAAAGTCCCTTCCTGACGACGAAGGCGCTGGTGAATGCCGCGAAGACCATGGTGCTGGCGGCCAGCAGGACGAACAGGGCGGTGAAGGACGCTCGCCGGTCGGCCCCGCGGCCTTCGCCGCCGCCGCTACCACTGCCGCCGCCACCCCATCCGCGATCGATGGGCGGAGGAGGCGGCCCTTGAATCGTATCTTGTGTGAGAGACCCAGACATACTCATATAGGATACCGGGCGAGTCTATGCCTCGGTGCGGACGGGTGTCGGGTCCGTCTGCATTACATAATCTTCCTTCACGCCCGGCAGGCTGTATTCGTATGCGCCGCGGTACACCACCGGATGCACCCCGGCGAAATTGTCAAACGGCGGCGGCGAGGGGATGCCCCATTCCAGGGTGGTGCAGTTCCACGGATTCTCCGTGGCCGGCTTGCCCTTCTTGAGGCTCCAGAAAAGATTGAAGAGGAAAAGCACCTGCACCGCCGCTGTCAAATACGCGGCATAGCTCATAAACTGATGCACGTTCATGACACCGCTCAGATACTCGACATTCGTGAAGTCCGCATAACGCCGCGGATTTCCAACGATTCCCAGCATATGCATGGGTGTGAAGATCGCATACACGCCGATGAACGTCGCGTAGAAGTGGATCTTGCCGATGGTCTCGTTCATCATCCGGCCGAACATCTTGGGAAACCAGAAATAGGTTCCGCCAAACATGCCGAAGATCGCCGCCACGCCCATGATCATGTGGAAGTGGCCAACCACGAAATAGGTGTCGTGGAAGTAGAGGTCCAGGGCCGGCTGGCCCAGGAAAATGCCGCTCACGCCGCCGGTCACGAACAGCGAGACGAATCCCAGCGCGAACAGCATGGCGGTTGTGAAGTGAATCTTGCCGCCCCACAGGGTACCCAGCCAGTTGAATGTCTTGATGGCCGAAGGCACGCCGATGCACATGGTGAGCGTGGCGAAGGCCATGGCCGAATAGGGATTCAGGCCGCTCATGAACATGTGATGACCCCACACCAGGAAACCCAGGAAGCCAATCGACAGGATGGCGTATACCATCGCCTTATACCCGTAAACGGGTTTGCGCGAGAAGGTGGATAACAATTGCGACGCCACGCCCATACCGGGAAGAATGGCGATGTAAACCTCGGGATGGCCGAAAAACCAGAACAGATGCTGCCAGAGCAGCGGCGACCCGCCGCTATGGCCGGTGATGATCTTGTCGTTGATCATCAGGCCCGCCGGCAGGAAGAAACTGGTGCCCACCGTGCGGTCGAGAATCAGCAGCACTCCCGCGGCCAGCAGTACGGCAAATCCCAGCAATCCCAGGATGGCCGTCACCAGCCAGGTCCAGCAGGTGAGCGGCATGCGCATCAGGGTCATGCCCTTGCAGCGAAGGTCCACCAGAGTCGCGATGAAATTGATGGCGCCCATCAGCGATGCGCCGCAGAAGATGGCGATGCTGATAATCCAAAGATTCTGGCCCATGCCTTCCCCGGGACCCGTAATGCGGCCGGCCGCCGAAAGAGGAGGGTATGCCGTCCAACCGGCCAGTGGGGCGCCGCCCTGCACGAAAAACGCCGACACCATCACCACCAGGGCCAGGAACGTAGTCCAGAACGACATCATGTTCAGGACCGGGAACGCCATGTCTTCCGCCCCGATCTGGATGGGTAGAAAGTAGTTGCCAAATCCGCTCTGCGGCACCGTCGTGAGGACGAAGAACACCATGATGGTGCCGTGCATGGTCATCAGCGATAGGTACAATTCCGGAGTCATGATCCCGCCGGCAGCGGCTGTGGGCCAAAGCTTCCCAAACCAACCGACGGACACATTGGGATTGACCATGTGATACCGCATCAGCAGGGAAAGCGACATCCCGATCAGCACGGAAAACAGGCCGAGGAAATAATACTGGATGCCGATCACTTTGTGATCCAGGCTGAATACGTATTTTCGGATAAAGCCTTGGGGTGCGTGCGCTTGATGCGCGTGAGGGGAAGACATATGATCACCTTTGGAAACTGGGTGGGATTCGTTCGATCATTTCTGAGCCTGGTCCTGCTTCCATTTCTCGAAATCGGCCGGGCTCATTACCTGCATGGTGGTGCGCATCTGGAAGTGGCCCAAGCCGCAAAGCTCGGAGCACGGAACTTCGTATATACCCACCGTGCCGGGTTCGGTATCGAAGTGCAGCGGGATCTCCATGCCGGGGACGATATCCTGCTTCATCCGCAATTCGCGGACAAAGAAATTGTGGATGACGTCGCGGGAATGCAGGATGAGCTTGATCGGCTTGCCGGCCGGAATCTTCAGCGACGCGCTGACAATATCGTCCTTACCGGCGGGATCTTTGTCGTCGATGCCGAACGGATTGCCAGCCGCGTCGTTCACCAGATGCAAATCGGTGTGACCGAAGATGCCGTCGGGGCCGGGATAGCGGAAGTTCCAGGCAAACTGCTTCGAGAGCACCTCGATGGGAATCGCATCGGGCGGCGCTTCGTCAAAGTGTACGCCGGCCCAGATCTTGGTGCCCATCAGAACCAGGCTCAGGAACAGCAGAGCCGTGGCGCTGGTCCACAGGCTCTCCATTTTATTGTTGCCGTGCGAGTAAGTGGCGCGGCGTCCATCGTTGCGAAATTTTACGATGGCGTAACCCAGCACTACTTGCGCCAGGAAGAAGATGACGCCAACCACCACCAGGGTGCGGTTGAACTGGGCGTCATAAGCCATTCCATGTTGGGAAATCGGAGGCGGAAACCACCACGTTTTGGCGACGAAGAAATAAACGATTGCGACAGCCAGAGCCCAAATGATCGGCGCAAGCAGCATCCCAGCTTCCCTCCCAGGGTCGACAGCTATTCAAGTTATTTGTTAAGGCGGAGTTGACACTATCACACCCCATGCGGGAGGTGCAAGTCTGGAAAAGAAGTTGGCCGTTCACAGTGAACGCACCGGCTATCGGCCTTAACTGTCAACTGTCGAGTGTTCTTTCAACTCGCCGCCGGCAGCGTCAGTCCAGCTTTGCCCAGCGCCCGCTGCAACATGCCGGCCGCGTGAATTTCCGGCACGCTCCGCGCCATGGAGATCTCCGAAAGCAGCATATGCCGCGCACGGTCCAGCATCTTCTTCTCGCGGAAGGAGAGCGGCTTGTCCACGTGAAGTTGCAGCAGCCCCTTGAAAACCTCGGCGGCCTGTAGAAGGCTGCCACTCTGCATCTTCTCGGTATTCTCCCGGAAGCGTACTTTCCAATCCGGATGCACCGCGCACCAGCCGTTGGCCAGATAGGAAAGAACGCGCGAAATCTCGCGGTCTTTCGTCACCCGCCGCAGGCCGATATTCGCCACATTCGAAAAAGGAACCAGCACCGTCATGCTGTTGTATCCCAGGCGCAGAAGGTAGAACCTCTCGAAGGCAGAACCAAAGGAGCGGGTACTGATATTCTCGATGGTTCCAACCCCTTGGTTGGGATAAACCACCTTGTCACCGATCTGAAACGTCATACGGGGGTCCCCCACAAATCCACCGATGTCAAGTGCTACCGTGACCCAGATCACGTTAACTCTTGCATGGTACGCTCGGAAGCGTTTTCTGTCAAGAGAGAGTGACGCGAAAATCCGCATCTGGTGCGGGTTTCTGAATCATGTGGGAATTGAGGAAACGTGGATCGAGAGGGGGCTTGAAGACGAAGCAAAAGATCAGAATACACCTGCGACAGGTGGCAACCCTGCTGAGCGCGTCCGCGAATGTTCAAACAACCGGTTGCTATCCGGCCGAGATCGCCTTCTCCTCCCCGGCAGCCCTAGCGCGCTCGGCCAACAGCAGTCGCCGCAAAGAGCGCAGGTCGTTCAGAATTCGCCGGCTGGTAGTGATATGAAGATTGAGCTTGGCAAGATTGTAGGAAACCAGCAGGAGGGCCTCCTTGCGGCGGTCCGCACTATCTCTCTCGGCCGCTGCAATCTCCGCCTCCACATCGCGCCGGGCTTCGTCGACAGCTTCCGCGAGCATCGCTACGTACTCGTGAGAGCCTTCAATACTGTCAAAGGGCGTTTCGGACTGATCGCTCACATCATGCCTTTCCGACCGCCAACCTCCGCCGGTGGCCCTTTCTAAACTCTGGTGAGCCTTATTCTCGCATAAATTCCGACTCAAACGGTAACCGTACCGAGGGCGAATCGAGGTTGTCGATCCGGATTCTTGAAGAATTCTTGCATTCCGCTGCACAAGAATGAGCGCCGTTTGCGCCTTAGATAGTGGCAGGAGTTTTCAAGGAACTGACGGAAACCCCCACGAACCTGAGGAATCGACGATATGCTGAAACCTTACAGAAACCATCTGAACCTTGCATTGATGCGCGCCAAAGGCCGTTTGGAACAACGCGCCGTATCGGAGCCGGCGACCGAACCGATCATCGTCAAGGATCGCAGCCGCGTATACGTAATTCCAGTTGAGGCACTGGATTTTGTGGAGGCCCAGGGCGACTATGTCGCGCTGCATTCGGGCGGCCGGCACTACCTCAAGCTGCAGCCGATTTCCAGCCTCGAAAGCACGCTGGATTCCACCCGTTTCGTCCGCGTCCACCGCTCCAAGATTGTGAATTTGGAGCGGATCGCCCGGATCGCGCCCCACACCAAAGAAAGCACCATCACGCTGTCGGATGGCACCCGTTTGCCTCTGAGCCGCACCGGCTACGTCCGCCTGATGGAGGCTATGGAAGAACCAAGAACCGGCCCAAACGCAGCCGCCTTCGACGCCGCTGTCCCGGCTTCATAAGAGCTGCCGGCTTCCCCGTGCTACAGTGACTGGCTAGATGGGCGAACAGCGATTGCGCGCGGTCATCGTGGACGATGAGGAATTGGCCCGCGGTTTTCTGCGCGAAATGCTGGCTGCGCATCCCGAAATTGAGATCGCGGCCGAATGCGCCAACGGCTTCGAAGCGGTCAAAGCCATTGCCGAGACCGCGCCCGGCCTGCTGTTTCTCGATGTCCAGATGCCCAAGCTGGATGGCTTCGAAGTCCTGGAACTGATCGCGCCCGGCAACCCGAATCCGCCGGTGGTGATCTTTGTGACGGCGTATGACCAGTACGCCATGCGCGCCTTCGACGCCCACGCCGTGGACTATCTTCTGAAGCCGTTTTCCGCGGACCGCTTCGCGCGTGCACTCGACCGCGCCAAAGCCCGGCTGGGGCAAAGCACCCTTCCAGCGAACCTTGCCGCCGAAGCCCGCCCGCCCGAGCAGAAGCCCCAGCGCATCGTCGTCAAGGATGGCGCCAAGGTTCACGTGATCCCCATCGAAAAACTGGACTACGTGGAGGCTCAGGGCGACTACGTGGCGCTCCATTCCGGCGGCCGCGGCTTTCTGAAACAGCAGCCCATCTCCAGCCTGGAAACCCTGCTCGACCCGGCCCGCTTCGTCCGCGTCCATCGCTCCACCATCGTCAACCTGGAGCGCATTACGCGCATCGAGCCATATGCCAAGGACAGGCGCGTGATCATCCTGGCCGATGGGGCTCGCCTGGCGGTGAGCCGGGCGGGTTATGCCCGGCTCATGGAGGCCATGGGCGAATCGCAAGGCAACAGCAATACTACGCGATAAAGTCCCTCTCGCGACGATGGCTCGAAAACCGCTCCGTCGCCATACCGTACCTGCAGCCGCCGGCGCACGTGCGCCAGTCCCAGCCCCGTCTTTCGCGGCGCGGGCGCATCCGCGTCGAATGGATTTTCGATGGTGATGCACACCCCGCCCTGCTGCCGGCGGGCCTGCAGGCGGATCCAACCGCCTTCCACCAGTCCGGCGATGCCGTGCCGGACCGCGTTTTCCACCAGCGGCTGCAACACCAACGCGGGAACGCCGCACTCCTCGCAATCTCCATCAATGGCTTCCTCCACGCGGAGCCGATCCCCGAAACGGACGCGTTCCACGTCCAGGTAGCTGCGGGCCAGGGCCAGTTCCTCGCGCAGTGGAATGCTCTCGCGATCGCCCAGCCCGAGACCGCTTCGCAGGAAATCCGAGAGACGGATGCACATATCGCGCGCTCGTGCGCCGTCCTGCGTCGCCAATGCGGCAATGGAGTGCAGGCTGTTGAACAGGAAATGCGGATTGATCTGCATCTTCAGCGCCTGCAGTTCCGCCTCGCGAGCCAACGTCCGAGCTTCCGAGGCGCGCGCTTCCGCCGCACGCGATTCCTCCGCCGCCAGCCACGCGTAGTGCAAACCAACCGACAAGACGTACAGCAGCACGCCCATCCCGAACAGCAGCGGCAACGGCCGGTCCGCGCCGCCCGTAGCGTTCAATGCCGGAATGAACTCGCCAATCGCCAGCGCCGCCAGCTTGATGCTTCCCACAAAGACCAGGCTTCCTGCCGCCGCCGCCGCGCTGAAAGTTGCCAGCAGGTTCACCCACCCCACCCGGTCGAGCGGCAGGGCGCGGCACACGTACCAGGGAGACAGGCACGCAAATGCGAACACCACGCATGCCGGCGTCAGCACCGCGAATTCCTGCCCCCACGGCAATCCGCCCGCCGCCTTGGCGACCAAGCCGAGCAGCGTCAAAACGGGCAGCCAGGCCAGCATGTATCCCAACAAGCGCCGGCCCCCAAGAATCGGATGCATGCTTCGGTTAGTTCCTGATCTCGACGCCGCCGAACACGGCGCTGCCCTTCACGATCAGGCGTTTGGCATTCGGCGTCCGCGCCGGATCCGGCTGGCGCGAGGTATCGCTGAAAGCCCCGAAAACGCCGTTCCCCTGCACCACCACGCTCCACGTTTCGGGGATCCGCAATTCCGCCCCGCCGAAAACCACGTCGACTTTCAGTATGGCCGTATCGCCCTGCATGCCGGCGTCGCGAAAATCCACCTCGTACCCGCTGAACACCGCCTCGATCTTGCCGCCGGTGAAATCCTGGGCATTGATGCGGCGCTTGCCTCCTCCAAAAACAGCCGATTCGCGCACCCGGTATCCCCCGCCGCTCTGGTAAGCCCCCGCATACCCATCGCGGCAATACCGTCCCATGTTGAAATGCCACACCGTGCGGTTGACCAGCAGGAACAGACCAAGCCCGATCAGCAGCACCGGCCAGAACTGCCACACCCGGTCGATCGAGAGGATGCCGAGGTTGTCCAGTAGAAACAGGATGCCGAGTCCAATCAGAATCACGGCCGGAATCACGCGGAAATGGGAGATCGGCCTTGGTTGCCGGCCGTCGGGTTGATTACCTGGTTGCATGACCCCACAGTAAGCCAGGACGCGCCGCGGCGCCCGTTCGAATCGATGAACAGCGCCTCCCCACCGTCGAACAGCGGCTTTGCCTGGAGTTACCGAATGAGAACTGCGCCTCCACGGGCCAATGTGAAACCCTGGCTCCCGTGAAAGTTTTCGCCGTCCAACGGAATGTTCCGTGTAGGCCGTGTCACCGATCCATCCGGCGCCTTTGTGCGGGGAGCTCGAGTAACCGTGACCGATCTCGCCTCCTCATTCACTCGAACCACCGTAACCGATCCGGGAGGCGCCTGGACCGTTTCCGGGTTCTCATCGGGAACGCTGAGGGTGACGGTCGAAAGCGCAGGCTTCAATCGTTATGTCCAGCAGTTCAATTACGTCTCGTCGCAGCCCCAGCAATTCGACATCGCCTTGCAAGTCGGCTCGACCGCTGACAGCGTAATTGTGACGGGATCGCTGAACACCCTGCCGATGAGCGGCCGGCCCATATCGCCACCGCCGCCACCTCCGCCCGCAGCCGCCGCTCCATCCTCCGCCGTCCTCGAACTCAAACAAAAGGTCGTCGGCGTCCTGCCCATCGCCATCGACATCCCGCGTACCGGCACATCCTACCGCTTCGTAAAACCACTTGTCATCGACGAGGAAGCGACGGTAACCTTTGTGTATCGCACGAAATAACCGGCACTGACAAAACGGCCGCCATCCGGCGCTGGAACTCGGATTCGTCGAACCGTCGGGCATGCGCCTGCAGCTCTTCCGGACGGATCTCGGGTTCCAGCCTTTCGAACACCTCGATGGCCCCGGCCAACGACTCTTCGGTCGGCGCATCGTAGAACACCCCGCCCAGCGGCGGCGCCGTCTCCAGCGCTCCGCCGCGCCCTAATGCGATCACCGGCTTCCCGCTCGCCAGCGACTCCACCGGTGTCATCCCGAAATCTTCTTCCCCCGGCAGCAACAGCGCCCGCGACCGCGCATACAGTTCGCACAACTCGGCGTCCGAAACTCGCCCTAGAAACTCCACGTTGGGCGCGGCCATCCGCCGCAGCGCGCCCAATTCCGGCCCGGCCCCCGCCACCACCAAGCGCCGCCCGCTTTGCGAAAACACGCGTACCGCCTGGTCGACGCGCTTATACGGAACCAGTTCCGACACCACCAGGAAATAGCCCTCCGCCGGCTTCCAATAAAAGCGGTCCACCTCTACCGGAGGGTAAATCACCTCGCTCTCCCGCCGGTATGTCTTGCGAATCCGCGCCTGCACATTGCGGCTATTGGCAACGAAATGGTCGACGCGCGCCGCGGACGCGAAATCCCACAGCCGCAGATAATTGGTCAGCGGCGTCATCAGGGCCCGCTTGATCCCCGAACGGGTCCATTCCTTCCGATACGCCGGATACAAATCCCACAGGTAGCGCATGGGCGTATGGCAGTAACAAATGTGACGCGTGTCCGCCGACGTGATCACGCCCTTCGCCGGACCCGACTCACTGCTGACCACCAGGTCATACCCGCGCAGATCGAACGATTCGAGCGCCATCGGCAAGAGCGGCAGCAGTTCGCGATAGAACCGCCGCGCCGGGTTCAGAAACGACGTCGTAATCTGGCGCCGCCGCAGCTCGGGTGACAGCGTATCCCGGTCGCAGAACAGCGTGAAGATGTCGGCGTCGGGAAGAAGCCGGCACAGCGCCTCCAGAACCTTCTCCCCACCCCGGCGATTCAGCAGCCAGTAATGCACGATGGCCGTGCGCATCTGCCTACCAGCGTAGCGCTTCGGCCTTGCAAAGACCCCGTTTATTTTCAAAGATTTACGGGTGTAAAGCGGCCTCGCATGGTATCCCTGGAAGGTGACCTGTTTTCCCCTGGGATTCCGCGCCAACCTCACCACCAATTCGCCCGATGTGGTCCGCGCGATGGACGAAAGCTGGGGACACGGCCGCCAGGAATTCGACGGCCAACCGCTCGATCTGCGCGTGTTCGTCACCGAAGGCGGCGAGAAAGCCGCGGAGCCTTCGTTCCGCATAGAACGCCATCTCCTCTCCATCGTCTCCGATCGGAACAACCAAGCCGTCGCCGACCTGGAGCGCCTCTTCGCCTCCTGCCGCGTCACACCAGCGACCGTCGCCGATTCCGCCTGGTTCCGCTGGTTCTTCCTCGACGCCCTCATCCTCGCTCTTCTGGCGCAGAAACACACCGTTCCCGTACACGCCGGATGCGTGTCGCGCGCCGGCGCGGGCGTGCTGCTCTTCGGCGCTTCGGGCGCAGGCAAGAGCACTCTGGCCTGGGCGTGCGCGCGCGCCGGATGGAACCTGGTGAGCGACGATGCCGCATGGCTCCTGCCCGAAAGCGCTCTGGCCATCGGACGTCCTCAACAGGTCCGCCTGCGTCCCGATGCACCGCGTCATTTCCCCGAACTCGAAGCGCTCGCCCCCCGCGCGCGTCCCAATGGCAAGCTCTCCATCGAGATCAAAACCCGCGACTGCCCCTCCATTCGGACCGCCTCGTCCACCCCCGTCCACCGCGTGGTATTTCTCCATCGCCGCGACACCTCGCCCGCCCTCGTCCCGGTACCCAAAGAAGCCGCCCTCGAAGCCATGCTGCGCGATTGCGTCCCCTACCGCGATGAAGTAAGCGCCCGCCACCGAGCCACTGTGCGCAAGCTATCGGACCTGCCCGCCTACCGCCTGCAGTACCGCACCCTGGACGAAGCCATCCGATTGCTATCATCCTGAGATGTGTTTGTGGGGCAGGTTGTCAACCCGCCTTCCGACCATTCGCACGCTGCCGACCAAGCGGGTTAACCACCCATATTTGTGACGAATCCCTGGACTCATCCCGTGCTCGCCTCCCTTCACCTGGCCAGCCCGCGCCCCGATGCCCTCGCCACCCTCACCGATCGCGACTGGCGCAAAGCTCTGAATTTCTGCGACCGCTCGCAGCTCACCCTATACCTGCGCGATGCCGCCTGCGACGCCATGCCCCTCTGGGTCCGCGAACGAACCGATCGGGACGCCGCCAAAAACCGCCAGCGCCTCCGCACCGCCGAAACCCTGTACCGCACCCTCCAAACCCGCCTGACCGGTATCGATTTTCTGGCTCTGAAAGGCCTCGCCCAGTGCCCCAATTTCGTAGCCCGTCCCGAATCCCGCGTCCAGTACGATATCGATCTCTTCGTCCCGCCCGCCCACCTCCTCGCCGCCCGCGAAGCCATCCTCTCTCTGGGCTTCGAATCCTTCGACGACCTGGAGCCGTTCCCCACCGGCCACCTCTCGCCACTCATCCGCAAGACCGGCTGGGAGTGGCGCGGCGATTTCTTCGATCCCGAAATTCCGCTCTCCCTCGAGCTTCACTTTCAATTCTGGAACCCGGAGGTGGAAAAGCTGCCGGTCCCGGACGTGGAGCAGTTCTGGCAACGCCGCGTAACGCGCTCCATCGCCGGCGTGCCGTTTTCCGTACTGGGACGCGCCGATGCCCTCGGCTATTCCTCGCTCCATCTGCTCAAACACGTCTTCCGCGGCGACCTGCGCCCGTTCCACCTGTACGAGCTGGCCTGCTTCCTGCACTCCCACGCGCGTGACGACGCGTTCTGGACTGAATGGCGCTCGCTGCACTCCGCCGCCTTCCGCCGCCTGCAAGCCGTCGCCTTTCGCTTAGCCGTGGAATGGTTCGGGTGCGAACTGTCGCCGGTGGCCGCCGCCGCCGTTGCCGATCTCCCCAAACAAACCGCCGCCTGGTTCCAAAACTCGGCCGCGCTCAGCCTCATCGGATCTTCGAAAAACGAGCTGTGGCTGCACTTGAGTCTGATGGAATCGCGAGCCGATGCGTGGACCGTCATCCGCCGCCGCTTGCTGCCCGCGCGCCTGCCGGGCGCCGTCGATGCCGTCCACATCCCCGACCGGGAACTGACCCTTCGCCGCCGCCTGTTGAAGCAGACCCGCTACCTCCGCTACGTCGCGTCCCGTCTCTGGCGCCATGCCGTGGCCCTGCCCCGCGTGGTTTGGGCCGGTTTCGGCTGGTGGTGGAAGACCCGCCGAAAATAATTTTCGGAAGCCGCGAACTTTTCCGCCGGTCGCGACATTACCCGTGTAGAGCGGCGTTATGCTGAGCGACGAAACACTGATTCTGGAATTTCAACACGGATCGCGGGACGCGTTTGAAGAGCTGTTTGCGCGCTATCGCGAACCGATCCACGGCTTCTTCCGGCGGCGATTGCCCGACCGGCATCGCGCGGACGATCTGACCCAGGAAACCTTCCTGGCGGTTATCCGCGCCACTTCCCGTTACGAACCGCGCTCCCTGGTTCGAACCTACCTGTACGCCATTGCGCTCAAACTGGTGGCCGCCGAACGGCGCAGTCTCGCGCGGCAAGCGCCCGGCGCGGAACTCGCAACCCGCGACACGAACGATACGGCCCTATGGGTCCGCGAGGCTCTGGATCGGCTGGACCCCTCGGAGCGCGAGATCCTGATGCTGCGCGAGTATGAGCAGCTCAGTTACGCGGAAATCGCAGGTCTGTTGCGGCTCCCGCTCAACACGGTACGCACGCGGCTGTTCCGCGCGCGTCTGGCTTTAAAGGAGTACTTGCATGCAACCCGTTAATCATCCCCTGGCGCCCGAAGAATTGATGTCGTACCTGGATGGCGAATTGCCCGCCGCCCAGGCTGTCGGAGCCGCCGCCCATTTGGAGCAGTGTGCCGAATGCCGCAGTCTGGCCGACGTCCTGCGCAGTGTGTCGCAAACCCTGCCAGCGTGGGAAGTCGAAGCCGCCGGCGACCGCGTCGTTCAGGGCGTGATGGAGGCGTTGCAGGGACGCCCGCAAGTTCGGCCGCCGGTCGTGGGGAAGGCTCCCCGACGGTGGGTCTGGGGTCTGGCGGGCGCCTGTGCCACGCTTCTGGTTGTCGGTGTGGGCCTGAACCAGTTCGCCACCAGGAGAGCGCAGATGGAGCAGACCGATGCCGGCCTCCGCGCCCCGCGGTCGATGGCCATGCCCACTCCCCCTTTCAGGGCGCCCGCCGATCAGACCGAAACCCAAACCGGCCCCATGATCGCCCGCACCGCCCAACTCCAACTGACCACGCGCGATTTCGACCGCATCCGAGCGCGCCTGGACGACATCCTGAAACGCCGCAAAGGCTACTTCGGCGAGCTCAACATCGTCAATCCCACCGATGCCGGCCGCACGCTTACAGGCAAACTCCAAGTCCCCGCCGATCAGCTCGATTCCACCATGTCCGAGATCAAACAACTCGGCCACGTGGATTCCGAATCGCAGAGCGCCGAGGATGTCGCCAAGACCTACACCGATCTCGAAGCCCGCCTGGCCAACTCGCGCCACACCGAGCAGCGAATCGTCGACCTGCTCCGCGATCGCACCGCCAAACTCTCGGACGTTCTCGACGCCGAAAAGGAACTCGACCGCGTGCGCGGCGAAATCGACCAGATGGAAGCCGACAGGAAAGCTCTACTGACGCGCGTGGATTTCGCGACTCTCACCCTGACCGTCAATGAAGAGTACAAGGCCCAACTTCACGTGAATGACAGCCTGTCAACGAAGTTCCGCAACGCCGCCGTCGATGGCTTCCGCGGCATGGTCGGAAGCGTGGTAGGCATCTCGCTCTTCCTGCTCTCCAGCGGGCCGGCCATTCTCCTCTGGATCGCGATTCTCTTCTTCCCCGCCCGCTTCGCCTGGCGCCGCTGGAAAGCCCGCTAGCCTTTGTGGGGCAGGTTGTTAACCTGCGGCGGGTTGGTAACCCGCCTCTCGATCGGTCGACCGGCTCCCGGGGCGCGAGCCATATTAATTGTCATGCGGCCGCGCCCCCATGCGGGGATCGCGATTCTCAACTTCCCCGCCCGCTTAGCCTTTGTGGGGCAGGTTGTTAACCTGCGGCGGGTTGGTAACCCGCCTCTCGATCAGTCGACCGGCTCCCGGGGCGCGAGCCATATTTTGTCATGCAGCCGCGCCCCTATGCGGGGCAGTGCTACCCTCAGAAAATGTTCCGCTGTCTGTCCTTCCTCCTTCTCACCGCCGTCGCCAGCGCGCAGCCATTCCCCACCGCACTCTACGACCGTCTGGAGTGGCGCAACATCGGACCCTTCCGCGGAGGCCGCGTCATCGCCGTCTCGGCCGTCCCCGGCGACGCCGCTACCTGCTACTTCGGCTCCGTCGGCGGCGGCGTCTGGAAGACTACCGACGCGGGCACGGTCTGGAAACCGGTCTTCGACGCCCAGCCCATTGCCTCCATCGGCGCCATCGCCGTCGCGCCGTCCGACCCGCGCACCGTCTACGTGGGATCGGGCGAAGCCGATATGCGCTCGCAAATCGGCTTCGGCGACGGCGTGTACCTGTCGAACGACGCCGGTACCACCTGGCGCAACATCGGCCTCCGCGACACCCGCCAGATCTCCAAGATCGTTGTCGATCCGCACGATCCGCGCACCGTGTTCGTGGCCGCCCTGGGCCACGCCTACGGACCCAACCCCGAGCGCGGCGTCTTCCGCTCCACCGACGGCGGCGAGCACTGGCGGCATGTTCTCGATAAGGGCCCCGAAATCGGCGCCGCCGATCTCGCCATGGACCCCGCCAATCCCAAGCTCCTCTTCGCCACCGTGTGGAACGCGCATCGTCCTCCCTGGACCCAATACCCGCCCATCGAAGGCCCCGGCAGCGGTCTCTACCGCTCCACCGATGGCGGCGACACCTGGGCCGAACGGAAGGGACACGGTCTGCCCGAAGGCGCCTGGAAGCGTTCCGGGGTAGCCGTCGCTCCCGGAGGCCAGCGTATCTATGTCCTGGTCGATTCGCCGGACGCGGGCGGCTTCTACCGTTCCGATGACGGCGGCGACACCTGGACGCATTCCTCCAAAGACACACGCCTTTTCAGCCGGAGCTGGTATTTCAGCAACGTCATCGTCGACCCGCGCAACCCCGATATCGTCTTCGTCCCCAACGTGGCCCTCTTTCGATCCATCGACGCCGGCCGTACGTTCACCGCCTTCAAAGGCGCGCCGGGCGGCGACGACTACCACACGCTCTGGATCGATCCCACCGATTCGCGCCGCATGATCCTCGGCAGCGACCAGGGCGCCAACGTCACCCTCAATGGCGGCGCTTCCTGGAGCAGCTGGTACAACCAGCCCACCGCCCAGATGTACCACGTGATCGCCGACCATCAGTTCCCCTACGTGGTCTACGGCTCCCAACAGGACAGCGGCTCAATGGCCGTCCGCAGCCGCACCAACCACGGCGAAATCGACGCTCGCGATTGGTTTACCGTGGGCGGCGGCGAGAGCGGCTATATCGCATTCGACTCCAAAGACCCCGATATCGTCTACGCCGGCGACCTCGTCGGTACGCTCGCCCGCTACAACAAACGCACCGGAGAATCGCAGAACATCACCCCCGCCCCCGGCAGCGTCACCGGCCCCGTCACCGATGTCTCCACTCTGAAATACCGCTTCCCTTGGACCGCGCCCTTGGTTGCGTCCGCCATCGAACCCGGCACGCTCTATTACGGTGCGCAGTACCTGCTGAAGACCACCGATGGCGGTATCCACTGGCAGGAAATCAGTCCCGACCTTACCGGTGACACCCGTAAGGACAAGGCGCACTCCGCCGAAGTCCCCACGCCCGCCAACGCCCGGTCCCTGGGTTACGGCGTGATTTATGCGATTTCGCCCTCGCCCCTGCGCGCCGGCCTCATCTGGGTGGCGAGCGACACCGGCCTGATCCACCTTACGCGCAATGAAGGCAAAACGTGGCAGGACGTCACCCCTTCCGGTCTGCCCGATTGGAGCCGCGTGACCCAACTGGAAGCCTCCCATTTCGACCCCGCCGTGGCCTATGCCTCCGTGGACCGGCACCGCATGGAGGATTACAAACCATACGTCTGGCGCACCGCCGATTATGGCAAGACGTGGACACCCATCTCGACCGGCCTCGCCGAACCCGCGTATCTCAACTCCATCAAGGAAGACCCCGCGCGCCAGGGACTGCTCTACGCCGCCACCGAAATGGGCGTGGCCGTTTCCTTCGACGATGGCGATCACTGGCAATCCCTGCAGTTGAACCTGCCGGTCTGCTCCGTGCGCGATCTGGTAGTGCAAGGCGACGACCTGGTAGTCGCCACGCACGGCCGCGGTTTCTGGATTCTCGACGACGCTTCCCTTCTGCGCCAGATCGACGTGGGCGTATCGTTCTCCGAAGCCCATCTGTACCGTCCCGCCACGGCCATCCGCCTGAATCCCGAATTCTTTCCCGGCACGCCGCTTCCCCCGGAAGAACCCCAGGCGAAGAATCCGCCGTCTGGCGCTATCCTGGATTTCTACCTGCGCGCCGCTCCCACAAGCGAAGTGGCAATCGAAATCCTAGATGCGAAAAACACCGTAGTCCGCCGCTATTCCAACCGCGACCCGGCGCCGCCGCCCCCCGCGCCGGCGCCCATCGCGGATAGTTGGCTCGCTCCACCGCAGCGCCTCGCGCCGCGGGCCGGCATGAATCGCTTCGTGTGGGATCTGCGCTACACCTTGCCCGCCGCCGCCATGGCGTCCGTGGATATCGGTCCCGACGACCCGCCCCCCGTCGGTCCGCTGGCCCTGCCGGGTGCGTACCAGGTGCGCCTCGCCGTCGATGGCCGGCCGTACACGCAACCGTTGACCGTGGCCATGGATCCCCGCACCAGCGCCACTGCCGAAGATCTCGCCGAACAGTGGGAGGTGAGTTCGGCGATCGTGCAGGCGCTCGGCCGGGCCGAAAAAGCCGAGACCGCCGCCCTCGCATTCCGCCGGCAATTGGACGCTCGCCGTCAGGCCGCGCAGACTGCCGGCAAGAGCCAGATCGTCGGCAAAATTCTGATGCTCGACCATGACGCCGCGCGCGTCGCGGCCGCCATCGGCCCGCTCGTCGTTCGCATGAACCTCGCCCTCAGCGTGGCGCAGAGCGCCGACCGCACGCCCCCAGCCACGGCATACCAGATCTTCGACGAAACCACTCGCGAGATGACGCAACTGCTATCCGATTGGAACACGCTGCGCACTGCCAGAGTCGCCGACATCGACACAGATCTGGCCGCCGCCGGCCTGCCTCCGGTCCAATGACCGGCCCTGGAGCGTGCAATGCTTATGTGGGGCAGGCTGGTAGCCTGCGGCGGGTTGGCAACCCGCCTGATCGGCCACCATTTCAGCGGCGGCTGCTGCCGCTAACTAAATTAGCTAATAGCTAGCCGGCAAGCGCTGAATCGACCTCTCCCAATCTCCCGCCCTGCTTTTTCACACCCTCCCACCACCGCTCTCAAGCCAAAAGGCGCCAAGCTCTCGATGTCTCACCACCGACTGCGCCCCACCCAATCGGACCATCAATGGCGTTAGGCGAAGACCCCGAACTGATTTCCCTACTTCCTGCAACCGCGGAATTGTGCGCCGGAAAGTAGCTATCTGTGGGCACTGTGGAAGCACCACCTTCTGGCCAAGACATACGGAGGCGAAAGCAAGACCCCTCGCCGTTTTCCAGCTTGAATCGCAGAACGGAAATCGTTCCGTTTCTCGGCCCGCCTCCTTGGCGCGCAGTTCCGATGTCCAAACCTGGCGTATAATAGGACTGTTAGTGAGAGGATCTGTGTTCCTGCAAGCCTACCTTCGATATTTCACCCATAGTCTGATGTTGCCCATCCTGGAAAGCGGCGAGGAAACACTCGTCGGCGGACAGGCGGTCATGGAGGGGGTAATGATGCGCGCCCCGCATAGCTACTGCGTAGCGGTGCGCAAAGGGGCCGGGAACATCGTCACCGAGGAGATGCCGCTGCCGCGCATTTCCGAACAGTACCCCATCTTCAAGCTGCCGATATTTCGCGGGGTCGGAACACTGTTCCAAGCCATGAAACTGGGTCTCAAGGCGCTCCAGTTTTCCACGAACGTTCTGATGGAAGAGCTTTCACAGGCAGAGGGCAAGGGCGAAAATTCGGCGAAGAAGCCTCCCAAGGAACTTCCCAAGTGGGCCATGACGGGCAACCTGATCGTCATGATCGGGTCGTTCGTTTTGCTCTATAAGTTTTTGCCGCTGTACCTGGCGACTCTGTTGGGCAAGACCTACCCGGCCCTGGCCGGCAGGTGGGCATCCAACTTCGCCGACGGCGCTATCCGTATCTTGATTTTCCTGGTATTCATGTTCGTTCTCTCGCGGCTGAAGGACATCCAGCGGGTGTTCCAATATCACGGGGCGGAACACAAAGTGGTCTTCAATTTCGAGTCGGGTCAACCGGTAACGGTGGCCGCGGCGCAGAAGTACACCACCTTTCACCCACGCTGCGGCACCAGCTTCCTGATGCTCTTGATGATCGTCTCCATGCTGTTCTACCCGTTTATCCCGTTCACCGGGTTCCTGCCCAAACTGGCGATGCGTATCGCGCTGCTGCCCGTGATTATCGGGGTGTGCTATGAGATGATCCGGTACGCCGCCAAGCATCCGGGCGGGTTGCTCACCGTTTTGACGACTCCGGGTTTGTGGCTGCAGCGCATCACCACCAAACAGCCGTCCGATGCCCAGGCCGAAGTGGCCATACATGCCCTGCAACACGCCATGTCGCTCGAAAAGGAGCAGGGCGGCGAACTGATCGTCGCCTAATCGCCTAGGCGGCGTTTCCCAATCCTCATGCAATTCGTTCCGAAACTCGAGCAGCTCGAAAAGCGCTTCGAGGCACTTACCCAGCAGATGGCCGATCCGTCGGTGATCGGCGATGCGGACCAATATCGCAAGGTCACGAAAGCCCAGAGCGAGATTTCCGAAATCGTGGGCAAGTTCCGCGAGTGGAAGAAGGTCGAAAGCGGCCTTTCACAGGCCCGGGCCATGTTGAATGAGGCCGACCCCGACCTCAAGGGTATGGCCCAGGAAGAAGTGGCGCAACTGGAACCGGAGCAGGCACGGATCGAGGAAGACATCAAGATCCTGCTGCTGCCCAAGGATCCCAACGACGATAAGAACATCGTTCTGGAAATCCGCGCCGGGACGGGCGGCGATGAGGCCACATTGTTCGCCGCGGAGATGTTCCGGATGTACTCGCGTTACGCCGAAAGCCAGGGCTGGAAAATGGAAATCATGTCCAGCAGCGAGAGCGCGGCGGGAGGGCTGAAAGAAGTCATCGCCCTGGTGACCGGCAACAGGGTTTTCAGCAAACTGAAGTACGAAAGCGGCGTCCATCGCGTGCAGCGGGTTCCGGTAACGGAGCAGCAGGGGCGGGTTCATACCTCGGCGATCACGGTGGCGATCCTGCCCGAGGCCGACGAGGTGGAAGTCAAACTGGAGCCGAAGGACGTCCGTATCGATACGTTCTGCTCGTCGGGTCCAGGCGGGCAATCGGTGAATACTACCTATTCTGCGGTGCGGCTGACTCACATTCCGACAGGTCTGGTGGTGTCTTGCCAGGACGAAAAATCGCAGATCAAGAACCGCGCCAAGGCGGAGCGGGTGCTGCGGTCGCGGCTGTATGAATTGGAGCTTGAGAAGCAACAGGCCGCGCTGGGAGCGGAACGGCGAAGCATGGTGGGCACCGGCGACCGGAGCGAAAAGATCCGCACCTACAACTTCCCCCAGAACCGCGTGACCGATCACCGCATCGGATTCACGCTTCACCAGCTCGATTTCGTGATGGACGGCAAGCTGCAGCCGGTGGTCGACGCCTTGATCACCCACTATCGCAGTGGCAACGGCGCCAGCGGCAAACCGCCCGCGGCATGACCATCCACACGGCGTTGGTCCAGGGGACCGAACTCCTGGATGACGACGGAATTCCCGTTCCCCGTCTTACGGCGGAGGTTCTGCTGGGGTTCGCAATGTCCCGCGACCGGGCGTACTTCCACGCCCATCCCGAGCAGGAGTTGCGCGAAGTGGAGTGGCTGCACTTTGGCCGCTACCTGCACGAGCGGTTGAAGGGCAAACCCACGCAATACATCACGCACCGGCAGGAGTTCTACGGACGCGAGTTCCGCGTGACGCCGGACGTACTGATCCCGCGTCCGGAGACGGAGCACGTAGTGGAGACCGCGCTTGAGATCGGGCGCGGCGCCAGGCGGATGCTCGATGTCGGCGCCGGGTCGGGCGCCCTGGCTGTCACACTGCAACTGGAAACCCGGGCGGATGTTTGGGCGACGGACATTTCGGCGGCGGCCGCAACCGTGGCCGCCCGCAACGCCGCGAACCTGGGTGCACGGGTCGGAATTATGGTGTGCGACTTGATGGAAGCCGTCGCAACGCATTCCGTGGACCTGGTGGTTTCGAATCCTCCCTACGTACCGGAAGGCGCCAAAGCGGGTCTGCAGCGCGAGGTGCGCGACTGGGAGCCTCACGTGGCCCTATTTGCAGGAGAGAGCGGGCTCGATCTGTACCGCCGCATTGTGGCGGACGCGCCGCGAGTGTTGCGGCCGGGCGGATGGCTGGTCCTGGAACTGGGGTTTGGCTGCCACGATCCTGTCCGCGAACTCCTGGCGGGGTGGCGGGAATTGCGCATTGTCCCCGATCTGGCGGGTATCCCGCGCGTGGCGGCCGCGCGGGTAGGTTAGCCCAACGCGCGGCGCCCAGTTCGTTGGAACCAGTGTAACGCCTGCAGCGCTCCGTACCCTCCCAGGCTGAGCCAGAAGAGGAACTGCACCGTCCACCAGTTTCCGCGGAACGCGATGGCCAGCAACGCGAGAGCGATTCGTACTACCAAATAGCCCTGCATCGTCCGGAGCAGGCGGGTCCGGCCGCTATCGAGCCATGTGCCGGCCAGGAACCAGAAGGGAATGGCAACCGCTTCGTGGATCAGCAGCCATACCGGATCCCACAATCGATGGCGGGTCTGCCAACCGGCTTCGGGCCGGACCGAACCGGAAACGATGCCGGCAGGCAGGGTTCCGGTGAGCACAAGCACAAACCGCGGGTCGGGGGACCATTCGATCCAACTAGGGCTCCAGCCGATGGAGTCGTTCTGCGCGTACGCCGGGGATAGCAGGTTTCCGGGAGGCCGCGCCCAAACCCGTTCCTGATTCAGCACCACTCCGGCATGCCACATCCAAGCGGCCACCAGAAGCAGGTCGATGGCCGTGTGCCCGAACGGCAACAGACTGCGGTATCGGCAATGCAGCTTCATCTTGAATTGGACACTGGGGCTGGGCGAGATGTTCCCCTTGCGCTCGATATAGCTTCTGATATATCGTTAGATATATCATGCGAAATGAACACTGGTCGTCTCAAGGCGGCTTCTGGCCGTGGGCGTCGATGACGTTCGGGGGCAGGTCCCGCTTCTTTGAATCCGGCGAGGTTCGTCTGGCGATTCTCTCGCTGTTGAGCGAAGGGCCCAAACATGGCTACCAGTTGATGAAAGAACTGGCGGAACGCTCGGGCGGAATCTATAAGGCCAGCGCCGGCAGCGTGTACCCCACGCTCCAACAACTGGAAGATGAAGAATTGATTTCGGCTGAGTTGGTAAGCGGCAGGCGTACGTATCACCTCACCGAAGCTGGCATTCGCGAGCTCGAAAAGGACCCCGACGCGGTCAAGCGCATCTGGGAGCGGGCTGAAAAATGGGAGGAGTTCGGGCATTACATGAAGCCCGAAGTAATCCCCATGATGCGGCCTCTGGTGGACCTGGGCCGGGTGGCATGGAAAGCTGCGGCGCGGGTCCGCGGCAATCGCGAAAAGGAAGACCGCATGCGCGACATCTTCGACCACGCGCGCCGCGACCTGGAGCAACTGTAAGATTTTCGGGGTCGCGCCAACTAACGGTCAAAACCTCATGGGAATCGGCATACGCATCGAAAAACTCCGCAAAGTCTACGATTCGCCTCCGCCCTCGGCCGCGCGCGGCGGCGGGTTTTCGTTTACGCCGGTCCGCAGCGGTCCCAAGGATAAGGGCAAGAAGAAGTTCGAGGTGGTGGCGCTCGATGGGGTCACGCTCGAAATCGGCGCCGGCGAAATTTTCGGATTGTTGGGGCCGAACGGGGCTGGAAAGTCCACGACCCTCGGCGTCTTGACCACGCGCACACGGCCCACCGAAGGGCGCGCCTTCATCGGCGAATATGACGTGTGGCAGGAACAAGTGAAGGCCAAGTTGCTGATCGGCGTGGTCCCGCAGCGGCCCAATCTCGATTTCGCCCTGACGGCGCGTGAGATTCTGCTGTTCCACGGCGCATATTTCGGACAGAGCGCCAAGGAGCGGGAGCGGCACTCAAACGAACTGCTGGAGAAGTTCAAGCTGGTCGACCGCGCCGATCAGAATGTCCGCGGTTTTTCGGGCGGAATGATGCAGCGCCTGTCGATTGCGCGCGCCATGATGCACGATCCGCAAGTGCTGTTCCTGGACGAGCCCTCGGCGGGTCTGGACCCGCAGACGCGCCTGCTGCTGTGGGAGATCATCCGCGAGTACAACAAGGCCGGTAAGACCATCGTGCTGACCACGCATTACATGGATGAAGCCGATGAGCTGTGCAACCGGCTGGCGATTATCGATCACGGCCGCATTATCGCCCAAGGGAGTCCGCAGGAGCTGAAATCGTCGATTCCCGGGGGATATCTGTTGCGGCTGAAATTCGACCGCGTGCCTGGGGATCTGGTGGCGGATTTGAAGGAACTGCCTGGGGTAACGGAGGTGCGAGGCGGCGATCAACCGGGGGCGGACGTGTATGCCGACCGCGGCGGCCCGCTGATCGGTCCGATTGTCAATGCGACGCAGGCGCGCGGTATTGAACTGCGCGACGTCAGCATTGCCGAGCCAAGCCTGGAAACTCTGTTCCTGCACCATACCGGAAGGAGCCTGCGCGATTGAACTGGAAAACCTTTTTCGCCATGCTGCAACGCGACGGCCACGTGGCGCGCCGCAACTTGTTTCCCACGCTGCTGCAAAACCTGCTGCAGCCAATGCTGCTGACCTTCGTGTTCGGCCGGGTTTTGACGTCGAGCGGCATGATGAAAACCGAATATAAGAACATCCTGCTGCCCGGCATCATGGCCATCAGCATGGTGCTCTCGGGCATTCAGGCGGTCGCCATGCCGCTGATTACCGAGCTCCAATTCACGCGCGAAATCGAGGACCGTCTCTTGGCTCCCATGGAGACGCATTGGCTGGCGGTGGAGAAAATTATCGCCGGGATGATTCAGGCGCTGGTCTCCGGCCTGGTGGTCATTCCGGCGGCTTGGCTGATGCTGGGCTCGGGAGTGCATATCAGCTTCGATAACCTCGGACTGTTCGCAGTGGTCTGCGTGCTGGTCGCGTTGCTCTCGGGAGCGGGTGGCTTGGCGTTGGGATGCAGTATCGGCCAGACGCAGATCGGCCTGATGTTCAGCCTGGTAGTGGCTCCCATGATGATGTTCGGCTGCGCCTATTACCCGTGGAGCGCCCTGCGGTTCTTCCCGGTGCTGCAATACGCGGTGCTGATCAATCCGCTGGTATATGCCAGCGAAGGGCTGCGCGGGTCGCTGATGCCGGAAGTGCCCCACATTCCCGGGATGGCGGTGGTGGGCGCGCTGATTGTGATAGATAGCGCCCTGCTCGTTTTGGGATTGAAGAAGTTCCAGCAGAAGACAGTGAGCTGAGCCGGCGATGAAGACCTACTTCCACGTCGATATGGACGCCTTCTTCGTATCGGTGGAAGAGCTGTTCGATCCGTCCCTGCGCGGGAAACCGGTGGTGGTGGGCGGGCGTCCCAACGAGCGGGGCGTGGTGTCGGCGGCTTCGTACGCGGCGCGCAAGTTCGGGGTGCATTCGGCCATGCCGCTGCGCACGGCGTATAAACTCTGCCCGCAGGCCATTTTCGTGGAAGGCCACCGCGACCGGTATATGGATTACTCCCACCGCGTCCATAAGATTCTGTGCGAGTTTTCGCCGCTGGTGGAGATGGCCTCCATCGATGAAGCCTACCTGGACATGACCGGGACCGAGCGGCTTCACGGGCCAGCGTTGCGCGCGGCGCACCTGCTGCACGAGAGGATGAAAGCGGCGACCGGGTTGAACTGCTCGGTCGGGATCGCGACCTCGCGACTGGTCGCCAAGATTTCGTCCGACCAGGCGAAACCGAACGGCGTCCTGTGGGTGATGCCGGGACGCGAAGCGGCGTTCCTGGCGCCGCTCGATGTGCGCAAGGTTCCGGGCGTCGGCAAGGTAACAGAGAAGAATCTGCACTCGTTTGGAATCCGCAAAGTGGGCGACCTGGCCCGGCTCGACGAGACATTTCTGGAGCAGAAGTTTGGAAAATGGGGACTCGCGCTGGGCGGAAAATCGCACGGCTTGGATGCGGGCGGCTGGTACGACACCGAAGTCGGGGAGGGTGCGGGGCCGAAATCCATCAGCCACGAACATACGTTCATGGAAGACACCCTCGACATCGCCAAGATGGAGGCGACTCTGGCGCGATTGTGCGAACAGGTGGGGCGGCGGCTTCGCGAACACAATCTGCGGGCGCGGACCGTCCAGCTCAAACTGCGCTACAAGGACTTTTCCACCATCACGCGGGCGTATTCGATGGCGCGTGCGACGCAGCTCGATACCGAGCTATTCGAAGAGATTCGGGAGTTGTTCCGGCGGAACTGGAAGGGCGGCCAGGCAGTGCGGCTGCTGGGCGTCCACACGTCGGGATGGGACGAGGGCGATGGGCAGATGGGGCTGCTGGACGAGGAACGGCACGACCGATGGACGCAGGCGATGGCGGCTGCCGACAAGATGCGAGATAAGTTCGGAGACTCGGCGGTGTCTCTGGCAGCAAGTTTGAAGGGGCGGTATCGCGAGCGCACTCACGAAGCAATGCCGGGATTGCCGGGGAAGAAGTAGCTCAATCTCAGTAGCGCCACAACCAGCGCGCCTTCTCGATCACCTTCTCCGCGTTCGGCAGGAAGGCGTCTTCGAGCGGCGGACTATAGGGCACCGGCGTATCCGGCGCGGTGACACGGACAATCGGGCCATCCAAATATTCGAAGACGCTCTCCGTAATGCTGACAGCCAACTCTCCGGCCATGCCGCCGGTGCGCGTGTCTTCGTGCAGAAGCAGCACCTTCGAGGTCTTCTTGACGCTGTCGCAAACTGTAGCGCGGTCGAGCGGCAACAGCGTGCGCAGATCGACCACTTCCACCGACGCACCCTCTTCGGCCAGCTTGCCGGCCGCTTCCAAAGCCACCCAGACCATGGCTCCGTAGGTGACGATGGTCAGGTCCTGGCCTTCGCGAACCACCTTGGCTTTGCCGATCGGCACGGTGTATTCTTCCGCGGGCAGATCCTCTTTGATGCGGCGGTAGAGGCCTTTGTGCTCGAAGAAAATTACGGGGTCGTTGTCGCGAATGGCAGACTTGATCAGGCCCTTGGCGTCATAGGCCGTCGACGGGGCCACTACCTTCAGGCCAGGCGTCTTGACGAACCACATTTCGGGATTCTGCGAGTGGAACGGGCCGCCATGAATGCCGCCGCCCGAGGGTGCGCGCACCACGATCGGCACCGGGGCATTCCAACGGTAGCGGCACTTGGCGGCGAAGTTCACAATCTGGTCGAAGCCGCAAGTGATGAAATCGGCGAACTGCATTTCGGCTACCGGCCGCAGACCCATGAGGCCGGCGCCGATGGCCGCGCCGACAATCGCCGCCTCCGAAATGGGCGTATCCACCACGCGCTTCTCGCCGAAATGCTCGAAGAAACCGGCTGTCACTTTGAACGCGCCACCGTAAACGCCGATGTCTTCGCCCAGAAGAAAGACGTTGGGGTCGCGCTCCATTTCCTCCCACAGCCCCTGGCGGATGGCTTCGAGGTAGGTGGTCGACATGGCTACTGGTCCTCGTAGACGCCGTCGGTGAGCGTAGCAGGATCGGGAAAAGGACTCTTGTCGGCCCAGGCAACGGCCTCGTCGACTTCGGTGCGCACCAGCGCGCGGACGCGGTCGAACTGGTCCCGGGTGGCCCAACCGTTCTCCAGCATGCGGGCTTCCAGGAGGGTGATGGGGTCCAGCTTGCCCCACTCGTCGAAGAGTTTTTGCGGCACGTAATGGGCGCCATCGTGGGCGGAGTGGCCGGTCATCCGGAACGTCTTACACTCAATCAGGTAGGGACCGTTGCCGGTGCGGGCATAGGCCACCGCGCGCTTCGTCACCTCGTGAACCGCTAGAACGTCGTTGCCGTCGACAATCTCGGCGGGAATCCCATATCCCGGACCCTTGTCGGCGATATGGGCGCAGGCCATCTGGAGGTTGAGCGGCGTGGAATAGGCGTACTGGTTGTTGTTGCAGATGAAGATCACCGGCAGCTTCTGCACGGCGGCGAGGTTCACGCCTTCGTGCCAATCGCCCCGGCTGGTGGCCCCGTCGCCGAAGTAACTGAACGCCACGCCGTCGATCCCCCGATACTTGAGCGCCATGGCGGCTCCGGCAGCAACGGGGACAGTGGCGGCCAAGGCGCTGATGATGGCCACGATGCGGTGTTGCAGGTCGCCCATGTGCATGTTGCCATCGCGGCCGCGCGTGAGGCCGTCGGCACGGCCCATGTACTGGGCGAAGATGCGGCCGAGGGGCACGCCGCGGATGAAGAAAACGGCCATATCGCGGTGGCAGGGGAGCAGGACATCGTCGGGTCCCGATACGAGCGCCGAACCGACGGAAATGGCCTCCTGCCCGCGACCCACGTAGACGCCCCCGACAATCTTGCCCTGGCGGTACAGCTTGCGCTCGATGCGGTCTTCAGCCTCCCGCATTAAAGACATATAGTACAAGCACTTATGGGCAAGCGTAGGCTGGCCGGACGGGTCCGGAACAGGAGCGGATACCGCGCTCATCTGGGGCTGGGTCATTCTGGGTGCACTGGTAGTATAACGCCTTTGTACGATGTATTAACCTGAACCAGAATGACAGACTCCTTCACCCCTGCGGAACACCGTGTCTTCCGGCGCTTGCGGACGCCCGACAAGATCCAATATTTCCTGGATTACGGCCTGGCCTATAACAAGGAACCGGATGGCCCCACCTGCCGCTCGCCCCGGGCGGTGTTGCGCGACCGCACCGCCCACTGCATGGAGGGAGCCATGTTCGGAGCCGCCGCGCTCCGCATGTTGGGTCATCCTCCCCTGCTGCTCGACTTGGAAGCGGTGCACGACGACGATCATGTGCTGGCCATTTTCCGGTCGCGCGGCCATTGGGGCGCCGTGGCCAAGTCGAACTTTTCGGGGTTGCGGTATCGGGAACCGGTGTACCGGTCGCTGCGGGAACTAGTGATGTCGTATTTCGAGCACTACTTCAATTTGCGCCGGCAGAAGACGCTGCGGCGGTATTCGCGGCCGGTGAATCTCGGGCGATTCGACAGCCGGCACTGGATGACAGCGGAAGAGGACGTCTGGATGGTGCCCGAGTATCTGTGCGACATCGCGCATCGGCCAGTGCTGCCGCGGGCGGTGGAGACGCATCTGGGACCGGTCGATGCCCGATTGTTCGCGGCGGGCAAACTTGGGCGCGTTGAGTAGTCAGTGGGCGCGGCGCGCCCGATACGCTTCGATGAATACGGGCAGCAGCGAAAGAAAGACGACTGCCAGGACCGCCTTCTCGAAGTTCTGCTTCACGATCGGAACGCTGCCCAGCGCGTAACCGAGCATGGTGCAGAGGAACACCCAGCCGACGCCGCCACCAATGCTATAAGGCAGGAAGCGCAGGTACGGCATCTCCGCCACGCCTGCCATGAACGCGGAAAAGGTGCGCACCACCGGCACGAACCGCGCAATCAGAATGGTCTTTCCGCCGTACCGTTCGTAGTACGAATGCGTGCGCTTCACGTAGGCCTGTTTGAACAAGCGGGAATCGGGACGGCTGAAGATGCGCGGGCCGGTATTGCGGCCCAGCAGGTATCCGGTGGAATCGCCAAGCATGGCCGCGGCCATCAGAATCAAATTGACCACCACGATGTTCAGCGAGCCGGCTCCGGCCACCACTCCCACGGTAAACAGGAACGAATCGCCTGGAAGGAAGAACCCCACCAGCAATCCGGTCTCGGAGTAGATCACGCCAAACAACACCGCGTATCCGAGCCACCCGGATAGCAGGGTGCTGAGCAAATGGATGAGCCGGTCCGGATTGGTCAGTGTCCGGTACAGGTCCAGAAGGTTGTGGATCATCCCTTGTAAGCCGCAATCAGGCGGTCGATCACATCCTGATACTTCTTCACTTTCCCCTGACGCTCCAACTCGGAGACCACGCCGGCTTCGAAAAGGGAGTTTCGGTCCTGGGCCTTTTGACTCTTGATGTCATCGCGAATCTTCGAGCGTTGGGCAGCCAGTTGCGACGGGTCGGCGGTGATGTGAGCGATCACTTTCGCCACCACGGTGCTGCCGGACGTCAAAGGGATGGGACCGAATACGGAACCGTCGGGCAACTGGAAGGCCTGCTGGAAGTAGTTGGCGGTGTCGAGATCTTTGATGCTGCCGCTGCGCGAAAATTCCTCGGAGGTCTTCACCTCGAGGCCCAGTGACTTGGCGGCCCTTTCCAGGTCGTTGTCCATTTCTTTGGCTTTGTCGTAAAGCTCTTTCGCATGCTTTTGCACGGCGGCTGTGAGGCGGGCCTGCGTGAGTTGGGTGCGCACATCGTCCTCAGCCTCTTCAAAGGTCTTCTGGCGAGCCGGAATCTCGCCGGTGACCACGGCCAGCGCCAGTTTGTTGCCGGGCAGAGCAACCGGTTGCGATACGTCGCCTTTCTTCAGACCCTCCACGGAACGCTCGAAGTCCGGATGGACGCCGATCTCGGGAACCGGCAGGCCAACGGCGTAGTTGTCGGCATGCAGCAATTCCATGTTCAGATCGGCTGCCGCTTTTTCGGGATGGGTGGGATCGGCCCGTAGCGCAACCTCGGCCTTGTCGGAGGCATTATTCATAATCGCCAGGGAGCGCTGCGTCTTCCACTGCTTGGTGAGGTCGGCCTTCACTTCTTCGAACGGCTTCACCCGGGCATCCTGGTGTTCCACCACCTGGAAAACATGATAACCAATGATGGATTTGATCACGTCGCTCTGGCCGGGCTTCATGGAGAAGGCCGCGGTTTCGAATTCCTTGACCATTTGGCCGTTCTTTTCCACCCAATATTCGCCCGGTCCCAGGCCTTCCCGGTTCGGCGCGTTGGCTTTGCTGCCGGGATCTTCGGAGTACTTCTCCACCAGGTCGCCGAATGCAGCGCCGGCCTTGAGCTGCTTCAGAATGTCGTCGGCCTGGGCTTTGATCTTGGCCTCGTCGGCTGGCGGCTTGCCCTGGGTCTTCAGCAGAATGTGCCGCACCTTCACGCGCTCGGGCATGCGGAACTGTTCGATGTTCTGCTTATACAGGTTTTCGAGATCGGTATCGGTAGGGTTCAGCGATTGTTCCAGCTTGCCCTGATCCAGGAAGAGGATGGCCAGGTTGCGCCTGCCGGGAACCTGATACCTGCCGGCATTGGGGGTAAAGTAGGCCCTCATCTCATCGACGGTGGGCTCCACTTCTTTCTTATACTTGTCGGGCGTCAGCTTGACCCACTGAATCTTGACCTTCTCGTTGGTCCTTTTGAACGTCGTCTCGATCTCCAGGTCGGAAACGATGGAGCCTTCCACGGCAATGTCTATCAAGCGGTGAATCAGGATCTGGCGTCTCACATCCGCTTCGAATTGCTCGATGGTCATCTCGCGTTGCGCCAGCACCATTGCATAGGCTTCCCTGCCCGCGAACTTGCCGTTGGGAAACAACTCGGGCGGCATCAACTGGCGGATGGTGGTAGCCAAGTCCGCATCGGTGACCACAAGACCCAACCGCTTGGCTTCATACTCCAAAGCGCGCTCGCTGACCATCTGGTCCACCATGCGGGGGATGTAGTTGGGCAGAATCTCCGGCGGCAACTGCCGGCCTTTGATGGTGTCCTGAATCAGCTTCCTGACCTCGGCAACGGTAATCTCATCGCTGCCGATCTTGGCCACCACGGTATCCGGACTGGTCCCGGCGTTATAGCTGGGGACCAGGTACGTGAGCATCGAAAGCGCCACCAGTCCCAGGACACAACCCAAGACAATGCGCACGGACTTTTCTCGGCTGCGAAACAGATCAAACATTTCTCAGAGAACTCCTGTATTCAAAAGGGGAAACTTACAGTATAGCGAAATCCCTACGTGGATTCAGGCGCCGCGCCCGGGTTTCGCTTCTTATGCGGCAGTTCCCGAAACACCGGTACGGGGGGACGCAGGCCCAGACCGCATTCGGCATGCACCGCCCGCACGGCTCTTTCCAAGCCATCCCGCCGCACTACCACCGCGATCGTGAGTTCGCTCGAACCTTGCGAAATGGCGATTATATTTACTTGGACGCGCGAAATCGCCGAGAAGATACGGCCCGCGGTTCCCGGCTTGCCTTGCATACCCTCGCCCACCGCGGCCAGCAGACCCACGTTGCGGTCCACCTGTATGGGGCGAACATATCCGTGAGCAAGTTCCAGTACCAGGGCCGATTCCATCGCCTGGATGGAGCGTTCCAGCTCTTCGCCGCGCACTAAGAAACAGAAGTTCTGGCGATAGCTGGAACTCGAGACCACCAGGATTTCCAGGTTGGCGCGGGCGATGGCGTCGAGAGCGCGCGCCATCACTTGAACCCCGCTCAATTCGGGCGACGAAGGCTCGACCGAAATCAGGGCGACATTGGCCATGGAGGTAACCGCGCGCGCCCCGCGGGCGGCTTCTTCCGAAATGGCCGCGACGATGTGCGTACCCGGCTTTTCGGGAGCAAAGCTGTTCTTGCTCCAGACCGGGATCTTCTTTTCCGCGAGCGGCGCCAGCGTTCGGGGATGCAGCACCTTAGCGCCGTTGTACGCTAGTTCCGCGGCCTCCGCGTAGGTGACTTCGTCGAGCACTTCGGCGTCCGGAACCAGGCGCGGATCGGCGCTCATGATGCCATCCACGTCGGTCCAGATCCACAACTCGGAGGCGTCCAGGGCCGCCGCGACAATGGACGCCGAGAAATCCGACCCGCCGCGGCCCAGCGTGGTCGGCCGGCCGTCGGCGGTAGCGCCGTTGAAACCGGTGATGACCGGCAGCGAGCCCTTTTCCAGCAGCGGCAACAGCAGGGCCTGCGCCTTTGCCCGGGTCGGCTCCATCAACGGAGAGGCATTGCCGAACAGCGCGTCGGTAACAACTACATCCCAGGCGTTGATGCCGGTGGCCGGCGTCCCCTGGCGATTCAGGTATTCGGTCAGCAGCAGCACCGTGAGACGCTCGCCCACCGCCACGGCTTCGTCCACCGACCGCGGCGGCCGTTCGTTGAGCATGGCCATGCCATTGACGATGCGTTCGAAATCGCCGATGAGTTCGTGGATGCTCGCCAGCACCCCGGCTTGGGCGGCTTCGGGCAGCAACTCGCGGCAGGCTTCTTCGTGGCGCGAGCGCAGGAGGGCGATCGAGGTATCGATGGCCGGCCGATTGCCGGCTTCGGCATGCCGCATGGCTTCGAGCAGCAGATCGGTGACCTTCGACATGGCCGAGACTACGATGGCAACCGGCCGCTTGCGGCGCTCTTCGGATGCCAGGCGGGCCGCCACCCGCATGCGATCGGCGGATCCTACGCTGGTTCCGCCGAATTTCATGATAAGCAGGTCCTTCATGAGCAAACCTTCCACCAGCGGGCACTCAACTGAAATCCTTGCCGTTGGTGATGCGGGCTCGCACGATGCGCAGAATGGCTTCCTCCACCTCCTCCACCGACAGAAGGGTGGAATCCAGGTAAACGGCGTCCGGCGCCTGTGAAAGAGGTGCGTCGCTGCGCGTGCTGTCACGCTGGTCGCGCTCTTTCATCTGCAGGGCGAGTTGCGCTTCGGAGATGGAGTCGCCCTTGGCGCAAATGTCCCGGAAGCGCCGGCGGACGCGCTCTTCCGGATTGGCGTCGAGATAGATTTTGACCTCGGCATCCGGAAACACGACAGTACCGATGTCGCGGCCTTCCATCACCACGCTGGTACGCTCGCCGATGGCCCGCTGTTTGGCGACCAGGGCGCGGCGCACGCCGGGAACGGCCGAAGCTTTGGAGGCTCCGTTGGCCAGTTCCTGGGTGCGGATGGCTTCGGTGATGTCCTCTCCGTTGAGCCGGATGCGGCCGGGTTCGAGCGCGATCTCGGCGGCCAGGGCCAATTGTTCCAGACGGTGCATGTCGTTGAGTTCGACACCCTGCCGGAGCGCCCATAGCGCCACGGCGCGGTACATGGCGCCGGTATCGATGTAGGTGAATCGCAGGCGGTCGGCCAGACGTTTGGCGATGGTGCTCTTGCCCGCTCCCGAGGGGCCGTCAATGGCCACGACTACGCGTTTGGTCTTATCGTTGGTCTTATCGTTGGTCAATACGGTCGTCAATACGGTTAGGATAGCAGGCGGACGCCGGACCCTCTACCGGATCCCGGGCCGCGCTTCCATGCCGCAAGTGGTCATGCCGCCTTGATTGGCGGCGCCGGGGGCCTGACCCGGCGATCCGGGATTTGTCCCGGGTCCGGGTGTAGTCGCGGAGCCAGGGCCGCTTCCCGGTCCGGCGCCGCTGCCGGTTCCGGAGAATGCCGCGCCTGGGGCAGTGGATCCCGATCCGGTGGTGGCGCCGCCAACCGGGCTGCCGATCGGAGTGCCGATCTGTTGACCGATCGGGCTTCCTATGGGGCTGCCGGCAGGTTGGCCAACCGGCGTACCCCCCAGCTTGGTGTTTGGATTGGCCGGCGCTTTCCACTTCGTTGGGTCGAAGATAAACTCCCACTCTTTGTAGTTGGAGTGATCGGCGCACACCATGATGGAATCGGCATCCACCGTGCTCGCAAAGCCGGCGATACCGCCACCGATGGCGCCGGTGGTCCCGGCAGCGCCGCTCACCGTCGGCATGCCGCCCGGACGCGGCTGGGTGAGCAGGTTGTTCAGCAAGGTAGCGGGCGACATCTGTCCATTCGTTGCCGTGCCCGGTTGGGGGAACCCCGGCGCAGTGCCGTTGGCGCCCTGAATCACGCCATACGGCGAACCTCCGGGATTGTTCGAATTCACGGGAGCGCCGGGCACTCCGGGTATCTGCCCCGGTTGACTGCCGGTAGGGACGGATGGGGCGGAAGATCCGAAAGAACTCGTGGTGCCGAAACCGCCAGCGCCACTGCTGGATGCGCTGGTGTTGCCCGGCGGGGGCGGGGGTGGGACGCCTGGATTGGGCTGAACCGGCTGACCAGGTTGACCGGGGGCGCCAGGGACAGGCACTCCCGGCGGCAGACCGGAAGCGGCAATCCCGCCCGGAGGTGCTGGACCTGCCGGAGGAACCGTCGCGCCCGAATTGCCAGGCTGGTTGGGATCGCCCGAGCCGCCGTCTCCGGGACTCGCGTTATCGCTGGCGCGCCTGCGGGTCAGCGCCAGGTTCGCCCCTTGCTGGCCCGGCGCCTGAACCAGCCCGCCGACTTCGCTGATGCCCACCCCCGCCTGACTGGCCTGCTGGGTGTTATTGTTCTGCGGCTTGTTATTGACGGAATCCGTGAGAATGCCGTTATTGATATGGATGAGACGCCATTCGTCCTTGCCCGTCATGGGATCGATATAACGTTTCCGCAGGAAGCGGCGGCCGTTGGTGCTTTCGAGGTCTTCGATCTTGCTGGGCCAGGACGGTCCGGCCATCTGATTCATGCCCTGCTTGAGGCCCCTTTGCATGTAGCGGCGGATGGCGATCTGGTATTGCTCGCCGCGCTCCATGAGCAACTGTTCCTTTTGCCGCTGCGATTGGAAAGCCAGGCGCGGCATTTCCATATAGAGCGTGATGCCAATCACCGCCGCCATCAGAAAGACCAGCAGCAATGCGAAGCCGCCTTCGCGCTCTCTCCGGGACCTGCCGGTGTCCTGACAAGTCATACGCTGGCATCCTCCGCCTTATTCAGGGTCTGCTGGAGCTTGTCGTTGGTGTCTTCCAACACCACCGTAGTGGGACCGATGCGCACCACGCGGTAGTGCCCCTTGAGGGTCTCGCCCTCCATTTTGACGATCATGTTGTCGCCATCCGGGTCCAGGAAGAATGCCTTCCGGCGCTCGCTCCCGCTGGGCGCGGCCCATCCATAGTACTTCACGTTAACGGGCACCGGTTGCTTCTTAACGGGCTGAAATGGAGGGGGCGGAGGTGGAAGCGGTTTAGGTCCCCACATACTCGCCACGACGGTCTCCGGGCCCTTGGGCATCTCCACCTTCACCGGACTGGGGCCGATCTGGAACAGGTTGTGGCTGCCGCTGGGAGCGGGCACCTCCTGAAGTTTGGTCAGCAGGTCGAGGCGCAAGGTGGGATCCACGCGGGTGGGATCGATGCGCTCTTCCAGACTTCTGGGGTGCAACTTGGGCTTGAATTCCTGGGTCCGCGCGGGAGCACGGGGCGCGCCGGATGTCTCGGCTTCCGAGCCGGAAGCCGTTGCGGCAGGCGGGGCGGCGGCAACGGCAGGCGTGGAGGTCCCCTCGGAGGACGTTGGAGAAGACGGACCCGCCAGAAAACCGGTATAGACAAAGTACAGCGCGACGGCTCCCAGTACGGCCAGGGCGTAGACTGCTTTCTTATTCTCGCTACCCAGCTTCATAGGACAGCTCCCGATGGGGTCCGGGCCAGAAGAGGCAAAGGCCGGTTTTCGCCGGGGCGCCTGGGATGCCTGCCCGGCCTGAAAACCGGAGGCGGCGCATCGGGCATTTCCGCGCGGCCCGGCAGCAGATGGGTGTACACCATATAACCCGCCACCACGGCCAAGGCGGCCAGGAAGTAGACCTGTTCGCGATGCTCGGTCCCGAGTTTCATGAGGTGGCTGCCTCCCGACCGATGGCAAACGTGTCGACCTTGAACGTGATGTTTACCTTCTGCCCGTTCTGCACGGGCGCCACGTGCATGTTTTCGATCAGCAGGAAGCGCGGCGACTTGTCCATCAGGTTCACGAACTTCGTCAGATTCTGGTACGTACCTTCGCAGCCCACTTCCATGACCAGCATCGTCATGGCGTCGCTGCCTTCTATGTCGTCAAGCTGGTAGTTCCCCAGCTGCAGGTTGATACCGCTGTCGTTGGCGATGCGCTGCAGTTCGCTCCAGATGTCGGAGGTGGTGGTCTGGCGGTCCATGAAATACTTGCTCAGAAACTGGTCTCCGGCCTGGCGCGCCACTTGCACCTTGTCCACCAGTTGTTTCGTGTTCCGGATGCGAGCGCTCAGCGCGGTGAGTTGGGCCTCTTTGGCAGCCTCCTGCCTGGCCAGGTCGTCGGCCGATCCGCCAAAGGGGCGGAAGGCCACCACCGCCATCGCCAGATTGGCCACCAACAGCGCGCCGATCGTGGCGCGCATCCCCACGCGGGGATCCTTCAGCGCGTTATGCAGACCGATGCCGCCTGGCAGATTAAAGTTTCTGGGCATAATTCACCGTCACACGGCCTCGATAAAATGGCTCGGACTGCGTGGGCTGCTGCGTGTTGTGCGGGTATACATCGCGAAACGCCGACGATTTTTCCAAAGCCTTGGCGAATTCGAGCAGGGACTCGGGTTTTTCCGCCGCCACGGAAATATCCAGCACCACTTTGTTCTGCGAGTCCAACGAAGGCGACAGCGACATCAATTTCACGTCGTAAGGAATGGTTTTCTCCAGATCGGAGAACAGCCGGCTCCAACTGATTCCTTTGTGCAGCAGCAGCGTGTTGATGAAGACGCTGAGCTCCACCGCGTTGGAGTTTTCGGGCTTGCGCAGGATGGCGTCTATGCGTTTCTGCTCAAGCGCGGCGGCTCTTACCTGCCGGTCGAGCTGCGCTACTTCTCCCCGCAACTGGGCGCTCTGCGCGCGGTCCATCATGGCCAGGTAAATCAGCCCGCCAAGCGTCGCCACCAGCACCGCACTGACGGCCGCCGACGCCAGCAGCATGGCGCGGTCCCGGCGGAACGGCTGGCTGGCGAGATTGATCGGAATCTTCATCAGTTATTTCTCGCAAGGCTCCGCAGGTATCCCAACAGCCCGGCATTGTGCTCTCCGGGCATGCCCAGGGGCGACCGTAAGGGCTCCACGTCCACGCCCAATTCCTCCTGGAATCGGCGGACGGCTTCGTCGGTCGAGACTCCGAAACCGCACAGGAACAGCTTGTCGGGCCGGCCGCCCAGGTTGTCTTCGATGTAGACGAAGGTAGGAAGCAGCACCGCGGCGATATCTTCCAGCGTGCTCGAGGGGACTTCCAGACAGCGCACCACCCGAAGATGGCCCTTGTCGCGCACCGGCACCGTCAATACGTTGCCGGCGATCTTGGCGACCACGCTCAAGCCCGCTTCCGGAGCCAGTTCCAGGGCCGCCAGGGAGGAAGTGGTCACGAACCCCGGATTCATGCCCGCGGCGCGGAAGGGCGCTTCATACCGCGCCACGATCTCGATGGGAGCCACCGCCGCCACCACCTCGATTTTCTTGCGGCTGGCCGGCTGCACGAAGTAGCTCAGCGCCGCCGATTCCACGTCGAACGGAACGCTGCGCTTCAGGCGGAAGCGGACGAGCGGAAGCTGTTCCTTGGGGTCGGAAGGGAATTCGTCGAAATCCAGAACCGCCAGGCGGGTGGAGTAATCGGGAAGAATGAGTGCAACGTCCTTGTACTTACGCCCCCCTTGGCCGCCGGCCAGGGACCGTACGGCAGCCGAGAAATCGTCGGGATCGACAACATTTTCCTTCAGCGGCGAAACGTCCAGGGTGCCTTTCTTCAGGGGTTGAAATTCGATCTCGGCCCGGGAGCCGATGCGCGCCGCGGAGATGCCGGCCTCGGAAATCTCGAAGGCCAGTCCCGGCGGCGGTTCCTGGAAGAGGTTCTTGAGTTTGTCCAGTATCACGATTTATCCCTCAATGAACGTCACCTTGTTGATTTCGCGCAAAGTGGTGATGCCGGCGCGCATCTTCTGTACGGCGGATTCCCGCAGGAACGTCATCCCCTCCTCTTTGGCCGCGCGCTTGATTTCCGACGAGGGACGCCGCTCCAGAATCAGGTCGCGGATGCGGTCGGTAAGATCCAGCAGTTCGTGAATGGCGGAACGGCCGCGGAACCCCGTGCCGCCGCACTCGAAGCAGCCAGGGCCGTCCATGAACGGGACGTCGCGCCATTCGTCGGGGTTCAGGCCGCTCTCGATCAGCAGCGCATCGGGGTAGCTCACTGGCCGCTTGCAGTGCTCGCAGATCACGCGTACCAGGCGCTGCGCCAGAATGCAATTCAGGGCCGACACGAAATTGTAAGCTTCCACGCCCATGTTCAGGAAGCGCCCCAGCACGTCCAGCACGTTGTTGGCGTGCACCGTGGTGAACACCAGGTGGCCGGTGAGGGCGGAATTGATGGCGATCTGGGCGGTTTCCTGATCGCGGATTTCGCCCACCATGATCTTGTCCGGGTCGTGGCGCAAAATGGAGCGCAGGCCGCGCGCGAAGGTCAGTCCCTTTTTCTCGTTGACCGGAATCTGAGTGATGCCCTTGACCTGATATTCCACCGGGTCTTCGATGGTGATGATTTTGTCTTCGTCGTTCTTGATTTCGCTCAACGCGGCGTACAACGTAGTGGTCTTGCCAGACCCGGTGGGTCCGGTGACCAGCACCATGCCGTACGGCTCGGAGATGTAACGGCGGAACTTGACGATATCCGATTCGGAGAAGCCCACCACGTCGAGCGACAGCTTGGAGAACTTCTCGCTCATCGATTCCTTGTCCAGCACGCGCAGCACGGCGTCCTCGCCATGAATGGTGGGCATGATGGAAACGCGGAAATCGATCAGCCGGTTCTTGTAGCGCACGCGGAAACGGCCGTCCTGGGGCACGCGCTTTTCGGCGATATCCAGCTCGCTCATCACCTTGATGCGCGAAATGATAGTGGATTGCCAGTCCTTGGCGATCGGCGGCATGGCGTAGTGCAGGACGCCGTCGATGCGGTACTTGATGGCCACTTCCTGATCGCGCGATTCGATGTGAATGTCGCTCGCCCGGCGTTCCAGCGCATTGTAGATGGTGGTATCCACCAGTTTGATGACGGGCGCGATATCGCTGTCGGTATTGGTCAGCTTGTCGATGGAGAGCGTTTCATCGGAATCGCCCTCGTCGGCCACCACGTCGAGAGCGAAGCCCTCGGTGACTTCCTCCAGCACGCGTTGCGATTGCTCGGTCTTCTTGAGCAGTTCGGCGATCTGCGAGAGCGTGGCCACCTTGACGCGCAGCTTTTTGTTGAGCAGCACCGCCAGTTCGTCGATGAGGGTCAGACCGCGCGGATCGGAAAGCGCAATCTCCAGCGTGCCGTTGTAGGCCTGCATGGGGACGAAGTTGTAGCGGAACATGAGGTCCACGGGAATGGACCGGAACAGGTCGTGATCGATGGAAGCTTCGTGCAGGTCGACATATTCGCAGCGGTAGCGGTCCGCAACCGCGCGGGCCTGTTCGGCCTCCGCCTTGGGATCGATGATTCGGGTTCTGTCGATGGTCGCCATAAGCTTCTAGTGAATGGAATCCGCCAGCGAAAAGATGGGCAGATAGAGAGCAATCAAGACAAACGCCACAAAGGCCCCCATCACGATCATGATCGCCGGCTCGATCAGCGACAGGGTGACCTGCATACGGGTGTTGACGTCTTCCTCGAAAAATTCGGCCACGCTGTTCAGCATCTGGGGCAAGGCGCCGGTGGATTCGCCAACCTCGATCATGTCCAGCGCCAGGCCGGGGATAATCTTGGTGGCCTTCAAAGAGGCCGACAGGGGTTGTCCTTCGCGCACGCTCCTCCCGGCGCCTTCGACCGCGCGCCGCAGCAGCGGAGTGCCCAGCGAATCGGCGGCCGTTTCCATGGCCTGCACCAGCGGGATGCCACCGGTCAGAAGAGTACTGAGAATACGCGAGAGTTGCGCCACCTGGTATTTGAGCCAGATTTCTCCAAAAGTAGGAATCTTCAGTTTGATTCTGTCAATGGTCTCACGGGCCGCATCCCTCCGCGCCCACCAGCGGATCAGCACCACCGCGGCGGCCAGGCAGCCCGCGGCCACCAGAATGTAGCTGCGCGCGAAGGTTCCCACGCTGATCAGAAAACTGGTCATCGCCGGGAGGGTGGCGTTCATGCTGGTGTATAGCGTGGAAAACGTCGGCACCACGTAGGTGACCAGAAAGACCATCAGGCAGACCACCAGCACGATCAGCACGCACGGATACACCAGGGACGCCGTGACCTTCTTGCGAACCGCCAGGGACAGCTTCTGGTAGATGATGTACCGGTCGAGGACTTCCACCAGGCTGCCGCTTTTCTCGCCTGCCATCACCGAGGTGACATAGATCTTGGGGAACACTCCCTGCTGCCGGAATCCCTCGGACAGCAATGTGCCGTTGCGCACCTCGTCCCGCACAGCCTTGATGTGGGGACCGAGCTTGGGATCGGTCAGCCGTTCGGCCAGCAGGTCGAGGCCCTTGAGGATGGGCAAACCGGCGCGAATGAGCGTGACGAACTGCTGGTTGAAGATGAGGAACTTCTCCAGATTCAGTTTCTTACGGCTGCGCAGGATGCCGGCGGAGGCGCCCGCCAGGGCGCGCGGCTTGATGGAGTAGATCAGAAAGCCTTGTTGCGAAAAGCGATCGCGCAACTCCTTTTCGGACCCAGCCAGAGCCACCTGCTGGTGAATCTGGCCGCGGCCATCGGCGTACTTGAGAATGAACTCCGACATCGCTTATTGTCCGTTCTCCACCACTTCAGCGCCAGGGGGGATCTTGAACTGAAACAGCTTCGGATCTACCGCAGGGTTCATCTTCTCTTGGTCGAAACTATAGAATAGAATAGACTTATCGAATCCTGTCACTTTCACTTCCCGAATCTCGTTGTGGGCCGAAATGACGAATTCCACTTGGGAGTAGGGCAATGTGTCGATTTTGGGTTCCGCCTGAATGCGGATCCCGGTCCCCTCCGGGCGCGATTGCAGATTGCGGAACTCCTTGTCAAAATGCAACTTACCGAGGAGAAAGGCGAGCGGCGCCCGCATGTCGTCGGACTCCTTCAGGGGCGACTGTTCCACGCGATTCTCTTCCGGAAGGAACATGGAGACTCGCTTGCCATCGGAGATCCACAGCTTGCCCTTGGGTTGAGAATACTCCCACCGCATGCGTCCCGGCTTACTCAACGTGAGCGTTCCAGATTCCGCCCGGTGAGGCCGTCCCGGAGGTGTATACTCTTCCTGGAAAAGGACTTGCAACGAATTAGCGGAGTTATATCGTACCTCGACAGCCTTAAGCGTCCGGGCCAGTTCCATATCGGCGCCAAATGCCGACACCGCCAGCAAACCGACCAATAGCCCAAGAGGTCTCACAAAGGGTTTGACGAGGAGAGTCTACGAAACGTGGACTCAGTTCACAGTGTACGGTTCGCAGTTCACGGTCAAACGCAAATCGGCTCCCCGCGCGAAGCGGCTCGGCTGGATTCCTAATCAACTGTGAACTCTAAACTGTAAACTTCTAGCCGATGAGCTAGAGTAAGATAGGTATTAAGATAGAGATCAGTCCCTCGATGTCGGCAAGCGTCGTTCCGATTTCCGGAAGCCGTCCAGGCACTTTTGTGCTCCTGGAGGCGGCTCTGCCTGGGCGTTCTCCGCAGCCCGTGGGTCTGATTCTCATCGATCCCGCCACCGACCGCGGGTGGGTGCGCCTCCGGGAACGGTTCGAGACTGTCGCCGATCCGGAAGACGCCGAGGTCTTCGAGACCCTTGAGTCCGGTCTTCGCGACCGTCTTTCCGAAATCGGCGCCGAGGCCGCCCTCGGGGCCCTGGAAGACTGTCTTTCCAATGTGTTACGCGTAAGCGACCGCCAGGCCGTGGCGGTGGACGCCTTCACTCGGGTGCTCGACCGGCTATATGAAGAGCATGTGGAAAAAACCAACGTCCAGCCATTCCGAACCCATCTGCCGCTCTATAGCCTTCGTGCGGCGGCCGGACGCCTGGGCGAGGAAATGGAATCCTCCGAGGAAGACTGGGTTCGGGCCCCGGAGGGCCTGCGGCTATCTCCGGATATGTTTGTCGCCCATGTAGTGGGCCGGTCCATGGAGCCACGCATCCCGGATGGCAGCCTGAACCTGTTCCGCTTGAACCCGGCAGGTTCGCGCCAGAACAAGATTCTTCTGATCCAACGCTTTGGCGTGCTGGACGAAACCGCCCGCTACACCATCAAACGGTACACCAGCCGGAAGGTGCAGACCAGCGAAGACGAATGGCGCCACGAACAAATCCGGCTGGAACCGCTCAACCCCGAGTTCGAACCCTGGGACGTGGAACCGCGGGATTTTGCCGTAGTCGCGGAATGGCTCCGCGTGATCGAGTGAGCCCCCAGTCCGACCGGCCCGGCAGCCTGCTGCTTTCCTGGTACGACGCCGGCCACCGGGACCTGCCCTGGCGGCAAACCTCCGATCCCTACCGCATCTGGGTGTCGGAAATCATGCTGCAGCAAACCCGCTCGCAGACCGTGATCCCGTATTATGATCGATTTCTGAAGCGGTTTCCGACCGTCGAGGCCCTGGCCCACGCGTCGGAAAACGATCTACTGGCCCGGTGGAGCGGTCTGGGATATTATTTGCGGGCCAGGAATCTAAAACGCGCGGCCGCGGCAATTGTTGCGGCAGGCGGCTTTCCGCGCGACTACGATGCCATCCGCGCGCTCCCTGGAGTGGGCGACTACACCGCCGCGGCCGTCGCCAGCATCGCCTTCGAGTTGCCGCATGCCGTACTGGACGGCAATGTCTTGCGCGTCGTGGCGCGCGTCGAAAACGATGCGGCCGATATCGGGGCGGCGCACACCCGGGAACGCTTCCGCGCGGTGGCTCAGGAATGGCTCGACCCCGCGCGGCCGGGCGCGTTCAATCAGGCGCTGATGGAGCTGGGCGCGACGGTTTGCCTGCCCCGAAATCCGTTATGCCTGGTTTGTCCTCTGACGGCCCTCTGCGGCGCCCGCCAGGCCGGCTCCGCGACCGCGCTTCCCATGAAAGTGCGCAAACCGGAGCCGGTGTCGATCGAGGGAAAGCTGCTGCTGGTGCGCCTGGGAGGCGAGATCCTGCTGAAGCAGCGTCCCAGTTCGGCGAAACAGATGCCGGGTTTCTGGGACCTGCCCGCGCCGGAAGATCTGCCGTCCGCGCGTGTAGGAAAATGTTACGGCGATTTTCGTCATTCGATCACCCACCATCGCTACACGTTTCAGGTATACCTGGCCAGCGCCACCAGTCCGGGTCATGGGTATGCTTGGTTCCGCACCGAACGGCTTGGTGAAATTCCTCTCAGCACCACCGCGCGAAAGGCATTGAAACGCGCGGGAGTACTATGCATCTGAGTAATTAACGAGGGGTAACGAGTCTCCTTCCGAAAATTGGGGTTCTGAATAATATGGAGAGGAAGCGGAAGCTGTCAGTTGCGAAAGTGTCGGTGATCCTGATAACGGTCCCGATTCTGCTCTGGGCCTACGAGTATGGGCCGGATCCCGGCTATTGCGGAGTTCCGGGAGAGAACGCGGGCGATACCTGCGCCAACTCGGGATGTCATCTGGGTACCGCCAACTCGGGCAAAGGCAGCGTCGTTGTAAATTTTCCGTATGGCCTGACATATCTTCCGGGAGTCAAGCAGCATCTGACGGTGACAATCGCCGATCCCGCCGCTACCCAGGTATCATGGGGCTTTGAGTTGACAGCTCGCGTGGCGAGTACGCCGTCTTCCATGGCCGGTACCTTCGCCTCCGACGATGCCTCCACGCAGGTAGTCTGCTCGCAACCGAACCTTGTGATTTTCGTGGACGTGCCTCCGGCTTCGGGCTGCGCGCCGTCCGAGACCTTGCAATACATCGAACACTCGCAGACCGGGTGGCAAGCTTCCCGGAACCATACTGGCTCGTACACTTTCCAGTTCGATTGGACGCCGCCCCCATCGAGCGTGGGGAACGTAGCGTTCTATGTGGCCGCGAACGCCGCGGGGACTGTGGTGGTGTCGGAGGGCAACCCGAATCCCAACGATCACATCTACACCACCAAGTACACGCTAACGCCATTGACAGCTACCGCTCCAACCGTCGATGGCGCCCAGGTGGAGAATGGCGCCAGCTTTATCCAGGGCATAGTGCCGGGTTCGTGGCTGACCATCAAAGGCGCGAATCTCTCACCCGTCACGGATACATGGGCCAACGTGATCGTAAATGGCATTTTGCCCACCACTCTGGATGGCGTGAGCGTCAGCGTGGGCGGGGAGCCGGCGTACGTGTACTACATCAGCCCGGGACAGATCAACGCGGTCACGGGCAATATTGGGACCGGCTCGGTGACCGTCACGGTGACCAATTCCGCGGCCACGAGTCCCGGAGTTACCTCCACATCCTTGCAGTATCAGCCGGCGTTTTTTGCGTGGCCCAATAACCAACCCGTCGCGACACGCAATTCGGATGGATCGTACGCTGTCGCTCCGGGAACCTTTCCCGGCGCCACAACCGTCGCCGCCAAGCCCGGAGACGTGCTGGTCCTTTGGGGAACGGGCTTCGGTCCCACCACGCCCGCGGCTCCGGTGGGTCAGCAGGTACCGGCTTCACCTTTTTACTCCACTGCCACACCGGTGACGGTGACTATCGGCGGCGCTCCGGCCATGGTTGCTTATGCGATCCTGTCACCGACCTACGCCGCGCTCTACCAGATTGCGATCACGGTACCCACAACGCTCGGCAACGGCGCCTACCCGATCGTGGCCACCATCAACGGCGCGGCGTCGCCGTCCGGCGTCATGCTGACGGTGGCGCAATAGGGTCAGGCAGTTCCTGAGCTCGATCCCGACTACTTCCGCGGAGTGGCGCTCTCCGACTCCGCCAGAATCCGCGCCGCCTCGGCGAAGCCTGGCCGCAACTCCAGCGCTTTCCTGGCCGCCTGAATCGCCCCGCCGTACTGCCCGTCGTCTTCGTACTCAGCGGCCAGAGCCGCGTAGTTCTCGGCGGTAGGATGGCCGGACGCGGCGCGTTCGGCATCGTCCAGACGCTGCAGACGGCCGGAAGCCAACGCCAGATATCGCCGCGCGGTGGCGCCGGGTGGCAATATGCCGATCAATTCGTTGGCCGTCTGGGCGAGCCGCACCCAGTCTTTGCTCTCGCTATAGATCTCGAGGAGCGCGTAACGGCTGTCGAAGTCCATGGGGTTGAGATACGCTGCGCGCGCGAACGCCTCCTGGGCTTCGAGCCTCCGGCCGCGAGTCCGCTGCCATTTGCCATAGTAGGTGTAGGACACGGATTCGGCCGGCGCGAGCGAAATCGCCCGTTGGTAGTACGACCGTACCCGATCGTCCCCGAGGTGCAGGGCTTCGGCTGCCAGAGCGAACCCCACCGGCGCCATGGACTGATTGGGCGCCAGCGCTTGCGCCCGTTCCAACACCGGCCACGCGGCGGCCGGGTTGCCCGCCTTCGTCAGCGCGAAACCATAATTGAGCAGACCCCTGGGGTTATTCGGACTCTTGGCCGCGACGTCCCTCCAAAACGATTCGTCATTGCGCCAGATTTCGTTGCGCCGGTGCGCGCCCCAAGCCAGCGCCGCCAGGACCGTAAACAACGCAGCCGCCACTACGCCACGGCGCAGACGTCCCGCGCCTTCAAGCGGCGCCAGCAGCGCCGCGGTCCATACCACCGCGAGGCTCAATCCGATGAATGGCAGGAACATGCGATGATCGTTCTCCAACTCGCCGAGCGGGTAGACGGAGGTCGGAACCAGACCCAGCAGGAACCACCATAGTCCGAAGGAGACCGGCCGCCACGGGCGGTGGCGCGCCGCCAGGACCGCGGCCGCGGCAATCGACGCCAGAAAGGCGAACCCGGCCAACGCACCAGGCCGCCAGAGCGAGTCGAATGGCTTGAGATCCGTGTCGCCGCTCAGAAACAGGGGAACGAAGAACGACCGGAAATAACGCATCGCCACATACGGTTGCGCAATCAGATAGGCATGGCCTGAATAGGCATCGGACGGCCGGAAAGTGGGCGGGGTCATCGTCTTCAGCAGGTAGAGACCCGCGGCGCTCAGAACGAATGCCGGCAGAGCGCGCAGGACAATGCGTGGCAGCGATCGCTTGCCGCCGGAATCGAACAGCAACAGATATACCGTCAGGATGGGGGCGAAGATCGCGGCCGTGGGCTTGGCCAGCATGGCGGCGGCGGGCGGTATGAGGTAGAGCCCGTAGCGCCGCAAACCAGGACGGCGGGCATAGAGCGCGACTCCCGCGACAATGCCCAACGCCACATAGAGATCGGCCACCTGCACGATGTAGTTAACCGTCTCCGCGCTCGCCGGATGCAGACCGAAGAGCGCGGTTGCCAGCAGTGCCGCTCCACGCGCACCTTCGAAGAGTTGTTCGCACAACAGGAACATCAGCCCGAGCAGGACCGCGTACCAGAAAAATGCGGAGAGGTGGAACCAGAAGGGTTTCAAGCCGCCGCCCAGCCGGTAATCCAGGGCCAGCGAAGTCACCAACAGCGGACGGTAGGCCTGATTTGCCGGCGCGATCGAGAGTGCGCTTCCGTCGGTCCAAATGCGCGAAAGATTCAGTGTGCGTATGGCGGGGTTGTTGACAATCGTATGATAGTCGTCGAAGTGGAAGCCGTTTTCGAAATGGTTCGAGTAGGTGGCCAGAACGGCCGCCAGCAAGCCTGCAAGTGCCCAAATGCGCCTCACGGCTTTCAGGGCTTGTATGCGATGGCGTCGATCTCCACTTTTGCGCCGGGCAGCGGTAGAGCGGCCACGCCGATGGTGGTGCGCGCCGGTTTTGCGTCGCCGAAGAATTCCGCGTAGACCGCGTTCATGGCCGCGAAATCGGCGACGTTCGTGAGGTATACGGTGCAACGGACCACGTCCGCCATGGAGGCGCCGCAGGCTGCCAGGTTGTTCCGGATATTGGTCAACACCGTGCGCGTCTCCTGGCCGATCTCGCCCAACTGCGGCTGGTTGGTGGCCGGATCGACCGGAATCTGTCCGGAGACATAGATGAAACCTCCGGCTTTTACAGCCGGCGAGTACGGACCGCGCGGAGTAGGAACGCCGGCGGGAGAAATACGCTCGATCATCGAGTTACTGTCCTTCCGCTTCTAAATCTTCTAAATAACGTTCGGCTTCAATGGCGGCCATGCACCCGGCTCCCGACGCCGTGATGGCCTGACGGTACGTACGATCCTGCACGTCGCCGGCATGAAACACTCCGGGAATATTCGTGCGTGCGCCCCCCTTGGAAAGAACGTAGCCGTCGGGATCGGTCTCAATCTGGCCCTTGAATATTTTGGTGTTGGGAATGTGGCCGATGGCGACGAAAAATCCGTCGACTTCCTGCTCCCATACTTCGCCCGTCTTCAGGTTGCGCAGGCGCGCGCCGGTAACCATGCGCCTCGATACGTCGAACAACTCTTCCACCACGGTGTTCATGAGGAACCGGATCTTGGGATTGTGCCGTGCGCGGTCAAGCATGATCTTGGAGGCGCGGAACTCTTCGCGGCGATGCGCCAGGACCACTTCGCTTCCGAAACGTGTCAGAAAGTTGGCCTCCTCCATGGCGGAATCGCCGCCGCCGATCACCATGATCTTCTTGCCGCGGTAAAAAAATCCATCGCAGGTGGCGCAGGAACTCACGCCGTGTCCGATCAGCTTATGTTCCGATTCCAGACCCAGCCACCGCGCCGAGGCGCCGGAGGCGACGATCAATGTGCGCGTTTCCATCCATTCGCCTTCAATCGAGACACGGAACGGATGTGTGGAAAGATCCGTATCGACGATGGCTCCGTGCAGATATTCGGCGCCGAAATTCTGCGCCTGTTTCTTCATGTTCTCCACCAGGTCCGGGCCGTTAATGCCGTCCGGAAACCCGGGGAAATTCTCCACTTGCGTCGTCATGGAGAGCTGACCGCCGGCCTCGTGTCCGCTTACGACAAGCGGTTTCAGATTCGCCCGCGCGGTATAGATGGCGGCCGTATTTCCGGCGCAGCCCGAGCCGATGATGACCACGTTTCGCATGAGTATCGGTGAAAGAACAGCGTAGCATAGCGGAAGCGCAAGCTAAGGGCTAATGGCTAAAGGCCGATGGCTTATCGCTACAATGGGGAAATGCGGTTTGGGCGCGCCCCAGCTATGCGGCTACTGCTTTGCCTGCTCTCCGCGGGGCTCTCCTCCTGCATTGCGCACCATATTGCGATCGCCAGAAAGGGCGGCAGCACCGCGCAGAAGTTGCTGGTGGCCGACCAGGCGTCCCTGATCGAGAGCATCGCCCGGCAGTACACCATGGTGCGCGATTTCAGCGCCACCGTGGACATGGCGGCGCTGGTCGGAAGCTCCGAAAAGAACCAGATCGTGGAGTACAAAGACGTTCGCGCCTATCTGTATTTCCGCAGGCCGGCCGATCTCCATCTGGTCGGGTTGTACCCGGTGATCCGCACCACCGCCTTCGACATGGTTTCAAACGGCGCCGACTTCAAGCTCTACGTGCCGAAGGACAACAGCTTCACCGTCGGCCGCAACGATGTTCAGACGGTTTCCGGGAAGAAGCTCGAAAACCTTCGGCCGCAACACTTCCTGGAGGCCATCCGGGTCCGTCCCGTGGATCCCACGGTGGACAAAGTTCTCATGGAAAACCTGACCGACGAGGAGTACTTCTACTACATCCTCTACCTGATCCATGCGGACAACGGCCACCTGGCGCTGGTCCGGTCCATCTGGTTCAGCCGCCTGGATCTCCGAATGGCCCGCCAGTTGATCTACGATGCCGCCGGCAACATCGTCAGCGACGCCCGCTATTCCGATTGGCATTCGTTCGACAACGTCCCATTCCCCAAACACATCGAAATTCACCGCCCGCGCGAAGGGTATGGGGCCACCATCGATATCGTCAAGATGGACATCAACAAGGGAGTATCGGACGATAAATTTGTGCTCGAACAACCGGAAGGGACCGTCCTCAAAACAGTCGGCCAGAAACCTGGAGGGAACACTCCGTGACCGGCCGGCTGGTTCTGGAAAACCTCAAACACCGGCCCATGCGGACCCTGCTCAGCGTGATGCTGATGGGCGTTCCCGTCACGCTCATCCTCGCCCTGGTGGGACTGACGCAGGGATTGTTGCAGGACTCGCAGCGGCGGCAGCAGAACACCGGAGCCGACATCATCATCCGCGGCTCGACGGCATCCGGCGTTGTCAACTTCAGCGGCGCGTCCATTCCTGAAAAGGTCGTAAACAAGATCGAAGAGCAACCGCACGTCCAACTGGCCGTGGGCGTGATCAACCACTCCATCGATCCGCCGCTCGTGATCACCGGCGTGGACTTGCCCAAATTCGACCGCATGAGCGGCGGATTCGTCTACAAAAGTGGCGGCCCTTTCAAGGACGCCGACGACATTCTGATCGACGAGGCGTACGCCTCGCAGACTCACAAAAACGTTGGCGACACCGTGACGTTGTTGAATCACCCTTGGCGTGTCGCGGGCATCATCGGAGAAGGAAAACTGGCGCGCCTAGCGGTGCAGTTGAAGGTGCTGCAGGATCTGGACGCGGCGACTGGCAAAGTCGGCCAGATCTATGTGAAGGTGGACGACCCGGCTAACATCGCCACTGTCATGCAGGAACTGAACGGGCTGGAGACAGGCGACAAGATCGATACGATGGCGGATTATGTGGCCATGTGGACGCCCGACAAGATCCACGGCGTGAAAGAATTCACCTGGGTCATCATGGTCCTGGGCGCGGTGATCGGCTTTCTGGTGGTGGGTCTTTCCATGTACATGGCGGTCCTGCAGCGCACTCGTGAAATCGGCATTTTGAAATCGTTGGGGGCCAGCCAGGGATTTATTCTGACCATCATCGAGGCCGAAGCCATGCTGCTCGGCGTGGGCGGAACCGTTCTCGGAATTCTCATGAGCTTCGGAGCGTGCTGGCTGGTGCGCATGTTTGTTCCGGCGTCGATTCCTATGATCATCGTGCAATCCTGGTGGCCCTGGGCCTGCCTGATCACGCTCGTCGGTGCGGGCCTTGGGGCGCTTTACCCGGGGCTCAACGCGGCGCGGCAGGACCCCATCGAGGCGCTTGCGTATGAGTAGCGGCCCCATCATTGAGACCCGCGATCTGCGCAAGGTGTATCGGGTCGGCAAGGTGGACGTGCCCGCATTGCGAGGCGTCGATCTCACCGTCATCGCGGGCGAATTTCTCTCCATCGTGGGACCCTCCGGCTCCGGCAAGTCGACGCTCTTCCATATCATCGGCGGTCTCACTCCACCGACCGATGGCCAGGTTTTCGTGGCCGGACAGAACCTGGCGTCCATGACGGATTCGGACCGCACCAGGCTGCGCAAGCGAAGCGTCGGCTTTGTCTTCCAGAAATTCAATTTGTTGCCGAATCTCACCGCGCGCCACAACATCGCGGTCGCACGTTTTATTGCCGGCAACACCGGGGCGCTCGACGGGCAGTTCGAAGAGGTTCTCCAGTTGCTGGGCGTGGCACAGCGGCTGGATCACAAGCCGGCAGCGCTGTCGGGCGGTGAGCAGCAGCGTGTCGCCATCGCCCGCGCCATCGTAAACCACCCCGCCATTCTGCTTGCCGATGAGCCCACCGGCAACCTGGACAGTGAGAACTCCAAAGCCGTGCTGGAAGTCCTGCGCGGTCTCAATGAGCGCCTTGGCCAAACCATCCTGATGATCACGCACAATCCCGAAGCCGCGGCCTATGGACACCGCACCGTGCATATGCGCGACGGCAGGATTATTTGAGCTTGCGTTTCTCTTCCAGGGTGCGACGGAGAGTCGGCAGCATGGCAAGATCCTTGTCCCGGCCGAGTTCCTCCTTCAGCGCGATGAGTTTTTCGAGCCGAAGGACGCGCACTCCTAGTCCGCTGAGATTGATCTCGTCGGTATGCTCGAGCAGGTGTTCATAGGTCAGTTGCTTTCCGATGCTCCCAAGAACGTCAAGGTCTCCTAAATTGGTAGTCAGAAGCTTGTGTCCCTTCGATTCGAGATGAGAGATGTTCGGCGACAACTCCGGCCGCATACGGAACCGAGCATCCAGGTTCTTTAAGACAGTCAGGATTCGCTGGATGTTCGCCGCGTCCAGCCGGTAGACCACATCGAGGTCGCGTGTAATGGTCGGCACACCCTGAAGCACCGCACTAATGCCTCCAACCACAATGAACTCCACTTCGTGCTGTGAGAGGCTTCGAAGAAGCGTGTGGTAATCAAGCTGCGCCATTCTGCTCTTGAAGGATCGCGTCGATTGATCTTAGGCAGTCCTGCATTTCCTGGAGCCGTTCTTCCGGGGTCAATGACAGAACCCGGCGGATCAGCGTGAGATCCACGCCATCCTCGGAATAGTCGACCAGTCCTTCGACGCCTTCATCGTAATCCGCCATACTATCCTCATTCTACCGCCCGTCCCACCGGACGCTACTATGGAGTCGTGGGTAAAATCCTGCGCATCACGTGGATTCCGGTCGTACTCGTCCTGCTGTACTCCGGCTGGCTGGTCTGGGAGAGACACCAATCGGCGGCGTTCCGGCGGCCTGTTCCCGCTGAAGGTCCCGATCCCTATGGCGCCGAGTTCAAGATTCTCGACTTTTCCACCCATTCGGGCGCCATTTCTCCCGGTGAAAAAGCCCTCGTCTGCTATGGTGTACTGAACGCCATATCCGTGCGGCTCGACCCGCCGGTGGAAAATGTCTGGCCCTCATTGTCCCGCTGTTTTGAAGTGAGTCCCACCAAAACTACGCGCTACACACTCACGGCCGAGAGCGCGGACCACCACGAGGTCACCGGATCCGTCGAAGTGAGCGTCAAGTAGCTTACGCCTGCTGCACCGGGGCCAGCCGCTGCTGTTTGAGCCAGCGGAGGCGGCTCTGCTGTTCCTGGTACAGCGTGCCGAACCCGGCCCAGTAGTAGCCGAACACGAACAACGCCAGGAACGGGATCGACAGGTAATTGTAGGTCTCGATGGCAAAGGCGATCATCCCCAGAAAGTACGTGCCCACCAGAATCTCGGCGTACGGCAGCCAGCCGCTCCGGCAGCGGTACTTCTTGGTCTCCAGGTTGACATTCCGCTCGCCGATGGCGAATTTCGGCGTTCGCACGAAGCCCGTCTGAATCCCGAACAGGGCTTCCATGACCGCGCGCGTATTGATGATCGTCAGCCCCACGCCCACTGCCATCAGCATGGGCAACAGCATGATGGACCGCTTCCAATTCCTGGGGTACAGTTCGCGGTGCGCCACTACGTAAAACAGCGAAATCGACCAGAACGATGCCGCGATCAACGGTAAGTCGATGAACACCATTTCCCAGATACCCATGTAGAACCGTACGATCATTACCGGCAGCATCAGCGCCGAGATCACAATCATCAGCGGATACGAAATGTTGGGAGTGAGGTGCAGAAACGCTTCGGCTTTGACACGCGCCGGGATATCCGCTCGGCAGATGGATGGCAGGAGCTTTTTGGCCACCTGCGTCAGACCCTTCGCCCACCGCGATTGCTGCACCTGGAAGCCGTGCATCTCCACGGGCAGTTCCGAGGCGCATTCCAGGCCGGGCAGGTAGACAAACCGCCAACCCTTCAACTGCGCGCGGTAGCTCAGATCGGAATCTTCCGTGAGAGTGTCGTGCTGCCAGCCTCCGGCATCGTCAATCATCTTCCGCCGCAGAATACCGGCCGTGCCATTGAAGTTAAAGAAGTAGCCGGCCCGCGACCGCGCCCCATGCTCCAGAATGAAGTGGCCGTCCAGCAGCATGGCTTCCACTTCCGTGAGGAAGTTGTACTCGCGATTGGTGTAGCTCCAGCGCGTCTGGACCACGCCGACCTGCGAATCGGCGAAGTAGTGTACCGTCTTCATCAGAAAATCGGCGGGAGGCAGGAAGTCCGCATCGAAGATGGCCATCAGCTCGCCGGTGGCCTTTTCCATACCCGCTTGCAGCGCCCCGGCTTTGAAACCGTCGCGATTCATCCGATGGATATAGTCGATCGGATATCCCAGGGCCCGGTACCGTTCCACCAGGGCCTCGGCAAACGGAGCCGTGTCGTCGTTGGAATCGTCAAGCACCTGGATCTGCAGCAATTCCCGCGGATACTCGATTTTCACCACTTCTTCGATCAGCCTTTCCACCACGTATCGCTCGTTATACAACGGAAGCTGAATGGTAACTTTGGGAAGCTGTTCGAAGCGCTTGGAAGGCTCGCCTTGGACCTTCTTGCGGTGCTTGAAGTAGGTGTGAATGATTTCGTAGCGGTGGATGCCGTAAACCGAGAGGACGGCCAATACGGTGAAGTAGGGAATGAGCATCGCCCAATCGAACCAGGCCAGTTGATGGATGCCGGCGAAGGTGTTGTCGGACAGACGTTGGGAGAGCGTAGGGGTGGCCAGGAACGCTAAAGGAACAGCAAATGACATAAAAGAAACCCCAGGGTCCGAATTGGGCTTGGGCCTCGCGGCCTCCCCAATGGTAACAAACCTCATGCCGCACATGGGAGCCGGCTGGCTACCGCGATGTCAGGGGAATCACGAACTTCAGCGCGGTGTGCGTGGCGGAAAAGCTGGCCACTTTGACGTCCTTGAGGCCGGCCGCTCGCCCGCCAGCTAATACGTCGATCTCGCGTATGACGGAAACGCCCTTGGGATAGACCACCCACAGGCCGCCAGCCGGCTTCATTCCGGCCGCCAGTTTCGGAATTCTCGCCAGGTCGCGCGAGGTCCCGGCGGCGAAAAAGACCAGGTCGTACTTGGCTTTTGACACCACATCGCGGGCACGCAATTCGTCCAGGAATCCGCCCTCGAACTCTCCGGCCAGGCGAACCGAAGCCCCTGCCTTGACGCCCAACTTGTCGAGCAGGGACGTTGGATTCAGAATCTTGCGAGCCCACTTCTCGGCTGCGGCGCCCAACTCCAACGCCGCCGGACCTCCCGGAAACTCCAATTTCAGGATTCCGCCATCGGCCTGTACACCCTTTAGATCGCGAAACGGCACCTTGAGCCGCTCTTCCCCGCGGAAAAGTACGAAATCCGTCTCCAGATAGGCCTTGCCGGCGATTGTCTTGCGTCGGTATAGGAGCCTGCACTCCATTTCCTGTCCCAAGCCGCCTCCTTGCTATTCAGGCCGTTATTCTATCGCAAGCCTGGGCTGGTCCCTCTACATCCCCCGCAGAAACGGATTCCGCTGCTTCTCCCGCCCGATCGTCGTAGTCTCGCCGTGTCCCGGGATCACCACGGTTTCGTCCGGCAGCGGCAGCAACTTGTCGTGGATCGACCGCAGGATCTGCCGTCCATCGCCTCCGGGCAGGTCGGTGCGGCCGATGCTGTCGCGGAAGAGCGTATCGCCGGCCACCAGTTTCCCTTCTTCTGGAATCCACAAACTGATGCTTCCCTGCGTGTGACCGGGTATATCCAGGACATGGAACTCGGTAGCGCCTATCACCAACCGATCTCCCTCCTTCGCGGGCGCGTCGATCTTGACCGCTTCGGGCGTTTCCACACCCAACCAGGCCGCCTGAACTCCCATCATGTCCTGCAGCGCTTCATCGTTGAGGTTCATATAGACCGGCGCGCCGGTAGCGTGCTTCAGTTTCTGCGCGCCGCCGATATGATCGATATGCGCGTGGGTGACCACGATGGCTTTCACCGTCAGACCATGCTTCGCGATCACCTCCAGAATGCGCGCCGTCTCGTCTCCCGGGTCCACCACCAGGGCTTCGCGGGTTTGTTCGTCCCCGAACACCGAGCAGTTGCACGCCAGCATTCCCACCGGGAGGATCTCATGGATCATACGCCGATTGTATACTCAAGGGGCTATGTTCGACCTTACGGCGCTAACTATCGTGATGCGGTGGATTCATCTCACGTCCATGGCAGTTCTGGTCGGGGGAATCATTTTCGCCCGGCTGGCGATGACACGCTCCCTTGGCTGCGTCGCGCCGGAATCGCGCGAAGCGCTGGCCGACAAGGCCGCCACGGCATACCGGCCATTCGTGATTGCCTCCATCTTCGGCCTGATAGTGTCCGGAATCTATAAGTTCCTCCTCACCACCGGGCACACCGTCCTCTACCACTCACTCTTCGGCATCAAGATGCTGCTGGCGCTGCACGTATTCGCCGTGGCCATCCTGATCGCGCAGCCAAAGAATCCGCGGCGTGTCCGCATGATGACCGGGGTGATGATCTCCGGCATGGCGATTATCCTGATTTCGGCCTGGCTCGGACGGATCTTCTAACATGACCGACGGCTACCGAGGGCTGCGCGATTCCGCCGCGTGGCTGGCGCTCGACACCCGCGGACGCCTGCTGGCGCGGGGTCGCGACCGGGCCCGCTTCCTGCACAACGTTTCATCGAACGAAGTCAAGAAAATGACTCCGGGCGCCGGTTGCTACGCGTTCCTCCTCACTCCGCAGGGACGCATTCAGGCCGATATCCACCTGTTCTGCTTCGATGACTACTTCCTCATCGATACCGAACCCGACCTGCGCGAGAAGGTGCCCGGGTTGATCCTCAAGTACAAGGTGGCCGACCAGATCGAACTGGAGGATGTCACGGAAAAGACGGCTTCCATTGGCGTGGAGGGTCCGGGCGCCGCGGCGCTTCTCATGGCATGCGGCGCGCCTCTCCCGGATGCCGACTTCGCCCACGTGGCATGGGGCGATTCCACGGTCGCTCGCGTCACCCTCACCGGCCAACCCGGCTATCGCCTGTACGGCCCGATTGAGCGGCGGGCCGGGTGGATCTCGCAACTGAACGCCGCGGGCGTGCCGCCGGCCACCGGCGAGGATGCGCGCCAGGTTCGCATCGAAAACGGCAAGCCGCGTTTCGGGGACGACATCCGCGAAACTTCGCTGCCCCAGGAGACCCAGCAGATGCACGCCGTCAGTTTTTCCAAAGGCTGTTATCTGGGGCAGGAGATCGTCGAGCGGATCCGCGCGCAAGGCCGTGTGAACTGGAAACTGGCGCGGGTGGAGGTGGATGCATCGGAACCTCTGGCTGCCGGAACGAAGCTCACCGCTCAGGGCGTGGAGGCCGGCGAAGTCACCTCGTCGGTGTTGTCGCCCGATGCCGGCAAGGTGGTCGGACTGGCGTACATCCGATCGAAATTCGCCGACCCGGGTACGGCGCTGGAAGCCGGGCCGGCGGCCGCCGTTGTCGCGGCGCTATCCTGACCCTAGCCATGTTCCACCGAATGCCGTTCGTCCTTGCCGCTGCCGCCGTTGCCGCGGCGCAATCCTCCGCGCCCAAGACCATGCGCGTGGATTACTACCATGTCGGCACGGCCAGCGAAGAGCATCTCGCCCTCGATCGCGTCTCGATGGAAGGCAACTGGCCGGGACCGCTCGACCGTTGGATCGATAACACCAACCTGGGCCGGTACCAGTTCGAAGTTCTCGACGCTGCCACCAAACGCGCGATCTACTCGCGCGGGTTCGCGAGTGTTTTCGGCGAATGGGAAACCACCGACGAAGCCAAACAACAATGGCGGTCGCTGCACGAGAGTGTCCGCTTTCCGTCGCCAGCCGCGCCTGTGCAAGTGGTCATTCGCAAACGCGGCCCGAAGAACGAATGGCTTCCCATCTGGTCGCTCAACGTAGACCCGACAGACGCTACCATCGACCGCAGCGCTCCTCCGAACGTCAAGGTGTGGCCGGTGATGCGCAATGGCGCTCCCCGGGACAAGGTGGATCTATTGTTGCTCGGCGACGGGTACACCTCGTCGGAAATGGAGAAATGGCACGCCGACGCCAAACGGACCGCCGACGTGCTGTTCGCCGCATCGCCCTTCCACGAGCATCGCGCGGAGTTCAACGTGTGGGCGATCGACACGCCCGCCGGAGAAAGCGGCGTCTCACGGCCTTCCGACAACGTGTACCGCCGGTCGCCGCTCGGCGCGTCCTACGACGCATTCGGGTCGGAGCGGTACATTCTGACGCTCGACAACCGGCGTCTGCGCGAGATCGCGTCCGCGGCGCCCTACGAATTCATCGAGATTGTGGTGAACGATCGCAAGTATGGCGGCGGCGGCATTTTCAATGCGTTCGCCACCGTCTCGGCCGGGAATGCCTTCACGCCCTACGTGCTGGTCCACGAATTCGGACACCACTTCGCGGGCCTGGCCGACGAATACTATACCTCGGACGTGGCCTATGAAAGTCCCGCGGTACGGCTGGAACCCTGGGAGCCCAACTTGACGGCGGACCCGCACGCCGCCAAGTGGAAGGATTTGCTCACGCCAGGCGTGGCGCTGCCGACGCCGTGGCCCAAGTTGGATTTCGAGCGCATGCAGCAGCAGATCCAAACCCGTCGGCGCGAAATCCGCGCGCAGCACCGTCCGGAAGACGTGATGGAGGCGCTCTTCCGGGAAGAGCGTGTCGGCGACACGAAGCTGCTTTCGTCGGGTCCCAATGCCGGCAAGGTGGGCGCGTTCGAAGGCGCCATGTACGAAGCGAAAGGCTACTACCGCCCCCAGCAGGATTGCATTATGTTCACGCGCGATGAAGGCGGCTTCTGCGCCGTATGCCGCCGCGCCATCGAGCGCATCATTGCGATGTACGCGGAGTAGCGATGTAGCGCGCGCACTCGTGGGTAAGCCGCGGCATTCGCGAGTGCGTGCGCCGCCCCTACCCCGCCCCCCGCAGCTTCTCCAGCACCTCGTCGGGAACATGCAGATTTCCGTCGGCGCCGGTGCCGAGTTTGACGCCCGGTTTCACCGCTCCGTGGAAATCCGAGCCGCCCGTCACCAGCAGGCCATACTGCTTCGCCAAGGCCAGGTACTCGTCCGTCTCAGCCGGTCCGTGATCGCTGTGATACGCCTCAATGGCGTTCATCCCCGCCGCGGTCAACTCCGGCATCCGCGCGGCCACATCGCCCTTAACCCGGATGGGATGGGCCAACGACGCGATGCCGCCTGAGCTTCGTATGTGCTCGACACCTTCGGCGAATTCCGGTTCGCGACGGTAGACGTACCCGATGGCGGATTCATCCAGGTAGTCGTCGAACGCCTGCCGGATGCTCGATACATAGCCCTTTTCAAACAGGATCTGCGCGAAATGCGGCCGCCCGGTCATGCCGCGACCTCGCGCTTCGGCTTCTTCCAGAGTGATATCGAAACCCAGCTCGCGCAGCCGCGCAGCCAATCTTACGTTCCGTTCGCGGCGCGCTGCCTGCAAGTCCAGCACCCAGTGCCGGAAATCGGCCGGACCTCCGTTCTTCAGAAAATAGCCTAGCAGGTGAACCGAGTGGCCGTGCAGTTTGGTGGAAAGCTCGATCCCGCACACCACCTCCAGGCCCCGGCCGGCCGCTATGGATACCGCCTGGTCGAAACCCGCGAAGGTGTCGTGGTCGGTGATGCCAAGGACCGTGAGGCCCGCGGCCACGGCTTGGTCCACTAGTTCCGCGGGCGAGCAGGTACCGTCAGATTCATTGGTGTGCGAGTGCAGATCGATCAAATCGAACCAGACCTAAACGCTCCAGTGTAGCCCAGATTCGCTCAACGCTTTGTTCCACGGTCTCCGTCGAGGAATGTACCGTCACCTCGGGCGATACCGGCGGCTCGTAGGGGTGCGAAATCCCCGTAAAATTCGCGATCTCGCCAGCGAGGGCTTTCTTGTATAGGCCTTTCACGTCGCGCTCCGCCAGAAGCTCGACAGGGCATTCCACGTAAACCTCCACGAAGTTTTGGATACGCGCCCGCACTTCTTCACGAACCGCCCGGTACGGTGAAATCGCCGCCACAATCGCAATTACGCCGTTTCGCGAAAGCAACTCGCAGACGAATCCGATGCGCCGGATGTTCTCGTCACGGTCCTCGCGGCTGAAACCGAGACCCCGTGAGAGGTACGTCCGAACTACGTCGCCATCCAGGACTTCCACCCTGGCGCCACAGGAGCGCAATCGCAGCTCGATATCGTGTGAGATCGTGCTCTTGCCGGCTCCCGACAGGCCGGTGAACCATAGCGTGAAGCCCTTATGCATCCGTGTCCGCTAGAACATCATCCGCCACGATACCCGGGCGGCGCACGGCGCCCTCGGGAGTGAAGTGAATGCCGCATTCCTTAAGCGCGTCCCGCTCCCACCACCAGCGGCCCTCGCGGCCGGTCTCCCCCGAGCGCAGCGCACGCGTGCACGGCTCGCATCCGATGCTCGCGAAACCCTGGGCGTACAGAGGATGCACCGGCACGTCGTGGCGCCGGGTGTATTCGTCCACCTGCTCCGCGGTCCAGTCCGCCAATGGATTGATTTTGATGCGGCCGTCCTGCCGCTCTACCTTGGGAACCGCGGCGCGATCCGGCGATTGCTCGCGCCGCAGGCCGGTCGCCCACGCCTCCAGTTCTTTCAGTTTCCTTTCGAGCGGCCGTACTTTGCGGATGTCGCAGCACAAATGGCGTAAATCCACGCTGTCGCGGAAGAGGTCCACGCCGTGCTGCGCGACCATTTGGCCCAGCTCCATCGGGTCGGGCCGCACGGGTTCCACCACGATCCCATAGCGGGCGCGAACCGTCTCCATCATGCGCAGAGTTTCCTCCGGCAGCCGGCCCGTTTCGAGCGTGAACACCCGCACGCCGCGCGACACCCGGCTCGCCATGTCCACAATCGCCATCCCTTCCTTCTGGAAGCTGACCGCAATTGCGAATCGTTCACCGTAGGTTTCGAGGGCCCACGCAACCAGGTCGGCCGCCGGCATCTCCTCGGTGTGAGAAAAGTCCAGCAATGTCTATCAAGATAGCTATGTATGCTATCGAAGTCAACCTCGCCGGAACTCGGCAAACGCGGCCGTCTCGGCTCTTTCCACTCGCAATTGATCCAGGAACTCAGGTCCCGCTTCTCCCAAGTCAAGCACCACCACGCGATGGCCGGGGATCAGGTGTTGCAGGCGTACCTCGAGACCATTGGGGAAACGGATCGCATCCCGATACGTGTTGGCCAATTCCGAGAGTTGGGTGAAAGTTACTTCCTCCGTGGGTCCGGCGTGCAGTTCGTTTTGCAGTACCGGCGGAATCTCGTCCAGCCGCAGACGCGCGCCCGGTGGAATACAAACGGCCGGAATCGGGTCGAAATTGGGCGGGATCAGAAATGTTTTCACCCGGCTCCAGAAGCCAGGTTTCGGGGTGGAACGTCGAGCCGCCAGAATCTTTACGTCCGTGGGAGATGCGAGCCCCATGGATCCGATAGGAAAACGGTGGACCACCAGTACCTCGCCTTCATGCGCGAGCCGGTTGGGTTGGGTCATCAGTGAGTAGTCACACACGGTAGGATTCTCCTTTCTCTGAGCTGCCTATTTTGAGTTTCGGATTGAGAGCCCCCGAACGACAAGGGCCGGCGAGGCCGAAATGTATGGTTGGATACCAGTGCCCGGTACGTTGGCTGACCGAAGGCCCGTCCCAGCGGAATCGGCATTCAGCTTTGTTACGATGGAATGAGTGGATTCCCCCGAGGACCTGAAAACGGCGGACGCCGTCGAGCCGAATCCGGCATGGCAGCGCGTGCAACTTGCCCGCCACCCCAAGCGGCCTCACTCGCTGGATTACATCGAGCGCATATTGACCGATTTTCAGGAAATTCACGGCGACCGCCTGTTCGGGGACGATCCCGCCATTGTCGCGGGTATGGGGCGGCTGGACGGCCGCCCGGTCATGTTGATCGGGGAGCAGAAAGGCCGCGATACCAAGCAGAAGGTCTACCGGAATTTTGGGATGCCCAAGCCGGAGGGGTATCGGAAATCTCTGCGGGTGATGCAAATGGCCGCCAAGTTCGGTCTCCCGGTGATTACTTTCCTGGATACTCCGGGAGCGTACCCTGGCATCGATGCCGAGGAGCGCGGGCAGGCCGAGGCCATCGCCCGCAATCTTCGGGAGATGGCGCGCCTGGCCGTGCCGGTGGTCGCGGTTTGCATCGGAGAAGGCGGTTCCGGAGGGGCGCTCGCCTTGGGTGTGGGCAATACCGTCCTGATGCTTGAGAATTCGGTGTATAGCGTGATCTCGCCGGAAAGCTGCGCAGCCATTATTTATCGCGATTCCGGAAAGGCCGAGCAGGCCGCGGCCGCTCTTCGAATGACTGCGCAGGATCTGACTTCTCTGGGCCTGATCGATGGCGTCGTCCCGGAACCGCCGGGAGGCGCCCAGGAGGATCCGGCTGCGGCAGCCGAGTATCTGCGCCTAGCCTTGAATGACTCTCTAGACAAACTGGCGAACCTGTCGGGCGAGCAACTGGTGGCGCATCGCTACGCCAAATTCCGGAAAATGGGGAACTTCTTCGCCTAATCTTCGAGGCCGTGGTTCGTCAGTTAAAATAGAGCTGAACTCCTGCCCACGAATCTGCGTCTATTAAGGGCGATAGCAAAGTTTGGGGGATTTGTCGTCGTGAAGCGCAAGTGGAAAATTATCATAACCTTAGCCGCCCTACTGGTTGCGGCGATCGGTGTGTACGCCAGCACCGTCTACAGCAAGCGGGGCGTGGTTACTGTCCAGACCGGACAAGTGGTGCGCGCGGATCTCGTCAGCCAGGTAACCGCCTCCGGCGAAGTTAAACCCAAGAATTACATCAATATCGGTGGGAACGCCATGGGTGAGATCACCGAAATCCTGGTGAAGGAAGGCGACCGCGTTCGTAAAGGTCAGTTGCTGGCCAAGCTCGAAGATATCCAGCCCGCCGCCGACGTGGCCGCCCAAAAAGCCACCATCAGTTCCTCGGAAGCCGATTCCGCCGCCGCGGAGGCCAGCCTGAAAGCGTCCGACGACAATATCCAAACCATGCAGGCGGGGCTCGATCACGACAAAGCCGACCTTGAGCGTATGAAGGCCGAATACGACCGCAGCACCGAGCTGTTCAACGAGAAACTCCTCGCCAAGCAGGATTTCGACCTCAAGCGATATACCTATGAAGCGCAGGTGGCCGCCATCCGTCAGTCCGAAACCCGCCTCACCCAGGCGCGCGCGCAACGCGAGCAGATGGTGGCGCAGCTCAATTCGGCGCAGAAGCGCATCGTCATGAACAAAGCGAACCTGACCCGGTTCGACGATCTGTTGCAGAAGCGCAACTTCTACGCACCGCTCGATGGCGTGGTGACCAACCTGCCGGTGCGGCAAGGCGAATCGGTCGTGCCCGGTCTGCAAAACCAGACTGGCACCATCATCATGACGATTGCGGACATGTCGCTAATCACCGCCGAGGTAAAGGTGGATGAAACCGACATCGTCAACATCCACCTCAACCAGGTAGCGGACGTCACCATCGACGCCATTCCCAATAAGACCTTTAAAGGACACGTCTCGGAGATTGGCGATACGGCAATTCTGCGTTCGACCGGCGTGGCGGCCTCGCAGAGCGCCATTTCCAGCCAGGAGGCCAAGGATTTCAAGGTGGTGATCGCACTCGATAATCCTCCCGACGAGATTCGCCCGGGCCTATCCTGCACCGGAAAAATTACCACGGCCACCCGTCAGAACGCTGTGACCATTCCCATTCAGGCGCTCACCGTTCGCCAGCGTGGCGATCTGGAAGTCGTACCCACCGGCAAGAAGGCCGTCTCGGACGCCACGGTCAAACTCAGCCCCGCGGCCGAGAAGGCCAAGAAAGAGGAGTTGACCGGTGTCTTCGTGGTGGAGAACGGTAAGGCTGAGTTCCGCAAGGTGGAAACCGGCATCACGGGCGCCACCGATATCGAAGTGCTCAGCGGATTGAAGGAAGGCGACCAGATCGTCACCGGCAGCTATCAGGTGATTCGCACCATCCGCAATGAGACCCAGGTCAAGGTGGACAATAAGTTACCGGTGACCACACCAACAACCTAAGAAACGAGATCCAAACACATGGCAGCGGCGGCGGAAAAGGCACTCATCGAGCGCGGCGAACAGCTCAAACGGGACGGCATTGTCATTCGCACCTACGATCTCTGGAAGACCTACATTATGGGCGACCAGGAGATCCATGCCGTCTCCGGTGTGGATGTCGAAATCAAGCGTGGCGAGTATGTCGCCATCATGGGGCCGTCGGGCTCCGGCAAGTCCACACTCATGAACCTGATCGGGTGTCTGGACACTCCCACCAAGGGCCAGTACTACATCAACGGCAATCTGGTCAGCGAGATGAGCGACGATGAGCTGGCTCGCATCCGCAATAAGGAAATCGGTTTCGTTTTCCAGACCTTCAACCTGCTGCCGCGCGCGTCATCGCTGCACAATGTGGAGTTGCCGCTGATTTATTCGGGGATGTCGTCCAGCGAGAGACTCACCCGGGCGAAAGAGGCCATGCGCCAGGTCGACCTGGAAAAGCGCATGGATCACAAACCCAACGAGCTCTCGGGCGGCCAGCGCCAACGTGTAGCGATTGCCCGCGCGCTGGTCAACAATCCGTCCATTCTGCTCGCCGACGAGCCCACCGGCAACCTGGATTCCGTCACCGGCAACGAAATCATGGCGCTGTTTGAGACGTTGCACGGCCGCGGCAATACGATCGTACTGGTTACCCATGAGCACGATATAGCCCTGCACGCACACCGCGTCATTCACATCCGCGACGGTAAAGTGGAAAAAGACGAAAAGGTGAGATAGGGTTACCGCGGCCGATCCTCGACGTTTTCGGGCCGCTTGATGGAATCGAGGACGCCTTCAAAGTTGTGGGTCACCTGATCGAAGCGCTTCTCGTTCTCGCGTTGCATGCCGGCGAGGATTTCCATCGTCTGCGTCCACGCTTCGAGGCGTTGATCTATGGTGGGACGTGGCCGGGGTTCTTCAGGCATCGCGATTGCGCATCCTGCTCTTACTGGACAACTTTCACGGTTAAAACCACGAACATAGCCTGCTGGCTGCTCATGCCCATGCGGCCAACAACCACTTTCTGGCCTTCCTTGATATCGAGGTCGGTTTCCAATGAGAGGGTTTCATCCGAGTAATTCCCGGGCGCCACCTCAACCGGGACCTTACTCATGCAGCTCAACCTGTCGAGGCGAATGGTGGCTCCATCCGCCCCAATGCTCGCCGACCGGACGCTGAAGCTGCTGTTGACCTGCTTGATCACCGAGCCAAGTTGCACCGAGCCGCCGGAGCTCCGCGTGCTGACGTTCTGGCCGCCTCTGGCGCGCACAGTCAGGACATCCAGAAACCGGTAGTTCTTAAAAGAGAATGCGTTTTTCAGTTGCGCGATCACCGTGTCCAGGTCCTTCGGGACCCCGGCGGACACAATATTCTCCGCCTCGGTTCCGACCATCAGGTATACCGTGAAATCGAAATTCTTCGGCGCGGCGGCCGCTACATCCAGCTTGGCGATCGCTTCCTCAATGGACTGCATTACATTGGACGGACCAGTCACGGCCAATGCATGCATTTCCGTGTTCGGAATGATGCCGACGCCGTTGAACACTTTGAGCAGTTGACTCAGGTTCTGTGGATCGGCGTACTTGAGAATGTATACCTTCTGCGTCGTCTGCACGGGTGCGTCCGGCTTCTTCTCTTGCGCCGCCAGCGGCAGCGTCAACAGTATCAAGGCCAGCAATGCTCGTTTCATTTGTCTTCTCCCCTTTTGTCTGCAATCCAATAAATCACGATGTCCGGGTCGTCCGTGACCAGTTTCACCAGGAGCGGCTCCTCGAGCGGCGCTGGACCCGGCACTCTTCCAACCGATGCGACCGTCCGGCGCGCCCTGACTCGCAACGCTCTCACCGGCCCCTGTACCGGGCTTGGCGGGGCCGCCGGAGTTTTGGGAGGCCGCAAGTCCGCCAAGTGAACTGGGGGCGTCCCGATCGGGCGCGTCGCCAAGAACGCCATGGCCAGAACCAGGCCGGCCGCTAGTGCGGACAGCCAAATCCATCGCCGCCAAAGCGGCCGCTCAGTGGCGAGTTGAGCCAGAACCCCTGCCCGCATTGCCGTATAGTGTCCGGCGGCGATCGGATCGTCATGCGCCGACCGTAACAACGCCAGACTCTCTTTCATTCCACCAGCGAAGATCCGGCAACCCCCACACTCCGCCAGATGATGCTCGACCTCGGCGTTCTGGGCGGCGTCCAAATCGCCGCCTGCGTACAAGGCAATCCGCTCTTCCCAGTCGTTGCAATTCATACGCGCCTCCGGAAGTAGCGCTCCACAAAATCCTTCACCTTAATCCGCGCTTTGAAAATCTGCGAACGGACGGTGGCCTGGCTGGTGCCCAAGATCCGCGCCACCTCTTCGGTGGAGAGCCCCTCCAGATCGCGCAGCACCAGGGCCGCTCTCTCCTTATGGGAAAGAAACCTCAGGCTCAACTCCAGTACCTTCTCTTGTTCCTGCCGAGTGACTGCCTGTTGCGGATCGGCGCCGCGTGAGACCGGTTCCGCGGTCTCGTCCATCGGTGTTTCATCGGGGCGGCGCCGGTGAACATCGTGACACACGTTGACCGTCACCCGGTATAACCAGCCGGCGATGTTCTGGGACGCCTGTACCTTTCCCAGATTCCGATACAGGCGCAGAAAGACTTCCTGGGAAGCATCCTGCGCGTCCTCCATCTTGCCCAACAGGCGAAGCGCGGTGACCAGCACCAGCCGCTCGTGCCGCCGCATCAGGGTCTCGAAGGCTGTCAGATCGCCCAATCTCGCGGCTTCAAGGACACCGCTGAGCGCGTCGGGGCCGTCCAAGGGTGGCGCCATTGCCGGAAATGCCAGGGCCTTCATCCTTTCCTACACAGATAACTGGCGACGGCCGGGAAGTGTTGATGGAGTTTTGGGGGCGAAGGGAGTTAGCCCTGAACGTGTCCAACCAGGATGATGGCGATTTTCAGTTCGCCAATCTGAACGGACAAGACCCAGTCCGCGTTATCGCCTTCCTTCGTGAGGGAGGGAAACGTGGCGCCGTTCGGACTCTCCAGCGACAGCACCGCGGGATGCGGCGACCCGGACGCTTTCGTGCTCATTTGCACCAGGGCGTCGAATGCCGGCTTAGCGTTCGGATCCGTATCGGTGGCGATGGGTGTCATCAATGCGAAGTCGCGCTGCGGCGCTACACCCTGATGTGCGCCATCTACCGGGAAGTTGCTGTAGCGCAGCGTGTAAAGACCGGGATTGATCTGTTGCCCGCGCCGGTCTTCTCCCTTTCCGGGAAACCGGATCACTCCCAAGAACGTGCCCTGCGCAATTCCGAAAACGATCGAATTGTCCGATGGTTGTGCGCCGGCCGGTATGGACTTGCGGAACCAAATCTCGCATTTCGGCCCTGCCGACCCGGTAATGCGATATCCGGTGGTCGCGATCGAGGAGGCGTACGCCGTAGGCAGATCGGGCGGGGCGCCGGCAATCGTTTCCAGTTTGTAATCCTGAGCGCTCAGAGCGGTCGTCAGACTGAGAGCCGTAGTGCAGAGAAGAACCAGACGTTTCGTCATGGCAATTAAGGAGAAATTTGGAGCGGGAGACCGGATTCGAACCGGCGACATCGACCTTGGCAAGGTCGCACTCTACCAGCTGAGTTACTCCCGCCCGTGGGAAACCTTTATTCTCCTTCACAAACAATAGCGGTGTCAAACGTTCTGTGTAAAACACTGATAACAAGATGTTTATAAAAGTGTAGGAAAGCGTTTCCGGTGTGCTAGACTACTCTCCGGTTGACCCAAAAGGCCTCGCTCGGTTCTTCGGAATTGGGTGGCTCCTGGAATCTCACGCAGATGTGGAAAACGTTGTGGAAAACATAAGGAATTCGTGTGCGATGACGATGAATTTCTGGGACCAGATCCGGCGCCACTTGCAGCCCCAAGTGAGTATGGAGAGCTATGACAACTGGTTGAAAGCCACGGCCTTTGCCGGCGCCGATGGCGATACCCTGTTCATCTCGGTCCCCGATCGCGGTACCCGGGATTGGTTAGAGGCGGAGTTCGCTATCCTGGTACGGACCGCGATTCGAGAACTGGATCTCCCGGTGGAGCATATCAACTACGAGGTGGCGTCCGCCAGTACCACTCGTTCCGCTCCCGTGCCCAGCATGGAAGGATGGACCGACCTGGAAGGCGCCGCCCAAAGCCTGAACCCCAAATTTACGTTCGATTCGTTCGTGGTGGGTGGCTGCAATCAATTCGCCGCGGCCGCCGCGCGGTCGGTAGTCGCCAATCCATCCCGCAGCTACAACCCGCTGTTTCTCTATGGTGGAGTGGGTATGGGAAAAACCCACCTGATGCATGCGATCGGCCGCGAGTTGATGACCAAGTTCGGCAGCATGCGGATCATCTACACCTCCAGCGAGCGGTTTATGAATGAGATGATCGCCTGCATCCGCAACGATCGTATGACCCAGTTCCACCAGCGGTACCGCGCCGCCGACGTTCTGCTGATCGACGATATCCAGTTGCTGGGAAACAAGGAACGCACCCAGGAAGAGTTCTTCCATACGTTTAACGAACTCCACGACCACCAGAAGCAGATTGTGATTTCCAGCGATTCTCCTCCCAAGGATATCCCTGGACTTTTGGAACGCCTGCGATCCCGTTTTGAGTGGGGACTTATGGCCGACATTCAGCCGCCGGACCTAGAGACCAAGATGGCCATCCTCGACAAGAAGGCGGAGGCCGAAGGGATCAAACTTCCCGACGACGTGCGCTCCTTCATGGCGTCGAAAACCAAATCCAATGTCCGGGAACTCGAGGGTGCGCTGGTCAAGCTGATCGCATACTCGTCCCTCACGGGCACTCCCATCAACCTGCAGATGGCCCAGCAGGTCTTGAAGCACCTGGTGCATGTGCAGGATCGCCGGGTCACCATGGACGCTATCCAGAAGGCGGTAGCCGAACGTTTCTCCATTAAGCAGTCGCAGCTTAAGGAAAAGAGCAATACCCGAAAGGTGGTCTATCCCCGGCAGGTCGCCATGTACCTGGTCAAAGAGCTGACGGACGCATCTCTGCCGGAGATCGGACGGGCCTTCGGCGGTAAGCACCATACCACCGTGATCCACTCCATAAACAAAATTGACCAAGCACGTCACCATGATGCGGATTTGAACAGGCTACTCCACAGTTTAATGGACTCATTACAGTAGGGTTGCTGATTTTTTCCACATGGGGCCTGAAACACCGGCGCGGAAAACTGTGCAAATCCGGTGACAGGCGGGGTTTTGAAGATTTTTGGCAGGCTGTATCCACTGCGATTTGCAACTTGGCGATGGCCAAAAGTGGTTGAATTTAGTATAATTTAGAGCGTATTCAACAATTTGCACAGGCCCGACTAAAGCGGTTCTTGAATAGTACTGTTTAAACAGCCTACATAGGATAGGAGCTGTGGCCGATGGAATTCACTGTCAGCAAGTCCGATCTGGTACGAGAACTGAGTCTGTCGCAAGGCGTGGTGGAGAAGAAAACCACCATTCCGATTCTCTCCAACGTGCTCCTGGAAGCGGCCGACGACCGCTTGACGATCACGGCGACCGATCTCGAGCTGGGGATCCGATGCTCGTGTCCGGCACGGATCAAGAAAGAAGGCTCGGGTACCGTGCCGGCCCGGAAGTTGCTAGATTATACTCGCCTGCTTCCGGAAGGCGACGTCAACATGAAGTTTCAAGAAAACCACTGGGCCACCATCACCTGTGGCCGCTCGCGAACCCGCATTGCGGGGATGTCGCGTGAGAGTTTTCCGGAGCTTCCCCAAATGCCGGAAGCGTTGGCGGAGATCCCGATAAAACTGTTGGCCTTGATGATTGGCCGTACCTCGTTTGCGATCTCTACCGAGGAATCGCGCTTCACTCTGAACGGCGCGTTGTTCCTGATGCGGCCGGAAGGACTGACGATGGTCGCAACCGACGGTCATCGCCTTTCGTTTGTGCAGGCGCCTCTGCCCGAAGGAACCGTGGTGGCCCAGCCATTTCGGGCTTTGATCCCGCGAAAGGCAATGGCCGAATTGGTGAAGCTCGCCGACGATGCCGCGCCGGATGGAAAAGCAATCGTGTCGGACGACGAGAATCACCTCTTCTTCCACGTGGGACACCGTCTGCTCATGACGCGTAAGCTCACTGGGAACTTTCCGGATTATGAGCGTGTTCTCCCCAAGGACCATACGCTGACGGCCACGCTTCAGAAAGACGAGATCAAGTCTGCCATTGAGCGTGTCGCCCAGTTCGCCGATGAGCGCTCGCGCGCCATTCGCGTGCAGTTTACCAACGGCGAGGTGCGTGTCTTCTCTTCCGCGGTAGAGTCCGGAGAGAGCGAGGAGAGCGTATCCAGCCAATACGAAGGACCGAATCTGGAAATCGGATTCAACGCTCAATACCTGTTGGATTTTCTGCGAGTCATCCCTCAGGACCAGGTGGCGTTTGAGCTGAAGGATCAAAAGAGCGCGGGTGAAATGCGGCCCGCCGGCGAAGGCATCACCGATCAATACCGGTATGTCGTCATGCCGATGCGAATCTGAGGAAGAATGTCAGAACGAGAAGACGCAAGACCGAAGGACGCGAACGGCAACCCGGAAATTTACGACGCCACCAGCATCAAGGTGTTGGAGGGACTGGAGGCTGTACGCCTGCGCCCGGCCATGTACATCGGTTCCACCGGCGAGATGGGTTTGCACCACCTGGTGTATGAAGTGGTCGACAACTCAGTCGACGAAGCACTGGCCGGTTATGCCGACGATGTTTCCGTAATCATCCATCTCGATAATTCCGTCACCGTGACCGATAATGGCCGCGGCATCCCCGTGGATATGCACGAGGAGGAGGGCGTGTCGGCCGCCCAAGTGGTGATGACCAAGCTGCATGCCGGCGGCAAATTCGATTCCAAAAGCTACAAGGTCTCGGGCGGTCTGCATGGCGTGGGTGTAAGCTGCGTGAATGCGCTGTCGGAGTGGCTGAAGTTGGAGATCTGGCGTCCGGAAGGCGATAGCGGTCCGAGCTACACCTGGGAGCAGGATTACGCTTGCGGTGTTCCGAAGGGTCCGTTGACCAAGGAGGGCAAAGCGGGCCGCAAGACCGGCACCCGGATACGATTCAAGCCCGATACCACCATCATGACCGAGACCGTCTTCAACTACGACACGCTGGCGCAGCGGCTGCGCCAACTGGCGTTCTTGAATAAAGGCCTCAAGATCACGCTCACCGATGAACGTGTCGATCCGGAAAAGACCACCGAGTTCATCTACCAGGGCGGAATCGCCGAGTTCATCCGGCATTTGAACCGCGGCAAACAGGTGCTGCACGAGAAACCGATCCACTTCGAAGCCGATCGTGAACTGCCCAATGGCGCCGGCACGCTCTCCATGGAAGTGGCGCTGCAGTACAACGACGCCTATTCCGTGAACGAGCTGAGCTTCGCCAACAATATCAACACCGTCGACGGCGGAACGCACCTCACCGGTTTCCGCACCGCACTGACGCGCACCATCAACGCATTCGGCCAAGGCCAGGGACTGTTTAAGGAAAAGGAAACTCTGACCGGCGACGATGTCCGTGAAGGACTTACCGCCGTGGTCAGCGTGAAAGTCCCTCAGCCCCAGTTCGAAGGCCAGACTAAGGGAAAGCTCAACAGCGATATTGCGGGCTACATGACGCAGTTCGTCAATGAGAAGCTGAGCGAGTATTTCGACAAGAACTCGACCGTCGGACGCAAGATTGTCGGCAAGGCGATTGAAGCCTCACGCGCGCGTGAAGCGGCCCGCAAGGCCCGCGACCTGACCCGCCGCAAAGGCGCGCTCGATTCCGGCGGCCTGCCGGGCAAGCTGGCGGATTGCCAGGAGAAGGATCCCAAATTCTGCGAGCTCTTCCTGGTGGAGGGCGAGTCGGCCGGTGGAACCGCCAAGCAGGGCCGCGACCGGCGATTCCAGGCCATTCTTCCACTCAAGGGAAAAATCCTCAACGTGGAAAAGGCCCGTTACGACAAAATGCTGGGCCACGAAGAAATCCGCGCCATGATCACGGCCCTCGGAACCGGCATCGGTAAGGACGATTTCGATGCCGCGAAGCTGCGCTACCACAAGATCATCATCATGACCGATGCCGACGTGGACGGCTCGCACATCCGCACCCTGCTGCTCACGTTCTTCTTCCGCCACATGCACGAGCTGATCCTTCGCGAACATGTGTACATCGCGCAGCCGCCGCTCTACCGCATCAAGAAGGGCAAGAGCGAAAAGTACATCAAGGACGAGAAGGAATTCACCAAGGAGATCATGCGCCGGGCCACCGAGAACCTGACGCTTGAGATCCATTCCAATGGCGCCGGTCCCAAATCCACGCTGGAGGGACTTGAATTGCGCACCTTCCTCCTAAGCCTGGACGAATTCCAGCAGATGTTCCACAAAGTAGAACGGCGCCTGCGCGACGCCCGTGTGGTGGAAGTGCTTTCAAAAGCCGACCTGCACCTGGATCACAAGAACGAGTTCCAGGAGGAAGCCAACTTGAAGCCGGTGTTCGAAGCGCTGCAGAGCCTGGGTTTGAAGCCCGAGATGCGCCTCGACGAAGAGCATTCTTCCTACGCCGTAGTGTTCCACGATTCCACCAATGCCGAGCGCTCCGTCGGCCTGGCCCTGGCCGCGCAGCCGGAATACCGGCGGTTCCGCACTCTGGCACGGTCCATTGCCAAGCTTAACGAACCTCCCTTCGTGGTGGTCAAGAACGAGAACCGCCAATCCCAGCCCAACTGGATCGACTTGCTGGAGTACGTCAAGAACGAAGGCAAGAAGGACGCCAGTGTGCAACGCTACAAGGGGTTGGGCGAAATGAACGCCGAGCAATTGGCCGAGACCACCATGAACCCCGACAAGCGCACACTGCTGCAAGTGCGTCTCGAGGACGCCGTCGGAAGCGAAGAGATCTTCTCCACGCTTATGGGCGAAGACGTGGAAAGCCGCCGCAAGTTCATCGAAGAGAATGCGCTGGATGTAAAGAACTTGGACGTGTAGCAGGGGGCGTGCGGGCCGACTGGGATACCGCTAGGCTAAGCCCGACTGCCCCACGCGTCAGGTGCTCGCAAGCTCATCGACGGAAACGTGTAACACGTGAATCATCTCGACGCGCAGAATTCTCATTGTCGGCGCCTCTCCCGCGATCAAGCTGGTGCTACCGCGCGGGCGATGCATCGGTGCCGGGTGCCGCTGCAATGCCCATACGGTGCCGTATAGATGCCCGGTTGGCAACGGAAACTATTAGTGTCGGTCGCGGCTCGCGAAGTTTCGCAGGAGCATGTGAGGATAGGTACAGAGCGACGAAGATGCCGGCAATGTTGATGGCGGCGATAAGCCGGAGGAGTGACGTAAACCAAAACGTTATCGAGGACCGTCGCAGCGGCCGTCCCATCCAATTCTCAGAATCGTATAGGATCCGAAGACACTCTTCTTGACCAGCTGTCGTTCCGATCGTAAGCGTGTGCCGCCGAGGGTAGCCGGCAAGCGGGGCCGTGAGACCCAGGATGTCCTCGATCAGGGTCTTCTTGACGACAGTCCTGCGGTAGTACTCGTGGCTCTTGGCAATAGCACGAATGCCCATCAGCGACGTGAAGAAACCAAGCACGAAGGTCCCCGCGATAAAGACGTAGACCAACGGAGCGCTCTCCAATTTTAGCAAGCCTGCGGCAACCGATATTATCGCGCTGTTGAAGACCACGCAGTACATCGCCCGATCCCAACCGAGCTTGACCTCAAGCCTGTACTCGTCAATCGCAATCTTGTAGAGACCCCAGATCTTGTCTGGAGAGAGGGGCGCGGCCACTGGGACCTTCTGCGGACTAGGACATCCGTCGCCCGGCTTCATAGAAGTTCAGCACGTGGAGGAATGTTGGCGTGAAGGTGCGTAGCCCGGTGTCGCGAAGTTTGTGAACATCCACCAGTGCCAGAAACTCGAGGCGCTCGATATGATGCAGATCGTATTCGAACGGGCCGTCCTCGACCGTGGTAAAAAGCTCAATGAACTTTTTACAGCCTTCATCAATCATCGCGGTCTTGCCAATAGCTGTCAGCGCCGGGCCTCGCAGGCCGAGTTCTTGGGAAATCCGCCGTGCGGCGGCAGCCTCATATGTCTCGCCAGCGAATACATATCCAGCCACCGACGAACCCCAGTACCCTGGATGTCGCGTGCACTCGTGCCTGATGGAGAGCTGGTTATCCTAAGGGATCCGGGAAGACTCGGAAGATGCCTGCTGTAGACGAGAACATGGTGATCAATACGGTTGACGACACCGATGTGCCGATCGGTGCGATTCCGCGGAGAACCGTATCAGAAACTCACGCAAGTTGAATTGCATGATCTAATGCAATTATACTTGCGTAAGAAACAGAATGCAAGTACAATTGCGCTGGGATGATGACAGGAAAGGAAGCTCGCGAGAAATTCCGCGATGCTATTCGCGACGCATTCGCCAAGGTCGTCCGGGAGAGGAAAGGCCAACTCGAAAGCGCTGCGGCGGAGATCGGTAGCACCCGGCAAGCGTTGGAGCAGTACGCGGCCGGCAGCAATGCCGGTGGAGACGTCGTGTTAATGGCCCTAGTACGATGGAACTTGCGGATTGGCATCGAGGACGAGGGTAGCGCTTTGGAAGAAAAGCGCCATTGGGAATGCGGAGCGTTAAGTGGAAGGTCCCGGAAAAGTGAAACGCAGCGACCAGTCCAGCTTACGCTGCCATTGTTTCAGGCAATAGAGGATCTTGGTGAGCAAAATCTGGATGTGAGAATCCTCCGGAAGGGCGCAGGGAAGATCGAGTTGGGAGTGGATATCGTCTTTCCGAAGCGTCTGGCGTGAGGAGCAGCAAAGCAACCAGATTTACCAGCCCTCACCCGCCCGCCGCACATCATCCAGCAGAACCTCCATATCCCGCCGCGTCGTCCGATAGTTCAAAACGCACCCGCGCAGCGCGAACTTACCATCCACACGAGCGTTGGAAAGATAGCTGCTCCCCCTGCGCTGCAGTTCCGTGAGAACACGTTCGTTCCAAACGTCCAGGTCGCCAGAATAACCCCGAGGCCGATGCCGGAAACAAAACACCGAGAGACCCACCGGCGCCAGCATCTCGAAATCGTCGCTGGCCGCCACGAGTTCCTGCAGGTACTCGGCACAGCCAATATTCTCCTCAATGGCTTCACCCAGCCGCCTCGAACCAACGTGTTTCAACAACAGCCACAGGTCCAGTGCCCGGAAAGGACGCGACAACTCCGGACCGTAGTTCCAAAACGCAAACGCTTCATCTCGTTCCAGCCCGATCGTCCGCGTGTATTCCGCATCGTGACTGAAGGCAGCGTAAGCCGCCGCCGGATCCTTGTAGAGGACGCAACCGCAGCCCATCGACAGGTACAACCACTTGTGCGGATCGAGCGCCACCGAATCGGCCTCTCCGATCCGTTCGAACAGGCGCCTCCGCGAAGGAGCAAGCGCGGCGAATCCGCCATAAGCCGCATCCACGTGGAACCACAGATCGTTTGCACGGGCAAAATCGGCCAATTCTCCGATCGGGTCGAAAGCGCCTGTAGCAGTCGTTCCGGCATTCCCCGCTACGAAGAAGGGCAAATGCCCCGCTGCCCGATCCTCTCTCACCAGGCGTTCCAGATCGGACATATCGATCTCCAGGCGCGCATTGGTGCGCACCTGCCGAACATACCGCTCGCCCAGTCCCAACATCCCCGCAGCCTTGGAGATGGAAAAGTGGCCCTCCGTGGAAACATAGCCGCACAGTGGACCACCCGCCGCAGCCACCCCTTCACGCACCACATTGACCGGCGATTTGGCGCTGCGGGCTGCAGCCATCGCTGCAAAGTTGGCCATGGATCCTCCGCTCACCAGCAAGCCTCCCGCCTCCGCCGGATACCCCAACATCTCCTTCAGCCAGTTCACGGTGACATGTTCCAATTCCGTAGCGGCCGGCGCCGAACGCCAGCACGTCACGTTGACGTTCAGAGCCGCGGCAAGCATGCTTCCGATCGCGGTCAACGGCGTCCCCGGAGACGACACGTAGCCGAAAAACCGGGGATGTCCGTTGTGCCGGCTGTACTCCGAGATCTGCTCTCCAAATCGATCTAACAGAGATGGGAAATCGGATCCGAACTCCGGCAGCGTCTCGTTGAGCCGCTCGCGCAATCGGGCGGACGTGGTCGGCCGCACCACCGCGCGCTCGCCCAGCGAAGCGCAGTATTCGGCGATCCAGTCCACCGCCGCGCGCCCCATCTCGCGGATTTCCTCCGCCGAGAGCAACAGGCTGTCACCCACGTTACCCTGCGACCCGCTCAAGGCACTCGGATCCGCAAATGGCTTCTACGGCGGCGCGAAACTCGCGGTCGGGTCTGACTTTCGCCGGCACATCCAGCAGAACGGAGAAGTCCCGCGGCGCTTCCAGGCGCAGCCGGACCTGGGTCTGTCCGGGTTTCCGGCGGAACAGTTCTTCCAGCGCCTGCGCCCGATCCTGCTCGCCGTTCCTGCCCAACCAGACGCGAATCGAGATGACCGCCGGCAAATCCACGCGCGCGTTTTCGAGCGGTACGATGTCCTGTACCGAAATTTTAGGCGGCGCATTTTCCTCCGGCAGGATCAGCCCGCGCACCATCACCGCCTGATCCTCCACCACCAGGGGCGCCAGGCGCTCAAAGCTGGTGGCGAACACCATGGCTTCCACCGCCCCTTTTCGATCTTCGATGGTCAAGGCGGCCCAGGGTTTGCTTTCGCGGTTCCGTTTGCGCGCGATGCCCATCAGCACGCCGCACAGCACCACCTCGATCCCTTTTCCCAGGCCTTCCAGATTTCCGGTGTCGTGGGTCGCCAGTTCCGCGATCTTGTCCGCATGCCGGTCGAGCGGATGGCCGGTTACCCAGAAACCCAGTAACTCCTTCTCGCCGGCCAGTGTTTCCTTGTCCCCCCACTCGGGGACGTTTGGAAGGGCTGCCTGTTGAGGCTCGTCGTCAACCAGAGCGCCGAACAGGCCGGCCTGCCCACTCTGCCGATCGCGCAAGACGCGCTGCCCGCCCTCCATGGCGCTCTCCACTGCGGCGAACTTCTGCGACCTGGTCCCTTCCAACGTATCCATCGCGCCGGCGCGGATCAGACTTTCGATCATCCGCCGGTTGACCGCGCCGATATCCACCGTTTCGCAAAACTGGTGCAACGACGTAAAGCGGCCAATTTGTTCCCGCGCCTGCCCGATGGCCTCCACTGCCGACTGGCCCAGGTTCTTCACCGCACCCAGACCAAAGCGAATTCCCTTTCCGTTCCGCGGGGTCCCGTTCGGCGTGAAGCTCCACTCCGAAAAATTGACGTCGGGAGGCAGAATCGGAATCTCCATTTCGCGGCACTCGTTGATGTACTTCACTACCTTCGCCGTGTTGCCGGTTTCCGACGTAAGCAGCGCCGCCATGAAATCCACGGGGTAGTGAGCCTTTAGGTAGCCTGTGACAAAGGCCAGGTACGCATAGGCCGCCGAATGCGACTTGTTGAAGCCGTATCCCGCGAATTGCTCCATGAGGTCGAAGATCTTCTCGATCTTCTTTTGCGGGAAGCCGCGCTCCACCGAACCGTGGATGAAACGCTCGCGCTGCTTCACCATGTCCTCGAGCTTCTTCTTACCCATGGCGCGACGCAGCAGATCGGCGTCGCCTAAAGAATACCCGGCCAGGCGATTGGAGATCTGCATCACCTGTTCCTGATACACAATGACGCCGTAGGTCTCCTCAAGCAATTCCTTGAGCTCCGGCAGGTCGTATTGCACCGCGCGGCGGCCCCACTTGCGCTCGATGAAGTCATCCACCATGCCGCCCTGGATCGGTCCGGGCCGGTAGAGCGCGTTCAGCGCCGTCAGGTCCTCAAGCCGATTCGGCTGGTAACGCCGCAGGATGTCCCGCATCCCCGGCGATTCAAACTGGAACACGCCGCTGGTGAAGCCCTTGCAGAAGATCTCGTAGGTCTCTTTGTCGTCGAGCGGCAGATCCTCGGGAACAATGTCCACGCCGTGCCGCTTCTTGATCAGCCGCAGCGCGTCCTGGATCAGCGTGAGCGTGGTGAGCCCCAGAAAATCCATCTTGAGCAGCGCCAGCTTGTCCAACCCATTCATGTCGAACTGCGTCACGATTTCGTCGCGGTTCGTCTTGTACAGCGGGATCAGATCCTTGAGCGGCTGCGGCGAAATCACTACGCCGGCCGCATGCACCGAACAGTTGCGCGAAAGGCCCTCCAGGCGCACCGCGACCTTCAGGACGTCGTCTATGCGTGGATCCTTCTTGGCGGCCTCATTGAATCCCGGCTCCTGCTGGAAGGCTTCTTCGAGCGAGATATTCAGGACGTTCGGCACCATCTTAGTGAGGCGCTCCACGTCCGCGAACGGCATTTCCAGGACGCGGCCGACGTCCTTGATGGCCGCCCGCGCGCCCAGCGTATTGAACGTGATGATCTGCGCCACCTGTTCGCGTCCATATTTCTCGGTGACGTACTGGATCACTTCGCCGCGGCGGTTCATGCAAAAGTCCACGTCGATATCGGGCATGCTGACGCGTTCCGGGTTCAGGAAGCGCTCGAACAGCAGTCCATATTGCAGCGGGTCGATATCGGTGATGGCCATGGCGTAACCAACCAGGCTTCCGGCCGCCGAGCCACGTCCGGGTCCAACCGGAATCCCCATCGATTTGGCGTAGCGGATGAAGTCCCAGACGATCAGAAAGTAGCCGGAGAACTTCATCTTCTGGATCATCTTGATTTCACGATCCAGGCGCTCCGCATACTCCGCCAGGTCGTGCTTTAGCATGCCCTTGGCGCGCATGGCTTCCAGGCGCGGAGTCCGCTTCTCGAAACCCTGCCGCGCCACATACTCAAAGTAGGTGTCGGTCGAGTGGCTTTCCGGAACGTCGAACTTCGGAAACGGCTCCGTGACCTGTTCCAGTTTGACGTGACACCGTTGCGCAATCTCCCAAGTGCGGTCGACCGCGTCTTCCAGTTCGCCGAACAACTCCATCATCTCGTCGCGCGTTTTGAGATAGAAATCCGGCGTGTTCCAACGCATCCGGTTGGGGTCGTTGAAGGCCTTGCCGGTCTGGATGCAGAGCAGGATCTCGTGCGCCCGGGCGTCGTCTTTCCGAAGATAGTGCGAATCGTTGGTAGCGACCAGCGGCAGCCCGGTTTCGTGCGACAACCGGTTTAGTTCGGGCGTGAGCTTGCGGTCCTGCTCCAGGTGATGGTCCTGGATTTCCAGGAACAGATTCTTGCGTCCGAAAATATCCGCATAGGTATGCGCCAGGCGCCGCGCGTCGTCATACTTGTCGTTGAGAATGGCTTCCGGTATGTGGCCGCGCAGGCAGGCCGTCAGGCAGATGAGCCCCTTGGAATGCTGGGATAGCATATCCAAGTCCACGCGGGGCTTGTAGTAAAAGCCGTCGAGGTAGGCATTGGAAACCAGCTTGATGAGGTTGCGGTATCCGTCCTGGTTTTCGCACAGCAGCACCAGGTGGTTGTACCGGTCCGTGTCGCTGCGGGTCTTGTGACCCTGCTGCGAGACGTACATCTCGCAGCCGATGATCGGCTGCACGCCCGCTGCCTTGGCGGCGTTATAAAACTTGACGGCGCCGAAGAGATTGCCGTGGTCCGTCATGGCGACGGCCGGCATCTTCTGTTCCGACACGAGCTTCATCAGCTGGTCGATTTCGCAGGCGCCGTCGAGCAGCGAATAATCCGTATGGCAGTGCAGATGGACGAAGGACATCGTTCCTGTGAGCTCCTCTGGCGGCCGAGCACACGACGGCTCGCCGCAGGGGGAGGCTGTATGTCCCTATCTTACTGCTTTCTGAGGGTGTGGTAGGCACGGGCAGATTCGAACTGCCGACCTGTCGCTTAGGAGGCGGCCGCTCTATCCAACTGAGCTACGTGCCCACTCTCTCCCCATTGTACCCTCAGGCGCTGTTTCTTCGAAGCCCCTTGTGGCCGATGTCGCGACGGTAGTGCATACCGTCAAAGGAGATGTCCCGGACGCCCCGGTAGGCGGCGTCGATGGCCGTCGCCAGGTCCGCGCCGCTAGCCGTCACCCCGAGCACACGCCCTCCGGCTGTCTCGATCCCGGTCGCCCCCAGTCGGGTGCCGGCGTGAAACACCGTCGCACCGGCAGCCTCCGCGGCTTCCATGCCGCGAATCGGCTTGCCCGTTTGGTAGGCGCCGGGGTAACCGCCCGACGCCATGACGACGCAGACGCTCGGCCCCGCGCGCCATTCCAGTTTGGCGTTCCCCAGCTTGCCTTCACTGGCGGCAAACAGCGCCGGTACGAAGTCTGAGGCCATGCGGTGAAGGATCGGCTGGGTTTCGGGGTCGCCCAGCCGGACGTTGAATTCCAGCACTTTGGGACCTGAGGAAGTCATCATGAGTCCGGCGTACAGAAAGCCTGTGAAGTTCATCGCGTGCACCGTTGGAAAGATTACCCGGTTGAGGATTTCCTGTGTTTGTGATTCGGACAGGATGGCCTCGTCGCAGTAGGCCCCCATGCCGCCGGTATTCGGGCCGGTATCCCCATCGAATGCCGCTTTGTGGTCCTGCGTTGGAGCGAGGGGCAGGACATCGCGGCCATCGCAGAGAGCGATGAAGCTCACTTCTTTGCCCTCCAGGAATTCTTCGATGACCAGCGGTCCCTTCAGATTTTGGAGCGCCGTTTCAGCACTCGCGCGGTCGTTCGCGATGACGACGCCTTTACCTGCTGCAAGCCCGTCAGCCTTCAATACCATCGGAAACCCGAAACGGTCGAGCGCTTTGCGCGCGTCCGTCTCGTCGCTGACGGTCACGAAGGCCGCCGTCGGAATTCCACTTTGCACAAAGAAGTTCTTTGCAAAGATCTTACTGCCTTCCAGTTGCGCCGCCCGCTGGTCGGGTCCCACGATCCGCTTTCCGCGCGCCCGGAATGCATCCACCACTCCCGCCACCAATGGCGCCTCCGGACCGACTACAGTTAGATCGGCCCCGATCGACTCAGCGGCCGCCAGATAAGACTCCGGCTCGCCGTTCCGGACCGGGATGCACGGCCCGATCTTCGCGAATCCGGGATTGCCCGGAGCTCCATACACCGACACTCCCGGCGACTGCGCGAGTTTCCACGCCAACGCGTGCTCGCGCCCTCCGCTCCCAAGGACGAGGATTTTCATTGTCGGTACAATGATAGCGGATGCCAGAGAAGTACGATGTCGTGGTGGTAGGCGCCGGCCATGCGGGATGCGAGGCCGCGCGGGCGTGCGCTCGCATGGGTCTGAAGACCGCTATGGTTACCATGAACCTCGACCTCATCGCGCAGATGTCCTGCAACCCCGCCATCGGTGGCATCGCCAAGGGGCACATTGTCAGGGAAATCGACGCCCTAGGTGGCTTGATGGGCGAAGTAGCGGACTCAGTTGGAATCCAGTTCCGTCTTCTCAATACCAGCCGCGGCCCTGCCGTCTGGTCGCCGCGGGCCCAGATGGACAAGAAGCAGTACCGCGTCCGCGTGAAGCAGGTGCTGGAGCAGGAGCCTAACCTGCGGATCAAGCAAGCCGAAGTGGCGGCTCTGCGTCTGGAATCCCGCCGTGTCACCGGCGTGCAACTGCGGGACGGCCGGACTATCGATGCAGATTCCGTCATTATCACGACCGGCACGTTCCTGAACGGGTTGGCTCATGTGGGGGAGCAGCGCTACAGTTGCGGGCGAAATGGCGAAGCTCCGTCTGAGTTGCTGGGCGACCAACTGCGAAATCTCGGCTTGCGGTGGGCTCGCCTGAAGACCGGCACTCCCCCGCGGCTCGACGGTCGGACCATCGATTGGAGCCGATTCGAGCCCCAAGCCGGTGACACGGTACCCACGCCATTCTCATTCCTCACCAAGCGCATCGAACGACCCCAGATTCAGTGCCACATCGGATATACCACCGAGGAGACGCGACGGATTCTCCAGGAAGCGATTCCGAGGTCGCCACTGTATAGCGGGCAGATCGAAGGCATCGGTCCGCGGTATTGTCCGTCCATCGAAGACAAGATCGTGAAGTTTCCCGACAAGAGCCGTCACCAGATTTTTCTCGAACCGGAAGGATTGGACACCAACGAAGTGTACGTGAATGGCATGTCTACCAGCATGCCGATTGATGTTCAGACGCAAGTGGTGGCGTCCATCCCTGGCCTGGAGCGTGCCGAGATGATCCGCCCAGGCTACGCCATTGAGTACGACGCCATCGATCCTCGGGAACTGGAGCACACCCTTCAGGTAAAGTCGATTGCGGGGCTATACCTGGCCGGGCAAATCAACGGAACGTCCGGCTACGAGGAGGCGGCGTGTCAAGGCTTGGTAGCTGGCCTCAACGTCGCGTGTCGCGCCTCAGGGCGTGACCCGGTGTCGATCCGGAGAACCGAAGGCTATATCGGGATCCTGATTGACGACCTGGTCACCAAGGGGACTGATGAGCCCTATCGAATGTTCACTTCTCGTGCCGAATTTCGGCTCCACCTGCGCATCGACAATGCCGACGAACGCCTGACGCCGATCGGCCGCGTTGCCGGTTTGGTGACCGATCAACGCTGGGAGATCTTCACCCGCAAGCAGGCCCAGAAGCGCCGATTGATGCAGGCTTTGGAAGGCCATCGCAACGGTCAATGGTTGAAACGGCCTGAGGCGACTATCTCCGAGTTGCTGCCGTGGGTGATCGAGGTTCTGGGCGAAGAGCCAGTTTGCGGGTTGTTGGCTACCGCGGAAACCGAAACGAAGTATAGCGGCTACATCGCTCAGCAGGAGCGCCAGATGGATCGTGCGAAGGACGCGGAACGCCGCCCGATACCGCCGGGCTTCGGGTTCGCTGGCATCCCCGGCTTATCGCGGGAAGTCCAAGAGAAGCTGAATCGAGTCCGCCCCATGACGTTGGGCCAAGCTTCCCGCATCCCTGGCGTCACTCCGGCGGCAGTGGCGATTCTGGATGTGTATCTGAGCCTGGGCCGTGTTTGCTGATCTCCTCCGCGCACGCCTAGGCGGGCTCGTCGATCTGTCGCCGCTCCAAATTGCCGCGCTGGAGAGCCACTACGAGTTGCTTCTTCGATGGAATCGAACCCTGAATTTGACCCGCGTGGACAACCTGGAAGAAGCCGTCGAGCGTCACTACTGCGAATCTCTATTCTTGTCGGCCCATTTGCCTTGTGGAAATCTCCGCATCGCCGACATGGGTTCGGGAGCCGGTTTTCCTGGCTTTCCTGTCGCCATAGCGCGGCCCGACTGTGATGTGACCTTAATCGAATCGCATCATCGCAAAGCTGTCTTTCTGAAAGAATCCAGCCGGCGCATCCCCAACATTCGTGTCCTAAGCCAACGGGCGGAGGCCGTAGAGGAGACGTTCGACCACGTCGTCTCGCGCGCTGTGAGCTACGAAGATCTCGCGAAGGCACTGAAGGATCTGGCGGAAAATGTCGATCTACTAACAGGCGAACAAGCGCCGCCGGAATCGATGGGTATTGACTGGCAGCCGGGCATTCTTTTGCCATGGGGAAAACACCGTGTACTTCGAGTCGGCTGCGTGAGGATGTAGGCCCAAGGCGCGGTTTCCTTGCGCCCATGCGGCGCACGGACTCCTCCGTGCCGGTTCCGGACTCGGAGGAACGTGCGGACATTGTGATAGCTGTAGCCAGGTGGCGAACGGACTCCTCGTCCGTGCCGGTTCCCGACTGCTCCGCGCCGGTTGGCGACTGCTCCGGGCGGTTCCCGACTGCTCCGTTCCGGTTGGCGACTGCTAGGTGGCGCTTAGCGGCTGCCCCGTTCCGGTTTCCGATTCCTGCGTGCCGCTTCGCGGCTGGTCGGGCAGACTTGGTCGGGTTCAAGTTGAATCGCGAGATAGCGCGGTATGTTTCACGTGAAACGGGGGTTGGCCGCCAGAATCTTGTTTCACGTGAAACAAGAAAATGTGCGGTTGGCTTCGTTCTGTCAAACCTCTATTCATCCCATGCTAAGATGGCCGCTTGAGCAGAGTTTTCGCCATAGCCAATCAGAAGGGCGGAGTCGGAAAGACCACAACCGCCATCAATCTGGCCGCTTCCCTTGCGGCCAACGACCTGCGAGTGCTGGTTATTGACTCTGATCCCCAGGGCAACGCGACAACCGGCCTCGGAGTCGCCAAAGACCCCACCCATCCCAGCCTCTATCACGTTCTTTTGGGCGACGTGCCTCCGAAAGAAGCCATCGTTTCCACCGATTTCGAAGGCCTCAGTCTCATTACCGCCGACAAAAACCTGGTCGGCGCCAACCTCGAGCTAGTCGGTCTTGAAAACCGCGAGCTACGCCTTCGCCAGCGCATTGCCGAAATCCGTGACGACTACCATTTCGTCCTCATCGACTGTCCGCCAGCTTTGGACCTCCTCACGCTCAACGCTCTGCTAGCCGCCGACGCAGTGTTGGTCCCTATCCAGTGCGAGTTCTTTGCCCTGGAAGGCATCTCCGAGTTGATGGACACCGTCCAGCGAATCCGCGAGTCATTCAACCACCCCCTCGAAATCGAGGGGATCCTTCTAACCATGTTCGATGACCGCACGAATCTCACCCGCCAGGTGGCGGCCGACCTGAAAGAGTTTTTCGCGGACAAAGTTTTCCGAACCGTCATCCCCCGCTCCGTTCGAATCGCCGAAGCCCCCAGCTTCGGAAAGCCAATCTTGACCTACGACCCTCGTTCTCGCGGCGCCGAAAGCTATATCCAATTGGCAAAGGAGATTCTGGACCATGAACAAACCGGACAACCCACGCCGGGCCCTCGGTAAAGGCCTGGGCGCACTCCTGCCAACCCGTACCTCCCAACTGCTGTCTCCAGAATCGGCAACGCCAGACCAGCCCTCGCACACCATTCCGATCGACTCTATCGACCCGAACCCCATCCAGCCCCGCCGGGTCTTCCAGGGAGAGCGGCTTTCCGAACTGGCCCAGTCCATCCGCACGAATGGCATTATTCAACCGTTGGTCGTGCGCAAAGCCGGTGATCGGTACCAACTCGTCGCCGGCGAACGCCGATGGCGGGCGGCCAAGCTAGCCGGTCTCGAACAGGTGCCAGCCGTCGTCCGCGACATCCCGGATGACCGCCTCCTCGAAATCACCCTCGTCGAGAATATCCAACGTGAGGACCTGAACCCGATCGAAACCGCCCACGCGTTCAGCCGCCTCAACACCGACCTCAACCTCAGCGCGGAAGAAATCGGCCATCGGACCGGAAAAGATCGCACCACCATCGTCAACTCGCTCCGTCTGCTCCAATTGCCGGCCGACCTCCAGCAACTCGTGTCCGAGCGTCGCCTCAGTCCAGGCCATGCCCGTTGCCTCCTCACTCTTCCGAATGCCGATCTGCAACGGGAAGTCGCCGAAAAGGCGGTCGCTCAAGGATGGTCCGTCCGCCAGATGGAGCGCACCACTCAGAAAATGGTCGAAGATCGAAAACCCAAGCACGTCGACGAGGTCGACATCGACCCCAACGTCAAAGCCGCCATTGAGGAAATGTCCCGCGTGCTGGGGACCAAGGTCAAGATCGTCGAGAAGGCCAAACAGAAAGGCCGCATCGAGATCGAATACTACTCGGCTGAAGACCTGGATCGCATCTACGGTGTCATCGTCGGCGAACCGTAAACTACTTCAGACCCTTCAGGATGTCTTCCAGTTCTCTGCGGATTTCAGGTAACGGGTCGGAAGAGAACAGCTCTCGCTGTACGCGTTTGGCGCCCTCTGGCTTTGGAGCCTTAGCCGAAGCTTGCAAGGACTGCCGCGCACCCTCAATCGTGAACCGCTTCTCATATAGCAAATGCTTGATACGAAGCAGCAACTCGACATCCTTGCGGCGGTACAGCCGATGCCCTGTCCCCGATTTCTTTGGCGACAAGACCGGGAATTCGCTCTCCCAGTAACGCAACACATAGGGTTCAAGCCCCAGGAGTTCGCTGACCTCACCGATCTTGAAGTACAGCTTGTTCGGGATCTCCGGGGATCCGGGCTGTAGCGCCACATCCGTCATTCGTTACTGGACATCCTAGCTCAGTCGGTTGCTATTGTCACGATATGTTGACCGCAAGGGAGAAGGACGCTGTTCGGGTCGGCCGGTTGGACCGGCTGAGCAATGCCATCCACTCGAACCGACCGCACGTGCCGGTCCATAACGGCAATCGCCCGGCTCGCGCTTTCATAGGTGAACTCTATTTCCGCCGATCCGATGGCCCGAGCATTCTTCAACTCGCCGTTCAACCGAAGCAGCCGCACGCCAGACGATTCGCCAGGCTCCACGGTATGAACGCCCGCCGGGACCCAGACGGTCTCGCCATCCCAGGCGGGCCACGAACGCCCGTCCACTTTCGCAGCGCCATGCCACTCGACACCCACCGCGGATGGTGAATCCACCCGAATTCCTTCGCCGCTGGCCTCGGTGCCGCGAACAGCCGAGGCCGCCGCCGGCAGCAGCGCCAGATCCGGCGGCAATAAGGACGCTTCGAAATACAAAGCGACCCGGGCGAAACTCCCCGCGGCCGAGTGGACCAGTTGAAATAACTCGGTTCCGGTCTGCTGCTTGGTGGGATACACGTCCTGGTAACGGTCCACGATATTGATGTCGATGCCGAGTTGGCCGTCGTGATGGGTCAACTCCCGATATTGTGCGGCGATTGCCGGATACCGCTCCGCTCCCAAATTCCAGACCGTGGCCGGGTCTTCCACCAGGAAGGTGAATCGGTGCTGGTCCATCAGAGGCAGAACCCGGGCCGTATCGGCGCCAATCGCGTCATGCATCCGGGGGTCAAACCGGTCGTCCACGTGCGTCAAGACCAGGTCGAGATCCGGCTTCTGCTGGCGGATAGCCTCCAATTCACCAATCCACTCGGACTGCATACTCTGTACCAAAGATCTGCGGAAATCGAGGAACAACCTTCGCGATGTGCTATCCGTTCGACTTCCGAACAGCTCCAGGGGATCGAATCTAGCCTGACTGCGGAATAGCGCGCGCACATCGTCGTTCATTGGAGTAAATCGGGCCGGATTATCCGGACCTTCCAAAGACTCGAAGTACAACTCCGCCAGGTTGACGCCGTCCCAGTCGAACCGGTCTACCAATTGCCTGACCCCTGTCGCGACACTCCGAAAACAGTCGCGATTGGTCAGGTTCATCAGTTTGCGCCAGTCGAGTTGGGCGTCCTGCCGCAATGCTGTTTTTTCCCGCCATTCCGGATGATCGGCCCAGAACTTCTCGCTGACATGCGGCAAGTCCAGCCAAGCGTAGACCAGGATCCCTTCCCGGTGACAGGCCTCGATCAACCGCTTCACATATTGGTCTCGTGCGGGATCCGGCTCATAAAAGTGCCAGGCCGCCACGTGAAGAGCCGAGATTCCGGATTTGCGCCAGCGCTTCGCGAACGTATCGACGTCCACCCGCGACCGGTACGCCGAGTCGAAGAACGCCCACAGCCGTGACGACCGGTAGGGTGCTCTCAGGCCCAGGTCCGCGAGTGCCTGCAGCAGATACGGGAACCGTTCGTAGCCACGTTCGCCTGGCGACACGGCGGCCCACAGAACCGCTCCACGCCCGCTCCGGAATCCCGCAAGCAAGGGCGCTCCCGACCAACGTTCCCGCGTAAATATCCGCGCCCCTGACGGCACTGTAAAGACCGGGAGATCAGCACTCTTTTCCCAGATGATCGACAGTTCGGGACTGTGTAGATCACGGACGCTGCTCACCCGTACGAGTTTCGGACCTCGCCCGAAGCCAAACGATTCCGCCAAGGGGGAGTCGCCTTCCAGGCTGAGAATGACCCCAGCTTCGACTCGTTTAGCCCAGTCTCCGGCTTCCGCGGTGGCTCCCCGAACCACCACCACCCGCGCCTGAGCTTCCGCCCTCCGTTCGAATCCGATGGACGACAGGATCTTCGGCCAGGCGCCGGCATCGGAGCCTGTGACGCTGTAGTTTGGCAATTCCGCGCCATGTGCCAGACTGGCGGCCAACAGAACAGCCGCTCTAGCGCACAAACGCATACCACACCCCGACCCGAAAATCGTTATACGGAAGCCGGCTTGGATCGCTGTGAATCAGGTACGCGCCGCGTAAGGCACTCACCGCGATGTACATCGAATTCGGCATACGAGAGGAATGGACTCGTGCACCCGGTCCGGTCTCGGCGAAATTCGCCCAAACCTGGCCCGCGCTGTCGAATGTCAGGTTGCCATTCCAGTAAAATTGTCCCCGAAACGACTTCGGCCCGACGCTGTACCCTCCGCGCGACTGGCTGTATACCAGGAAGTCGGAAAAGCGGCTCATGAACACGGCGTCCGCCGTAGTCTCCGCAAACCATCCCGCCGATTCCCCACGCAGTTGCCGTCCCACAAACCGGGCTGCCGAGACGCCCCCACGGTAATCCGGCAACATATGGCCGTTCAGGTAGTTGGCAGCCGAACCGGCTTCGAACCACCCGGTCACCCCGCGCCACGGCAACGTCCGAACACCCACCGCGAAGATGAACGATGTCGTGGAGAACAACAGCGGCGCAGCATTGCTCCGCGTGTCGCCGTCCAACCGGACACTGAGATACGGCCGCAACGGCAGCTTGGTTTGAAGTTCGGCCTTGAACTGCGCGTACCCAAAGACATCCTGCCATCGTGTAGAGACCAAGGGATAAAACCAGCCGGAAACGGAAATCCGCTCTTCCGCCGGTCGCAAATTGTTCCAAGCCTGCGTCGCTGCCTCGGCGATCGCTGGGTCGTTGCTGCTGCGAGCCAACCCAAACCAGTGGAACGCCTCGGAGTCCTGGTGCAGAATGTTGCAGGTCCACCCCATCTTCAACACAACGTCATAGTCTTCGGGAGCAGCCTCGTATGCCTGCTTCAAATACTGCAGCGCATCCCTCAAATAGCCAGCCTTGATGCTGAGAGCCGCCATCTCTTTTGGACCGAGATCCTTCTTCACTGTGAAGTGGCCGGTCTGCGGAAGCCGCAGTACCGCGCGCACCCGGTTGGCCAAGTCCTTGTCGGGACCATCCAGCACCCGGTCCAGAAGCACCTTCGCGGCCTCCCGCTCGCCCCGGCCGTAGAGCAGGAAACCAAGCTGTGCAGCCGACAGAAGGTCGTTGTAAGGCGCTTCCGCCAGGACGCGAAATTCCTTCTCAGCTTCCGCGTCATGGCTCATCTGAAGCAGCAGGTAGCCCAGTTCGCGACGCAGTTCCACATTCCGGGGATCCAGCTCCAGAGCCGCGCGGAATTCGTGGACATAGGGGTATCGCGCGGGCAACAACTCCTTCGCAGCTTCGGCGGTTCGCGCATCACCCCCGCGCGACGCCGCCAATAGAGCCGACATCGCTTGTCCCGGCCGGTTCATGGCTGTCCATACCCGGCCCAGGTCGACCAGGGTGGCGCGCCGGTCCGGGCGGACGTCCCAGGCTCTCCGGTAGTGCTCGGCGGCCAGTTCCAGGTCGTCGCGCTGCTCCGCCAGGGTAGCCAATTCGAAGTGCGACCCAAAGTCGTTCGCCCCTTTCCGGATTGCTTCCTGCCACCGTGCGATCCCCTCGGCCAGCGGCGCATCGATATTGTGGAAGGCCTGTTCGGCAACCGCATTCCCGGTCTTGCGCCAGTGGTCGAAGATGCGGCGCGCCTCGGCTTTCTCTTTGCCTTCGTAGCACAGGAACGCGTACTCCATCGCCACGGCAGCGTCCTCGGGGTCAATCCGCATAGCCTCGCGGAACTGAGCGCGCGCCAGGTCGTTTTCGCCAACCTTCAGATAGGTGTAGGCCAGGTCCTTGCGGATGGAAGCCCGTTGCGGGGCTGCCAGAACGGCCTCTTGGAAGCTGCCGATGGCCGTCTGGTAGTCCTTCGCGCTCAGAGCTTGATAAGCGTGGTTGAGCGGCTCATACGCCGGATCGGACGGTTGCGCCAGGGACAGGCTGCAAACCGCGAGCAGTAGTGCGGAACGCATGTTTGAAGAAACATAGTGCCGCCGGCCTCGCGATTCTCACAGGAATTACCGATGTCTGGCAGCCCAGGCTGGATATTCCACGTTCAGCAACTTCGCCGGACCGTCGACGTACCAGCGGTAGCCGTTGCGCCGCTCATACTCGATTTCCGCCAGCGAGTACTTCACTACCGAATCGCGGCCGCAGAAAATGGGACGATTCGTGTCCAATTCGTAGAACCGCGCCCACAATGGCGGGGCGCTCGCGTCGGCCACCACCGTGCTGTCGTATCCCTTGGGAGTACCGGGAGCCGGTTTCCGGTCGACGCGAATGCCGGTGATCTTCGACGCGCCAAACCAGGCGACCGCCGCATCGACTGCTCGTACGATCTCAGGCGATGGATGCTCCACGCTCATCAGAAACTCCACCACTCCCACGCTTTCGCTCCCGCTGAGGGAAGGAAGTTCGTACGCGCGGGCCTTAGCCGGCGCGAGCGTGTGTTCATCGTGCTGCGCGCACCAGACCGTAAGTTTGCCGTTCTCGGTGACCTGGGTCTTGAGGATGCACTCGATCCCTTTTTCGACAGCCCTCTGCGCGGCGGCGCGGGATTTCTCATCCACGAAGACAAACTCAGGCTTGCGCGCCACCACGTCGCGCAGCAACTCCAACACGCCGGTCATAGCGTCGTCATTGTAAGTGATGTGACTCCAGTAGCCGTTGCGGAGCGGATAGAACTGGGGCCAGCCGCCATTCGGATACTGCGCCTTCAGAAGGTAATCCAGCCCCTTTCGAAATGCCTCCGCGAAGCGCAACCGGCTCTCCGGACTTTGGCTGTACACCCGCGCCAGGAACCGCATTTGCGTATATGTCGAGTCGTTATCGATGGTGCTGTGCACTTCGGGATCGCGCTTCTCCTTTTCCAGCTCCGCTCGTTTCTCCGGAGTCATCGGCAAAGCCATATCGATATTCTTGTCCCAGCCGCCGATATCGCGCTGGTACACCAGAAGATTTTGGGCGATGCGCACGGCCTCCGCGCTGCCATACCAGGCAGCCGGCTGCCGCAGAGCATCCCGCCACTGCACGGTTTGCGCCATCATCGGCGCCGCGACCAAGACCAGTGTCGTTATCCGCATTGTTATCCGCATTGTTATCCGCATTTGACGCCATGGTACCGCCAATTTCAGGAACTCCGCGCGCTTGTGGGGCAGGTTGTCAACCTGCGGCCGATTGTCAATCGGCCTGTGTGCAAAGCGTAAGCGGCCGAATGCCTGGTTCTCTTGTGTTCAAATAGAAGGTCCCATGCCATTCAGAGGCGTAGATTACTTCCTCGTCGATTCCTTGTTTACCGAGCAGGAACTGATGGTCCGGCAGACGGCCCGCCGGTTCGCCGAAGAACGCATTCTGCCGGTGATTCGCGATTGCTTTCGCGACGCCCGCTTTCCCTCGGAATTGATTCCCGAAATGGCCGACCTGGGCTTCCTGGGCGCCAACCTGGAAGGCTATGGCTGCGCCGGTATGAGCCATGTGGAATATGGCCTGGTCATGCAGGAACTGGAGCGCGTCGATTCCGGCATCCGCAGCTTCGTTTCGGTGCAGGGCGCCCTAGTCATGTACCCTATCCTTACCTATGGCTCCGACGAGCAGAAGGACAACTGGCTACCCCGTCTGCAGAGCGGGAAGGCCGTCGGTTGCTTCGGACTCACCGAGCCCGATTTCGGGTCGAATCCCAGCGGCATGCGCACCACTGCCCGCCGCGATGCAGATTCCTGGGTGCTCAACGGCGAAAAGACCTGGATCACCAACGGAACCGCCGCCGACGTCGCCGTAGTTTGGGCGCGCACCGAAGCCGGCATCGACGGATTCCTGGTGGAACGCGGGACACCCGGATACACCACTTCCGACATCCACGGCAAATGGTCCATGCGTGCTTCGGTAACATCCAGCCTGTCTTTTGCCGATTGCCGCGTCGGCGAACAGGATCGGCTTCCCAAAGCCAAAGGATTGAAAGCCGCGCTTTCCTGCCTCACCCAGGCGCGCTATGGGATCGGTTGGGGTGTCATCGGCGCCGCCATGGATTGCTACGAAACCGCGCGCCAGTATTCCATCCTCCGCAAGCAGTTCGACGACCGGCCGATCGCGTCGCACCAGCTCGTCCAGGAGAAGCTGGCCTGGATGATCACCGAGATCACCAAGGCGCAATTGCTGGCCGTGCAGGCGGGACGCCTCAAGGACCAGCACAAGCTCGAACCCGCGCACGTTTCCATGCTGAAGCGGAACAACGTGGCCATCGCGCTCGATTGCGCCCGCATGAGCCGCGATCTGCTGGGCGCCAACGGAATTACGGACGAATATCCCGTCATGCGTCACCTCTGCAACTTGGAAACCGTCAAAACATATGAAGGAACGGATCACATCCACGCCCTGGTAATCGGCGAAAGGGTTACCGGGGTGGCGGCGTACCGCTAATGCTTCTCTACGCAGCCACCATCCTGCTGAGCGCTTTCCTGCTGTTCCAGGTGGAGCCCGTCATTGCCAAAATCATCCTGCCCTGGTACGGAGGGTCGGCCGCGGTCTGGACAACCTGCCTTCTCTTTTTCCAGATGGTTCTCCTGCTCGGCTACCTCTATGCGCACGTAGTGGCGCACTATCTGAAGCCGCGCATCCAGGCGTGGCTGCACGTGGCTCTTCTCTCGGTCAGCCTGGTGGCCTTGCGCATATATCCCGGGGTCTCCTGGAAACCGTCGGGGACCGAGGATCCCATGCTGGGCATTCTGATCCTGCTGGCGGCCTCGGTGGGGCTGCCGTATTTCCTGCTCTCCACCACCGGACCCTTGCTGCAGGCGTGGTACGCCCGGCAGTTTCACGGCTCGGTTCCGTATCGTCTCTATGCGCTGTCGAATGCCGGGTCCATGTTCGCCCTGCTGAGCTATCCGTTCCTGTTCGAGCCGGTCTATACCACGCATCAGCAGGCCGGAATGTGGTCGGTGGCTTACGGCGGCTTCCTGCTGTTGTGCGGTGTTACGGCCGTGCGCGCCAGCCGCGCGGCGGAGCTGACGCCTCCGAAACCGGCCCCGGAAGACATTGCCAAGCCGGGTGTCCGGGAATATGTCTTGTGGCTGGCTCTGCCGGCGTCGGCCTCCGTGCTCCTGCTGGCCATCTCCACTCACATCACGCAGAACGTCGCGGCCATCCCGTTCCTTTGGATCATGCCTCTGAGCCTGTACCTGCTCAGCTTCATCCTCTGTTTTGACGGCCGGGGATGGTTTCGTTACCGCCGATTCCCCTACGTGCCGCTCATGGCGGTTTTTCTTGCCGGCATGGCCATGTCGATTGCCGGAGAGAACGCTCCCATCCGCCTCCTGGCCGGCCTCTTTCTGCTCGGACTGTTTTCCTGCTGCATGGTGTGTCACGGGGAACTGACCCTGCTGAAACCGCATCCCCGCTACCTCACGCAGTTTTACCTGACCGTTTCGGCGGGCGGCGCACTGGGAGGATTGCTGGTTGGGTTTGTGGCTCCTCGCGTCTTTCGCTCCACCTACGAACTGGAGCTCGGCATGGCACTATGCGCCACGGTGACGGTGGTGGCTCTGGGCAACCACCCGGACCGGGATTGGTTACGCAACCTGTTGCCGGGACAAAGCCTGCTGCCCGTGGCGCTGGCCTCGCTCGCGGCCGGCTATCTCGGGTTCCTCTATCGCGACCAGATTCTCTCGGGCATCCATGCCGCCGCGCATCTTTTTGCCAAACATTTTGCCAAACAGTGGCAGCCCTCCGGCGAGTTCGATAACTATATTCTTCTGCTGATTCTGCTCTGGCTCGCGGCCATCCCGCTGATCGTCAAGCGAGGCGTCCGAATGCGCTGGGTAGCGCGGCAGGGCTTGCGGGCTTTCGGTTTGGAACTGGCGGCCCTGGTGCTCATCGGCTACCTGGGTTACGAAATCGGGGATGAAAATACCGGCTATCGAACCATGGCCCGGAATTTCTACGGGGTATTGAAAGTCACCGATTCCGGCACGCCCGCCGAACTCGATTCCACCCGCGGCCTGATGCACGGAAGCATCAGCCACGGCGAACAGTTTCAGAATCCCTCCCGCCGCGACCTGCCGACCACCTATTATGCCGAGGAATCGGGCATCGGGATTGCCATCCGCGACAAACAGAAGACCATCGAGCGCATGCGCGTCGGCGTCATCGGGCTGGGCACCGGAACTACGGCGGCTTATGGCCGCTCGGGCGACTATTACCGGTTTTACGAGATCAACCCCCTGGTACGCCACATTGCCGAGACCGATTTCACGTTCCTGAAAGACTGCCGTTGCCGGGTGGATATTGCCATCGGAGATGCGCGCCTGTCGCTCGAACGGGAAGCGCCCGAGAATTTCGACGTCCTGGCCGTGGACGCCTTCTCGAGCGACTCGATCCCCGTCCACCTGTTGACCCTGGAGGCGATGCAATTGTACTTCCGTCAGCTCAAGCCGGACGGAATTCTGGCGGTGCACATCTCCAACCGGTATCTGGACCTGCGGCCGGTGGTGGATGGGATCAGCCGGGCCACCGGGCACACCGCGCGTCTGGTGGACGCCCAGGAGAACGACGACCGCGATGTGCTGCGCTCCGAATGGATTCTGGTGACCGCGGCCGTCCCGGGGTTCGACGCAAACATCCTGAGCCGTTCTATGATAGTCGAGTCCCACAAATCGGTGCGGATGTGGACTGACGAGTACAGCAACCTGTTCCGGATCCTGAAGTGAGACCGCTCCTGGGGTATTGAGGAATCATGTTTCTTTACGCACTTACGATCCTGCTGAGCGCTTTCCTGCTCTTCCAGGTGCAGCCGGTGATTGCCAAGATCATCCTGCCCTGGTTCGGCGGATCGGCAGCGGTGTGGGCCACGTGCCTGCTCTTTTTCCAGTTGGTGCTGCTGCTGGGGTACCTCTATTCGCACGCGTCCATCCGCTACCTCAAGCCGCGGAAACAAATGTTTCTGCACCTCGGGCTATTGGGCTTGAGCTTGGCCGCGCTGGCCGTGCTGCCGGTGTATCCATCGGCCGCATGGAAACCCTCGGGCACGGCGGACCCTACCTGGGGCATCCTCAGCCTGCTCGGCGGAACCGTCGGTCTGCCGTATTTCCTGCTCGCCACTACCGGACCCCTTCTGCAGGCCTGGTACGCGCGCCGCTTCCGGAACGCGATGCCATACCGCCTGTACGCTCTTTCGAATGTGGGGAGTATGTTCGCGCTGGTGAGCTATCCGTTCCTGTTCGAACCGGTCTTCGGTTCGCACCAGCAGGCCGGTATGTGGTCGATCGGCTATTGCGGTTTCATCGCGCTCTGCGCCTTCGCGGCGATTCGTTCCGGAACCGCGCCGGAGGTGAAGATGGAAGCGGAAGTCGCCGACGCTATGCCTGTGGTTGCTCCCGGGCCGCGGCAGTACGTGTTCTGGCTGCTGCTGCCGGCGGTCGCCTCCGCGTTGCTGCTGGCCGTTACCAACCATATTTCGCAGAACATCGCGGCCATCCCGCTGTTGTGGATCGCTCCCCTCAGCCTGTATCTCCTGAGTTTCATCCTGTGTTTCGAGGGCCGCGGATGGTACCGGCGGTTTCCGTACCTGCCTCTGATGGCGGTTTTCATCGGCGCCATGGCCATGGCCATGGAAGGCTACGAAGGCGCCGGCGGTGTGCGGGCCGCCGTCGGAATCTTCCTGCTGGGTCTGTTCTCCTGCTGCATGGTCTGCCACGGCGAACTGGTGCTGCTGAAACCCCATCCCAAGTACCTCACTCATTTCTACCTGATGATTTCCGCCGGTGGCGCGCTCGGAGGACTCCTGGTGGCCTTCGTGGCTCCGCACGTCTTCAACAGCTTTTACGAGTTTCCGCTTGCCTTGATCGCCTGCGCCGTGCTCACGCTCGTCGTGCTGCGCGCCAATCCCGATCCGGCTTGGCTCCACGAGTTCCTGCCGCCCGTTCGCATCGTCGCCGCGGCCGTGGCGGTGGGATTGTTCGGGTACTTGGGATACGCCAAACATGAGAAGGTGATCGGATGGGCCCACGACCTGGCGCATAGAGTGGCGCCGAAATGGACTCCGCCCGACAGTTTCGACAACTATGCCATTCAGGTAGCTTTCCTGATTGTGTCGGCGGTGGTGCTCGCTGTACTGAGCGCCGATTGGAGATTCCGCTGGCTGCGAACCATGGGCGGCCGTTCCACATTCGGCATTGAAATCGTGGCGCTGATGATCAGCGGGTACCTGGCGTATCAAGTCGGCCAATCCACCACCGGCCATCGGCTGATGGTGCGCAATTTCTACGGCGGGCTGAAGATCACCGACACCGGACCGGCCACGGCTTTCGATTCTGTCCGCCGCCTGACGCACGGAACCATCAATCATGGCGAGCAATTCCTGAATCCGATACGGCGGGATCGGCCCACCACCTACTACGGACCCGAAACCGGCGTCGGCATCGCGGTGCTCGACAAAGAAAAGACGCATGCGGTTCGCGTCGGAGTGATCGGACTGGGGACTGGGACCATCGCGGCGTATGGCCGTTTGGGCGACTATATCCGCTATTACGAGATCAATCCGCTGGTGCCCAGGATCTCCAACGCGGGCAGCGCCAGCCAGTTCACCTTCCTGACCGATTGCAAATGTAAAGTGGACGTAGTGATGGGCGATGCGCGCCTATCGCTCGAACGGGACGTCCCGCAGAATTTCGACGTGCTGGCGGTGGATGCATTTTCCAGCGACTCGATTCCCGTTCACCTCCTGACCAAGGAGGCGATGCAACTGTACTTCCGTCATCTCAAACCGGACGGGATTTTGGCCGTTCACATTTCGAACCGCTACCTGGATCTGCAGCCCGTAATCGACGGCGAGTCGAAAGCCACCGGACACGTTGCGCGGTTGGTGGACACCGACGACGACAACTCCACGGATGTATTCGGAGCCACATGGGTGTTGGTGATGGCCCCCACGCCAGGGTTCGATTCCCAGGTAAGTTCCAATTCTACGGAAATCACCTCCGCGCGAAAGGTACGTTTGTGGACAGACGATTACAGCAACCTTTACCAGATTCTGAAATAAAGGTATACTACCGATAGCCGCGTCCCTATCTCCCCTGTTATTGTGAAAGCAGAGAGAGATATCTGTTTCTCAGGCGGGTGATGTGCATCACCAAGCCTTTGCGAGGAAACTCATCATGGACGCCGCGCGCAATCGAATCCCACTTCCCAAGATCGCTCTCCCCATCCTGACCGCCGCGCTGCTGCTGGCTGCGCCCTGGCACGCTCTCGCTCAACCGAATTTCATATTGAGCACCAATTCGGTGACCATTGTCGGAAACAGCGGTACGGGTGTGCAGGTCTCCTCGAGCGGCGATCCAACTACCGAGATTACGTTCTCCGCCACAGCCACCTACAACGGCGACAGCCCGTGGATTTCCATCAACGGTCAATCCGCCGGTAGCACCGCGAGCGGCCTGACAACTCCAACGCAGATATCCTTTCAGGCAACTCATGTGCCGGCGAGTTCGGCTACCATCACGCTCACGGCATCCTCTCCCTCCGGTGTCACGAGCGTGCAGATCACCGTCACCTACAACGGTAGCGGCACTGGCGGCGGCGGAACCGGTGGCGGAGGCACGGGCAATGGCACGATCACCGCTACTCCAGCCTCGGTGAGCGCAAGCAACGCCGCCGGCGCCATCACCTCGACGACGGTGCAAATCTCTACCGCCAGTACCACCGCCATTAACGTGTCGATGGACGCAAGCCCCGCCCTTCCGACGTGGCTCACGGCAACGTTGACTGGTAGCTCGGTAATCGTCAATGGAAACGTCACCCTGTACCTGCAGTTCAACTCCAGCGGTCTGTCAGCCCAGAATTACAGCGCAACCATCAGCCTCAACTCCGGAGCCCTGACGATTCCCGTCACCTATTCGGTGGGCGCCAGCACGGTGATCTCGGTCAACCCGACCTCGGCGAGTTGGAGTTACGCATCGGGCGGGACGGCGCCATCGACGAACTTGACCGTCAATGCCGGCACTCAAACCTTCAACGCCGTCTCGAACGCTCAGTGGATTCTTCTAAGCTACCCCGGCGCGCCCGTGAATTTCCCGCCATCCTACTCGGTTTCGAATTTCCAGACCACCACCGGACTTACGGTGCTGTACGACACGGCGGTGGCGATTCCATCGGCGAATACCGCGGGCACGGTCACAATCTCGGATACAAACGGCAATTCAACCACATTCACCGTCACCTTTCTCGGAAGCACGGGCGGCACCGGCGGTGGGAGTACGGGGACGGTCACCGTAACGCCCAACCCGGCCACGCTCACTTCCGCGCTCAATTCCGGCTGTTGCTCCCAGACCACGCTCTCCGTGAATTCAACGGTCAGCGGTACCGTGTCCGTGTCCCTGTCGAGTTCCTTGGGCAGTAACTACCTCTTTGCGGTAGTAAACGCAAACAGCATCACGGCCGGAACGCCGGTCACCGTAACCCTCAACGGAAATGCCAGCGGGCTTTCCTCGCAAACTTACTCGGGCACGCTGACCGTGTCGGTAAACTCCAACGGAACCGTAAGCCAGACCAACGTCCCGATAACCTACGTGGTGGGCACCGGCGGATCGGGCTCCGTAACCGCGACGCCCAACCCGGTGACGCTAAGCGCCGCTCTCAGTTCGAGCGGACAGGCCACCGTTACGGTGAACTCCACCGTGAGCGGAGTTTTATCCGTAAGTATGTCGAGCTCCCTGAGCAACTATGTTACGCCGGTTGCCAACGGAAGCATCACGGCCGGAACCCCGGTTAGCGTGACTCTGTTCGGAACCGACAGCGGACTTAGCTCGCAAACCTTGACCGGCACGCTGACCGTGACGGTGAACTCCAACGGGATCTTCAGTCAGACGACGGTCCAGGTAAACTTCGTGGTGGGAACCGGCGGCAGCGGCTCCGGGGGCACTGGGGGCACGACCGCTTCGGTGGCTCCTACCGCAATCACTTTCTCCGCGGACATGAACAATACGGCGGCCATCAGTCCGCAATATCTCTCGATTACCAGCGCTGGAACCTACTCGGCGACAGCCGCCGCGTCGGGCGGCAACGGGCAATGGCTCAGCGTCGGGTCGGGCTCCGTAACTTCGAACGGGCCTTCCAGCCCGGGTTTGCTGGAGGTGATTGCGAACCCGGCGGGCCTCGCCGCGGGAAGCTATTCCGGGACGGTAACGGTCTCGTCGCAGGGCGGCTCCACTCAAGTCAACGTGACTCTGACGGTATATAGCGCGTCCATCCTGTATGTCGCCACGGGCCCGGGTGGGCCATCGACGATGAACGTCACGGAGTCGGGAGGCAACCTGGGCACTGTGCCCCAGTTGTTCGCCTTTACCAGCGGTTCCACGGCCATGACCGTAACGGCCAGCACCACCACGCCCTGGCTCATCCTGCCCACCACATCGGGCAGCACGTCGACTTTCAACGGCGGAAATGAGTTCCAGGTCTTTTTCAGCGCCGCGAGCCTGGCCAACGGTGTCTACATTGGGGCCATCACGTTCACCAGTCCGACGGCGGCCGATTCGCCGTTTACCGTTCAGGTGGTGCTTTCGGTCAGCGGGAGTACGGTGAGCGCCGGCCTGAGTTTGTCGCAGTCGTCGGTCACTTTGAATGCGGCCGCCAACGGCTCCAGCGCGAGCCAGCAAGTTGGTGTCCAGGCCAATACGGCGGACGGATTCACAGCGACGGCCACGGTCAACAACGGTGGTATCAACTGGCTTACCGTGAATCCGAATGCGGGCACCGCTCCACAGAACATCACGATTATCGCGAGCCCCTTTGACTTGCCGAACGGCACTTACTCGGGACAGGTTTCAGTGACCGACGGAACCACGACGGCCACAATCCTGGTTACGTTTACCGTAGGGGGGTCGGGAAGCTCCGGCGGTAACGTAGTCTCCAGTCCGTCATCCCTGACCTTCAGTTACCAGATCAATGGGAATAATAATCTGACCTCCCAGAGCCTGACGATCTCCAACTCGGTATCGGGCTCGGCCGGAATCCCCTTCAGCGTGTCGGCCACCGAAAGCAACGGTTCCACCACCTGGCTAACGGCCACCGTGAATGGCGCAACACAAGGCCAAACACAGGCGACCGTGGTGGTTAGCATAACTCCGGGATCGCTGCCCCACGGCACATATAACGGGACGGTGACCATTTCGCCAACGGGCGGTAACCAGATTTCCATTCCGATTACCTTGAACATACTAAGTGCGGCTACGGTAACTGCCACGACCGCGACCGGTTCGCAGTTGTCGTTTGCCTACCAGGTGGGAGGGTCCGCTCCCGGGCCGGGAACCATACAGGTGACCGGCAGTACATCGAATCTGACATTCAGTGCGTCGGCGTCCACTGTATCGGGAGGAAACTGGCTCTCGGTGAACAACAGCACCGGCGCCACCGGAACGGCTCCGGCGGCACTCAGCGTCACCGTGAACCCGGCCAATCTGGGCCCCGCGACATACTCTGGAACCGTCGTGGTGCAAGGCACCGGCGGGGCGATCGGATCGAGCACCATCTCCGTGCAACTGACCGTGACCGCGCCGCTCCCCACCATTAGCATGGTGGAGCAGGCTGCCAGCTATGCTGTGAATGGGCCGGTATCGCCGGGTGAGATCGTTTCCATTTACGGCAGCGCCATGGGCCCGGCAACCCCATTGGGAACTACTGTCGACCCCATCACGGGAAAAGTGGAGACCAGCCTCGGCAACGTGCAGGTTTCGTTCAATGGGTACTTCGCGCCCCTGACCTACGTATCGGCTACGCAAATCAACTGCGTGGTGCCCTACGAATTAGCCCAAATTACCAGCCCGTATGTGCAGATAAAGTATTTGAACCAGACATCCAATGCGTTCAATTTGAGAGCGGCGGCCACGGCTCCGGGAATCTTCACGGCCGGCAATGGCACGGGCCAGGCGGCGGCCCTCAATTCCGATAACAGCTTCAATTCGGCCGGCAACCCGGCCCCTGCCGGCTCCGTGGTCCAGATCTATATGACGGGCGAAGGGCTGCTTGCGCCGCTGCCGCCGGGCGTCTCGGGAACCGTAAACGTCACCGGCAGCATCACCTGTAAAGCGGGCTGCACCAGCTTGAGCCAGATTCCCGTGCCGCTGCTGGCCGTAGGAGCGCTTGTTAACGGCCAACCGGCCACCATCACTCCCCCGAGCGGATTTTACGGGGAGGCCGCCGGCTTTGTTTCGGGTGTCATGCAGGTAAACGTGGTGATCCCCCCGAATACACCTTCGGGACCGGTTTCCCTGGTGATTTCAGTGGGTGGCGCCAGCAGTCAGGCCGGCGTCACGGTTTCGATAAAGTAGCCGCTTGGAGCGAGGGAGAACATAGTAACATGCAAACCCGCGAACGCCTCCGATCTGTTTTCCTCGGCAGTCTTCTACTGGTATGTCCCACCGCCGGATATGCCCAGGGCGTCATCGTCGCCACGCCGAACCCGTTGAACCTGGATACCACGACCGGCCCGGACGTCTACCAATCGATTACCCTAACCACGGCGAGCACGACGGCAATTCCATTTACCGCGTACGTGGGCAATACATCCTGGCTTACCGTCACTGCCGGCGCCACCGGAATGGTGGCCGCCGGTAGCCCGGCTACCGTGACGCTCCACGCCAACTCGGCGGGTTTGACGCCGAACTCAATGTATAACGCCGGGGTTCTGGTCACCTATGGGTCGTCGGCGCAGACCCTCACGATCCAGGTGAACTACAACGTCGTTGTCGTCACCGGGCTGAATGCCAATCCTCCGGATACGAGCTGGGTTTACGCGCCGGGTGGGGCAGTCCCGCCGCCCCAGGTGGTCACCCTGAGCAGCAGCGCTTCCACATTCAGCGCCCAGGTTTCTCAAAACGCCCCCTGGCTGTTGCTGGGTATTCCGAATCCGGCTCAGAACTTCGTTCCGCAATCCGGCCTGAATGGATATCCCACGTCCGGCGGCTTCACGCTGGTATTCAATCCGCTGCCGGCGCTCGCCCCGGGTACCGACTACGGCGGCCAGGTGACGGTGACGGACGCCAGTGGGAACGTGACCATCGTGGTGGTCACGCTGGATGTCGTGGGCGCCGGAAGCAGCTTCACGATCTCACCGGGCGCCGTCACTCTGACAACCTCCGGTCCGGCCGTGACCACCACGTTGACTTCCGCGGCTCCCAATCCTACGCCCTTTACGGCGACGGCCATCGTAACCACGCCTCCGGGTTCGGCGTGGCTCTCGGTGACGTCCTCGGGCATCACTCCGCAGAGCCTGCTGGTGACCGCCAACCCCACCGGTCTGCCCCCCGGAACGTACACCGGATCCATCACGGCCACCGGCGGCGGCCTTTCCAGCGTGGTACAGGTGACCTTCGTGGTGAACGGTCCGGCCGGCCTCGGCAACGTGGTCTCCAGCTCCGCCTCTCTCAACTTCAGTTACCAGGTGGGCGGAATAGTTCCGCTGCAGCCGCAAAGCCTTTTGATTTCGGACGCGATTGTCGGCACTGTCGGCATTCCCTTTACGGTATCGGCGGTAGTGCCGGCGGGAACCACGAGCTGGCTTTCGGCCGCGGTCCAAGGAGGCGGAACACAAGGCACAACCGGGACCTCCACGGCCACGGTGCTGGTGACCGTCAACCCGCAGGGCCTGCCGCCGGGAATTTACCCGGGGACGGTCAACATTACGCCGGCCGGGGGAAACGTCCTCGGCATCCAAGTGACCCTCACCGTGCAAGGCAGCGCGACGGTAGCGGCGTCTCCCTTGCAGTTGAGCTACTCCTACCAGATAGGCGGAACGGTTCCGGCCGCGCAAGCGGTGCAGGTTACCGGCAACGCAGCCAGCTTGCCGTTTGCCGTGGTGACGTCCACCACGTCGGGTGGAAACTGGCTCTCCACCAGCGCTTCCGCCGGCGCCACGCCGGCGACTCTCAACGTAACCGCGAATCCGGGCACTCTGACGGCAGGCTCCTACCAGGGAACGGTCACGGTTGCGGGTAGCGGCACAGGCCCCGGCAGTTCCACGGGGACCACCAATATCTCCGTGGTGCTGACCATCACCGCCGGGTCGCCCTCTATTACCTTCGTACAAAACGCGGCCAGCTTCTCGAACGGGCCGGTAGCGCCGGGCGAGATCGTCTCCATCTTCGGCTCCACGATCGGACCGGCCATCCCGGTGGGCACTACGCTCACTTCCGCGGGGACGGTCTCCACGAATATCGGCGGCGTCCAGGTGCTGTTCAATGGCACGCCGGCTCCTTTGACGTACGTGAGCGCCACCCAGATCAACTGCGTGGCGCCCTATGAGTTTGCCCTGGTGACCAGCCCGTACGTTCAGGTGAAATATCTGCAGCAGAGCTCGAACATTTTCAGTCTACTGCAGGCCGTCACGGCGCCGGGAATATTTGCCGCATCCTCCGGTCAAGGCCAGGGGGCCATTCTGAACGGAGACAATACCTACAACTCCTCGGCCATCCCGGCCGCCAAAGGCAGTACGGTTCAGGTCTTCATGACGGGCGAAGGGCTGCTTTCTCCACCAGCCGCCACGGGAAGCGTAACCTGCTCGACGGGATGCACCACCGCCCCGCCTCCGCAGCCGGCGCTCAAGGTGGCGGCGCTGATCAACGGACAGCCGGCCACCATCGCGTACTATGGAGAAGCGTCGGGCGACGTCTCGGGCGTTTTGCAAGTGAATGTGGTCATCCCGCCGAATACGCCCTCGGGTGCGGTTTCCATCGTGATTTCGGTCGGTGGCGCTCCCAGCCAGAATGGCGTCACGGTGGCCGTCCAGTAGACCCACCCGTACAATTGTTCCAGGAGCCGGCTTGGAGAACAAGGAAATCGCGCGCATACTCTGGGAAACCGCCGACCTGATGGAGATTGCGGCCGAGGATTCGTTCCGCATCCGCAGCTACCGGAACGGCGCCACCGCGGTGGAGGGATATCCCGAGCGCATCGTCGATATTCTGCGGGACCCCGCGCGCAAAGTCACCGACATTCCGGGTATCGGCAAGGGCCTGGCGCACGTGCTGCAGGAAATTGCCGAGCGGCGGTCGTGCGAGCGGCGCGATCTATTGCTGCAGACGTTCCCGCCTTCCTCCCTCGAATTCCTGAAGATCCAGGGACTGGGTCCCAAGAGCATCGCGCTCATCTTCCAGCACTTCCGTATTACCACCATCGATGAGCTGGAACGTCTCTGCGTGGAGCAGAAACTGCGCGGCCTGCCGCGCATGGGAGCCAAGCTGGAGGAGAAGGTGCTGCGGTCCATCGCGCAATACCGCATGCGCACCGGCCGGTATCTGCTCAGCTATGCCGAAGGAATGGCTGAGGAACTGACGGAAGCGCTGAAGGACACGCCGGGCGTCGACACCATCACCCCCGCCGGAAGCCTGCGGCGCGGCCGCGAAACCGTGGGCGATCTGGACCTGCTCGTCACGGGTCCGCGGGCGGTAGCGGTGCTCGACCGGTTCGTCGCCTATCCGCGCGTGGAGGAAGTCCTGGGGCACGGCGAGAACAAAGCCAGCGCCAAGGTGGGCCGCGAGGGATTGCAGGTGGACGTGCGCGCCCTGGCCCCCGAAAGTTTCGGCGCCGCCATGCAATACTTCACGGGGAGCAAGGACCACAATGTCGCGATTCGGACACGCGCCGTCCGCATGGGCCTCAAGCTGAGCGAGTACGGCCTGTTCCGCGTGGACGACGATTTCAAAGTCGCGGGCGACACCGAAGCCGGCGTCTATGAAGCGCTCGGGCTTCCCTGGATTCCGCCCGAATTGCGCGAAAACGCGGGCGAGCTGGAGGCCGCGTCGGAGGGCCGGCTCCCGGAGTTGGTGGAGCAGCGCCACATCCGCGGCGACCTGCACATGCATACCACCGAGACCGACGGGCGGGCGTCGCTGGAAGAAATGGCGGAGGCGGCGCGGGCGCGCGGTTACGAATACGCCGCCATCACCGACCACTCCAAAGCGCTGGCGATGGCCAATGGGTTGGACGAAACGCGCGTGGTGGCCTTCGCGCGGCAAGTGCGCGAGCGAAACCGCGAAGGCCTGGGGATCCGCCTGTTTTCCGGCATTGAATGCGACATTATGCGCGACGGCTCCATGGACCTGGCCGACGACGCGCTGGCGGAACTCGATCTGGTGATCGGCAGCGTCCACAGCCATATGAACATGGAAGCCGCGGAGATGACCGGCCGCCTGCTGCGCGCCCTGGAATGCCCGCACCTGCGGATCCTGGGACATCCCACGGGACGCATCCTGCTGCATCGCGATCCATTCCCCTTCGATTTCGACCGGATTGTGACGGAGGCCGTGAAGCGCGGTGTGTGGCTGGAGATCAACGCCAGCCCCGAACGGCTGGACCTGAACGGCGCCATGGTCCGGACCGCCAAGGCGAAAGGCGCGCGCTTCACTATTTCGACGGACGCCCACCATCCCAAGCACCTCGACAACATACGGTATGGCGTCTTGACCGCGCGGCGCGGATGGCTGGGTCCGGGGGACATTCAGAATACCCTGCCGGCGGACCATTTTGCAGCCGCCCTGCGCACACGACCATGAATACCATGAAAATCACTTCTTCCCGTGAAGTCTACAACTGCGGTCTCTTCCGCGTGACCGAGGACGAAGCTGTCGATCCGAAGAGCGGGTTCACCATCAAGCGCTCGGTGGTTCGTCATGCCGGCTCGGCGGTCATGCTGGCCGAGGATGCAAAGAGGCGCATTCTGTTAGTCCGGCAGTACCGGCTGCCGGCCGGAACGCTGCTCTGGGAGTTGCCCGCCGGCCGCCTCGACCCCGGAGAAACGCCCCTCGTGGCGGCTAAGCGCGAGTTGAAGGAAGAGACCGGGTATCGAGCCAAAAAGTGGACTCGCTTGGCCTCCTTCTGGGTGAGCCCTGGATATGTAGAGGAGCGGATGACCATTTACATGGCTCAGGAGTTGGTAGCGGGCGAAGCCACCCCCATGGACGACGAGCGCATCGAGACCCGCTGGTTCACGCGCCGCGAGACCGCGGAGATGATCCGCACCGGGAAGATCGACGACGCCAAGACGATGATCGGGTTTCTGATGCGGAAGTGAGGGGGATTCGCGGGGCAGGCGATCCGCTCTGGTGACCCTCGCCCGCCCTACCCGTTCCCCGATATCTCAGCACCCGGTTGACGGCCGTTTTGTGCATACTGGAGGATGAGGTGGGCCTGCCATGAAGCGAACGATTCAGGTGCGTATCAGCAGAGGGGACCGCCTTTTTGTAGCCGAGTGTCTCGACCTGCCGGTGGTCACCCAGGCAGCAACCCTGGACGAACTGGCGTCCAATATCCGCGAGGCCATCGGGCTGCACCTGGAGGGCGAGGATCTGGCTGCGCTCGGTTTTTCCGCCAACCCGCCAATCCTCGCGACGATGGAGCTTGAAGCCGTAGCCTGACAACCCCGCCCCACGAAATCGCGATCATGACGATTGTCATGCTTCCGGCCTGACGAACTCCACTACTCTCGAAATTCTAACCGGCGCATCATCGCAAGTGGAGGAGTTACCCATGCCAGTCGCCGAATTGCACGCCGTCACCAAGAACTACGGCGAGATCGCCGCCTTGCGAGGCATCGATCTCGCCATTGAACCGGGAGAAGTCGTATCCCTGCTGGGGCCGAATGGAGCCGGCAAAACCACCGCCGTGCGCATCCTGCTCGGCCTCATGCAGCCGTCGTCGGGACGGGCCGAGGTCTTCGGCCATCCGCCCGCCAGCCGGTACGCCCGTCTGCGCCGCGGAGCGCAGTTGCAAGTGGCCCGCGTGCCCGAGACGCTGCGCGTCCGCGAACACATTCAACTGTTTTCCAGCTACTACGAGAAGCCCCTGCCACTCCAGGAGACGCTGGCCGCGGCGGGACTGGTAGATGTCCAAAACCGGCTGTTCGGCGAACTCTCCGGCGGCCAGAAGCAACGCGTACTATTCGCCCTTGCGATTTGCGGCAATCCCGGCCTGCTGTTTCTGGACGAGCCGACCGTAGGTCTGGACGTGGAAGCGCGCCGCGCCCTCTGGGCCCGCATCCGCGGATTCGCCAAACGCGGCGGCAGCGTGCTCCTGACCACTCACTACCTGGATGAAGCCGATGCTCTGAGCCACCGCATCGCCGTCATCCACCGCGGTCTGATTGTGGCCGAGGGTACGCCGGCCGAGATCAGGAAGCTGGGCGCGTCGGCCGATTTGGAAGATGCGTTTCTGGCGATCACTGGAAATCCGAACGTTGTCGAGGAGGTTGCGTAATGTCGAACGTCTATTTGTTGGAAGCCAAAATGGAGTTTCTGAAATCGCTGCGGATGAAGATGTATTCGCTGTCCACGGTGATTTTCCCTGCCATGTTCTATTGCTTCTTCGGCCTTGCGATGGGCAAGGAAGGCTCCAAAGACTCCATGCCGATGGCGCGGTATCTGCTGGCCACGTACGGGGCTTTCGGCGTGATGGGCGCGTCTCTGTTCGCGTTCGGGGTGGGAGTCGCGGTGGAGCGCGGGCTGGGGTGGTTGCAGGTGAAACGGGCCAGCCCGATGCCCCCGGCCGCGTATTTCTTCGCCAAGGCGGTGGTGAGTCTGTCGTTCGCAGCCATCGTGGTGGCGCTGCTGTTCGGCCTGGGCGCGGCGTTCGGAGACGTCCGCATGCCATTGTGGCAATGGCTGGGGATCGGTGGCGCGTTGATCCTGGGCGCGATTCCGTTTTGCGCCCTGGGACTGGCCATCGGCAACTTCGCCGGGCCGAATTCCGCCCCGGGAACTGTTAATATGATCTACCTGCCCTTGGCGCTCTGCGGGGGTCTGTGGATCCCGTTCCAGTTCCTGCCGAAGGGAATTCAGTCGATTGCTCCATTTCTTCCATCGTTCCACCTGTCGCAGATCGCCTTGCGAATTCTCGGAGCGCCGGTACAGGGCACCGTAATCGGGCACGTAGAAGCGCTGGTGGCCTTCACGCTGATCTTCGCCGGCATCGCCTGGATGGGACAAATGCGCGAGCGCGAGAAGATGTATGGTTAGAAAAGCCTGAAGGCTATCGTATGCGACTGCTTCCCAAAGATCAGGACTGGACCGCTTACGTCTACCTGGTCTACATGCCGTCCTTTCTGGTGCTGCCGTTCGTTATGCGATCCACCGGGTGGGACAAAGCGGCGGCTGTTGCGGTGGCCGCCGTCGCGTTGCCGCTGTACTTCCTTGGCTATTGGCTGCGGGGGCGCACGGTGCTTTGGGCCGTGGGCGGGTTCGTGCTGCTGGGCAGTCTGCTGAGTCCCAGCAATCCGGCCGCTTCCGTTTTGTTCGTGTATGGAGCCAGCTTCATCGGCAAATCGTTCGGGCCCCCGCGAGGGTGGTACTACCTGGCGGCGCTGCTTTCGCTCTTCGGGATGGAGGCGTGGTTGTTTCATTACGCCGCGGGCTGCTGGATTCCGGGGATCCTGTTCAGCGCGATCATCGGTTCGGTGATCATTCAACAATGCCATCAAAAGAGGCTCACCAACCAACTTCTGCGGGCGCAGGAAGAGGTGGCGCACATGGCGCGCGTGGCCGAGCGGGAGCGCATCTCGCGCGATCTGCACGATCTGCTGGGCCACACGCTCTCGGTCATCGTCTTGAAGGCGGAACTGGCGTCCAAGCTGTTCTCGCGGGATCCTGAGCGGGCGCAAAATGAAATTCACGACGTCGAGACCATTTCGCGCGACGCCCTGGTGCAGGTGCGCGCCGCGGTGCGCGGGTACCGCCTGGTGGGAATCGAGGGCGAATTGCGCAACGCCCGTACGGCGCTCGAAGCCGCCGGCATCCGATTGGAGGCCGCCGTCGAACCTCCCGGACTCACGCCCGTGCAGGAAACGGTGTTCGCCCTGGCGCTGCGCGAGGCCGTGACCAATGTGGTCCGGCACGCCCGGGCCAAGGTCTGCCGGCTCACGCTGCGGCAGAGCGACCGGTTTTGCGAATTGGAAGTGGCGGACGACGGCCAGGGCGGCGCGGTGGTGGAAGGCAGCGGCCTGCTGGGAATGCGCGAGCGGGTAGAGGCGATCGGCGGCGCCGTGGAGTGCGACGGGTCGAAGGGCACTTCGTTGCGCGTGCGGGTGCCGGTATGAGCATTCGCGTGGTGATCGCCGAGGACCAAACCATGCTCCGCGGAGCCCTGGCGGCGCTGCTTGCAACTGAGGCCGATATCGAAATCTCGGGTGAGGCGCGCGACGGTCGCGAGGCTCTGGAGATGGTGCTGCGGACGCTTCCCGACGTTCTGCTCACCGATATCGAGATGCCGGAATCGACCGGTCTGGAACTGGCCGCCGAAATCAAACGCCAGCGGCTGCCCGTGAAGGTGGTCATCCTGACGACGTTTGCGCGCTCCGGTTATTTGCGCCGCGCCTTGGACAGCGGTGTCTCGGGCTACCTCTTGAAGGATGCGCCCGCTGCCACTCTCGCCAACGCGATTCGCCGCATCCGCGCCGGCGGCCGGGTGGTGGATCCGGAATTGGCCGCCGAAGCCTGGACGGAGGCGGATCCGTTGACCGATCGCGAGCGCCAGGTGCTGCGGTATGCCGGCGAAGGCGCCTCCAGCGCCGAGATCGCCCAGCGCCTGGACCTCTCCGAAGGCACGGTGCGCAATTACCTTTCCGAAGCCATCAGCAAACTGGGCGCCGGCAATCGCACCGAGGCCGCCCGTCTGGCGCGGCAGAAGGGGTGGTTGTAAGAAGAAGTTCTTAAAACAACTTGATCCGCAGAAACTTTTCCGGGTGGCTCCGGAAATCGCGCAGGGTGTCGCGCAGATCTTTGGCCATGCCGCTGAGACTGTCGTAGGCTTCCGAGGTGTTGAAGGCGGGGTTCGAGTTCATGTCGTCCACCTGCTGGATCGTCAAGGCCAGGCGGCGGTTCCAATCGGCATACATCTCGCTCGACTGCATCATGGGTTCCGCATGCAGATCCGCAACGGACTGCCGGATGCCGCGAATGCTCTTCTGCAACTCCACATACTGAGCGCTGTCGCGCAGAAAAAGGCCCGCTCCTCCCTGACCCGCCTGCATGCGGGCCAGCGTGGTATCCACGCGCATCACCGCATCGAAAAGCTGGCGGTACAAGTCGTCTTTATAGAGCGCGCTGCCCATGTCGGTACTGGCGGCAACCGCGGCGGCGAAGGCGCGGTCGATCTCCGTGAATCGCTTCACCACGTCGTCGTACATCTGCCGCCTTTGTACGAATTGGCCGACCGGACCGCGTCCCTCATCGAGATCCCGAAGCACCGTATCCACTTGAAGCACCTGCTTCTCGAGATCCTGAATGTCGATGGCCTTGAATTCGGCCGATTCCTTGACGTGGATCTCGCCGCCGGCAGACACGGTTGCGGGGGCCGGGTGGCTGGTGATATCGACAAAGCGGTCGCCGATCAAGTTGTCGGAGCTGATTTCCGCCTCGGAGCTCGTAGGGATGCTCGACAGGCGATCCAGTTGCACGTCCATGGTCACCTTCACCGCCCGTTTGGGGTCCGGGGAACCGGAAAGGACCACGGTTTTCACCAAGCCCACATCGACTCCGTCCACGCGCACCGGTCCGTCCTTTTCCAGTCCCTCCCCGTCCGGAAGGTATAGATACACGGGAACTTTTTGCGAAAGCAGAGTCCCGCCGGTCAGCAGGTAGACCAAAGTCAGCAGAATGAGAGACGCCACCAGCGACACCGCCAATACGCGGAACTTTGCCCAACTGACCCGCCGCTCCGATGGCATTCACCTCGGATTGTACCGCGACTCCCTCCTTTACCGATCCCTCTTTTACCGATCCACCGTTCCTGCTAAGGTGAATTGTTGGAGTTCGCGTGAAGATCCGATCCAGGAAATTCGATGGCCGGTGCGGCAGGCACAAAGGCTACAATCCCGCCGTGGATGGGCAGGGCGGAATCAAGGGCGGCTGCGCGCGCTGCCTGTTGCTCTTCGACATCTGGGAGAGTTCCCTGAAGCTCAACCAGTTGATCCGCAAGTTCGATCCTCACCACGACGACCTGCGGGCTCCGGCGAAGCCCAAAGTGGTTTATGAAGTGGACCCGCGCCAGATGAGTTTGATCTAGCTCCCGGCCCCCAGCTCCTGCTTCCCCGCCAGCGCCTTCGCGATGATCATGGACTTTTCCAGAGCCGATAGCCTCACCCGCCGCGTGAACACATCGTAGTTCCTGGCTTCAATCCGCTCCAGCAATCGCGAATAGATGGCGATCAGCGCCCAAAGAGACCGCCGGCTGCGCGGATGGATCAGGTCGAGCAGCGGCTTGGATTCCTGGTAATATGTCCGCGCCCGGGAGGCTTCGAAGCGCATCAACTCCAACAGACCGCCGTTGCCGCGGATGGCCCGGCTGCCCGAGCGCAGATCCTCTTCGGTTACTCCGAAGCGGTCGAGATCCTCCGCCGGCAGGTAGATGCGGCCGCGCCCCAGATCTTCCCGCACATCGCGCAGAATGTTGGTCAACTGGAACGCCACGCCGCACTTTTCCGCCAGCGGCAGGGCGATGCGCGTATCGAAGCCGAAAATGTGGATGCAGGTAAGCCCCACTACCGACGCCACCTGGTAGCAGTAGCGATAGAGCTGGGAGAAATTCTCGAAGCGGCGCGGTTCCAGATCGCCCAAGACGCCGTCGATCATTTCGTGGAAGTATTCCGGAGGGATGCCGAAGCGGCGCACGGTATGCCGGAAGGCCGGCCAGACGGGGTGCCCGCTGAAACGGCCGGCCAGGGCTTCGACCAGTTCGCCCCGCCAGCGCTCCAGGGCCTCGCGCGTCGCGCCCGGCTCGTCGCTCAAATCGTCGCAGTGGCGCATGAAAGCGTAAATGGCGCACATGGCCTTGCGCTGCTGCCCGCTTAACAGGACGAAGGAGTAGTAGAAATTCTTGGCGCGGGAACGGGCCACGCGGCGGCAGTATTCGTAGGATCGATCGACCTCGTTCATCACGCCGCCCGGGAAAACGCCGCGCGCGCCAGCGAACCGAGCAACAGGCGGATCCGGTCTGCTTTGGATACCGCCGGGCGCGCGGACAGGACGTCGTAGCCCCCCTGCTCGATTTTTTCGAGAACCCGCATACCGCCGCGGCTGAACAGATCGAGATCGAGCGCCAGGCGCCGGTCCACCATGCGCACCAGCGGCAGCCCTTCCCGGAACAGACGGCGGGCCTGGTCGACGGCTTCCCGCATCGCGTCGCCGAAGGCCGGGCGGAACCGGCGCGCGAACAGCTCGTCGATGGTATAGCCGTGCCGCTCCAGCAGGTCGAGCGGAAGGTAGACCCGATCCTTCAGCGCGTCCACGGTGACATCCTGCCAGAAGTTGGCGAGCTGCAGCGCGGTGCAGGTGGCATCGGAGAGTTGCTGCCGCGCGGGGTCGTCATAGCCGCAGAGGTAGAGCACCAGGCGTCCCACCGGGTTGGCCGAGCAGCGGCAGTAGCCGAACACGGCTTCCCAATCGGCATAGCGCGTCACCGTCTGGTCCTGCACAAAGGCGGTCACCAGGTCGCGAAACGGCTCGGGCGGAATCCGGAAGCGGCGCACGGTAGGCTCCAGCGCCACGAATACCGGATGGGTGGCGCGGCCTTCGTACATGGCGTCCAATTCGCCACGCCACCAGGCCAGCAGGCGAAGGCTTCGGGCGCGGTCGCCGATCTCGTCCGCAAGGTCGTCGGCCCAGCGGCAATAGGCGTAGACGTTGTAGAAATCCTGGTGCAGCCGCTTGGGAAGCAGAAAGCTGACGACGTGGAAATTCTCGTAGTGGTGGGTAGCCAGCCAGCGGGTGTAGGCCCTGGCGCTCTCCGGCGTCCAGCTCAGGCCGAGCGCCTCGCGGGAGCGGACGAATTCCGCCGGCCCCAAAAACACGGGTGCGTTTCCGCCGGGCATTTATGGAAGTATGGCCGTCTTCAGATGACCGTTGTGGCTCATCAGGTGACGCATCACTTCCAGCAGATTAGAGAGCGGCTCCTCTTTGTTGACGAAGAAGCCGGCGGTGATGTGGCCCGCACAAACCAGGTCGAGCGCCTTCTGAATATACGCCGGAGTATGGTGGAAACTGGCCTTGCAGGTGATCTCGGAATAGTGCAGCAGAGCCGTATCCAGATTGACCGTGCTTTCGTTGGGGCAGCCTCCGAAAAAGTTCACCGTACCGCCGCGCCGCACCATATTCACGGCCCATTCCCAGGTCTCCGGCTTGCCCACCGCTTCGATGGCGATATCCACGCCGCGCCCGTGCGTCAGGTTCCGGACGATGCGGACCGGGTCGGATTCGTCGTGGCACAATACCAGTTCGTCGGCCCCCAGCGCCGCGGCGCGGTCCAGTTGCTGTTGGCGCCGTCCCACCGCGATCACGCGGCTGTTCGACAGCTTGGCGAGCTTCACGAACATCAGGCCGATCGGTCCCAGGCCCATGATGGCGATGGTGTCGCCTTCCCGCGGATTCGATTCCTCGAAACCGCGCACCACGCAGGCCAGGGGCTCAATCAAGGCCGCGTCCTGGTAGCCCACGTGCGCCGGTATGAGATACGTGTTGTTCTCGACGATGCGCGCCGGAATGCGGATGTACTCGGCATACGCGCCGTTGTTGAACAAAAGGTCTTCGCAGAGATTCTGCAGACCGCGCCGGCAGAAAAAACAAACAGTACAGGGAGCCGAATTGGCCGCCACTACGCGTTGTCCGATGGAGAACCGCTTGACATCCTCGCCAATCGCGACGACGTCGCCGGCCAACTCGTGCCCAAAAACGGCCGGGGGGACGATCATGCGCGCGTGGTATCCGCGCCGGAATACTTTGACATCGGTGCCGCAGGTCAGCGCCACCTTTACTCGGACGAGGATGTCGCCGCTTTCAATTGTCGGAACGGCTACCGGCTCCACCTGCAAGTGCTCCTTGCCGTAAAGCACAGCCGCCATCATGTGGCTCTTCACTGTGACCACCTCTGTGGCTGAACGATTATTTTCAACGATTTAGGCCCCGGATGCAACGCCAAATCAAATCCTGAACGGATATTAGCCAGCGGCAAGCGATGCGAGATCAATCCCTCTACAGGCAACTCACCGCCAAAAACCAGGTCGACCGATTCTTTCTGTAAGTCTATAGAAGCACTATAACACCCGAAGAGCGTCCGTTCACCTACACAGATGTCCGCGCCGGAGGCTTCGATGCGTTCCGTTGCGGAGGTTTGGGCAAACAAAAGAATGCGGGCTCCCGGCCGGGACGAGGCGATCGCCCGATCGATAATGCCGGGAACCGACGCCGCCACGATCACCAGATCGGCGCCCCGCCCCCCGGTCAGACGCTTCACTTCCGCGGCCGCATCCACCTGATTCGGGTCCCAGGCAAACTCGGCGCCGCAGCGCGACGCGATCGCCAGACGCGCGGCGATCCTGTCGGTCACCGCGACTCGCGCTCCCGAGCGGTTGACCAGCATGGTGAACATCAACCCAATGGGACCCTGGCCCAAAATCAGCACAAAATCGCCGGGCTGCGGATCGCATTGCACCACTGCTTTGAGACAGGTGTTCAGCGGTTCGACCAGGGTGGCGCGTTCGAAGGAGATACCCTCCGGAATTTTCTCTACCCCGCGCTCCACAATCCAATCCATCACACGGACGTATTGCGCGAATCCACCGCCCGCTGGCTCGAAACCGGCTGTAATCCCGACTCTCTTGTAAACCGCGCACTGGGCGTAGTTCTTGCGCCGGCAATAGAAACAATCCAGGCACGGGATATGGTGAAACACCACCACAGGGTCGCCCGGCTGGAAGCGCGTCACATCGGCGCCCACGGCGGCGACAACCCCCGCCGTCTCATGACCGTACACGCGGGGCGGATCGAGAAGGTTGTACTCGATTTTCTTGAGATCCGTGTGACAGATTCCGCACGCTTCCACACGGACGAGGATTTCGCCGGGCGAAATCGCAGGGGTAGGGATCTCCTCTACGCTGACCATACTCTGGCCGCGGTACACCGCTGCGTGCATGGTTTCCGGGATGGCGCTCACGTCAGAATCGCAAACTGGCAAAGAATTCCCCAAGCGTATCCGCCGCCCGGACACACCGTTCACGTAACCGGAACAGTTCCCGGATCCGAATCAGCGGCTGGCGCAATGTACCCCTTAAGAGAACAATTGTATCGAACTGACCGTCGTCCCGCAGGGCCTTATTGAAATCATTCGCCAGAGTCTCATCTCGTAGATCCGTAACGGCTTTTATGCAGAAAAACGGAAGCCCGTACGCCGCCGCCCGCTCCGCCACACCGGCAGCCTCCATTTCCACCGCCGAAGCCCCGGAGTCTGCCAGCCTGGCTTTCTCCTCAGCCGACCGGACGATGTGGTCGACGGAACAGACGGTGCCCGAACGACAGTCCGCGGCGGCGGAAATCGGGCGCGTTCCAAATCGCCGGCCCCCGGCAGTCACGGAATCGGCCACTACTACGTCGGCGATGGCGAAATCCGGCCGCAGCGCTCCGCAAAAGCCCGTGCTCACTACGGCATCGGCGGGAAACATCTTCAATGTCCGGTCTACGGCTGCGGCGGCACGCCGAGCCCCGACTCCGTTGGCGGCCAGCAGCATCTCATTCCCCGAAAGTCTCGCCGACCGCGCCCAGCGAATCTCCGCCGCCGCTCGACGCGTTTCGGTCGCGCGCGCCAGAATCCCCGGAAACTCCATTCGGTCCGATGCCACCACTAGAATCCTCATGGGTCAACCACTTATATGGGGCGGGCTGCCGGCGCCGGGCGGACTTGCGCATACTCCGGAAGGCGGCCTGACAACCTGCCCCACATTATGCCGCCGACGCATGCTGCGTCCCCCGGAACCACTCCACTGCCCGCTCCAACGCCACCATGGCCGGCCCAGGATGGAAACCCAACTCCCGGCCCGCCTTCTCGTGCGTCACCCACATTTTCTTGCGCGCCATGCGAACCGCGTCCAGAGGTACGCGGGGCGGCGTTCCCGTCACCCCCGCCCAGGCCGTACTGCAGGCGCCCGCGCAGTACGCGACGGCATACGGCAGACGCACTGTGGGCGCTTTCCGGCCGGTAATCGCGGCCAACTTCTGTAGAATTTGCGCCAGTGTCAGATTCTCGGAACCGAGGATGTATCGCTCTCCGTCGCGGCCGCGCTCGCAGGCCAGAAGATGTCCCTCCGCCGTATCGCGAACGTCCACCACGTTCAGGCCCGTATCGATGAATGCCGGCATGTCTCCGTTCAGGAAGTCCAGTACGATCTTGCCGGTCGGCGTGGGTTTGACGTCGTGATCGCCCACGGGCGCCGTCGGATTCACGATCACGACCGGCAGCCCCGCCCGGGCGAACTCCAGAACTACCTGTTCCGCCAGGAACTTCGAGCGCTTGTAATCGCCGGCCATATCGTCGAGCGATACCGGCTGGTCTTCGTCCCCGATGCCGCCGTGCGGAAGCCCGATGCAGCCCACCGTACTGGTATAGACGACGCGCTCCACCCCGGCTTTCCTGGCTGCCTCCATCACGTTGCGGGTACCGTCGACGTTGGAGCGGTACAGTTCGCCCGGATCGGCCGCCCAGAGGCGGTAGTCGGCAGCCACATGGAACACCAGCCCGCAGCCTGCCACGGCGCGCTCCACGGACTCCCGGTCGCGCAAGTCGCCCGCGATGCATTCGACGGCGAGCTCCAAGACCCGGCTCGACGGCCGCACCAGCGCGCGCACCGCGTATCCGCGCTCCAGGAGCGTACGCGCCACGTGCCAGCCGAGGAAACCGGACGCGCCCGTGACCAGGACGGGTTTCATACCACTACCGGAGCATCCAGGTGAGCATCTTGAAGTTGTCGGTGAACTTGGCGTTGATGCCGTACGCCGCCGAGGGCTCGAACCCGCAATGCATCATGCAGTGTTCGCAGCGCGGATCGTTTCCGGGGCCGTAGCTGTCCCAGGGCGTCTGGGTCATCAGATCCTCGAAGGTCTTGTAATGGCCGTCGGTAATCAGGTAGCAAGGGCCTTTCCAGCCCTTGATGTTGTACGTGGGGTTGCCCCATGCGGTACAGGGAAGCTCGCGCTCACCCCTCAGGAATTCCATGTACACAGGCGTCTGCCGCACATTGTACTTTTTGGCGATGCGGTCGAAATCGCGGAATTTCTCGTGGATGTCGTCGCGCGTGAGAAAGATCTCGCGATCGTTGACCGCCGAGTAGCCATACGCCGGAGCGATCTGGTGGCCGTCCACATTGAACTGCTTCAGGTATTCGAACAGCTCCTCGATCTCCGCCATGTCCGTCTCTTTGTAAACGGTGGTATTGGTGCACACCAGGAAACCGGCGGCCTTGGCGGCCTTGATGCCTTCGATGGCGTCGCGGAACACGCCTTCTTTTTCCACCGCGATATCGTGATTCTTCTCCATGCCGTCCAGGTGGACGTTGAAGTAGAAGCGCTTGTCGGGTTTGAACTCGTGCAGGCGCTTCTTGATGAACATTCCGTTGGTGCACAGGATGATGTGCCGGTTGCGTTCCAGGATTCCCGCCACCAGTTGCCCGATTTGCGGGTACATCATGGGCTCGCCGCCGCAGATGGAAACCATCGGCGCCCCGCACTCCTCCACCGCCAGAAGGCACTCTTCCAGCGGAACCCGCTCGGAAATGGTGGATTCGTACTCGCGGATGCGCCCGCAGCCCGTGCAGGTCAGATTGCACGCGTGCAGCGGTTCGAGCATCATCACGATGGGAAACCGCCGGTCGATCATGGGATGCGGCTGCCGTTTTTCGCCGGCCTTGGGAGACAGGATGCGAAATGGATTGGAGGCGTCCGCCACGGGAGCGGCGTTCTTCTGCCACTCCGGCCGGGGATGCCGCTTGTTCTTGAAAATGTACCCGGCCATGCCGGCCACCATGCCGATAGGAAATTTCATAATCTATCCATTTGCATTACGCCGCATTACGCGCCTTCACGAAGGAACCGAGCGCCAGCAGAGGGAAATAGTCCTTGTATAAATGGTAGTTCAAATAGAACACCTTGGGGAATCCCGTGCCCGTGGCCAGTTCTTCGTCCCAGCTTCCGTCCGCGTTCTGGCTCTCCAGCAGATATTCGATGCCGTGCTGCACGCTCAAGCTGGCGGCATCGCCGCCGGCGATCAGCCCCATCAGCGCCCATGCGGTTTGCGAAGGCGTGCTCTCGCCCGCCACAAACGTGCCGTTATCGTAGCTGGCGCAGCTTTCGCCCCAGCCGCCGTCGGCGTTCTGTATGGAGCGCAGCCACTCGCCCGCCCTCAGGACATGAGCTTCGCGGTCGTTCTCTCCCACCGCCGCCAATCCACGTAGCGCAAAACAGGTGCCATAAATATAGGCGACGCCCCACCGGCCGTACCAGCTTCCGTCGGCCTCCTGATGCTTGACCAGCCACTCCACGCCGCGGCCCAGGGCAGCGTGGCTCCGCCGCAATCCATGCGCCGCCAGCGCCTCCAGCACGCGCCCGGTGATGTCGGCGCAGGTCGGGTCGAGCATGGCGTTGTGATCGGCAAACGGGACCTGGCTCAGGAACTCCCAGTTATTATCGGCATCGAACGCCGCCCAGCCGCCGTCCCGCGATTGCATGGCCAACAGCCAGTCCACTCCGCGGCGATGGCAGGCCTGCTGCGCCGCGGCGTCGGATCCCGAGGCCTGGCTCAAAGCCAGCATCACCATGGCGGTGTCGTCGATATCCGGGTAGAAGGGATTGTTGTATTCGAAGGCCCAGCCCGACGGTTCGGTGTTGGGACGCTTCACGCTCCAATCGCCTTTGCGGCGGATCTCCTGACTCAGCAGCCAATCGGCCGCTTTCTCCAACGACTGGCGCGAAGGATCCTCCTGGGCCAGCGCATAAGCCGCGATTCCGGTGTCCCAGACCGGCGAAAAACACGGCTGCAAGAAGAACCGCTCGCCGTCATCCACCATCAGGCGGTTAAACTGCCGCAAGGCCTCCGCGCGCAGGGGATGATCGGGGGCGTAACCTAGAACATCCAGCGCCATCACTGAATACATCATGGGCGGATAGATGGCGCCCAGCCCGTCGGATTCCCGCAGGCGCTCCACCATCCACGCCTCAGCGCGCTTGATTGCCTTTTGCCGCAATGCCTGCGACCCGCTGCGCTCCCACCACTTAAAGAACCGGTCCACCGTAAGGAAAGTATTGTGCCAACTGAAGCGCCCCTCTTTCCGGCGGAAGTCCGGGCTGGCGCCGGGCAGCCAGATTTCGTCGAGATGAAAGCCTTCGGGCACCGGCCGGCACGGATTCGCCGCGAAAACCACCGCCAGCGACAGCGCGATGGCGCGCGTCCAGGACGACATCTGGTAGAGCAGCCGGAACGGCAGCAGCGCCACTTCCGGCGGAATGCTGGGGCAGTACTGCCGGGGATACAGATCGAACAGGCTGAGGTTGACCTTTACGTAGCTGTTCGCCGCCTGAATACCGCCCAATCCCAGAATGCACTTCCGCAGGCTGGCCATCCGCGGATCGTCGGCCGCCAGGCCGGCCAGCTTCAAGGCGAAATAGGCCTTCACCGAAGCGCTGACTTCCGACGGCCCGCCGACATAGATATTCAACCCGCCGTCAGGCAACTGCCGGTCCAGAATGGACCGCGCCGCCCTTTCGATCAGGGTGCGGCTTTCTGGCTCCCATCCGCCACTGGTGGGCGGATAGAGCCACAACTGGAACAGAATGTAGTCGGATTCGAGCGTGGTGTCGGCGGTCAGTTCCGAGCACCAATGGCCGTCTTCCGCCTGCAACCCCTCCAACCGCGCGGCGGCAGCTTCGGTAGCGGCCTCGGCCGCGGATTCCAGCGTGGTTCGGGTCTGTACGTGTGCGCTCATCGGATCGAAACCAATAGTTCAGACGGCAGCGAGAACCGCACGTCTTCTTCCACAAGCTCGATCTCTTCCATTTCCTCGAAACCGGCCCCGCGCAGAAACTCAATCAACTCCAATACCAGGTGCTCCGGCGCCGACGCGCCGGCAGTTACTGCCACATTCTTGACACCTTCGAGCCATTCCAGGCTCACATCGCTCCGGTCGTTGACCAGGTACGAACGGACCCCAAAGTTGTCGCCCACCTCCACCAACCGCCTGGAATTGGAACTGTTCTGCGACCCCACTACCAGCAGCAGGTCGCAAACCTCCGAAACCGCCTTCACCGCCATCTGCCGGTTTTCCGTCGCATAGCAAATGTCCTGCGCCGGCGGCCCCTGGATCTGCGGGAATCGCTCTTTGAGACGGTTCACGATGTCGCGCGTCTCATCCAGGCTGAGGGTGGTCTGCGTGAGGTACCGCACCCGGCTGGGGTCCGGAATCTCCAGGTGGTCGGCATCGTCCACCGTTTCCACCAGGTAGCTGCGGTCCGGCGCCTCGCCCAGCGTTCCAATCACTTCATCGTGGTCTTTATGCCCGATCAGCACGATGCTGAAACCGTCGCGCGCAAACCGTACCGCCTCCAGATGAACCTTAGTGACCAGCGGACAGGTAGCATCGATAACTTCCAGTTTCCGCTCCTTAGCCTGCGTGCGGACCGCCGGCGACACGCCGTGCGCGCTGAAGATCGCTCTTGCCCCGGCCGGTACTTCATCCAACTCTTCAATGAACACCGCGCCCGCGCCCCGAAGCTCGTCCACCACGTGCTTGTTATGCACGATTTCCTTGCGGACATACACCGGCGGTCCGTATAAATCGAGCGCGATTTTCACCACGTCGATCGCCCGAACCACACCGGCGCAGAAGCCTCGCGGCTGAAGCAGAAATATCTTCTTGTCGGCCCCGGTATTGGGCAAAAAGGGCATTAGCGGCATAAGGACAATTTGGTTACGATTATAGCAGGAGCCACCATGTCGGATTGGACCGATGAAAATGTTATTGATGATGTAACCCTCCGGTTGGTTGCGTCCGAAAATGGGATTCTGGAAATCTTACTCCGATGGTCCGAACCCCCGGCAGGCCGCCCGAACCCGGATAACCCGATCCTGGTCGAGACCGCCCGCCAGTTGAGGGCTTATTTTGCCGGCGAATTGCGGGAATTCAACCTCCCGCTCGACATGCGCGGCACGGATTTCCAAGTGCGGGTGTGGCGCCAACTTCAGACAATTCCTTACGGAGAAACCCGTAGCTACTCCGACATAGCCAGGGCCATACAAGCGCCGAGAGCGGTGCGGGCCGTGGGATCCGCCAACGGCGCCAACCCGATTTCCATCGTGGTCCCTTGTCACCGCGTGATCGGCTCCAGCGGCAAACTGGTCGGCTACGGCGGCGGTTTATCGCTCAAGAAAAGGCTGCTCAATCTGGAGCGCGGGCCCGGCCTCTGGCCTGTCACTTAGATTAGTCCGCGGACACAGAGCGGCGCACGCGCGTGCGGCACAATTCCGCATGGAGCGGCCTATGTGCCTGAGCTGGCGCCGCCTCCCGCCGCCTGCGCCCGATTCATGATCTCATCCGCCAGCGCCTGGGGAGCGTCCACATTCACGATCGTCAGACGGCTGGCTTCGCCCGCGGTTTCGAGCGAGAGGTTGCCAACACCGCAGAGGCGCTGCAGGAACCGTTGCTCCACGCGCGCGTCCTGCAACTTCGAAAGCTGGATATTGCGCGTGGTCTTCGACATCATGCCGAGCTCATACCGCAGACGGTCGCCCGATATCGTGGCTTTGGATGCTTGCCGGCGAATCCACCGCGACAGCGGCCACAGGAACACCAGCGGCGGCAGCGCCATCACCCAGTCGTATCCGGTGGTTCGCCACTGCGTAAGATAGAGAACTTCCAGCGCCAGGAACACGATCGCCGCGATCGCCGCACCCAGTTTAATGAACTTCAACGTGGGCCGGATGGTGAGTTCGGACACAGTACCCTCCTCTTCGATCTGTCATTGTATCGCGTGCCGTCGTGTTCTACGATTAGATCCTATGCGTCGTCATATCGTAACGGGAAGCGCCCTGATGGCGCTGGCCGCTTCCGCACTGTTGGCCGATTTCAGCTATCAACAGAAAGCCACCGTCACGGGTGGCGTTCTCGCCAGCGCCATGAAGGTGGCCGGCGTCTTTTCCAAGCAAGCCCGCGAGCCCATCCGGACCACCGTCTCCCTCAAGGGCGGCCGCATGGCGCATCGCACTGCATTCCACGCCTCCATCATCGATCTGGAGGCGCAAACCATAACGTCCATCGACCTGCAAAAGAAAACCTACTCGGTCATGACATTCGACCAGATGAAGCAGATGATGGACCAGCTTTCGCAGAGAATGCCGCAGCAGTCGAACCCCAACAACATCACCTTCAAGGTGTCCGCGAAAGCCACCGGTAACGCCAAACAGATCGCCGGCCTGGACGCCAAGGAATTGCTGGTGAAGATGGAAATGGACGCCACCGACCAGCAGTCCGGCCAATCCGGAGCCATGGTCATCGACATGGATGTGTGGATGGCGCCGTCCGTGCCCGGCTACGACGAAGTGCGCGATTTCTATCGCCGCATGGCAGCCAAGCTCGACTGGAGCCCTGGCTCCCAAATGGCCATGGGCCGGCCCGATGTCGCCAAGGGCATGGCGGAAGCGTACAAGGAAGTCGGTAAGATGGAGGGTGTTCCGGTATACCAGACCATGACCATGAACGGCGCGGGTGGCCCTCAAGGCCAGGCGATGCCGCGTCCTTCCCTGGCCGGCGCGTTGGGGCTTCCCAGGACGCAGCACGACAATGGCGATCCGCAAGCCCCTCAATCCCTCATGGAAATGACCACCGAACTCAGCGACTTCTCGGCCGGCCCCGTGGACGACGCGCAATTCGCCATCCCCGCCGGGTTTAAGAAGGTAAACCCCGAAATGACGAAGCGCGGCGCCCGGTAAGCCTTGTGGGGCAGGTTGTTAACCTGCGGCGGGTTGTCAACCCGCCTTTCCAAGCCCGCAAGCACTCTCCCCCGTCATTTTCGGCCCGCGCGTCTTGCAGATTACCCACCGCCCCCGCAGCCCCGCAGCCCTACTCCTTCTTCTTCAGCTCCGGCGCCGTCTTAAACGAGGCATTGGTCTTCTTACTCAATTCGGCCACCATCGCCTCCATATCCTTCCGCAGCCCGTCATACACCGGATTCGGCGGATCCAGCGGCTTGAGCGCCCTATGGTACTGCGCGATCGCCGCGGCTTTGTCACCCTGCTTCAGCGTGTCCGCCGCCTGCTCGGCCAACCCGGTCGACAGAAACAGCGTTCGGATGGCCACTCCCTTGTCGTACGCCTCTTTGGCGAGATCGTATTTCTTCTGCGCGAAGTAGAACACTCCGATTTTCTGCCACGCCACCGCCACCATGGGGTGCTCCGGAGCCGTGGATACCATCCACAGCGCGATCAGCCGCTTGTATACCGGCTCCGCCTCGTCGTACTTCTGTTGGCCGAACAGCGCGAAGGCCAGTCCATCGACATTCGGAATCAGGTCGGCGTCCTCCCTCCCGTAGATCGATTCGCGAATCACCAGGGCATGACGATACGTATCCTCCGCTTTGTCGTACACCTGCATCCCCGTGTACACCGTTCCCAAACGGTCGAGATCGAAGACCAACGTGTGGTCCAATGGCCCCGCGAGCTTGGTCCGAATATCCAGAGCCCGGGTCAGCACGCGCTCGGCGTCTTCCGGTTTCTGCATGGCCATGTAGACCTGCGCCATGCGGCTGAAGTCGTCGGCCACATTTGTGTTTCCCATGTTGCCGGCCGCTTGCACATGCAGTCTCATCACCCGGTTGAGCACCAGGAGCGCGCCGTCGTAATCTTTCAGAGCGCGCAGATACCCCACGGATTGCAACAGGTCGTCCGGGATCTTGGGATCGTTCGGGCCGTTGGTCTGCTCGCTCCACGAAATGGCCATCGACAAAGACTCGTTGGCCTCGCTGTACTTCCCCAAGGCGGCGCGAACCGTGCTCAGCCGCTTGAATACGTCATACCGCACGGGATCTTCGTTGGACCGCAGTGTGACCAGCTCCGCGGCCTTTTCGTACGCTTCGCGAGCCGCGTCATAATCGCCATGCAAATAGCTGGCATTGCCCGCCGCCAGCAACGGCTGAATCTCATCGGGCGCCGTCTCCTGTCCAAGACCGCAGAAGCTCAATATCGCTGCCACAACACACATCCGGAGCATCATGCTACTTAGATGTAGTACTAATTTATTAGCATGTCAAGTTGGGCAGGTCCGCATTTCTCCTCAAATAATGGAACTTCGCGCCCCCGTAACCCCACTGGAAGCGCGTACGCCCAAACCCTTAGACTGTATTCTTGGAGTGGCACTGTATTCCTGGAGTGGCACTGTATTCTTGGAGTGGCACTGTATTCTTGGAGTGGCAATGATACGTCGCGGATTATTTTTCGTATGCGTCCTGGCTCTGCCGGCAGTGGCCGATGAAGGACTCTGGCTGTTCAACCAGTTTCCCAAGGACGTCGTCGCCAAGAAGTTCACTTTCGACGTGACGGATGCATTTCTGTCGAACCTCCAGTTGGCCTCCATGCGTTTGGGAAGCGGATCGGGGTCGTTCGTCACCGCTCACGGGCTGGTCTTTACCAACCATCACGTGGTCACCGATTGCATTGCCAAACTCAGCGTTTCCGGTCACGACTATCTCAAGGACGGTTTCTACGCGGCCACCCAACCGGAAGAACTTCGCTGCCCCGGTCTGGAAGCCGACGTCCTTCTGAAAATCGAGGATGTCACCAGCCAGGTGAAGGAGCCGGCGGTCGAAGCCTCCAAGACTCCCGCGAAGGCCGCGGTTGCGGAAAAGGCCGCGGCCCAGGCTCTGGAGAAGCGCAACGCCGCCATCGCGCGCGTGGAAAAGGACTGCGCCGCAAAATCCGGCAACCTCTGTTCCGTCGTCAACCTCCACTCGGGCGAGCGCTACGATCTCTACCAGTACAAACGCTACGCCGATCTGCGCCTGGTCTTCGCCCCTGAGCGGGCCGTCTCCTTCTTCGGCGGCAATCCCGACAATCGCACGTTCCAGCGCTACGGCCTGGATTTCGCGTTCCTGCGCGCCTATGAAGACGGCAAGCCCGCCGAAACCCCCACCTGCCTGAAGTGGAGTTCCCAAAGGGTAGAGGATGACGAACTGGTGTTCGCCGTCGGCAGCCCCGGCGCCACCGCCCGTCTCTCCACCGTCGCCCAGCTTACCTTCTACCGCGATTCCCAACTGCCGGTAACCGTCAACCGCTTGGCCAACCGCATCACCGAACTGCGCACGTTCGGCGCCAAGAGTCCCGCCAACCTGCAAGCCGCCCAGTTGACCCTGGTAACGCTCGGCACTGAATACAAGTTTGCCGCCGGCCGCCTGATCGGGCTGAAGGACGACTTTCTCTTCGCCCGCAAGTCCAACTTCGAGCGCCGGCTCCGCTCCGCCGTGCAGCACGATCCCAAGCTCGGAGTCGAAGGCGCCAAAGTGTTCGACGACGTCGCCACCGCCTACCGCACCTGGACCCCATCCGAGCGGCAGTACCAGATCCTGGAGAGTCCCGCCGCCGTTGGTTCCGATTTGTTCCGCATCGCCCGCGAAGTGGTCCGGCTCTCCGAGGAGCGGGCCAAGCCCAACGACCAGCGCCTTCCCGAGTACCGCGACACCGCGCTCGCTTCGCTCGAGCAATCTCTCTATGCGCCGGCGCCCATCGAGGACGGCGTCGAGATCGCTCTGCTCACCCGCTACCTGGACGAAATCAAGCCGATGAACGAGAAGGAGTATCCCATCAAGGCGATCTTCGGCAATAAGACCGCCGCGCAGGTGGCCGAGGAGGCGGTCCACTCCAGCAAACTGAAGGACGTCGCCGAGCGCAAACGCCTGGCCGCCGACAAGTCGGCCGTGGCGAGTTCGACCGATGGCATGATTCGCCTGGCGCACCTGCTCGACGAACCCGCGCGGCGTCTCCGCAAGCGCCGCCAGGATAACATTGAATCGCTCGAAACTTCCGCCGCCGAAAAGATCGCCCAGTTCCGCTACCGCATCTTCGGCGCCGCCGATTATCCCGACGCCACCGGCACTCCGCGTATGACGTTCGGAGTGGTGAAAGCATACAAAGACCGCACCGAATCCCCGGTGCTCGACGCCACCACGTTCGGCGGCCTGTTCCACCTGGCTGCCAACGATCAGGAGCGCTACAAGCTGCCGCTGCGCTGGTTGGACGGCAAGCCTCTGCTCGATCTGGTCACTCCCATGAACTTCGTGAGCACCTGCGACATCACCGCCGGAGCCTCCGGAGGCCCCGTGGTGAACAGGAAGGGCGAGGTGGTGGGGGTGACGTTCGACGGCAATCTGGAGAGCATTGCGCTCACCTACATGTATGCCGACGACACCGCGCGCGCCGTGCACGTGGCCACGCCGGGAATCGTGGCCGCCTTGCAGAAAATCTACAAAGCGACGGCCTTGCTTCAGGAATTGGGAATCGCGGAGCCGGCGGCAGCCACGGGCCTGCGCCCGTGAGCCGCTCTTTCATTCCACGGTAACGTGCGTTCCCTTCGGCTCCTCTTTACTCAGGTGCGCAATCCGGTCGTCGATCAGGCATCGGAGGCCCTTCAGGAACTCTACGCGCGACGCCTTGAAGTGGTCGCGTGTCGCTTCCGACCAGCAGCGTTCCAGCAACGGCAGCGCCGTCGTGCAGAAGAAGCAGCCGGGTCCGTGCGCCGCGGCGGGGGCGGTCTTTTCTTCCATGTTCAGTTCTCCTTCATTTCCACCGTCAGAATTCTATTCTCCAACTTCGCGCGGCCGGGCGAAAGGCCCGCCATGGAGGTCGGCAGCCCGATGTGCCGGCGCAACGTGCCCACCTCCACTACCAGTTCGTCGCCTTTCTTGAACAAGCTCACTTCGCCCTTGACCGCAAACGGCAGGCTGAGACGCACTTCGTAGTGGCTGTCTTTCTTGCTGAAGCTGTATGGCGCCTCGGTCCGCTCCACGGCCGCCGGATCTTCCTTCTCCCCGTACAGAGCCCGCGCCAGTTCTTCCAGCCGTTCGCGACCCAGCACTTCGTGCGTGAACAGCGGCACGCGCTTCACCGGTACGGGAGCGAAGTAGGTATCGATTTCGTCCAGAATCGCCGCCTGCGACTTCCGCCACTCCTGAAAATACGCGTCCGTCACCGTCGGCGGCAGCACCCGGTTGGCGATCACGCGATCCACTGTCAGGCCGTGCAGCGAGAAATACACGAAAGCCCGCTGCGTTTCCCGCAGCACCATCCGTTCGGGATTGGTCACCAGCCGCACGCTGGTCACTGTAGGATCCTCCAACAGCTCCCCGATTCCATCCAGCTTGGCGAACAGCGCCTGGATATTGGCGAAGTAGCTGTCGCCCGGCAGTTCCACCGGCGACACCCGATTCGCCAGCGGCCGCACCGCTTTCAAAATCCCCCGCTGGAACGGAAAGATATGTTTCATGTACCATTCGAGCGTGGTCGGCATGCTCACGAAACGCATCGATTCCGCCGTCGGCGCGCAATCCAGCACGATGACGTCATAGCTCCCGTCCCGCCGGAACTGGTTCACGTACATCATGGCGCTCAATTCTTCCATGCCCGGCAGGATGGCCAGTTCCTCGGCCTCCACGTCGCTGATTCCCGTGGTGCGCAGCACCGAAGTGACGTACGACGAAATCTCCCGCCAGTTGCGTTTGATCTCTTTCTGGATATTCACTTCGTGGATGGCCAGCCGGTCGTTGATGGCGTAGGGGTCCCCGGTCATCCCGTGGAAGAGGTTGGTTTCGAGATCGAACGCGTCCGCCAGGCTATGCGCCGGATCGACGCTCATCACCAGGGTCCGGTACCCCAGCCGCGAAAGCTGCAACCCGGTAGCCGCCGCCAGACTGGTTTTCCCCACGCCCCCTTTGCCGCTGAAGAGAAGGATGCGCATGAGTTGATTGTAGCTGGCCCTTAGCCGGCAGTTCCCCTCAGGTCATCGCTCGCCGCTCGAATTGCCCGGATGAGATGGTGGAAACTCTTCGATCGAGGCGCCTTGAGGTCGAGGTGCGGGGCTATCGCACGAGTCATCGTTCCTCTTCCACAACCGGCTCTTCCCCAATCCCGAACAGCCCCCGGTATTTCATAGGACACCGCGCCTTCCGCATCCCATTCGACACGAACACGTGCCGCGTATGTCCAGTGGCCACCAACCGCTCGCCCACCGCCATTTCATAGTGGAAGATCACAATCCGCGAGTTGGCCTCGTCCACCCACGTCTTCACCACCACTTCATCGTCGAAACGCGCCGGAGAGCGATACCGGCAATTGGCTTCCGCCACCGCCAGAAAAATCCCGTCTTCCCGTTCCATGTCGCGGTAATTGACTCCGGCGGCCCGGCACCATTCCATGCGGGCTACCTCCATCCACACCAGGTAATTGGCGTAATAGACCACCCCCATCTGGTCGGTTTCGGCATAGCGGACCCGGATGCGGGCTTCCGCAATAGGCCTGTCTGAGGCTGTTTTCATGGGGAAACTCTGCCCCGAGACGGGGCGCGCCACCATTGTAACCCGCCGCAACCGAAGGTCCTGTCGAACCGTCTGTTACACTGGAAGCCGGCTTCCGAAAATGCGCGTCCGTGTCCTTTTTTTCGGCCTGCTGAAGGATCTCGTCGGCGCCTCCACCGAGGAGGCCGATGTGCCCGCGGGCTCCGACTTGCGCGCCGTCTTCGAACACTATCAGATCCGCCAGCCGCGCCTTCGCGAATTGGCCCGCACCATCGTGATCGCCCGGAATCGGGAGTTTGCCGACCTGGCGACGCTCGTATCCGAAGGCGATGAGATTGCCTTCCTTCCGCCGGTCTCCGGAGGCGCCTCGCGCGATCCCCTGGAAATCCAAAACGCCGGAAACTACTTCGCCCTCACCCGCCACGCCATCGAACCCAAGTCCGTCACCGCCCGCATCCTGACCGGCGCCGAGGGAGCCATCGCGACCTTCGAAGGCGCCGTCCGCAACAATACCGGCGGCCGGCCAACCCTCTGCCTCGATTACGAGTGTTACGAGCCGATGGCGCTCAAGATCATGGCCAAGATTGGTGGCGATCTTACCAGTAACTATGCCGTCTCGCATGTCGCTCTGGTCCATCGGCTGGGCCGCCTGCTGATTGGCGAAACCAGCGTCGCCGTCATCGTCACCGCGCCCCATCGCCGCCCCGCTCTGGAGGCCGTGGCCGAAGGCATCGACCGCCTGAAGAAGTTGGTTCCCGTCTGGAAGAAGGAACATTTCGCCGACGGCGAAGTTTGGGTGGAAGGAGAGTGGGACCGCAATGTTCCCGTGGCAGGCTAAACCGGCGCGACTCGCCGTGGCTGTGGGAGCCCTCGCCGCCGCCGGCTGGCTCCTCGCCCAGCAAACTCCCGTCTTCCGCTCCAACGTCAACCTCGTCCGCGTCATCACCACCGTAAAGACCCAAACCGGCGGCATCGTCGGCTCGCTCGGCAAAGACGATTTCGAAGTGTACGACAATGGCGTCCGCCAGGAAATCGTCCATTTCCAGCGGCAGACCGATCAGCCGCTTTCCGTCGCCCTGATGATCGATGTCAGTGGATCCACGGCCATCGATCTCAGCTATGAAATCGAATCCGGCGGCAAGTTCCTGAAAGCCCTGCTGGCCGAGGGCAATCCCGAAGACCGCGCCGCGCTCTATACATTCGACGACACCGTGCGGCAGGAGCAGGGGTTCACCCACAACTACGCTTCTCTGACCGCGGCGCTCAAGAGGATCCACGGATCGGCCGGCACCTCCCTGTTCGACGCCATCTGCCTGGTATCGAAAGAGTTGGAGCCGCGCGACGGCCGCAAAGTGATCGTCATCGTCAGCGATGGCGGCGAAACCACCAGCAGATGGACTTCACACGACGCCTTGCAGGCCGCCCAACTGGCCGATGCGGTAATCTACCCCATCGTGGTGACGCCCGTTACCAGCGACGCCGGACGCAACCGCGGCGGCGAGAATTTCCTGAAGTACGTCGCCGACGGTACCGGTGGCCGCGCCTTCCCCCCGGCGCCGCACGGGCAGTTGGACAAGGCGTTCGCCGAAATCGTCTCCGATCTTCGCACCGAGTATTACCTGGGCTTTTATCCCCACGGCGTCCCGCTCTCCAAAGACAAATGGCACAAACTCGAAGTGCATGAGAAGTCCGGCAAATTGCAGGTGTTCGCGCGTAACGGCTATTATGGAGAATCGGACAGCGGCGGCGGACCATCGGACCCCAACAATTCGGTGGACGCCGATGTCCGCGCGAAAAAGAAACGGTAGGGACTAGAGTGAGTACGCTACAACAGGGCAGTAAGACCGCGCGCGCCCCGGAACAGACCTTCGAGGAAGCCAAGTACCTGAAGCGCCTGATCGAAACCGCGACGCCGGTTCGCGTCAAGATGGCCGACGGAGAAGAGGTCTCTGGAATCATCGAGTACTACGACCAGTCCTTTATCCGCCTGACCCGCAAGGGAGAACCGAACCTTTTCATTTTCAAGCACGACATCAACTACCTTCTGGAAGAGTAGCCCGGCCGCTCCCGCGTCATGCCCTATCTGGAAACAGCCGTCGAAATTGCGCGCGAAGCCGGCGCCCTTCTGGCGAACTATTCCGAGCGCCATGTCCCTTTCGAAACCAAGGGCGAATTCGACCTGGTAACCGAGGCCGACCGTGCTTCCGAGCGCCTGGTGGTGGAGCGGTTGCGCACCCATTTCCCGTCTCACTCCATCGTGGCCGAAGAGGGCGGCGGGCACGAAAGCGCATCCGAATACCGCTGGTTCGTCGACCCGCTCGACGGCACCACCAACTTCGCCCACGGTTTCCCCGTCTTCAACGTCACCCTGGGATTGGAGCGCGCCGGTGAACTGATCGCCGGTGTGGTCTTCGACCCCACCCGGCAGGAGATGTTCACCGCCGAACGCGGTTCGGGCGCGTACTTGAACAATCGCCGCATCCACGTCTCGGCCGTCAAGCGCTTGTCCGATAGTCTGGCTTCTACCGGCTTCCCCAGCCGCAAGCGCCATCACAATATCAATATCCATTTTTACTACCAACTGGCCATGGCCTCTCACGGCGTCCGCCGCACCGGTTCCGCCGCCGTCGATCTCGCCTACGTAGCCTGCGGTCGCCTCGACTTCTTTTGGGAATTCGGCCTCAAGCCCTGGGACGTCGCCGCGGGATCGCTGCTGGTCTCCGAAGCCGGCGGACGCGTCAGCGGCATGCGCGGCGCTTCCCACAGCGTGACCGCTTCCGACGATATCCTGGCTGATAACGGCGCGTTGCACGAGGAAGTTCTCGCCATGTTCGGCGAGATCTTCAACGGCCACCTGCCCGTCCCTTTGCCGGTTCTGTAGTCCGCCGCTGATAGATCACCGTTCCGCCGGTCCGCGCCACCTCGCGGTATCCGGCCAGCCACTGCCGCAACTCCGCGTAATTCGTAATGGCCAATTGCGGATTGTACGGCCCCAGTCCGTCCGCCACGAACGCGGGGCTCGATTGCGCCAGCGTGGCGCGGCGCCCGGCCGCCCGCCCGGTTTCGACCGGTCGCGAATCGGTGAGATGCCGGTCGGCGGGAACTCCGGTGAGCGGTTGCGAATCCAAGTACCGGGTGGCCGCCGGAAGGCCCGTGTACACGTACAACTCGGGCCGGTATCCCCAGGCCAGCAGCGTATCGCCGGGCTTGGCCCGTTGGCGAATCAGGGCCGCCGCCCGGCGGCTGTCGCGGTCCATAGCCGTGTCGCGCCACTCGCCGCCGCCCAGGGCCGTGGCGTATGAGGGACCAAACCGCACCAGCGGAATCAGCAGCAGCGACGCCGCCAGCAGCGCGCGCCTGCGCGGCGGAAGCGTAAAGCCGCGCGCCGCCATCAGCACCATCCCCGGCAACAACAGAAAGTAGTAGCGCGGAAAGAATCGCAACCCCGCTCCGGCGCCCACCGCCGCCACCAGCAGCCAGGCCAGCCATCGGCGTACGCCCTGTTTCCGCTCCGCAAACGCGAACCACGCGGCCGCCGCCACCGCCGCCGCGTGAAACGCCATCCAACCCAGTGTCCGCACCGCGCCGTTCCACAGCGGCGACTCGACAAACGTGGACGCGGCATACAGCCGGCCCCAAATCCAGACTTCTTCCCACCAGCCCGCCAACGCGCCCGACGCTCCCAACCAGGCGAACACTGCGCCGCTCACTGCCGCGAATCCGGCTGCCATCCAGCCGATACCGCTTGGGTCCCACAGCCCGCACACCACCGCCACCAACGCTCCCTTGGGGTTGATCCAGAAGGCCACACCCGCCAGGAGACCGCTCTCGAACGGCCGCCGCTTCCAGGCCATCCAAACCGCGGCCAAGTGCGGAGCCACCATCAAAAGATCCGACGCTACTGGAATGACGGATGAGGGAAAATCGAAAACCAGGAAGAAGCCCATCAGACCGGCCGCCCAGGCGCCCTCGCGCGGCGACCATCGATCGCGCGCGAATCCATACGCGATCCAGCACACCAGCAGCGCGTACAGCGCACCCGCAATGCGCAGCGCCGCACCGTCGCGCGCCCCAAACAGCAGGTACGCCGCCGGCAGCAGCGGCGGCTTGTCGAACCAGATATCGCGATACAGCACCTTGCCCCGCGCCATCTGCTGCGCCGCCGCCAGCGGGTACGCGTCGCCTTCCCACAGGATGTCGATGTGGCATAGGCGCGCGGCCACCAGCACCGCGAACAGCACCAGAAAAAGGAGTCGAGGGTTGCGCACGGGAATCCCACCTGACTATACCAACTTGATTGGCCCATCCATACCAGGCTATAGTAGGCAAAGAAAAGGCGAAACGTGGAGGACCTCCAGCAACAGCTCGCGCTCCTGCGTCAGCGCGTCGCGCGGATTAACCGCAAGTACGCCGATGCCGACGCTCCGCCTCCGTCCGCTGTGCGTCCGCGCGTGGCTTCCGGGTTCATCGAAGACCTGATCAGTGGCGAGCTGGTCCACACTCCGCATGGCGCGCACTTTGAAACCGAAAAGCTGTGGGAACGCCATCGCCGCCATGGCAGCGTCGACATTTCCAGCCTGGCCGAGCTTCCCGCGGATCTTCTGGCCCAATTGTCCGCCGGGTCGATCCCCAGCTCCCACCCCACCAAGTGGGCCTTTCTCGACACCGAAACCACCGGTCTGGCGGGCGGCTCCGGCACCTACGCGTTCCTGATCGGCGTCGGCTCCATCGCGCCCGAGGGCTTCCGCCTGCGCCAGTTCTTCATGCGCGATTACGCCGACGAGCGCTCGCAGTTGCATCGCCTGGCCGAATACCTGGAGCCGTTCGACGTGCTCATCACCTACAACGGCAAAGCCTACGACCAGCCGCTGCTCGAGACCCGCTTTCGCATGTCGCGCGCCCGGCATCCCTTCGACCGTCTGGAGCATCTGGACCTGCTGTTCGGTGCGCGCCGCCTCTGGAAATTGCGCCTGGAGAGTTGCCGCCTGGTGGACCTGGAATTTCAAATTCTGGGCGTGGAACGTCAGGGCGATCTGCCCGGCGAAATGATTCCCTACGTCTACTTCGACTACCTGCGCACGGAGCAAGCCTTCCGCCTGGTCCCGATTTTCCACCACAACGCGCTCGATATCCTGTCGCTGGCCTGCCTGACCGCCATTGTGCCGTTTGCCTTCCGTTCGCCCGAGGACGCCGCGCTGCGCCACGGCTCCGACGTCATCGGCCTGGCCCGTTGGCTGCAACAGGCGGAGCGGCGCGAAGAAGCCCTGCGTCTGTACCGCCGCGCCGTGGATATGGGCCTGCCCGACGCGCTGCTCTTCAAGACGCTCTGGGACATCGCCGCTCTGGAAAAACGCCTGGGCCGTCCCGACGCAGCCCTGGCCGGAATCGCCGATCTGGCGGCTTCGCCGAATCCGTATCGCGTCCGCGCCATGGAGGAACTGGCCAAGCATTTCGAGCACCGCGAGCGGAATTACAACATGGCTCTCGAAATGACGCGCAACGCGCTGGCCCTGGAGGATACGCCCCGGATCCGCCGCCGCGAACTGCGCCTGCGGTCGCGCGTGGAACGGACCCGCTCCGCCAGGCTGGCCCTGTAATACCGGCCCTGTAATACCGGCAGCGTTACTTCCCCGAAATCTTCAGCATCACCACGCCATGCTTCGGCACGGTAGCCGTATAGCTCTCGCCCGAAACCGCCACAGCCTGGTGCTCCCACAAGTCGCGTACCGTCTTCCCCGCGATTCCCAAACTCTTCCATGTGACCGATATCGATGCCGGCTCCTCACCGCGATTAAACATGCCCACCGCCACCGATCCATCCGCCAGCGTCTTGGCCAGCACGCCTTCCGAGATCTTCCTGGGCGGATTGACGGCCTTGTCCTGATTCACCGCGATCACCTCGCTGTTCATCAAAATGCTCTTGATTTCGTCGGTCATCGAGCGCAGATCGTTTCCCGCGAGCAGCGGCGCCGAGAGCAGCGACCACAGGCTCATGTGCAACCGGTACTCGTCGGCGCTCATCCCCCCATTGCCGATTTCCAGCATGTCGGGATCGTTGAAATGCCCGGGCTTCATGGCGGAAGCGATGTCGAGTTGCGTGCGCTCGCCCGGTACCCGAGTCCCGAATCCGATCTGGTCGAGCGACATCCACTGGTCCGAGATGTCTCCCGTCGTGCGCCACAAGTTGCCGCCCACCTTGGCGCCCCACTGCCACACCTCGCTGCGGCCATACTGGCACAGACTGTAGACAATGTGCCGCCCGGACTTCAGCAGGGCGTCTCCCATTTTCTGATAGACCGCCCGCATTTGCTCGTCCTTGTAGATATTGCCGGCGCTGCACCAGTCGTACTTCAGGTAGTCGAATCCCCAGGTTGCGAATTGCCGGGCGTCCTGCTTTTCGTGACCGTAGCTGGCTTCGTAGCCGGCGCACGTTTTCGGCCCCGGCGAGGAATAGATGCCGATCTTCAGCCCCTTGGAATGCACATAGGCGGCCAGCGCCTTCATATCCGGAAATTTCTTGTTGGTGGTGATGTTGCCCTTTGCGTCCCGCGACTGCCCCTCCCAGGTGTCGTCGATATTCACGTAGACGTAGCCCGCCTTGGCCATGCCGCTCGACACCATGGCGTCGGCCATGCCGCGGACGTCCACGTCGGTCACGCGCCCGGCGAACTTGTTCCAGCTATTCCAACCCATGGGCGGCGTCCGCACCAGGCCGTTATCTTTCACCTCGTGCAGCGCGGGCAAGGGCAGCGGGGCCGGCGGAAGCGCCGCTTCCTTCGTCGAGCGGACGAATTCCCCGCTCGACGGATTGCCCCGGCCGGCTCTTGTCAACGCGATCGCGCCGCCGCCCGAAACCTTGCCGTCATAAACCGTACGGTTCGGATTGCCGCCGCGCCCGGCCACGCTCACCACAAAGTGCAGCGTCCCGCCCTGGAACGTCCCCTCCGAAATGAGAGTTTCCCGAGTCCCCTGCAGCGCGCGTCCGGTAACAATGTCACCCTCTTGCTTCAGTTCGAAGAAGGTTTCCGCGAACGTCCCATCGTTGTTGGCGCGTGGCGCGCGGAACACCCAGTATCCCGTCAGGTTGGTTTGTGCGTAACCGAGGACGGCAAGCAACAGCAGCGTCAGACGTTTCATAGGTTCGGCTCCATGGCGGAATGGACCAGACGACAAGGAACTGGCCCACTCCACGTTGTACCGCACTTGAACCGTAGCGCGCTCGTTCTCGCCGGAAGCTATCGGACGCCCGCGCCCTTTCTGGCCTCCGCGATCTCCTGTTCGCTATCGGGGAAATAGAATCCTTTCGAGCCGATCTTCTCCCACTCCGCGGCCGCCGCGCGGTACCACTTGCGGACCTCGTCCCGCTTCCCCAGGACGCCACAGGTCACCGCCATGGCGGCATACGCTCGGGGCAGTTCACGCCAGCTTTCCGGCGTGGCCGCCGCGTTCTCGGCTACCGATCGCGCCTTACCGATGGCGTCCTGAGCCAGGGCAATCGCCTCCGGCTCCTGCCCCGCGCGCGCCAGGTTCAAGGACAGCCACTCTTGCACCTTGATCAATTCGAGCCGGGTAGTGGTATTGGCCGGGTCGCTCTCAACCAGCCGGGTCAAATCCGCCAGCCCTCGGCGAAACCAGAGAAGCGACTCCGGTTGCGAATTCCGGCGGCCCAGAAACTCTCCCAGGTCGGCTTCGGTTAGCGCCGCGTAGAGCCTCAAATCGCCATTGCCGGGCTCACTCTTGAGAACCGTTTCCAGAATCGGCAGGGCGCGGCGCAGGTATCCCAGCGCCTCGTTCGAATCCTCCGGTTCGTGCAGCGTTTCCGCGCCGCTCGAAAGATATTCGGCCAACTCGCCCTGCGCCGTCTTGTCCCAGGGATCGAGCGCCGCCAGCCGTTCCGCGATCGTGATGGCGCTGCGGACATGAAATCGAACCAGCCTCTCGTCGTGGCCCGGCATGCGGACCACCATATCGCCCAGAATCTGATGCGAGCGCGCCAGTTCGCGCTGCAGACTGGCGCTCCCGGGCTCCGCTTGGGCCCGCAGTTCGGTATCGGCCAGAACCTGTTGATAGGTTTCCATGGCTTCCCGCCAATGGCCCCCTCTGCGCTGGGCGCTGCCCAGCACATTGCGCGCGCCGATGAGAATCTCGAATACCTCCTTGGTTCGCAATCCGCGCCGCAGGATCTCCTCGGCCCTGGCGATGGCCGTGTGGGCTTGTTCTTCAGCTTCCCGGAGCCTGTAATGCACCCGGTAGTCGCGCGCCAGCCGCCAGCCGGCGAATGCCTGTATCAGTTCCGCCTCGGAGTTCCAGCCGCTTTGGACCAGGCCGCCGGCCTGCCTGGCGCCGGCTATCAGGTTCTCTACGCCTTCCGCCGTCTGCCCCAAATCGAGAAGCGTGGAGCCCTCCCGCACGCGCAAGCGGGCCAGCACCAACCGATCGGCCGTGCTGAGTCCCGCACCGTGACGCTTACGCTCCAGCAGCCGCCGGCCGTTTTCAAAACTCGCAATGGCTTCCCGCGTGGCCCCTTGCATTTCGCCCAGGCGCAAATACGTGGTGGCGAATTCCGACGCCAGCGCGGTGTCGTCGCCGGCGTGCTGCGCGGCAACCCGCTTCAGGTAATCGTCCACGTAAGTCACCAGCGCCTGGCGCGCCTTCGCCGTGCCGGGAATGTCGCTCAATTGTGCGTGGAGATCCACCAACACGGTGCGCGCAAATTCGCGAAGCTGGTCGAACCGCTCCCGCGCGGCGTGCGCCTGCCGGACGTCGATCGCGGCCCCCACCATCATCGAAGCCGCCACCAGGAATCCGGCCGCCGCCGCCGTCCGGTTGCGCCGCAGAAACTTGCCGCACCGGTACACCACCGTGTCGCGGCGCGCCAGAACCGGCAGCCCCTGCAAATGCCGCCGGATATCTGCCGCCAACTGCTCCGCCGAACCATAACGGCGCGACACATCTTTGCGAAGCGCCATCAGGACGATGTTGTCCAGGTCGCCGGCCAGGCGCCGCCGCGTACGCCCCGGCAGCCCATCCGCCGTGCTCGGCTTCCTCGGCTCCGTCGTGCACACCACCCGCTCCAGCTCATGCAGGTTCGCGCCCGTCACCCGGTGGGGCCGTTCGCCGGTGAGCAGTTCGTAAAGAACCACACCCAAAGAGTAGACATCGCTGGCCGTGGTCACCGGCGCCCTTTGTATCTGTTCCGGGCTGGCGTACTCGGGAGTCAAGGGCAGCGCGCGCCCGCGGGTCAACAGCTCCTCGCCTTCCCCCAGCAGCTTGGCGATCCCGAAGTCCAGCAGTTTCGGGTTTCCGTCCCGCGCAATCAGGATATTGGTTGGCTTCAGGTCGCGATGCACCACCAGATTGCGGTGCGCGTAGGCGACGGCGTCGCACACCTTGCCGATCAGCAGGCAGCGCTCTTCGATGCTGAGACCGCGTTCGTCGCAGAAGCGGTCGATGGGCAGCCCCTCGATGTACTCCATGGCGATCCAGGGCCGCCCATCCGGAGTCGTGCCTCCATCCAGCAGGCGGGCGATCCAGGGGTGCTCCAGCGCCGCCAGGATCCGGCGTTCGCGGCGCAGGCGCTCGATCACCAGCGCCGTGTCCATGCCGCGTTTGATCAGTTTGACGGCCACCCGCTTCTGAAACTCGCCGTCCGCGCGCACCGCCAGATACACCACCGCCATGCCGCCCCGGCCGATCTCGCGCTCGATGCGATAGGGACCCAGAACCCGTCCGGCGGGCGGGTCGTCTTCCACCACGCTCGCGGCGCTGGCGCTGATCGCGTCCACAAAGGGCGGTTCCTCGGCCGTATCGTGCCGCAGCAGGGAAAGAACCTCCTCGCGCAGTTGCGGGTCGTCCTGGCACTGCTCTTCCAGAAACGCGTCCCATTGGTCCGGCGGCAGATCGGCGCCCGCCTGAAACAGCGTCTCGATCAGCGTCCATCGGTCAGCCGGCAACAGACTCCGCACCGCACACTTCCCCCTATAAGAGGGTATGCGGAATCCACCCGGTTTTCTAGCGCCAGCCCGAATTGTTTCCCAACCGTCCGCCCGTCCCATAGTCTAACCAGGGAGGACAGCCCCCCATGTGGACCTGGAACTTCCCGTCGCAACTCGCGCAAGACACCCGTTTCGCCTTCCGCACCATGGCCTCGAAGCCCGTGTTCACTGCCATGGCCGTACTTTCGCTCGCCTTGGGCATCGGCGCCAATACCGCCATTTACAGCTTCATGGACGCCATTCTCATGCGCACCATCCCGGTCCCCCATCCGTCCCAACTGGCGGTCTTCAATTGGCGGGCCACCGGCCGCTCTCCGTTCCCGCGCCGCATCAGTGGAACCGGCCACCGTGAGCCGAATGGCGGCGTCAGCAGCCCCAACTATCCCTATGCCGCTTACGAGATGTTCCGCGCCAACACAGACGTCCTCTCTAGCGTTGTCGCCTACGCGTGGACTCGCGACCTCACCGTCATCGCCCGCCAGCAGGCCGAAAGCGCCGCCGGACTCTTCGTCTCCGGCAACTTCTACGCCGGCCTCGGAGTCGTGCCCGCGGCCGGCCGCCTGATCGATGCCGATGACGACCGCCTCGGCGCCCCGCCCGTCGCCGTAATCGGCTACCAGTACTGGCAGCGCCGATTTGGCTGCGATCCGTCGGCGGTCGGCCTCTCCATCCTCATCGACAATACGCCGTTCACCATCGTCGGCGTTTCCGCGCCGGGATTCTCGGGCGTCGATCACGCCGTGGAGCCTCTCTTCTTTCTCCCCATCCACGCGGAGCCGCTCTTCTCCACCGAGCCGGCTGCCGATGTCGAGCGGCGGTTCTTCGACAAAAACTATTATTGGTTGGAAATGATCGGACGCCTGCGCCCCGGCGTCTCCCTGGAGCGCGCCCAATCCGCGCTGGCCCTCCGCTTCAGCCAGTTTGTCGGCAGCCATGCCGCCACCGCTGCAAACCGCGCCGCCTATCCGGCGTTGTTCTTGCAGGAAGGCGCAACCGGCCTCGATTCGCTGCGGCGGGCGTATTCCAAACCGGTCTATATTCTGATGGCGATGGTCGGCCTCATCCTCGTCATCGCGTGCGCCAACATCGCCAACCTGCTGCTGGCGCGCGCGGCCTCGCGCCGCCGCGAGATGGCCGTTCGGCTCAGCCTGGGCGCGGGCCGCTGGCGCGTCGTCCGCCAGCTTCTCACTGAAAGCGCCGCACTGGCGTCCATGGGCGGTCTCCTCGGCGTTCTGGTGGCCGTCTGGGGCATCCGCACCATTACCTGGCTGCTGGCCAACGGCCGCGACGATTTTCACCTGCGCGCCACCATCGACTGGCCGGTCCTCGGCTTCACCCTGGCGCTCACCGTGCTGACCGGAATCGTATTCGGTCTGGCCCCCGCCCTTCAAGCCACCCGGGTCGATCTCACGCCCGCGCTCAAACAAGCCCGGGCCAGCGCTCCCCGCCGCCGCTCCGGACTGCGCCTCGGCCTCGGCCAAACCCTGGTAGTCGTGCAGATCGCCATTTCGCTGCTGCTGGTAGTGGGGGCCGGTCTGTTTGTGCACACGCTCTCCAATCTCCATTCCATCCCCCTCGGCTTCAACAGTGAAAACGTTCTGGTCTTCAACCTGAACGCCAGACAAGCCGGATACCGCGGAGACGATTCAGGCCGCTTCTACGCCGGTTTGAAGGACCGCTTCCGCGCCATTCCCGGAGTTCGCAGCGTCACCTTCTCGGGCTCCCCCCTGGTCGATTTCTACTGGGACTCGCAGGGCGTCTTTCTCCCCGGCGCGCCCGAAACCTCCGGCAAACCGCGCGAGACCGCCCTGGTCACTGCCGATCCGTCGTTCCTCGACACCATGCAGATCCCCATCGTGTTGGGCCGCGGCCTCGAACCGCGCGACCTGGCATCGCCCAACGTCGCCGTGGTCAATCAGAAGTTCGCATCGGATTTCTTCGGCGCTGAAAACCCGGTCGGCCGTACCTTCGGCCTGGGCGATTCCAGGAAATTCACCGGCATCCTCATCGTCGGCGTCGCCAAGGCCGCCCACTACAACTCTCTGAAGGAAGACATCCCCGCCGTCGCCTATGTCCCATACACCCAATCCGGGTTGGGCCAGGCATGGTTCGAGTTGCGAACGGCCGGCGACCCGCTAGCCTTCGCCGGCGCCGTCCGGCAGATCGTCCACCGCGCGGACCCCGCCATCCCGGTGACGAATCTCGGCACTCAGGCCCGCATGATTGAGCAAACCATCGGTACGGAGCGGACCTTCGCCAACCTCTGCAGCGGCTTCGCGGCATTGGCCATGCTGATCGCCTGCGTAGGCCTCTACGGAACGGTCGCCTATGCCGTGGCGCGGCGCACCGCTGAAATCGGCATCCGCATGGCTCTCGGCGCCCGGCAACCCACCATCGTCTGGATGGTTCTGCGCGAGGTGCTGGCGCTGGTGACCCTTGGCCTCGCGATCGGCCTCGCCGGAGCTTGGGAAACCACCCGTTTCGTGAAAGCGTTTCTCTTCGACACGAAGCCCAACGACCCGCTGGCGATCTCGATCGCGGTAGCGATCCTGGCCACCGCCGCTCTCCTCGCCGGATACGGCCCCGCCTGGCAGGCATCCCGCCTCGACCCCATGAAAGCCCTCCGCCAGGAATAGGCTGTTGCCCACGGAATCGCGCCCGTCGGCCACGAGAACAGCGAGCCGGCCGTGACCGCCCACGTGCCCATCCCCAGCATGGTCGCATGCGTGCCAACCGCCCTCACTGCTTGCGCCCGGCCCCCGCGCTGCCCTGAACCAGGATGCCGGCCTCGAAGATTTCCAATTCGGATTCCGTCTCGCACTCGTTGAATACCACGATGTCGTTTGTGTGGCGCAAATCGGCTGTCCGGAGCGCTACGGTTTGAGGTTCGGCCGAAGGAGCAATCGCTTTCGTTCGGCTCAACAGCGACCCGTCCTGCCCTCGAGCCCCAAAGCCTATGCGGCCCCGGCGGACGCGAAGCGTGAGGACAATCCAGCCCCCGGAGGTGGCCGCTTCGGCGTGCTGTACCGGAATGATCGCGGAAAAGCCTCCCAGCACCGGGATGGTGGTCACCCGTACCTGAGGCGCGCGCTCCACCCGGGCGCCGCCCGTCGCCCAAATGCCGGGAAGATCCGCGACCGCGCCTTCGAGAGGTGCGGCGTCGCGAGGCGGAATGGACTCCTGCGATAGGCCGACGCCTCCATAGCCGGGCATGTCTTCCACGTTGCGGTAGAAGCGCATGAGCGGGTCGTCTCGCTGCGACCGTTCCACCAGCGCTCTCCAGTCTTCAAGTACCAGGCTTCCGCGGACTCGCGAGACCTCGCGGCAGGAGCGGCCGATCGCGCCGCCTGGAGCAAGCGCGAATCGGGGAGCCAGCACCGTAACCATCCGGCGCCCAGCTTCAGGACCGTCAATGATATCCAAGCTAACTCCGAACACACCATTCCCAGGCTCATTCCACTCCTGCACACCCGGCCCACAGACCGCCGAAAACGCGTCGTAGCCGCCATCGTCTTCCTCCCGGAAGCGGTACAGCTTGTCCTTCCATGCGGCGTATCCAACCAGCGGCGTGGCGCCATGCGAACTCAACTCCACGCAGCGCAGGGTGGGGTTGAATTGGGCAAAATAAAAACCGCGCAGCTTGACCGTGCCGTCGGCGTACCAACCGGGAAGCCGGCCCGGAGCGTCCGGCGAAGGGCACACCTCAAAAGCATCCAGGTTGGAGAGATAGGTCGCGGGATCGAAGGTCAGAGCCCCAAGACCCAGGTCGCGTTCCACATCGTACCAGTGTTCGGCTCCCGACGCGTACCAGCCCCACCAACGGCCCCCCACCTTCGCGTGCGGTCCCAACATTCTCCGGCCCGCGGCATGCGCCACTTCCGTTTCGTGAACCATCGGCCGTAAAGTCACGCGGACGTTCCCCATCAAGGGGCTGGCCTTCACCAGGTAGAGGGAGAGCAGCGCCACCGCGGCCGCAGGAAACAAACTGTCGAATCGCGGCATCCATCGCGTCAACAGAGATTGGCATAGTACCAACAGCCCGATCGCCACTGCCCCCGCGAACAAAACCGACTCGTGGACAATGTAGTATGGCATCTTGTGCCAAGCCAACAGGAATATGCCAAGTTGCAGGGGCAGCGCCGCCATGGCTATCCCTCGCGTGGAGCGGATTGACGCCAGAATCGCCGTGGAGAATACCATTAGCGGGATCCCCGATGCCATGCCGTCGCGGACCAGCGCCGGATGGTATCGTTCCCGCACCCAATTCCGGTAGAGATCCATGTGCCGGTGTACCGACAGGCCTATCCCGCCAGGGCCCACCTGATTCCGGATCGTATCGCGGATTTCGTGGAAATAAGGAATGACGTAGAGTGCCAGATAAGGGACCGCGAACAGGCACACTCCCCCGAAGAGAGCGGCCACCCGCGGCTTGGCTTCTTTCCAACCCAGACTGCGCACCGCCCAGATCGTGTACACCGCCACTCCAGCGGCTGCGGGTCCGGCGTAATAGTGGGTCCCCGAGGCCCACGTGAGAAACAGTGCTCCCGCACATAGCCAACGGCGGTTCCAATCCGCAAGCCGGCCCGCCTCCAGCAGAAGCAGTCCGCAAAACCAGGCGGCCTGGAGTTCGCCCTCGGGACGCGATCCGAAGGACACGTTCAGAGAGTCGCCGCTGGATGCCAGAAATCCGATCGAAAACAGCCAGCCCAGCTTGACGGGGTTAGGAAATGGGCTCCCCAGAATAATGGCGATCGACAAGAGCAACAGCAGCACCATCGGAGTAGCTTCGGCATAGTAGACGGACATCCCCAAACGCCACAGCAAACCGATCCACATCACATGTACCGGCGGATGGGTAATCACTGGAAGGTCGAAAAAAGCGTTGTGAGGAAACGTCGGAAAGCTCAGGCGGCCGTAATGGGACAGCATGTACGGAGGATTGAGAAATCCGGGTTCATCCACTGCCCCGCCCCGATCGGTAAAATACGCCGCAATGAGAACCACGAGCGTAACCAAACCAGCGAAGACTAGCACCGGCGCGGACTGTTTTAATTTCATGATTTGGTACGCGGACTTTCCGGTCGTACCTGCCCCGAAGTAACCTGAATTATAGCCTCTGGCCGCGGCCGCGGAGCGGCCGTTTGCGGATCGCGCGCTGAGACTTCCAGCCGGCAAGGTGCGCCGTTCGCTATACTTTTTGATCGGATCGCTCGTCAACGCCTCGACCAACTGAATGATCTCCGTAATTCTCTATGGCCGCAACGATTCCTACGGCTACAATCTCCAGAAGCGCGGCGCTATCAGTCTGAACTGCCTGGCCGCCGTGCTGTCGGACCCCGATGACGAAATCCTGTTCGTCGACTGCAACACCCCCAACGAACTCCCCACTTTCATCGAAGCCATTTACGACACCTTGACGCCGCAAACCAAGGCCCGTCTCCGCGTCTTTCGCCTGCGCCCGGCGCTTCACAAACGGCTGCTTGGCGGCGGGACTCACCTGATGGTGGTCGAACCGCTCCCGCGCAACATCGCGCTTCGCCGTTCCAATCCGCGGAATCGCTGGGTCCTGAATACCAATACCGACATTATCGTTGTGCCGCGCCCCGGCTTCCGCGATTTGACGGAGGCGGTGCGCAATCTGGCCGATGGGCTCTACACCCTGCCGCGCTTCGAATTGCCCGAGCCGCTCTGGGAAGCGTTCCCGCGCGGCGATCCGGCCGCCATTCTCGAAACCTGCCGCGGCCTGGGCCCCCGGCTGCACCTTGATGAAGTGGCGCTCTCCTTCCCGGAGACCCGCTTCGACCAGGTGGGCGACTTTATGCTCTCTCCGCGCCAGGCCCTGTGGGACATCCATGGCTTCGACGAGCGTATGATTCACGGCTGGCACTGCGACTCCAACGTGTGCCGCCGTCTCTATCTCTATTATGGTGGCCGCACGGAAAGTCTGGCCGCCCGGCTGAAGGGATACCACTGCGACCATACCCGCGTGGAGACGGGAAATCACACGTTCGATATAAAGCTCGACAACAACGTGCAGGAATTCGTCTTCAATGTGGACGATCCCTTCGCCCGGCACCAGGCGGATACCTGGGGTCTGCCGGATGAACCGATCGAGGAATTGGATTTCGTCCGCGACCCGCAGGCGCGGTATACGGCCGCGGTGGAACGGGTGCTGGGCGCGCCGCAGGAATCGGACTACGTATCCGACGCCGTCGGCTTGCGGGACTTCCTGTCGGTTCAGGCGGAACACGTGCTTCCATACCTGGCCAGCGATCTGTCGGTGTATACCCGCCCGGCCCGCTTTGCGTATGTTGGCAACCATCCGCGGATGCTCTCGCTCGCCGCGCGATGCATTGCGGAACTGGGGTTCGAAACTCCGCTGGCGTACGCCGCCTCCCTCCTGAAGAACGGTCCGCCGCCCGACAACGCGAATCCCATCGAAGTCGATTCCCTGCTCGAGAACTACGACCTCATCATCTTCGATCTCAGCCTGGACCGCGCGGGCCTCAACGGCAAGCCGGCCGAACGCGTTACCGATTGGCCGCGCGACCTCCGCTACAGTCTGGGAGCCGTGGCGCGCTGTCTGGAAGCGTGCGCCGAGCGGGCCGGCGCGGGCGGTACCCGCGTCCCCGATGTTCTGGTGATCAACGCCAATCACCACACGTTCCGCAACTTCGTAAACCAGTTCCTGCTGCTCACGTTCACGCCCTTCGCCACCCACGTGCGCAAAGGACGGCCCCGCCTGGGTGAGGAGCGCCGCTATCGCTCCAACACCTGGAAGTATACGGAAGACGATCTGCGCTCTTTCTTCGGCTACGACCTGGAGGACCGTTCCGTGCCGCCCGTGGCGCTGGACGAAAACGTCGACTTTACCTCGGCCGGCCATCCCGCGCGCTTCATGGACGGCAACTGGGGTTCTACCGATTACACCGGCGCCTGGACCGATGGCGACCGGGCCGTCTTCGTATTCGCGCCTCCTTCGGCTGGTGGAGACGCGATTGTCTTGGTGCGCGTGAATGAGGTATTCATCGGACCGGAAGGCGACCCCATCCAGGTCGATGTCCTGCTCGACGGAGTCCCTCTGGATCGTTGGAGCTTCTTCTCGCGCTATGAACTGGTGGACGCCAAGGTCGCTATCCCCGCGGCATTGTTGGCCGGGAAATCGGTGTGCCGCCTCGAGTTTCACGTGCGGAATCCGCAATCGGCCGCGCGCGTGGCCAAGGCCCAGGGACAGCAGGTCATCGGCGACGATCCTCGCATGCTGGGCTTCAAGGTGCAGCGCCTGGTCTTCCGGAGCCTCGACCGGCTGCGATACAACCCAGGCCAGACTCTGGAATTCACGACGCACGGAACCGGCGCCCTGCATACCAACGAATGCTGGTCCCTGCCCGACGATTTCGGCGTCTGGACCTTCGGCCCGCGCAGCATCGTAACGCTGTTGCCCGCCGAGCCGTTGGAAGGCCGCGCGCAGGCCATCTTCACCATCAACGACGTCGCCGTAAGCGGTGAGCATTCGACCCGGACCGTGCGCGTGCTGTTCAACGGCCGGCAGGTGGCCAACTGGACGCTGGGACCGGCGCGCGACGCGGGTGAGCTCCGCGTTCTTCTGCCCGCCGGCGCGCTGAGCACCCGCGATCCGGTGACCCTTGCGTTCGAGACTCCCACGCCGCGGACGCCGGTCGAACTCGGCTGGTCAACCTGGGATACCCGCCCGCTCGGATTCCGCCTGTCGCGGCTGCGCATCGCTCCGGCCGGACGACTGAAGTACCGCCTGGGCGAGCCCATCGATTTCCTGGACGGAGGCGACTCCCTGGTCTTCGCCGGCGACGCCATCGGCACGGAATGGTCGCTGCCCGGTTCGCGCGGCTCGTGGACACTCGGCAACCAGGCCAGTTTCCGCGTGCCTTTCGAAGAGGCGGTCTCGGGCGATCTTCCCGCCGCGTTCGCGATCTCCGATTGCATGGTTTCCGCCCGCGCCCCAAAACTGCCGGTGATCGTGAAGGCCAACGGCACAACCGTCGCCCGGTGGGTTCTGGATAACCGGCGCCCGCATCGCCAGTTCGCCACCATTCCCGCGGCCGTGATTGCCGCCGCGCCGGAGCTGACGGTTACGTTTGAAATCGCCGACCCGCGCTCGCCCAAATCGCAGGGCTGGAGCGCCGATTCCCGGCCGCTGGGCTTTCAACTGGCGCGCGCCGTCGTCGGACGCAACCAAGTGGAGATCCCCAAATTCAAAGCGATCGGCCGCGAGCGCCCGATGCACCGGCGTATTCTGGGATTGCCGCAATACGCGCTGCACGTGGCGCGCATCCTGGCCAAAAGGTATCTCCCATGAATGTTCTGGCCGGTTTGCGCATCGCCGTAACCCTGCCGCCGCACGGCTGGTTCGGCGGCGTGGACTATAACTTCGCCGTGGAAATGTCGGAAGAGTTGCGCCTTCTGGGGGCGACGGTGTTCGACGTGGACGTCGCCGGCTTCACCAGCCAGAACGATATTTATATCGCCGATGTCATCGAGGCCCTCAGGAACTTCCGCCCCGACGTGGCCGTCTCGCTTCCAAATGCCCTGTACATTCTGATTTGCGCCACGCGCGACCAAAAAAACATTTTCCGCGACATTCTGCGCGTCCCCACGCTCATGCTGTGGGATCACGGCTTGTTACAGCTTCCGCGGCAAATTCTGAATCACAACCCCGCCACGCCCGAGGAATCGCAAAAGGGAGCTATCCGCCGCATTCGCCGCGTCCTGAATCACCCCTTGTACCTGCACTACTCGCCCGATAAGGGCCACATCGCCGCGCTCGACCAAATGGGAATCGTGAGCGCGGACAAGGTGCGTTTCTTCTTACAGCCGGCCTATCCCAACTTCGTCCGCTACGGGTACCGTACGCCGCCCCGCAACCTCTTCCGCAGCACCGTGGCCTTCGCCGGGAATGTGTATCTGAAAGCCGCCGGCGATCTGCCGTTCCGCAAACAGCCCGTTCTGGAAGGCATCGAACGGCGCGTGATGGCGGCCAAAAAAGCCCGGCTTACCGAATGCGTCTGGGACCTGCTGATGGCCGAAATCGGCGCGCTCGACCGCCGCACCCGGAAACAACTCAGCCTCGACGGAAACTCTACGTTCTTCTGGAACTTCATGCACGAAGAGATCGAACTGGTGGCCAATACCGAAGTGCGCCTGTCGGTGTTGACCGGCCTCGAACGCGAGTACGAATTCTACGGCAATTTCATGGAGCCGAAGAGCGTCGCCAGCCTCCGCGACCAGTACCAGATTCGCTTCCGAAAATGCCTGGACTACTTCACTGAACTGCCGCTGCTCTTCATCAACAGCGACGTGATTGTGGACGTCGTCAACCTGGGCTACAACACCGGCGTTTCGCCCAAAGTGATGGGCTGTTTTGCTTCGGGCGGCCTGATGCTCTTCGACTACAAGGAAGATTTCGGCCGCAGCATGGGCGATGTCGCCAACCGGGTGATGTACCGCACCGTCGACCATCTGAACACGCTGGTGGACGAGTATCTGACGAACCCGCACCGCCGCCGCGACGTCGCGCGGTACCTGCAGCATCGCGTCGCCACGGAATTCAGTTTCGGGGCATTAGCCAAGCGCCTCCTGGTGGACGAGCGCGCCTGGTAGTTCCTCGCCGCCCAGCCCCCAATTTTCCAGGTTGAAAATCACGGGGGCGTCCAGGCGCCGCATCCGGTGGACCCATTCCGCAAGGTCGCGATTGAAATCCAGCACCGGCACTTGCAATCTCCGGACGCGGGCATTCAGCGCGTCCTCGCCTTCCGGCGTCCAGCCCGCGCCCGATGAATGCTCGATATGGAACATCCGCATGGGATCGCTCAGGACGATCTCCCGCATTCCCGCGTGGTGCGCCGCATAGCAAAACAGCAGGTCGACATGCACGGGCCAGATGGGGAATTCCGGATATGCGCGCAGCCGGAACCAGTCTTCGCGCGCCAGCAGCGTGAAATCGCCGTTGGCATTCGAATGCAGCCACGCCGCATTGCGAATCCGCGATGGGTCCGCGACGGGCGCCTGCAGGGTCTGGGCCCAGTCGAGTCCCGGCTCCGTCTCCACTACCTCAAGCCCCCAATCCGCGGACCCGGTCCGCGATACCTCCCAGCGCAAACTCCGCACGCGAAGGTGCAGCAGGCGTAGTTCCGGGTACAAGGGAATGTTGCGGCCGTGTACGCGCAGAGTGAAGACTCCGGACTCCACCGAATCCGGAAACTGCACTCGCAGCTTGCAATGTCCGTCCATCTGCACGGCGGCGGCCACCGCGCCGGCTTCATCGACCAGCTCCACTTGCAGCGGTTCGCCACCTTGGCTGGGACCCACCTCCGCGTCGATGGCCATCGACGTCCCGGCAGGCCGTCCGAAGAACACGAGCCCATCGGAAGCGATCCAGCGATACCGCAGGTCGTCCTGCGACTCAACCGGCATCCATCCGCGGCCGAAGCGAATACCGGCATCCGCGATGTCGGGCTGTTCGCCGTCCGAGCCGAACGTGCCCTCGCGGGCAAAGAGCCGCACCACGTGATTCCGGCAATACTCCAGGAGCTTGTCGACGCCCGCCGCGCTATCGGGAATGGCATTCGCCACGTCATAGCGATCCATGCGGTACATCGCGCCGCGTTCCAGACGCCGGTCCGCCAGGAACCGCATCAGTTCCGGCGAAAACACAATATCGAGGTTGGTCGCCAGCACGAATTCGCCGCGCGCCCGCCGGATGCCGGTATTCTTAGCGATCATCTGGTGCAGCGGGATGACAGCCGAATTCGGCAGGGCCGCGTGCACTTTCGGCGGCACTTCGACCATGCGCACCTCGCAAAGGTGCTGCTTCGCCGGCCATTGCAGCGCGTCCTTCAACCGGGCGCGAGCGCCCGGCGGATTCCACTCCACCACCACGATTTCCGAAGCCAGGCCATAGCGCTGCGACTGCACCATCCACGAGTCGAGGAACGCCTGCATGCGGCCCAGCATGTTGCCGCCATGGTCGTCGTTGCGAGCGGCCACCACCACCGAGATGTATGGCTCCGCCATCAGAGTGAGCCCCAATCGTCCAGGTTGAAAATGGCGGGCACACGAAGACGCCGCATCTGGGTGGCGATCCACAGGACATCCTCGCCGGGCTCCGTTTGCGGCTGTATTTCGCCACCGCTCACGCGGTACGGCAACACTTCTTCCCGCACCCCGGCGTGATGGGCCGCCAGGCACAACAGGGCATCCAGATCCGCCGCGGGAAGATCCAATTCCGGATACCCGCGCAAGTCGAACCAATGGCGGCGGGCCATCAAGGTGAAGGCGCCGCAGGCGTTCAGGTGCAAATCGCCGGGTTTGCCCATTTCGTCGATCAGGCGCTGGCAGTGGCGCAGTTTCTCCGTCCAATCGACGGTGGCAGGCTGGGTACCGCGCGTTACCGAAATCCAGCGTCCCTCTGGCGGCATGTGCGACCGCCGGTGCGCGGACTTGGCGGCCTCGCACGCACAGGCGAACACGCGAAACGCCAGGATGCGGGAATCTCCTTCGACCGCGGTTGCGCCCCCTTCGGAGCCGACGAACAGCCGCGCGACCGGTTCCTGGAATTTCGGCAACGGGATGTTGACGTATGAGGCCCCGCGTACCTCCGTGCGGCCCAGGACCGTTCCATCCGGAAGCCGGACCCGCAGAACGAAGCTGGCGCCGCCCACGCCTGGCCCCGGTTCCACCAGCAGCGCCAAGTTCCCGCACTCCGCGCCGGGCCGCACCACCAATTCGGCATCCTCGGACGCCCACCGGAACGTCTCGCCGCCGCCATCTTCGCCACCGCCATCTTCGCGGTACGACCAGCCTTCGCCCCAATACTCAATGCCGGGCCCGAACACGTCCGTGCCAATGGCGTCCAACAGACGCGCCGCCCGCGGCAAAACCCACGGCGTCCGGAGAAGCCGCCGGAGCGTCGGACGCTTCTCGCGGGTCCGTTCCCCGATGGGCGGCGGCGCGGCCCAATCGGCCAGCAGACAGCTTAAGTTGAAGATGTGCAGATCGAAAGGCGCCGGCAAACCGCCTTGTGGCGCGCGCAAGCGAAACGGTTCGGCTGACGGTACCCAAAACCGTACCGCAGTCCGGCCCGCGACCAACCACTCGGCGGCGACCGTTCCGTTTGCGTCGATCGCCTGGAGCGTCGCCGGCGGGTTGCCGACTCCGGGGCCGGGTTCCACTTCCAGATCCATCGCGGACCACGGCTGGGGCATGTGCGTCGGCACGATCTCCGCATCGTTCCCGAGGAAGCGTCCCCGCGGCGTTGCCGGAAACCATCCGGGACCGAAATGGATTCCGGAATGCGCCCCCGCGATGTCGTCCGCCGAATTGGCCCTCAGTCCGTTCGGGGCGATAGGAAACACGCCTTCGCGGGCCCAGACTCTGGTCGCGCTATACCGGTCGGCGCGATACATCCGATTCCGTTCGAGCGGTTGCGACGCCAGAAACTCCACCAGTTCATCGGAGAAGACGGCGTCGATGGTGGTGGCCAGCACGAACTCGCCGGTTGCCATGCGGATGCCGGCATTGCGCGACCGGGCGTCCGCGGCCACCGGGATTACCTCCGACGACAGCCCGTACCGCGAGGCCTGTTCGCTCCAACGGTCGACGAACGCCTGCGTCTCACTGCCGCCGGCCGCGGCTACCACCGACAGATAGGGCATTCGTCGTCATGGTAACAAGAGTAGACTGGTACTCCGCCGGCGTCCGACTCCGGTCGAATGCAGTATCATGGCTGGGATGCAGGTTCCGATCGGAGCTACGGGGTGGTACCTGTGCGACTGGGAAGATGAGCCCGATTCCAGTTATGTGGAGTTGACGGGGCGCGAGGCGTACCTGATTCAGTGGTTGAAGCAGTTTCAGGGGGATGTCTACGCGATCCGGGCCATGCGCGGCCTGCTGGGCGCGAGCCATCCCTGGTCGGACGACGAGCAGGTTTTTGCGGATTCCCTGGGCCGTCTGACCACGGGCGCCTGGAAAGCGCGCCGAGACGCGTTCTCGTTGTTTCCGGTGAGCGGGACGGCCGAACCGGGGGAGGCTGCGCCGTTTCCCATCGAAGAGCGGCGAGCCGCATCGTCGTCGCCCGGTCCGGCTCCCGACGCTCCGGTATTCCCAAGCGATATCGATCCGGCGGCCATCGCGCAGGCGCAACAGGAAGCGGCCGCGTTGGGCGTTCCGTTTTGCGAGGAATGCCTGCGAGCGCAGCTGGCGGGGCAGTAGTCTATGCCAAGGACAGCCTACCGGCAAGTTCTCGACGCGCTCTGGCCGCGCGGCCAGTCCACCAGCATGGCGGTATTCGCCATTCTCGACAGCGCGCGCGACGAACGAATTTACGGCGCGGTGGACGGGACGCGGTTGCTCAAGGACTGTCTCTACTCGGGCGACCTGCCGTGGCAAATGCAGATGGTGGCGCCCTACCTGGTGCAACTGCAGCGCGAGGACCGCTTCACCCAATTCGTAATTGAGACCGGGTGGGGAGCCAGTTGGGGCACGTTTCTGCGAACCGAAATCGGCATCAAACAACTGCGCCGCCACCTGCGGCAGTTTCTGCGCGTGCGGGACCAGGCCGGGCGGCGGCTGATCTTCCGTTACTACGATCCACGGGTGCTGCGCGTCTATCTGCCGACCTGCCTGCCGGCTGAATTGGACAGCTTCTTCGGGCCCATCACGGCTTTCCTGATGGAGGCGGAAGACGCCGGGGAGATTCTGGAATTCCGGAACAAAGACAACCGGTTGGTGACGGCGCAGACCGGCTTGACCGCGCCAGCCGCGGGCTGAGCACACCTTATGGAAGCTTGACGCGGCGTATGCCGAAGCCCGCTTCGATCCATTCCGCCCATAGGGCTCGACCGTTGAGCGACACGATGTGCAACGCTTGCGCCCGCGGTGCGTCGCGCACGGCGAGCCATGCGGGATTGGTCATTGGGGAGCGATAGATCTTTCCTTCCGCGACCGCAACGACGGCGGATGCGCCCTGGGCAGCCTGGTCGAAATCCCATGCGGTCGCGCCGCTCAATTCCGGGAGGCGGGTAAGAGAGCGATCGCCCGCGACCGGTATCCGCGCCAGAACGAAGGCAGCTCCATCGGCAACTACGGCCCAAAGCACCGGCGGGCCGGTGGCCGGCAGACCCCAGGCAATGGGACGGCCCGGAGTTCCAACCTGTGGGGCGGCGTCGCGCGGCTGTCCGTCGGGCGCGAAGGATCGCCGCAGGACGCGTCCGGAGGTGGAATCTTCCCAGGCGACCGTGACGGAACCATCCGGCTGGGCATTCCAAAGAACCTTTCCTGCCGCGGTACCCAGTTCGGAGCTCCAGTGTTTCTTGAGGCCGGCGGCGGTGGCGAGATAGGTCTCCAGCCGGCCTGCCGGTGAAACGGCTCCGAACAAAGCGGTCCCCACGGCGACCTGGAATCCGGGACTGAGCAACGCCCCTGGCGCGGGGACCGGTTCGGTGGTGGCAAATACGCGATTGCCGCCGCCATTGATTGCGGTAAGTTTGCCGTCACGCGCCCAGGCGAACCACCGGCCATTGCCGGCGGGCACCACGTCGATGGCGGTTGCTACACCGACCGCGCCACCCTGTGGCAGCAAGCGCCGGACGAGGAATACGCCCTCATTCGGATCGCGGACCTCGCTTTCACGTTGCAGGAGAGTAATCTGACCGTCCTGGCGGCGGTGGGCCACCACGCTGGACAGGTGAGTCTCGCTGACGAAACTGGAGAAGCTTTCGGCGACAAGGGGCAGGATGGTCACCACGGACCTGGGGGATTCGAGGTCGCCCGCGTCGTAGCGGACCGTCAGCGAGTATTTGCCGGGTTCGAAGCCGCCGCTCCAGAAATCGGCGATATCTTCCTGACGTTCCAGCTTGCCTCCGGCGGCAAGGGGTTGGGTTTCAAGCTGCGGCGCGCCGACGCGGTCGGGAGACCGGCGGCGGTCGGTGATGCTTTCCGACAGGCCGTAGATCGGGCCGCCCTCTTTCTGGGATTGGAGGAAATAGGCAAAGGGCGAAGGCGAATCGGGGCTGGGGGCGGCGAGGGATTCGGCGCCGCGATTGTCAAACACGGTGCGCACCATCAGCGATTGTCCGGACAGGGCGGCGGGCTCATTGGGAAATGTCGCGATCACAGCATTGGCCATATTGTTCGTGCTCCTGGTCGCGGTTTGCCATCCCGCAAGCCACAAGGGTGCGGCAAGAATGAGGATTGCAGTGGATCTCATGCGGACGACACCTTATGGTCCCGCCAACCTGCCGGATGGATCGGCCAATCCTTCGACCTTCCATCCGCGGAGTTTGAGAAGGCATTTGCCGCAGAAATAGGCCTGGTCGGGACCGGCTTCCGTATTGACGTAGCTCATGATACAGTCGCGATCCCATTTTTGCGAGTTCACATCGGGGTCGCGCCTTACGGCCCGGTCGACCCGATTGGTGGCGCGGTCGTGCTGGGCGGGATTTTCAATGACGTCGCCGGCGTGTTCAAGGTGCTTGTGATGGCCGATTTCGTGGGACCAGTAGGTGCGCGGACCTTCCTTGGTATCGAGGAACAGGCCGCCCAGCGGTCCGCCCCAGGATGGCAGGGAGAGATCCGGACGCGGCCCGGCGATCTCCTGATTGGTGCGGGATCCGGCAACGGGCTGCAGGGTTCCATGCCGCGGGCACGGCCGACCACAGGCGATTCCGGCGCCCGTACCGACGGAGGCGGGCGCTTCCACAGCCGAAGTGGTGCGTCCACAATTGTCGCAAGTGTAGGTTGTTTTCACGGTGTTGGCGTCGCCGACCTTCCGCCTGATCCAACTGGCGGCAACCTGCGCGGTCTGCTGCATGGTCCCGGTACAAGGAGTGGTGCAGGCGGTTCCGCCAATGCGGGCGGTAATGGAAGCGGTTTTCAGGGAGTTGCATTGGTCGCATCGATAGTCCTCTTTGATGCTGGATTGCAAGGTTCCCGCGCAGACTCCGTTCCGGCATGCTTCAAAGACGCCGGTGCCGCCAGCCGCGGCAAGTTCCATGAGGAGGTGGTCTGTGTTGCAGACACTGCAATAATACTTTTCGACCCAATATTGGGGCGAGGCGCGGAATTCGCCGACGAGATGTCCACGCAACAGGCCGTGGTCGCGTTCGATGGCGGAGAGCAAGTCCAACACCAGCGGCAACCGGTAGACGCGCCAGGTATCCTCGCGGATCTGGTTCTGAAAGACCAGCTCATACCGCGCCAGAGTGGTGCCCGCGGCAGGAACGGCTTGAACCCCGAGGTGTTTGGCGGTGGACCATGGCCAGATGGTGTCGTCGGTGAGCGTCATTTCGGAGGCTGGGCGATAGCGGTCGGCCTTCAGGTTGTTCCCCATGCCCCCGGTAATCTGACCGGAGACCACCTTCCGCCAAGCGGTGACGCCGGACGCGCCGGAATAGATCTGGGTCGCCCGGAAGTCGTTATTATTGCCTTCCTGGACCATGTGCACCATGCCGGGTTCGTAGAACCTGTTGCTCTGAACGTCATATGCGCCCCAGTGATTGACGTTGGCCCATTGCACATGGGCGCGGTACGAATCTTTGCGCCAGAGGCGGATGGGCGCCATGTGGGCTTGGGGCAGTTTGGTGGAGTCGTAGCGGGTGCGAAGCACCTTCCAGTTCGGATGAGTGGCTCCGGTGGGCATATCGCGGAAGCTCACCTGGGCACGAAACTGATATCCGTCGCCTCCAATGATGGACGGATGAAGGTAGACGCCGGCCATACCGCGGCGGTGGACAAAGAGGCGCGCTTCGTCCTGTCCGAGATCGTCATGGGCGACGGAGCAGACCGCGCTGACGCCGGAATCGTCCTGGGCCTTCCAAGGCATGAGGCTTTCGGCGGCGAACCCCAAGGGCGCCTTGTAGTAGTCCGCGCCGCGCAGGCCGCCCAAAGCGGTAGTGAGATTGAAGGCATCCTTGCCGTTTTGGGTTCCTCTGATGTTATTGATGGCGGTGGTGAGGTACCTGAGGGAGCGAACGCGGTTGGCATTGTACTCGGCGGTCGCGACCTTATACTCGGGCGCGAGATCGCGGAAGGTCCAATCGACGCGAATGGGGCCGGTGGCGTTGCGCATGGAGTCCGACACCCGGGGAATGGACGGAGCGGCCTGAAGGGTGTCGGCCTTCTTCATCAAAGGCAAGGCCGCTTCCAGCGGCAGCCAGGGCCGGCAGATGGAAGCCGCATCGGCCGTCTCTTTGCCATCGCCGGGCAGGGCCTGGTCTCCGCGGTAATTCTCAAGGCCCATGTTGGGCAGGATGAACCCCGTGGAAGCGGCAGCGATGAGGGTATAGTTGTTGCGATCGTCGAGCCACGCGATGATCGGAGTGGTGTTGACATTCAGCGAAGTATTGAGAGTGGCGTCGGCGGTGATGTCCGCGCGGGCGTCGTCGGCAAACAACTGGCGGCGGCCGGGAGCCTGAGCGGTAATGAGCTTCTTGGTGTCGGGGTCCAGTGTGCCGTCGGCTTTGAGACGCTCAGGCGGCAGGGAACTGCGCAAGGGCCTGGGCACAGCGGGCTTGGCATGATCGCGCTGGAATTCCTTGACGGCCTGAAGATAGGGCAACTGAGCTTCGCCGTCTTCGATAGGTCCGGGATGGTATCCCGCTTTGGCGAGCCGCAACTTCCTGCCTTTGGCGGAATCTTCAGGGGGATCGGCCCCGTTATAAAAAGGAGCCAGGGCGAAAGCGAGAACCTGAGGCTCCAACTCATGATCGACGCCGTGAGTTCCGATTTCCGGATGGGTGAGGAGGCGAACCTCGGTATGCATGGCGGCCAGACCCAGGCCGGGCTCGGTGTTGAAGTCGGTGTGGATCTGGATCTGCGCGCGGTAGGGCATCTTGTCTTCGGCGACGAGAGTGGAGCCGGCGGACCAGTCGTAGGTCTGGTCGCCGTTGGCGCACTGGGCGGGTGTGAGTCCCTGGAGCCAGACCACGTTATCGTCCTTGTCGGAGACGATCAACTGCCCTTGCAGGTTACCGGGGCAGCCCTTGATGGTCCACTTGATTTTGAGCGAATCGGCGACCACGGTTCGGGCGCCGGCGGCGCCGGTCCACTGGGGCCAGAAGGATTGCAGGCGCATCATGGCGTCCTTGTGCGCGTCGTTCTTGTAATAGCGGACCAGGACGGTGTAGGGAGAAGACGCCACGTTAATGTAGCGCTTGGCGGGGGCGCGCGGTTTGAGCACGCCATCGGCGGCTTCGCTTTCGCCCTTCCAATCGGGCACGGAACCGGCGCTGCGTTCCGCCGCGTCGGTTTCGAGACTCTTGAGAATGATGGGGACGTCGGGAGTGTCGCTGTAGGTGTAATCGACAAACTCGCCATTGTTGGTGGCGGTGGCTTTGCAATAGTTGCTGGCGTAGACGTCTAACCCCACCTTCATGGCGCGGCTTTTCAGGCCCTCCAGTTCGTACTTGATGGAACAGAATTCATCGCGCGGCAGAAACCATTTGTCGAGGCCGGTGATGGCTACGGCGGTGGCGGGGAGCTGATGTTTGACCTTGACCTCATGTACGGTTGTGTAGGCCAGGCCGGTCTTCTTCCAGAGCTTGGGGAGGTAGATTTTCGGGCTGCCGGGTCCATGAACGGGGTCGAGCTCGCACTTGTAGGGGTTCAGGAAGGCCTTCTTGACGCCGATCAGCTCCACGAGCGCCCGCCGCACCTCGTTGGGCGTGTCGGTTCCCCAATTGAAGAGTGCGACCTCATCGGGGGTGATGGGGGGGACAGCGGCTTCACAATTGTCTTTGACGATCTTTTCGAACGTATCGCCCGAAACCGGCGTGTACACGGTGGCGTCGGTTCGAGATTTGAAGACTCGCATGATGACGCTCTAGATCAGGTGGTGGGCGAACCGGCGGCGATTTCCCAAACCAGTGAATCGTGCTCGACCTCTCGGACATCGCCGGTTCCGCCAGGAGGCAGTTCGTCAATCTTGATGGGATCGCTGGCCGTGGAGGTGACCCGCTCGATGTCTCCCAGGGTGGGGATCGTGAGTTTGACGGTCAGCGCCTCGACGATTTTGCCATCTTTGTCGTCGATAAACTTAATTGCAAACCAGGTTCTCCTCTGCAGGGGACACGTCCTGACGCCGCCCGATACTCCCGACGCGGCGCTTGCGCTTGCGGACGCATTCATGGCGCTCAGTGCGTCGGCGGAGCCACCGCTGGGGTTGGATGGAGGGAGACCGGATCCGCCCGTGCTCATGGGGTACGCTCCCGGTCCGCGGTGGAACAGAAGAGAAGCGCGCGATCCATGAGGGCATCCATTTTGGGTCTTCCGGTCATATCCTGCCGGTTGAGGGAACGGGCTGCCCAGGGATAGCGGGCGTCGGTATCGAAGTCGAAGCCAAGGACGAACATGAGGTTCAGGTAGCGGAAGAAATCGAATTCGTCACGGAATCCATAGCGATTGGCGAGTGCGTGGCCGCGGGCAACGATCTCGCGGAGGGTTGTTTCCGGCATCGACTCACAGGTTTGCGGAACGCATCGGCGGAGATGTTTGAGCGCGCGCTCTTCGGCCGCCCGCTCACCCATGCGGGCGAGAATCGCCATTTGCGAATCCCGGATGGTCCACATCGACGAGCCATGTTACCACAGCAGGACGGTTCCGGAGGCGGGGCGGGACGGCCGGCGGGCAGGACGGGTACTACCGGGGCAACGGGTTCCGGGGAATCGGCGGCGTGGGGTGGGCCGGAGTTCGCGGAGGGGGTGTTCCGGGGACGGCCGGGCTCCTGGGCCACGGGGGCAGGGGGGGATGGGTTCGTTTCGGAACCGGGGGAAGTGGTTGGTTCGGGTTGGGGTTGGAGGTGGGAAATGGGTTCGTTTGGTAATTCGGGGCGGAGGGCTTTGAGGCGGGTGAACTCTTCGAGGGAGCGGCGGTAGAGGCGTTCGGACTGGGCCTGGTAGCGGAGGAACAGGGTCCAGCCGTTGGACTGGCGGGCGAGACGGAGGAAGCCATCGGCGAGGCAGTAGTTGCGGTTCTGGGCGCGGGTGACGGCGAGATCGCCCGCGCCGGCGAGTTCTTTGCTCATGGGAGTGAAGGGGTGATCGTTGGTGTCGAGTGTTTCATTGAGGGCGGTGGTGAAGAGGCCGGATTCCAGGCGGGCGGCGCGGAGGATGGCTTGTTGGGCGAGGGCCATGCGCTCC